>JACXTT010001157.1_pt1 | contig 44678 bp, 43 predicted proteins | sample 9270951 | NCBI WGS metagenome assembly JACXTT01 (sample SAMN15532306, study PRJNA645909) | rock metagenome | isolation source: weathered quartz diorite | place: Puerto Rico | collected 2017-06-21
ACGGACCTTAACTACATCCGCGACGATGGCTTCAAGACGACGGGTTATGGCGTTGCGCAATATGCCGTCTGGTCCGTCTTGGACTGGCTCAAAGTTGTCGGCCGGGCCGAGGTCTGGCGTGACAATGGCGTCAGCCCCGATAATGGCATCACCCACACGGGCTTCTTCGTCGGTGCGTTCCCGGGCAATTTCGACGCCATCAATGCCGAATGGGGCTTTTTGAACACCTCCTTCTCCGAGCCGCCGACGACTTACCTCGAATTGACGGGAGGCCTCAACATCACGCTCCCGGTTCCCCAGGGCTCGTTAGCCAAAGGAATAAGGCTGGTGCCGGAGATTCGCTACGATACGTCTTTAAACGGAACGACGCCTTTTGACGGCTCTGGCTTCGGCGGCCGCGGTTTTGCCGGCATTCCTGCCTTTGGGATCCCTGCCTTCGGGACCGGGACCAAATCCTCGCAATTTACGTTTGGCGGCTATTTCCTCGTGGATTTCTAGTTTTCGCAAGAGGGCTTGTGCCCGGCGCGCAGCACCGGGCACTTTTGCGTTCTCAGTAACCGGCGGCCAAGGTGCCCCGCTGCCGCGTGTCGGATGCGCCCGCCCACTGACCTTTGTCGCGCATGATGCTCTGCGCCGAGCCCCAGGCACCTTGAACCACGGTCTTGTGCCCCATTGCTTCCAACAGCCGGATCGTATCCTGAGCCAAGCCACTCTCGACTTGCAGTTGGTTAGGCAGCCCTTGGTGATGGACCCTCACGGCGGCGGTCGCCTCGGCGATGTTCATGCCAAAATCGATGATGCCAAGAATGATATCCGTGACGATCGTAATGATCCGCGAGCCGCCGGGCGAACCGGTTACGAGTTCGAGTTCGCCGTTTCGAAAAATCATCGTGGGCGCCATGGACGAAAGCGGCCGCTTGCTTGGCCCCGGCGCATTGGCAGCGCCGCCGACGAGCCCATAAGCATTTGGTGCACCTGGCTTTGCGGCAAAATCGTCGAGTTCGTTGTTTAGAAGTATGCCCGTTCCCTCGGCGACGAGACCAAGGCCATAGGAGAAATTCAAAGTATAGGTGTTTGCGACCGCATTGCCGTCGTTGTCGACAATCGAGAAATGCGTTGTCTCGCTGCTCTCATAGGGCGTTGGATCGAGCACTTTGATCTCGGCCGCCGGCCGCGCGTGATCGCGCGAAATTTCCGCGCGCAACCGCTCGGCGTAAGCCTTCGAGATGAGCGCCGTCACCGGGACTGCTACATGATCCGGATCGCCCAAAAATTCGGCACGGTCGGCGTAGGCCAGTTTCATCGCTTCCGCCATGAGGTGGATATTGGCGGCGGAATTGGCGCCCTGCTCGGTAAGCGGAAAACCTTCCAGAATATTGAGAAGCTCGATGATATGGACACCGCCCGACGAGGGCGGCGGCACCGAAACAATCTCGTGGCCGCGATAGGTTCCGCGCAGGGGCTCCCGTTCGATCGCGCGGTAAGTTTTGAGATCCTCCAGCGTCATTTTTCCCCCGGCCGCGCGGACGCTGGCGGCGACTTTTTCGGCAATGGGCCCCTCGTAAAAAGCGCGCTCGCCGTCCCGCCCAATTGCTTCCAGCACAGAGGCCAGATCGGTTTGAACGAGCCTGTCGCCGCGTTGGAGCGGAGTCCCATCGGGACGCAGAAAAATCCGCGCCGCCGATGGAAAGCGCGCTAGCCTCGCCTGCGCAAAGGGCAGCGAATCGGCAAGATCGTCTTCGACCTCGATGCCGTCGCGGGCGAGGGCTACAGCTGGCGCGACCAGCTCGGCAAACGAGAATTTTCCCGAACCATATTTGCGCAAGGCGAGAGAAAGGCCGGCGACGGTCCCAGGCACACCGGCGCCAAGGCCTGTATCTCGCGACTTTGCCGCCACCGCCTCACCCGCCGCGTCGAGAAAGACATCGCGCCCGGTATCGGCCGGCGCGGTTTCGCGGTAGTCGATGGCAACGGTCTTCTTCTCCTTTGCAAGGTAAAGGAGCATGAAGCCGCCGCCGCCAAGATTTCCCGCGCGTGGCAGGGTTACGGCGAGCGCAAAGCCGACAGCGACCGCGGCATCTACCGCATTGCCGCCGCGCCGGAGTATGTCGACGCCGATCTTGGCCGCCGTGCCCTCTTGTGCGGCCACCATGCCGTGGCTCGCCAACACCGGCAAAAACCGCGCGCGTTGCGAAATGATCGGTTGCGGAGTTGGCGGCTCGGCCGACGATCCTAATGGCAGGGCGAGACAAAGGAGGACAGCTGCGCAGTTGCGCAGCGCCGTACAGGAAGCTGCCAAGGCTTTTGATCGAATCGAAACCATGCGCATCATTCGCTATTGTGGTCAGCAATAGCGGCAAGGAAGATTGCGCCATAACGCGCGGCTTTGCTTGGTCCAACGCCCGGAATTTTCAGCAATTCTTCGCTGGTTCCCGGACATTTGACCGCGATCTCGATCAAGACGGTGTCATGAAAAATGACGAAGGCCGGCTGCTTTTGTTTTCGCGCAATTTCGAGCCGTTTGGCTTTGAGGGCGGCGAGCAAGCGATTTTGCCGTGCCGTCAATGCCGTAGTATTCGGTGCGAATTTTGCTAGCTCGAATGCGCTACGCACAGGCGCGGGATCTCTGGCCTGTGCCTCCTTTATCTTTTCCAAACATTGCCGCATCTTCTCCGGCTCATCCGGCAAGGTCCTCTCACCGCGCAGAGTGAGCGGCGCCTCGCCGGAAAGCACATCGCGGCCGGCCTCCGTTACGACCCAGCGGTCGCGGTCTCCGGGGTCTTGGGCGATCAGCTCCGCCGCATGAAGCTGATAAAAGATGCTGCGCCATTTGGCCGGGTTGAACTCCCTCCCAACCCCGAAGGTCGGCAGAAGATCGTGGCCATGCCGCTTGATTGCCGCGGTCGCCCGCCCGATGAGGAGATTGGCGAGATGGCCGGAAAAGAAACGCCCCGAGGTGCGGTGAATGGCGGACAGGATTTTTTGCGCCGCGACTTTACCGTTGAAATGGACGAATCCGCCTTCGCAGATGTCGCAATTGCCGCACGGGGATGAGTCCTCGCCGAAAGCGGCCAGCAAGGTCTGGCGGCGGCAGCGGGGGGATTCGCAAAGTGCAATCAGGGCGTTGAGCTTGCGCCGCTCGATCCGCTTTCGTTCTTGCGGCGCCCCGCTCTCATTGATTTGCCGCTCGCGCAAAAGAATATCGGCGTCGCTGAAGAGGCTCAGCGCTTCCGCGGGCAGCCCGTCCCGGCCCGCGCGGCCAATTTCTTGATAATAAGCCTCGATGCTCTGCGGCAAATCGGCGTGAGCGACGAAGCGGACATTGGGCTTGTCGATCCCCATGCCGAAGGCGATCGTGGCAATGATGACGACGCCTTCGTGTCGCAAAAATTCGTCCTCATGCGCCGACCGGACGGGCGCGTCGAGACCCGCGTGATATGCAAGCGCATGAACGCCGCTTTGGCTTAAGAACGCGCTGAGCTTTTCGGTGTTTTTGCGCGACGCGCAATAGACGATCCCGCTCTTTCCCCGGTGGCGCTTCACTATTGCCTCAATCTGGCGGGCGCTATCGAGTTTACGTCGCATGGAGAGATGGATGTTCGGCCTGTCGAACGAGCGAACAAAAATTTTGGGCTTGGCGGCAAATAGTTTTTTGACGATATCTGCGCGCGTCGGCGCGTCCGCGGTCGCGGTCACCGCGATCAGCTGCAGATTTCCGATCGCTCGGCCGGCTTCCGCGAGGCCCGAATATTCCGGCCGAAAGTCATGCCCCCAGAGCGAGACGCAATGGGCTTCGTCGATTGCGAGCACATTTGCTCCTGCCTCGCGAAGAAGCGCGGGCGTGCCGGGACGCGTGAGGCGCTCAGGCGCAACATAAATGAGGCGATAGCGGCCGCGCCGCAAGCCCGCCTCGATTGCCGCATTGTCTTCCCCGCTGTTCGATGAGTTTAACGCGGCAGCCGAAATTCCGCGCGCCTGCAATTGCTGCACTTGGTCGCGCATTAAGGCAATGAGCGGCGAGACGACAATGGTGAGCCCTCTGCGGACGACGGCAGGCAGCTGATAGCAAAGCGATTTTCCAGATCCCGTCGGCATGACGGCCAGAACGTCGTCACCCGCAAAAACCGCTTCGAGAATCTCCTGCTGGCCCGGGCGGAAACCGGCAAAACCGAACACCCGTTCCAGCGCCTCTTTGGCCGCGTTGATGTCCGCGTTCACGGCATCTCCGCGATAGAAGGAATTGGGCCTGATTGCCGCAGCCGATCGCTGCCACGCTTTCTAGAAAACGAGATAGCGTTTGGGCAAGCTCTTGCGTGCGGCCTAATCATGAAGATGCGCCCGCCATGAGAGCCAAAATATCGTCTTTTAGTCTCACCGCATGCGTTTTTGTAAGTGCCTGGCGCGGCGAATCGATTCTACAATCGGCGATAACATGTCCTGGCGCCGCCGATAAAACGATGATCCGGTCGGCGATCGCGATCGCTTCATCGATGCTATGGGTGACGTGAAGGGTTGTCGCCCTGCGTTTCAACACCAGTGCCAAAAGCTCCTCGCGCAGCTTTGTGGCAAGAGCGGGATCGAGCGAGACGAAGGGCTCGTCAAGCAGGAGTAGATCGGGCTTGACCGCGAAGGCACGGGCAATCGCCACGCGGCGGGCAAGACCTAGCGACAATTCTCCGGGGAAATGGTCTAGGTGCTCTGTAAGCCGTAGCGCCGTGGCGATTTCAGAAAGATCATTCTCGCATAAGACGCAAACGAGGCCGAGATTCTGCGCGACCGTTCGCCAAGGCAAAAGCCTCGGCTCCTGAAAGACCATGCCGATTTTGTTCGGCCGGGGCATTCTGACCCAGCCGTCAAAGTCGGTATCCAGGCCAGAAATCAATCGCAACAAGGTGGTCTTGCCGCAGCCGGACGGCCCCAAAAGCGCGCAGATTTCGGCTTGCCGCAGGGTGAAAGAGACATTGCGAAGAATGACGCGCTTTTGCCCGGACGCGGACCGGAAAACTTTTTGGGCAATCGAAACCTCAACTTCCATGCAGTGGCCGCCAACGGGAGACGCGCCGCTCGAACGGCTGGATGATGACCGTTTCGATCGCGAGCATAAGACCGGCAAAGGGAAGCGCGTAGGCGAAGAGCCGCGTCACGTCAAAGAGCTGGAATGCAATACCGATTTCGAAGCCAACGCCGTTCGAGCGGCCGAGCAACTCGGCAACCAGGACAATTTTCCACACAAGCGACAGGCCCGACCGCATCGCAGCGGCGAAATAAGGGGCTAACTGAGGCAGCACGACATGTCTTATTCTCTTGCCGCGCGGCAAGCCGAACACAAGCGCCATCTCTTCGAGACTCGCGTCGAGCGCGCGCGCGCCTTCGCGCAAAGTCACCGCCGTATTCGGCACTTTATTTAGGGTGACCGCGACGATCGCGGCTAATTCAGTCAGCCCGAGCCAGATATAGGCCAGCACGATGAGGACAAGCGCCGGTAGATTCAAAAGTACGATCAGCAGAGGATCGCAGAATCGGTCGATTGTCTTGTTGCGGCCCATAGCCACCCCGAGGGCGGCTCCCAAAACCATCGCAAGGGCAAAGGCAGAAGCGACCCGGGCAAGTGTCGCCGCAAGGTTATAGAAGAGCGCGCCCGACCGCGCCTCCGCGCCAATTGCCGAAAGAACGGAAAGCGGCGCGGGCAGCAAACTATTGGCCGTGATGCTTGAGCCTAATTGCCAGGCAAGAATCAGCAAAACAAGTGGCGCCAATCGCAAGACGAGGGGCTTAAGGCCCGTCGGGCGCCGCTTCCGCCGGTTGGTAGAATGTTCCCTCGTCGAGTTCGGTTGCGTTGCCGACAAGGTCCGGACCTCCGGTTTTGGCAAGGATGCGGTAAAGCTCCCGGGCGTCAGCGGCTTCCTCTGCAACGGGGCGGCGCGGGATACCATCTATATAGGTTTGCCGGTACAGCGCGAGTTCCGCCTTTTCCGCAACCCCTATCCGTTGCCCGATTTTGTCCCAATCCGTTTTGGAATCGACCAGAATTTCTTTGGCCCTTGCCGCCGCGGCAAGGAAGCGCGTGAGCGCGGGCGCATGGTTCTTTGCAAATTCTTCGCTAAAAACATAGCCCACCATCGCCACCGGCGCCTTCGCACCTAGGCGCCGTTCGGCCTCGTCCATGGCAAGGAGCCGCCGGTAGCCACGCGCCTCTAGTGCAACGCAAAAATTCCAATAGGTTAAGGTTGCATCGATCTCGCCGCTCAAAGTTTTTTGATAGAGAAGGGAAGGAGCGCCATAGACAGCGCTTACCTCCCTCACAAGATCAAGACCGGAGAATTTGGCAAACGCCTGGAGCAGCAGCCAACTCTTGTCGAGGGGACCGCCCGCAACGGCGAGCTTTTTACCTTTCAAGTCGGCCAAATTCCGGATTGGCGAGTCCGCCCGGACCATCAGCGCGCCAAGCGCGGTCGAATAGGGGAAAAATACCAGCTTGCCGCCCAAATTCCTTTGCCTTGCGACCCATAGCCAATCGCTGAGGATAATGTCGGCCGATCCGCCCATCAGAGCGATTTTTGCAGCCTCGGGCGACGCTACCTCGCTGACCGCTATGTCGAGACCGGCCTCCGTGTCTAACCCGCGCTCAGCGGCGATCGCCAGCTCCCAGGCGAAAGTTCCGGTTTTTTGCGCTGCGATACGGAGCCTGTCAGCAGCGTTGGCTTCGCTATTGAGCAAGGCTGCGGCTACGAGACAGAACAAGGCGCGAAGTAAAGAGCGGCGGTCTCCACCGCCGCTCGCGTACTGTAAATAAGTGCCCGGCATGAGGCTTCCTGCTTAGTCTGGGTTGTCAATTGCCATTGTCTCAGGATACATATTTTGCGTCTGTCTCACGAGGGTCGTTCTTTGGCTATGGTTGGAATCGATGGGCGAGGCAGCATTGAAGCGCCCTTACTCTGATAGGGAAGGAAACCGGAAATGAAGCGTCACTATTTATGTCTCGTAGCCATGGCTGCTTGGGCCAGTTCGGCCGCGGGAGCGCTGGCAGGTGGGGATGCCGCCGAAGGCGAGAAGGTCTACAACCAAAAGTGCAAAGTCTGCCATCAGATCGGCGAAGGTGCCAAGAATTTCGTCGGACCGGAGTTGAATGGCCTTATTGGACGCAAGACGGGATCCGTGCCGGACTATAATTATTCGGATGCCAACAAATCGTCTGGCATCACCTGGGACGAGGCAACGCTCAAACAGTATCTCGCCAATCCGAAATCCAAGATTCCTGGCACGAAGATGATCTTCGCCGGGCTGCCCAAGGAAAGCGACCAGGACAATCTTGTTGCCTATCTCGCTCAGTTTGGCGCCGACGGTAAGAAGAAATAGCTGGCACAAAATTATGATCCCTCGCGCCGCGGGAGCATCCCCCGCGAGGGATCATAAGCCACGATGGCGAGGCTCAAAAAAGCTGTTGTCGCACCAAGCACAACCAAAAGGGCGAAATAATTCATCCGTTCGTAAAAAGCGAAGCGGATAAGTTCGACGGCGTGGGTGAAGGGATTGAGCTCGCAAACATAGGCGAGCCATGGGCTGCTCTCCTGAACCCGCCACAAAGGGTAGAGCGCCGAGGAGGCAAAAAACATCGGGAAAATGACAAAGTTCATGATCCCGGCGAAATTTTCCAATTGCTTGATCACCGACGATAACAGCATGCCGAGCGCCCCGAGCATGAGGCCCGCGAGAATAAGCGCCGGGAGCACGGCGAGATAACCCCAAGGCGATGGCGGCTCAATCTCCCAGAAATAAGCGATAGCGAGAAACGCATAGACCTGGGCGACCGAAACGGCGGTCCCGGCGGCAAGCTTGGAGGATAAGAGAAACCAGCGCGGAAAGGGGCTGACGAGTAGAGCGCGCATATTGCCCATCTCGCGATCGTAGACCATCGAGAGCGAGGATTGCATGCCGCTAAAAAGTGCGATCATCGCCATGAGCCCCGGCGCGATGTAGACTTCATAGAGCACATAAGTCTCATAGGGCGGAATGATCGAGACGCCCAGCACGGAACGAAACCCAGCCGCAAAGATGAAGAGCCAGATGAGCGGACGCACCAGGGCCGATATGAATCGCTCGCGCTGGTGCCAGTGGCGCAGCGCTTCGCGCCACACAATCCCCTTAAAGCAGCGCGCATAATTGGTAAACCGGTAACCCGCGTGAACCGGCCGTTCCATCGCACCGAGCCTCATTGCTGCACATCTACGATTGCGGCGGTCAATTTTTCAAACGCCGCGCGAATAGCAGCGGCGCCCGCCCGGCTGGCGATGTCGGAGGCTTTTCCTTTGTCGACCACCCTGCCCTGATGCAATAGCACGATGTCATCGCTAGCCTCGACTTCGTCGATCAAATGCGTCGCCCAAAGCACGCCAATGCCCTCCTGCGAGGCAAGGTCCCGCACATGCATCAAAATACTGGCGCGCGCCTTGATGTCGAGACCTACGGTTGGCTCGTCGAGAAGCAACAGCTGCGGCTGATGGAGAAGCGCGCGGGCGATTTCGACCCGGCGTTTTTGGCCGCCGGAAAGGCTGCGCACTTTGTCGTGTTTGCGCGCTGTTAACGCGATCTTTTCGAGAACCAAATGAGCGCGAAGCTTTGCTTCCTTTGCGGAAATCCCATGCAGCGCCGCGTGATAGGAAAGATTTTGCATAACCGTGAGGTCGAGATCGAGCGTGCGCGGCTGAAACACGACGCCGAGTCTGCGCAACGCTTCTCCGGAAGAGCGACTGACTTCAAATCCAAATATTCGGATCGTGCCATGTTGCGTCGCGTAGAGCCGGGTGATCAAACAATAAAGCGTGCTTTTGCCAGCGCCATTGAGCCCGAGAAGGACCGTAAAACTCCCCGCCGCGACTCTGAAAGAAACATTTTCTAACGCCTTGCGTTTGCCGTAGCTGAAGCTGACACTAGCGATTTCGAGCGCCGGCGGCGGACTCGCAGGATGGATGGCAGCTTCCCGCTCCGGTGTCGAAATGCTCATTGGCGGGTAATTGCCACGCCCCATGGAAAGGAGCCGACCGGGATAGATTTCAGGACCTTGAGGTTTGTCACATCAATGACCGAAACATCGTTCGATACACCGTTGGTCGTATAGAGATATTTGCTGTCAGGGGTGAACGCCATTTGCCACACGCGCTGACCGACAAGAAGATATTTTTTGATTTTTTTTGTAGCCGTATCAATCGCCGCGACCCTGTTTGCAGGACCAAGCGCAACGAACGCCGTCTTGCCATCCTTCGTAAACCGTAAGCCTACGGGCTGGATCGCTTCTTTAGAAAGCCCCGGTACTTCGAATGCAATCTTCTGTTTGACCTTATAGTTGGCCGTGCCGATCACGCTGACCGTGCCGCCGACTTCGGAGGAGACCCACAATTCGGAACCGTCCGGCGAAAATTGCGCGGCGCGCGGCCTTGCGTCGACCAGAACATTGGCAAAAATCTTGCGCGATTGCGTATCTATAAAATGCGCCATATTCGTCGTCTCGGACGTATTGACAAGCACTTTGCCATCGGGGCTGAGCTCCATTCCTTCGGGTTCGACGCCGACTGGGATTTCGGTGAGGATCTTGCGTGTCGCAACATCGATTGCGGTCACCATATTGTCGTTCTCATTTGCAACATAAAGGAGTTTGCCGTCGGGGCTCAAAATCAGGAGCTCGGGATCGGGCCCTGACGGCAAACTGCCGGCGATTGAGCGCTTTTTGGTATCGAGAACCTGAATGAGATCATCGTCGCCGGCGCAAATGAAAAGTTGGCCGCCATCCTGGCTGAGGGCTATTCCGCGCGGCCGGTGACCAACCGGAATTGTCTCCGTCACTTCCATTTTTTCTGGATCGATAACGGAAATGGTATTGCCTTTTTCGTTCGACACATAAACGGTATAGGCCTTCGCCGGGAGCGCCGCGGCGCAAACCAAGGCAATGAAGGCAAAGCGAACAAAGAGGCGCGCAGGCGCATTGGAGCTTGAACCGCGTTCAAAATTTACCGCAGCTTGCATTTGGTTTCCGGTTCGTCGAAGCCCAATGTATCGAGCTGCGATGTCTGATGCAAAAAACCCTCTTGCGGCGACACCGAAACGATCGTCCGGCCGTCGCCAAGCAGAATAGGCTGGCGCAATTGCTGGTTCCAGTGGCGCAAGGTCTGCTTTTGGCCCTTGAAGGCGGCGATCGCAAAATCCGGCCCGGTGAGATAATTGTAAATGATTTTGGGATCGTTGGAACCGGTGCGAAAGGCCGCCTCGCCGATCACGCGCTCGGCCACCCAGGCATCGTTGTCGCGCGCGTTCATGCGGCGGGAGGCGAGCTTCATGAAGCGGTTTTGCAATTGAATCGCGCCCCATTGCTCATGGCTTCCATCCCAGCTCATGGGCTTCAGCCCGGCGGAGCCTGCGACCGGGCGCGGATCCCATGTGCGATAAGGGAGATAATTCGCAAAGACCTCGCTTTCGTCTGCCGCAATAAGGACGTCATAGGCCGGCGCGTTTTGGGTTGCGACGGGGATGAGCCTTTGGGTCTGGACGCTTCCTGAGTCGGAGCGGCGCCCGCCGCCAGTGTCCTCATAGACCCGCTCCTCGACGACCTTGGCGCCGAATTTTTTTGCGGACCGCTCGAGCGCCGCGGCGAAAAGCGCGTCCGCCGGATACGAGCCCTTCATCAACAGCCAGCGTTTCCATTGTTTCCAGACGAGATATTGCGCAAGGCCATCGGCAAGCATGGAATAAGTGGGCGCAATATGAAAGACATTGGCGCGGCAATTTTCTTCCCGAAGCGAATCGTCCTGAGCCCCAATGTTGAAAATGAGCACGCCCTTGTCTTTTGCCGCGTCGCTCAGCGCGAGCAACAAAGGCGCTGGGAGATCGGCGACAAGCAGAAAAACGCCCCGGCTCACGAGACCTTCAAGCGCGGCAACAGGGCCGCCGCCAGGATCGAGAAGCACGTCCTCGATGGTAAAAGTCTCGCCAAGAAAACGGCCGGTTGTGTTGTTGTCTTCGATCGCTAGCTTTGCTCCAGCAATACCGTCGTCTGCAGAAGGAGAGTCGAGAATAGATACGGTCTCCTGCATGCGCGGCAGGCGAATAAAGCCGGTTTTGACTGCGACGCTGTCTGCCGCAAACGCCGGAAGGGAAGCCACGAAAAGCAACGCCGCGGCAAGCGCCGGAAAAACACCTGAGACGATCATTCCGGGATGATGCTTCGAAGCCTTGGTTTGATCAAGCCTTACGTGTCAAGAATCCAATTTTCTGGTTTGCCCGAAAGGCGTCTCCGGCAAGCCCGCCAAGGCATTAACGATAGCAAACATCGCCTGCTCGTTTGGGGTTTTGGCAACAAGAACTTCGTGGATGCCAGCGGCCAAAAGCGGCGCCGCCGCATTTGGCGATATGCACACGTGATTTACCCGGGACAAATCGAAGCCCGCGTTGCGCGCGAGTTTGAGATAAATCTCCGTGCTGCGCCGCGAGTAGTGCAGAACAGCGGCGATTTTGCCTGCTTCCGAAAGCGCTAGAGCGTCCGTGGTCATGAACTGGGCTGGTTGCGCCGCATAGACCTCGACGAGCTCGAGGCTGTGGCCCAATTCTGCAAGCTTGTTCTCAAGGTCCGGGCTGCGATCACGTCCAGCGAGATAGACGATCCTTTGCCGAGCGGAAAAGCGAAACTCAATTTTTGCCGCGAGAGCTTTGGAATTCGGCGCAATCAAAGCGGACCCGGCAAAACCTCGCTCACGTGCGGCCTCCGCCGTCCGTTCGCCAACCAATAGCAATGGAATCAGGCGGCACACCTCGGGCGATGGCCAATCCCGCGCGGAGGACAATAGCTCAAAGGCCCGCGCGCTCGTCGCAATCACGCAATCGACAACGCCGGTCGGCCATAGCGCTCCCGTCGGCACCATTTCGATCACCGGGGAGAGCACCACCTCATGACCCTTGCACGAAAGGCGGGCGGCGGTTCTCAGCGACTCATCGATGGCGCGTGTGAGCAAAATGAGCATTGTCCTAACAAGCTAAAATTGTAACGTTATGTCGCGTGACGGCCTTAAGGCGCTTCGTTTGGAACGTCAGCAAGTGTTGTAGACCGGGGTTAATAACAAGCAAATTGAGCGGAGGTGTGTCCAGTCTCGACGATTGAAGACGGATTATCAAATATCAGACAACTGTTGGCTTATGAATGAATGGCCCTACGAGGTACAAATGCGAGCGCGCTGTAGGCTTTAAGTCCTTGGCGGTTCACACTCGTCTTTCGCGCACAAAATCGCGGCATTCAGTTCTCCGCCGAAAATGAAGATCGAAGCAATCATGTAGAGAAACACAAGAGCGATCATAACCGAAGCAAGGCCCGCATAGGTCGAAACGTAATTGCGCGCGAACTCTGCAAGGTACGACCCGAACGCAATGCCGGCAGCGATCCACAGCGAGAAGGTCAGAAGAACGCCGGGAGCTATGTCTGGCAAGGATCTTCGCCCGGCCGGCAGAAATTTATGCGCAATGACAAGAGCGACCAGGATTACAAGGCTCGCAATCGCCAAGCGCAGGAAGGTAATCACGCGATTAAGCGGCTCAAGGCCCGGCGCAAAATGCAGCGCCGCATTCCATATCAAGGGGGCAAAAACCACAAGCAGGGCAAGCGTCAGAAGCGCGAACGCGCCAATAAACACAAACAAGATCGACTCAAGCCGCAATAGCCACCACGACCGAGAGTCTCTGGCGTCATAAGCGCGGTTGAGCGCGACGCGAACGGCTTCGACGCCGTTCGACGAAAAATAGATGGCAAGCGCAACGCCGATCGTCAGGAGACCGCCGCTGGTCTGCGTCAACACATTGTGGATTTCGCGCGCAATGGGTACGGCGACTTGCTCTGGCCACGCCTCAAAGACGATGCGCACGGCTTCGTCGGCGAGCCCTTTTGTACCAAAAAATCCGGCAAGCGCGGTAACAAAGATCAGGAACGGGAACATCGATGTCAGAATCGACAAAGCGATGTGGCTCGCAATCGCCCAGCCGTCATCGAGCGAAAACCGTTGTATGGCATCAAGGAGAATACGAATGACGGCGCGCATACTCTGGGTTCCCGGTGGATATAGGTTCTTGCAAACGCGGGCCTTATTGCAGAAAGGCTCGTGCGGCTTTAAATGCGATGCTCGCCCCCGGACCGATTTCGTCGGCCAGAGCCCAAGGTCAGATTTCCGGTCCGCTCAATTTAGTATAAAAAGAGCCTCTCGTGTACGAAGCGCATGCGCTGATTAAGTCAAAAAGCGCAACATTTGTTCGAAAGATTTCGGAGATTGAAGTGAGCCTCGTCGAATTGATCCTCACGGTCTGTACTTTGACGCAACCTGAATCCTGCGAGGAGCGGCGTCTTCCCTTCGTAGATATAAGCTCTCTCATGCAATGCATGAGGCAAGCGCCTCCGGCGATCGCGGAATGGGCAAATAGCCACCCTGGCAGAAAAATTGTGAAATGGCGCTGCAGCTATCCAGAAAGCGAAGGCAATTCGCTTTAGCCATGACCGGCCACGCGCCGTGGTAATCGTGTCTTTCGCTGGTTCTCCTCGCTCAGCCGGATTTCGCAAAGTGAGGCGCAGGATCGAACATGGGTTGCCCCACACAAAAAAGAAGAAATCACGCGAGGTCGTCGAGCTGTACGGCGCCGCAGAGACGGGCGGTCGGAGATAGTCGTGGGCCTGCCTGGGCCGACGGATGGCACCAAGTTTGCCGCACAATAAATAGGTCTGCAACGGGCGCGCGCCGGAACCCGGAATGAGATTCCGGCAGAAATGTCGTTGGAGCGCACCCGGCTATTTAGTAGTCAAAACCATTATTGTAGCCATTGGTAACCGGTCCAGACCTGGCGCCAGCACCTTGCGTAGCCGTAGCCGTAGTCATACAGCCCACCCAAACCCACGGCAAAGGGCGCACCCACAAAACACGCCAGCAAAGCGTCCTGCTCCAGGAACGAACACGCTCCGGCCTGCAAAAGTGCCCCCATGGAACCCGCCAAAAGCCACCGAATCCGCCACCACCATGGAATGCCATGGGGCTACCGGCTGGAGCCGCTGCACTCCCGGCAATGGTCTCAGCCTCAGCCTCTTTGCTGCCGTCGCCCGTTTCCATGGCGCAAAGATCAAAATGGCCGACACTGCGCCCGGGTTTCAAAATCGCGCTTCGCTTCTCGCCGCCAGCCAAATCCAGCGTGGAAACCAGGAACAGGCCAAATCAACTCCGATACGAGTGTGCAATATATGCGGCCTCCCCGCTTCAGCTTGCGTCAGACGACAGCCTTACTGGCAAAACTCGAGGCCGCGCCAGGAGGTCCTATGCTGACACAGGAACGCAAACACCCCGTGCCCGCCGAGTTCGCGCGGCAGGGCGACAAACCGGCAAAGGCGCACACTTAAGATTGGCCGGAGGCAAGCACCGTCACGGCGCGGCGGTTCTGCGACCAGCAGGAGATGTCGTTGCATGTCGCAACCGGCCGCTCTTTTCCATAGCTGATGGTGCGAATTCTTGATGCCGGGATGCCGCGTGCAACGAGATATTCCTTGGTGGTCTCGGCGCGGCGCGCCCCAAGCGCGAAATTATACTCGCGCGTGCCCCGCTCGTCGGCGTGGCCCTGGATCATTATATTGTAGCGGGCGTATTGCTGCAGCCAGACCGCTTGCTTGGCAAGCGTGGTTTGTGAAGTCGGACTTAACTCGCTCGAATCGGTGTCGAAGAAAACCCGGTCGCCGACATTGACGGCGAAGTCCTGAGGGCTCCCAGGCGCGGCGCGCCCGCTCGATGCAAGCGCGGCGGCATCCTCGTTCGGATTCTTCGCGCAGGCGGAGATTGCAAGGGCGCCAGCCAGCACGGCAGCAAAATGAAGCGCGCCAGGCCGTTGAAGAAAGCTCATCCCATATTCCTTCTGTAATCGCGGGACAGGTCTCAGGCCTACCTGCGGTTGGTTAAAGGAATGTTCCGTCAACCTTGATCGAAGCTAACCAAGACGCGTTGCATTTGAGCAATTGTCGGCAAAGTTAACAAATAGTTAATGGCGAGAATGCGGCTGAGTTGAAGTTTTGTCCACTGCAATTGCGAAAAATTGGTGCACTGCATGAAAACGAAAATTCCTTCAGTCAGGGGTCCAAATGAAACGAAGTTATTGTTTTTATTAGAATATCTATCTGATTTGAGCAAATGTATAGTTCGCGCTGACACAATGGTGTCTCCCTCCCGAATCCGCGTGTCCTCGGCCCATTTCCAGTCAAGGCGAATCAGTACAGCCCGAGCTGTAATCAAATCGGCCTCATCCGGTCGCAGAAATGAGACACGGCTGCGGTTCCGGGTTTTGCCGGACCGCATAATTTACGTCTCTCGGGTGCCGGCAGTTTTGGGTCACGGCACTGTGCCTTGCACACTTCAACCGAGGACAGGCGTGCGCGCCACACCAAGGAAGAGGTGAAACGGTCCGCTTAGCCTCACAGCAAGTTGCCGGCTTCCAAGCTAGTGCTGAATCTTAGAATAAAGAATTCCGGCCGCAATAGCTGCGAAACAAAGAGCAAGAATTGGAGAATCGCAAAACTTCCTACGGACTTATATCTAGCATATCGCGCATTTTTTCGCCTAAAGCCAGTGCTTTCCCAACGCCGCGAGCAATTATGTGAACCCAAGACCACCCTGGTTGGAGTCCCGGTTGTGCCGGAAGCAACGTCGCGTGAGACATAACAAAGTAGCAGACTGGCGGCTTCCACTCGCTCACTGCGGCCCTAATCGAGGTTCGGGCTCCAGGACGGATCCGATGCGTAATTCGGCGTAGGTACCGGGAATTCGGCGCGGCCAAACACGTCTGTCAAGTAAATCCTTGGGCCTTCCTGCCCGCCTGGATCGCGAAAAAACATGAGATAGAGGCCGTTCGGCGCCCAGGTCGGCCCCTCGTTGTGAAAGCCCTCGGTCAGGATCCTCTCGCCGGTTCCATCCGGGCGCATGACGCCAATTGCGAAGGTGCCGCCCTTCTGCTTGGTGAAGGCAATAAAGTCGCCCTTAGGCGACCAGACCGGAGTTGCATAGCGGCCTTCGGAAAAGGAAATGCGCCTCGGCCCGCCGCCCGAGGCCGACATGACATAGAGCTGCTGGCTGCCGCCACGGTCTGACTCAAACACGATCTCGCTCCCGTCGGGCGAATAGGAAGGCGAGGTATCGATCGCATCGGAATCGGAAAGGCGCGTCGTCGTGCGCGAGCGCAAATCCATACTGTAGAGGTTTGAGGCGACGCCCTGTGCAAGCGACATCACCACTTTTTGCCCGTCCGGCGAAAACCGCGGCGAAAAAGTCATGCCAGGGAAGTTGCCGACAACCTCGCGCTGCCCGGATTCAATATTCAAAAGCAAGACTTTGGGATCGGATGCGCCAAAGGACATATAGGTGACGTCTTGCGAGGAAGGCGAAAATCTCGGCGTTACCACTAGATCGTCCCCGCGTGTCATATAGTGCAAATTGGCGCCATCCTGGTCCATGATCGCGAGCCTCTTGCGGCGGCGCTCTGGCGGGCCGGTTTCGTCGACAAAAGCAATCCGCGTGTCAAAAAAGCCCTTCTCTCCGGTGATCCTGGAAAAAACCGCATCCGAAATAATATGCGCGACGCGGCGAGCGTTGTTCGGGTCGGTGACATATTGGCTGCCGGCCACTTGCCCGCCTGTGGCGACGTCCCAAAGCCGGAACTCGGTCTGCAATCGCCCGTCGGCGGTCTGATTCACACGGCCCGTCACCACGAATTGTGCATTGATCATGCGCCAGGACTCAATCCTCGGCGCTTGGTCCGGATTAACCGCCGTCTCGGCGAATGTCTTGGGATCGATGGGTGCCAGAAAAACCGAGCGCTTAAAATTATTGGTGATGATCGAAGTCAACTGGCTGCTCGCCGCCGCATCCCCGGCAAACGCTGTTATCGCAATCTGGATGGGTTTGAACTCGCCGCCGCGCACATCGAGATAGCGGTCTTGCGCGGCGTAGGCTGCCGGCGCGAGCCCCAAACCGCCAACCAGGACCGCCGCCAGCAAAATCGCGGCGCAAATTTGTCTCGAGCTCAGGGGCGTCCGCCGCAGGAAGTCACAAGGTGCAAAGCAGCCCAAAATCACAGCATTTCATCCTGATTGAAGCGGATGGTCAGGCTCTTCCACTGCTCGTAATAAGGCTGGTATTGCACGGGTATTCTGAGCGGGTCGCAGCGCCACACCGCCCGCATCGCGCTATCGGCGAGAGCCCGCAAATTTGGGTCGGAGGTCGGATTGAGTAACTCGGGCTGCCCGATCAAACTGCCATCCGGCCGATATTGCACATGAATCTCAGGAATATATTTTTGCTGCCCGGTGCCCGGGACAACGTTCCAGCAGCGCTTATATTGCTCCAGCAGCAGTCCGTCGAGCTGATCGGACAGGGACGGCGACATTTTGGCGGCACTTGCTGTTGGTGCCCCGAGCGACGCGAGCTGGCTGAACTGACGCCCGCGCGCCTGTCTTCTTTGCGGCGCTTCCTTACTCAAGAACTTGGCGATATCGCTAAGATCGAATTTGTGCTGCGGCTCCGCGGTTTCCTCTCCGGATTTTGGCTTTGCCGCCGTCTTCTGCGTTTCCTTCTTCTTCCCTTGTAGGAGAAATTTGGCCAGTTGATCGGGCTTAAATTTGGGCGCGGGTTTTTTTGCGGCTTCCGACGGCTTCATTTGCGCCGGTTGGGGAGAAGCTTGGTCCTCGTTCCCATCGATTTTTGGTCTTTCCTGCGCGCGGGGCGGCGGAGGCAAGCTTGCGCTTTGCTGCGAAAGTTTTGCAACTTCCTGGGACTCAGCCTGGCCTGGCTCCGGCTGGCGTTTCAGCGGTGAGGGCGCAGCCACGACATCTTTGGGCGAATCGACCGGCGAAGGCTTTGCGGTCAACTCCGCGTTATCCGCGATTTTTTCGGCGCGCTGCTGTGGCTTCACCTCGGCCGCAGTCTTTTCGCCTTTCATGATCTGGCTGAATTGTTCGTTGCTGACCACTGCAACAGGAATGCTTTCCTGAGCTTCGGTCAATTGCGGGGTCTGCGAAAACGAAATCAGCGCCAGGGCCAAAAGGCCGATATGAACGCCGCCCGAGACCGCAAAGCCAGGATTTTCGGGCAAAGCCATGGGCGTTTAGTTCTTGTTGGGGTCAGTGACCAGTGCGACCTTCTTATACCCAGCCCCGGTAATAATTGACATGACCTCGGCAATGCGCCCGTAACTCACCTGATTTGCTCCCCGCACATAAATCCGGTCGTCGTCCGCTGCCGTCGCGACCTGTTTCAGTCTATCCGCGAGGACGTTAACCTCCACCGGCTGATCCATGACAAAGACTGCGCCTTTGTCGTCAACGGCGACGGAAATCGGCTTTCGATCGATGTTGAGCGCCGCTGCCTTGGTCTTTGGCAAATCGATAGCGACGCCGGTTGCGAGCAGCGGGGCCGCCACCATGAAAATGATCAAAAGAACCAGAATGACGTCGATAAAAGGCGTCATGTTGATTTCGGCCATTGCGCGATAGCGCGGCACGCCACGCCGTCCCCGTTTGCGCCCCGGACCTAATGTCATGCCCGACATACCCATCTAAATCTCTCCACCACGGATTATCAAATTCATAGGTACGAAAATACCCCTATTTGGGGGGTGCGCAGGCCACCCTATTTAGGGGTGCGCACGCGCCTTTATGCGGCCCGGTCTTGCACGCCGCGCTGATCGATTTGGCGCGACAGAATCGCTGAAAATTCGTCCGCGAAACCCTCGAGCCTAGCTTGTTTCTTGGCGACATCGCCTTGGAACTTATTATAGGCGATCAGTGCCGGGATCGCCGCGAAGAGCCCGATAGCGGTTGCTAAAAGCGCCTCCGCTATGCCCGGGGCGACGACCGCGAGCGAGGTATTGCGGGATACAGCGATCGAGCGAAATGCCGTCATGATTCCCCAAACCGTGCCGAAGAGGCCAATAAAGGGACCGGCAGAGGCGACGGTTGCCAGCACCAAGAGGTTTGATTCGAGCTTTTCGACCTCGCGCGCGATCGAAACGTCGAGGACCTTTTCGATACGCGCCTGCAGGCCCATGAAGGAAGAAGAGGCGGTTTTCACCGAGCGGCGCCACTCCCGCATGGCCGCGACGAACAACGCTGCCATGCCCGAGGCTGGGCGCGAGGAGAGCGTCGCATAAAGCTCGTCAAGCGAAGAGCCCGACCAAAAGACTTCCTCGAATTTGGCCATGGCGCGGTTGGTTCTCGCAAACAAAAGAATCTTGTTAATGATGATCGCCCAGCACCAAACCGACGCCCCGAGCAGCCCCACCATCACAAGCTTAACGACAAGGTGGGCCGACCAAAACATGCCCAGCAGAGAAACCTCCACCAAGGGAGGCGTCAGTCCGGAGGCTGCAATATCGGCGGGATTCATTAAATTGGTCCTTCTAAACGGGTAAACGGGGACGAGCCCCCCAGCGAACGAGTTTTGGCGCTGAAATCCGTCAATTCTGGGGCTTCGCCCGGCCAAAACTTTTTCCTGGCTTGCGCAAAATCCTCTCTAAGCCAGGGGCAAGACGCTGAACCTTCGAATCGTTATCTTGCACCAAAACCTTATTTCGCCCGGTGTTGAAACGCACAATCGGTTCACCCCTGTTGCTTGCCACGGTTGAGCAAAAGTCAGCGCCAATTCAGGTCAAATTACCATTACTGTTATGATTTCAGGAGATATTTTTCCTCGTGCGGATCAGGTGCAACCGCCCTGAGCTTTTCAAAAACCGTCGCCGGAATCCGTCTTGCCTTGCCTTCTGCGACAATCGCTATTCTCACATTAGCTGTCAAAAGGATTTCGCGGCCGCGGTTGATTTGTTGACGCATCTCGATCGAAGCGCCGCCTAGGCCATTCACGCAAGTATCGACCAAAAGGGCATCGTCCATGCGCGCGGGTTTTAAAAAATCGATCGTCATTGCGCGAACCACGAAATGGCAGCCCCCTGCCCCACGATTGTCAAAAATTCTGCTGTGTTCTATGCCGAGAGCGCGCAAAAACTCCGTGCGGCCGCGCTCGAGAAACCGCAGATAAGACGCATGATACACATTACCCGAAAAGTCCGTATCTTCATAATAGACCCGCACGGCAAGGCGCTTCGGCTCTGCTGATAGAGCCTGTTCTTCGCCTGCCGGCTTAGCAGGATTGGCTGCGGCCCGCATCTTCAATTAATTTCGCAGGCTCCAACTGACCGCGAGAGCTGCCGCCGCCACCCAGTCATAGGCGGCGCACCACGGAGGGTACCACGCTGGTATGACGACGAATTTCCAGGGTCTTGGTGCAAGATTCGATCCTTCGTGATGCGCATAGTCCCAAATTCCATGCGCGAGATAGGCAAAAGGGACAACCCAAGCACTTGCCCATAGAGCCGCCAATGCGCCAACAAAGCAGACTGCGGCACCGGCCACTTCGGCGGCGATCTGCGACAAATCTCCCTTTTGTAGCGCGAAACCGGCATAAATCGCGCCCATGCAGGCCAAAAGCAGCGCAGCGAATTGTTCCGAGTGCAATTTTGACATAAACAAATGAAGCGGAACCGTAGCAATAGCGAGCGATGCGCCAATTGCGGCGGGCCGCCCTGTAAAAAAATTCGCCATGGAGCTAACCCCTTGCCTGAGAGCGCGTCGGCCGTCTCTCGGCTCCTGCCTGAACGAGTTAAGTCGAAACTTTGCCATCCGACTCTGGCAACGGCTATTTGCTATTGTGTGGTTTTCATTGCAAGCCGCGCCGGCAAACGAAAACATTGGTGTGCGCGGAGGCGATTCCACAGACTGAGGGCAAAAGAGAATGCCGCTGAACCGCAAGAACCGGATTGCCGTTCTCGGCGCTGGGGCCTGGGGGACCGCTCTCGCCAATCTCGCCGCGCGCACCGGCGGGGAGGGCGGCGCCGAGGTCATGCTTTGGTCGCGCGATCCCGCGCATGTCGAGGAGATGCGCGCAACCGGCGTCAATGCAAGGCATCTTCCCGCAGTTCCGCTTCTCTCGAATGTCAACCCTATTGCGCAACCGGCGCAGATCGAGGGCGCGGACCTTATCCTCGCCGCGGTTCCGGCGCAGGCGCTACGACCGGTCCTCGACACCTTCTCCGCCTATCTCGCGGAGGACGTACCGGTTATTGTTTGCGCTAAAGGCGTTGAACGCACGAGTGGACTTTTTTTGAGCGAAGTCGCCGCCTCCGTGTTGCCCAAAAATCCGCCTGCGGTCCTTTCCGGGCCAAGCTTTGCGAAGGAAGTTGCTCAAGGGCTTCCGACGGCCGTGACGCTTGCCGCGCTAGACGGCGATCTTGCGGCAAAGCTCGCAGGCGCGCTGGCGGGTCCTGCCTTCCGGCTCTACACTTCGACCGATATTCGCGGGGTGGAAATCGGCGGGGCGGCAAAAAACGTTCTTGCGATCGCGAGCGGGATCGCGGCGGGCCGCGGCCTTGGCGCGAGCGCCGCAGGTGCCCTCATCGCCCGGGGCTTTGCCGAGCTAAGCCGTTTCGGCCGCGCTTATGGCGCCGAGACCGCCACTTTGGTTGGCCTATCGGGCCTCGGCGATCTCGTTCTTACCTGCACCTCGGCTTTGTCGCGGAACTATTCCCTCGGCGTCGCGCTCGGGCGCGGGTTGCCTGTTGCCGAAGCCTTGGCGCATGGCGGGCTCTGCGAAGGCGTGCACAGCTGCGGCGCGCTCCTCGATCTCGCCCATGCCAAGGACATCGACATGCCAATCGCGGTGGCGGTCGATGCCGTTCTCGCCGAGCGGATTACGATTGAGGATTCGATTGCAGGCCTTCTCGCGCGTCCGTCGAAAGCCGAGTTTGCGGCCTGCAGCTAAGCTTGAACAGGCTCGATTTCGGGCGGATACAATAGCGCACGTCAAAGATACGAGGATCAAATGGCGTATTGGCTGCTCAAAAGCGACCCTGATACATGGTCCTGGCAGGATCAGACAAAAGCCGGCAAGAAGGGAACCTGTTGGGACGGCGTGCGCAATCACAGCGCCAAATTGAATTTGATGGCGATGCGGATTGGCGAGCAAGCCCTCTTCTATCACTCGGGCGAAGAGAAGCAGATCGTGGGCATCGTCGAAGTCACAAAACCCTATTATCCCGATCCCACGGATAACAGCGGCAAATTCGGCATGGTCGATGTGCGCGCGGTTGAAGCCCTGAAGACGCCTGTCACGCTTAATGCCATTAAGCAAGATCCGCGTTTGACAAATATGGAGCTCGTTAGAATTTCGCGGCTCTCGGTGCAGAAGGTAAGCGGCGAAGAATGGAACCTCATCCGCGCCATGGGCGGCTTATAATCAGATACGGTCGAGAGCACCGGCGTGATGAGGTTTAGATGCAGCAACAAGATTTCCCGCTGCCGTCCGGTCTCCCCCGTCCGAGCGACGATGGAGGGGCAGACCATCTCAGGCAGATGGAAATGCCAAAAATCTTTCTGCAATCAACGGCGGGCAGGCTCGTCGACCTCTCAGATCTGAGGGCGCCGAGAACAATTATTTACTGCTATCCAATGACCGGGGTTCCCGGAAAGCCGCTGCCCGAAGGATGGGACATGATCCCCGGCGCGCGTGGCTGCACGCCGCAGGCTTGCAGCTTTCGGGATCGCCATTCGGAATTGTTGCAGCACGAGGTTGCTGTATTTGGCCTCAGCACGCAGAGCACCGAATATCAGCTTGAGATGGCCGGCCGTCTCAATCTTCCATTCGAAATCCTGAGCGATTGTGAATTTGCCTTTTGCGACGCGCTGCGCCTGCCGACGTTTGAGACCGCCGGAATGCGGCTAGTAAGACGCCTAACGCTGATCGTCAGAGACAGCCGCATAGAGCATGTTTTCTATCCGGTGTTTCCGCCAGACGAAAGCGCCGATCAGGTCCTGGGGTGGCTCAGGAGCAATCCAACTCAAAATTGATCTGCCGACTTTAAAGATACGCGCGTTTCCCCAGTCATAACTGGCAGGCCCATATCGCCGAAGTGCTCGGCCGCGCGAACCTAATGAGCAGGTATAGTGCCCGCGTTGGCTCGACTGACGTTTTTAGCAGAACCAGCCGTGGTGCACCTCGCCTTGCTGCCCGTTCGCGCTATCATGGCAGAAAGATTGGTTTGGGCGGGCAGCTGTTGGTTCGGCCAAAGGGATCTCGAGCTGTCGAGCGACGGCGAGCACAACTGTGGCAAGAACAAGGACGAGGACGGCAAAAGAAAGCTGGAACTTCAACGCGTGAACTCCTTGCCTGCCGATGTCGTTCGCTTCTCCTTCAAAGCCCGCAGTCGACGGTCACGTATTCGGCATGCGGACTGCATTGCGTGGCGATGCGGCTCCTCGCTTTTAGCTAGCGGTGTCGGCTATGAGCTACCGGAAATACCAGAACAGCAGACACCTTAGTGCTTCGCGTTCCCCCGAGCTTCGATTTCCTTCTTTATGTTCATCCTATATTCCTCTGTGTACATCCAGTCGTCGATTTCCTCTTCTGCCGTAGTCTCGCTCATGCTGTAGACCTCCGCGAGCCTGCTTGCGAGCCGCTCGCGCTTTCCGGCAATCTTGTCGAGGTCATCATCCGTCAGCTGATCCCATTCGTGTTTGATCCTGCCTTTCAGCTGCTTCCAATTTGCTTCAATGACATTCCAATTCATTGCAGACTCCTTATGGTTACGTGCGCGCAGCGTATCAACGCCGCCTCGTCATCAACAGAATTGGGGATGGTTTCAGCTCATCTTGACTGGGTCATTTCCGGCAGGCCGCATCGAAAAGAATCGATGCGGCTCGCACGCTCTGGGGAAATGAGCAAATGGCAGAATCTCTGCTACTGCACCTTCAGCCAGTGGTCGACATCCCAATGCACGAAATCCCTGGAGAGGCCGTAGCGCTCTTGGAGCTTGTCTTCGAGCTGCTCGCGCTTGCCGGCAATCTTGTCGAGGTCCTCTTCTGTAAGATGACCCCAATATTCTGCGATCCTACCTTTTGCGTACTCCCAGTTTCCTTCAATGACATTCCAATCCATTGCTGACTCCTTTCGGTTAAGAGCATGGCTGAATGCCACCGCGCCGACTATACCTTGGGGCGGAAAGTTGGTTTCAACGCGTCTTGGCTTAACCGTGCCCGCAGAGTGCGGCATCCTGTCGGCCACTTGGCGGCGATCACAGGGAATCATTGGGACGGTTTCACAATAAAGTGACCGTCACCAGTGAGCGCCCGCCGCCGCTTTTGCAGCTTGAACGCAACGCGCGGCTCGATCGGTCACCTGTGGGGCTCGTCAAGTTGAACGCGATTTGGATCCAGCGGTGACGTCGCCGGATCGGTTTGGGGGCGCAGCGGACAAGCTGCCGCCTCGCCGCCATGGCTGGTACAGGCCGTAGAATCAAGCAATTGTCGCCGCTAAGGTAGTCCCACAATTGCCCGAGCATACCATTTAGTATACGCCAGCATTGTTCAACAAATTTCCAAGCCATTGCAGTCTCCTATTTGTAAGGGTACAGCAACGTTTGTACGCTACCTGCGTACCAACCATTTTGGACGCAGATCGTTCCAATGCAAGCGTTACATTTACTTTTTAAGATGCGCTGAAGCGGAATTCAAAACCATCAATTACATAGACCAACGGTGGGGCAAAGGGCGCCAACGGTTTCGATCTCAGCTATAACCCGGCAAACTTAGGCGGCGGCATTGCTCAGTCCGCAATCCACCACGGCACGGACCGTGGGTTCTCGACCTGTCGGTGTGAGACGCGCATTCTCATGGGCCTTCTCCGCGAATCACTTGAGGTTTGACGACATCAGCATTCCCGCCCAGGACCGAATGGACAACCTCCTGAAAGCTCACAACTAGTTCGTGGCCAGCCAGCTATAGGCACCCCCCCGCCGCTTAGCGCGCGAGGGCTTCGTTTGCGCGGAGTGAAGGTCGCTTAAGACTAACGAAAAGAGCCCCTGACCTGAGTAAGCCCATTCGATCGTCAGGCCAGGGGCCGCCGCCTCGAACTTGGTATAATACAGGGGGAACCAAGTCTCGGCCGCCACCCCTATCCCGGTGAACCCTGCGGGAGCACTAAGGGGTGCGGGGATATAATCGCTCGGCGTCCGTTAAGGGTTTCAGCTGGGCGGTAAATAAATGCGCGTTTAGCGGCGTCCGCCGCCCAAGATTTCCTGGCAAGCGTTGTCTCACAAATTTGTGATTGTTGCAGTGGAACAATACTAAAGCGACGAAGTTTTCGATGCTTGCCGAGTCGGAGACACTATCCAACTCGGCAAAACGCCATTCAATAGGAGAAACACCATGCAAAACATTAGAAACATCGGTGCAATACTGGCGGTGGCCGGGCTGTTTTCTTTCCCGCTTACTGCCCAGGCGCAAGGCATTCCGGAGGGCACCGCTCGCGGTGCTCAACAGGGTGGCAAGGCGGCAGGGCCCCTCGGCGCCGCAGCTGGAGGCGTGGTTGGAGGTGTTGTCGGCGGCGTAGCTGGTCTCCTTGGCGTCGATCAGCGTCCGCGTTTTCGTGACTATGTCATCGGCGAACACATACCTTCTAGCAGGATCAGCCAACCGGTCACGGTAGGCATGGTGTTGCCGTCGTCGGGGATAACGCTTTACGCGATTCCACGCGAATTCAATGTCCCCTCAGAATATCGCTACGCGATGGTCAACGACGAGGTGATTCTCGTCGAGCCAAGAACCCGGCGCATTGTCGAGGTCATTGATTGACACGGTGAGCTTATGCCGCCGCAGCTTGCTCTCTGGCGCGACATGTGCCCGGTCCAGCGGCGGCGGTTCGTTGATATCGGCCCCGATACCTCGCCCAACGGGAAATTTGCTGCTGCTTAATGCCAGTACGTTCCTCAAGCATCGGCTTCAGATAAACCGCGCGCAGGTCGCGGCAAAATTTCACGAGGTTCACTCGGCTGTCCATCCCCCATCGATCGAATAATTGGAGCCGGTGATTTGCGCCGCCGCGTCCGAGGAAAGAAAGACCGCAAGTGCGGCGACTTGATCCGAGGTGACGAATTGTTTTGTGGGCTGCGCCTTCAACAAAACATCGTTGATCACTTCCTCGCGCGACAAATGGCGCGAAGCCATCGTATCCGGGATCTGCTGTTCGACGAGCGGCGTCCACACGTAACCTGGCGAGATGCAATTGACCGTGATGCCAAAGGTCGCAAGTTCGAGCGCCGCCGTTTTGGTGAGGCCGGTGAGGCCATGTTTGGCCGTCACATAGGCAGATTTGAAGGGCGAGGCGACGAGTGAATGGGCAGACGCGGTGCTGATGATGCGGCCCCATTTGCGCGCCTTCATGCCGGGAATCGCGGCGGCGATCGCATGAAATGCAGCAGAGAGATTTATGGCGATAATCATGTCCCAGGTCTCGCGAGGAAATTCCTCGATCGGCGCGACATGTTGAACTCCGGCGTTGTTTATGAGAATATCGACGGAGCCGAGCTTGGTTTCCGCCTCCTTCACCATGGCGCGGATTTGATCCGGTTTGGTCATGTCGGCGGGGGAATAGAACGAGCGCACGCCAAAATCCTTCTCGATTGCGGCGCGCTCAGCTTCAATCGCTACAGCATCTCCGAGGCCATTGATCATGACATTGGCGCCTTCTTTGGCGAAGGCGCGGGCTATCGCAAGTCCAATGCCGCTCGTTGAACCGGTAACGATGGCGTTTCGCGTCTCAAGGCTCATTCGTCCTCCTCGCGGTCGTTGACCCGCCGGCAAAATTGTTGCATCGCCCATGCTACAACGGCATCGCAAAAAGACGAAACGAAAACAGCCGCTGCGCGGAAAGATCGCGCCCGCCCCGGAGTTGGGATAGGATGCGGCCATGACAGATTTTCGTGGGACACGCCGCTATACCGGCGCCGGCAAGGCGAGAGATCCTGGAGAATTAAGCGCGGTCGATGTCGCGCTCGCTCTTTGCCGCGAGAACCGGATCAGCCTGACTCCTGGGCGGCGCCGGATTCTCGAAATTCTCGCCCGCGAAGGCCGCCCGCTTGGCGCCTATGAGATGATCGACCGGGTGGCGGAAGCGACCGGCAACCGCCCTGCGCCGATTTCCATTTACCGGGCGCTCGACTTTTTGCTCGAAAACGGCCTCATCCACAGGCTCGCCTCGCGCAGCGCCTATCTTGCCTGCGGCCATGGCCACGCGGCCAAGGAGCCAATTGTTTTTTTGATCTGTGAAATGTGCGGCAAAGTCGTCGAGGCGGCCTCGCCCGCAATGTGCGGGATTCTCAGTGCGCTCGCGGAAGAGGCCAAATTCTCCCCCCGCGCCCAGGTGATGGAAGTCGCCGGCCGCTGCCGGGTATGCGCGGTAGCCTAGTTTTATTCCCTATCGCGCCGAGCGCCGCCGGTGCCTGATGCCACGGATCCAAAAAGTGAGCCAAACGCTGCCGCCGATGACGACCGCGAAAAAGACGATATTGAACCAGGGGATGATCCACGTGCCGGGCTCTGCGCGTTTTATCTTCACGACATTGGGAAACAGCGAAAACACCTGGATGCGCCAGCCATAATAGGTGAAAGCGGCAGTTCCCCCCTCATTGGCTATGGATCGGGCCACCGCGTGGACATCTGCGGAGTTGAATTTCATATACCAGGGAAATCCCCAGCCCGTGTCTTCGTTTCGGAAGACATGCGGCTTTTTCGTTTCAATGTCTTCGGCGTAGATATAGCGCACGTCATACGGTGATCCTGCCTGTTGGCTGGCCGACTGTGTGCGCTTGACGTCGGTCCCTACGACACGCAACACGGTGTGGTGCGGCAGAAAGTAATCGAGAAAGGCGATCGGGCCGGCGGCAACGGCAAGAGAGATTGCGGCGGGAACCCAAAAGCGGCGTAAATTTATGGCCATGATTTTCGTTCCCTCCTTCGCTTGGCATCCGGCTGGCCCGGCCCGCCATTTTTCCGCAGTTCGCCCGCGAACGCAAGATCGTGTCCGGGTTCAGTACATATGAGACGCCAATGCAAGCGGAGTCCTTCATTGTTTGCACGGCGGAGCGTGGCGCAAGGCCCATGCGAAGTCAAGGATGCGCGAAGCGCACCGCGTCCGGCGGCGGCCATTCAGGCCGTCCTTGAGTTCGCATGGGCCTTGCGCAAAATGGCCGCCATGCAAGCAATGAACGGCTGCCGCCGTGAACGGCGGCCGTCTCACATGTTTCTGAGCCCGGACAGATCGAAACCGCGCGCGCGCTCTAGTCTAATAATCCTTAATGTCCGAGTAGACGATGTCCGGCCATCTGTCCTGCTCATATTTGAGGTCGAAGGCCGAAGTTGCCATAAAGACCGGCGCACCATCGAGATTCCGAGCCATCGCTGCCGGATGTGCCTGCACAAATTTGTCACACTTGCCGGGCTGTTCTGCCGAAATCCAGCGCACGAATTCGAACCGGCTTGTCTCGAACGTCACGCTCAGTCCATATTCGGCTTGAAGCCGCGAGGCCAAAACATCGAGCTGAAGAGCGCCGACAACGCCCGCGATCGCGCCTGATCCGTCGTTTGGCAAAAAGAGCTGGACGACCCCTTCCTCTGCCATCTGACCCAGAGCCTCGCGGAGTTTCTTGGCCCTCATCGCATCGCCAACTTTCACGCGGCGAAGGATTTCGGGCGCAAAACTCGGGACACCACGAAACGCGAGCTCCTCGCCTTCGGTCAGCGTATCGCCGATGCGCAAGAGGCCATGGTTCGGGATACCGACGACGTCGCCCGCATAGGCCTCATCCGCGAGCTGCCGGTCCTGCGCAAAGAAAAATTGTGGCGCATTGAGCGCAATCGATTTCCCCGTGCGCACGAGCTTTGCCTTCATGCCGCGCGCCAATCTGCCGGAGCACACGCGCAAGAACGCGATCCGGTCGCGATGGTTCGGATCCATATTCGCCTGGATCTTGAACACGAAGCCCGACATCTTGTCTTCGCGCGGATCGACCAGGCGCGAGGCGGCGGCAAGCCCGCGCGGCGGCGGCGCAAAGTCTTTTAAGGTTTCGATGAGATCGCGCACGCCAAAATTTCGCAGCGCGCTGCCGAAAAAAACAGGCGTCAAATGGCCTTCCAAATAAGAGCCGTGGTCAAAGTGTTTGAGACCCCCGCGGGCAAGATCGATCTCTTCGCAAGCCTGCGAAAAATCCGCTTCGTTCAAAAGGTTTTTGACGAAAGCATCGTGCGGCCCTGTGACTGCCACCGGCTCGCTATCGCGGTCGATGAGCCGCAGGAGCTTGCGGCTCAAATCATAGGTGCCCGCAAACCTCTTTCCCCGGCCAAGCGGCCATGTAACGGGAGCCGCATCGAGCGCCAGCATCTTTTCGATCTCGTCCAGAAGTTCAAAAGGATCGCGCGAGTCCCGGTCGAGCTTATTAATAAAAGTCAGGATCGGAATATCGCGCAGCCGGCACACCTCAAACAATTTTTTAGTGCGCGCCTCGATGCCCTTGGCGGCGTCGATGACCATGATGGCCGAATCGACGGCCGTCAGCGTGCGGTAAGTGTCTTCCGAAAAATCCTCGTGGCCCGGTGTGTCGAGGAGATTGAAGACGTAGCCGCCATATTCAAAGGTCATCACCGAGGTGACGATGGAAATTCCGCGCTCGCGCTCCATCCCCATCCAGTCCGAGCGCGTCTTGCGCCGGTTGGCCTTGGCGCGGACTTCTCCGGCAAGCTGAATCGCGCCGCCAAAAAGCAAAAGCTTTTCGGTGAGCGTCGTCTTGCCAGCGTCGGGGTGGGAGATGATCGCAAAGGTCCGCCGCCTTGCGACCGGATCAAAATGGTTCATGCCAAGGGGTGGTTGCAGAGGGAGGAAGGAATGTCAAATGGGCACCCGGTTTTCTGCGAAACTCGGGATCGCATCGTCTGCAATAAGCCTCAGCCCAAATCGGCCATTGGCAGTTTGTCAGACAGCGCGCTTGCGTCCAGCACCTTTCCAGCTTATCTTACCTTCGTCTTACTTTTCGAAGGCGCGCCAAATGGCCCCAGCCCAAAAACTGACGATCAGGCTTTCGACCAAGGGCCAGGTGATCCTGCCCAAAGCGATCCGGCAAAGGCGGCAGTGGGACGCGGGAACACGGCTCGTGGTCGAGGATACGGCCGAGGGCGTGTTGCTGAAGGCCGCGCCGGTTTTTGAGCCTGCGCGGGCGGACAAGGTGTTCGGCTTGTTAAAGGTTTTGGGCCCGCCGAAGACGCTCGAAGAAATGGATGTCGGCATCGCCGCCGAGGCAAGGCGCCGCCATGCTCGCGATTGATACCAATCTCATCGTTCGCTACCTCACGGCCGATCATCCCAAGCAATCGCCGAAAGCCAAAGCGCTCATCGATAGCGAAGAGGTCTTTGTCTGCACCACGGTTCTGCTCGAAACGGAACGGGTGCTACGCGCCGTTTATGGATTTGCGCCGGTCGAAGTCGCCAAAGCGCTCGGAGCTTTTGCCGGTTTGCCGAGCGTGACTTTGGAAGATTCAGCGCTCGCCGCGAAGGCGCTCGACTGGACTGTTCGAGGGATGGATTTCGCCGATGCCCTTCATTTGGCGAAAGCACAAAGCTGCGACGCATTCGTGAGCTTCGACCGGCGCTTTGCGAAAGCGGCCAAGGTGCTAATCGGAATCGAAGTACGCGTGCTCTAACGCGCAGTTCTCGCCGGTCATTCGCCGGAAGCAGCCATAAAGGAGAGCTGGTTCGCGCCGCCGAAAAGCAAGAGCTTTTAGGTGAGCGTCGTCTTGCCCGCGTCGGGGTGGGAGATGAGGTCCGCCGCCTTGCGACCGGATCAAAATGGTTTATGCGGGGGTCTGGTTGCAGAGGCAATGTCAAATGACGGAAGAAAGCGCACTTTGTCCGATTCGGCCGAAAACCTTACAAGGCCTCATATATGTGAGCCTTGAGTTGGTGCGATCGCGCGCAAAAGTGGTATTTTTGGCGGGGCGCGATACGTAGCCCGGATTTAGCGTGAGTAGGGATCCGAAGAAGCAATGGCTGACTTATTTAACTCATTTATTTCCAAGGCATATCTGCGATCGGTTTGGGCACTAGAATTTGAAGCCTTCAAGGGCTCGGAAGAGGAAGCCACTCTTGAAGCGCGGTTGCAGCGCTGGTCGCTGCGCAGAGACCTTCGTGAAACCTCCGCAGAGGCCGCATTCATCCAGGAGTTCTTCCACGATACTTGGGGCTACGAGCAAACTGGCCAGGTGGGTGCGGAAGCAGGTTCCTTCACGTTGTGGCCCAAGTTCGCCATCGCAGGCGCGGGTGCAACGGGTAGCGCGGGGGAGGCCGACCTTGCGATCGGCAATTTCCAAAAGAATGACAATAACCCGATTCCCCAAGTGTTGTGCGAGTTCAAGCACATTCGATCCGACCTCGATGCTCCCCAGAAGCGGAAAGGTAACAATCGTTCGCCGGTTCGGCAGTGCCTCGATTACCTAGCCTATGCACGGCGGGGATTTTTCCCCTCGGACCCGATTCTCCCGACGTGGGGAATTGTGACCGATATGAATGAATTCCGCCTTTACTGGTTTGACAAGGGACATCACCAATCCCTCCGCTTCACCATTCTCGCGACTGATCTACTGAAAGGAACAAGCTTAGTGGCGACGAGCGAGTCTGCTCGCCTCGACCGCTTTCTGTTCCTAAAGGCTTTCCATCGCAACACATTAATATCACCTATCGGCCGGTCTCAGCTTGTTAGTTTGATTGGACAACAACGCTTCAGAGACCGGGAACTCGAAAACGAGTTCTATGGTGAGTATCGGAAATTTCGTGAACGTCTTTACCAAACACTGCTCGAACGGAATGGCGAAGGCACGCCCCGCTTTCCGGGTACGCGCGGGCGTCTTGTTCGGCTTGCCCAGAAAATTCTTGACCGTAGCATCTTTATTTTCTTTTGCGAGGACATGGGACAGGCACTCGCCTTCCCACCCAAGCTACTTCGGGATTTCCTCATTGATCGCAGCAAAGATCCGTATTTCGACTCTGACGGTACAACGATTTGGCAGGATATGCTGCGCCTGTTCAAGGCGATGAATGAAGGGCGGGCCTTTGGCGGCAAAGCGCTCAACCAGTTCAACGGCGGGCTCTTTGCCCGTGACGATGATCTCGAAAAGCTGCATATCCCGAATTTGGTTTTTTGCCAGCACATGCAGGGAGCCAACGAAGCGAGTCTTTATTCGTTTAAGGAAACGCTTCTATACCTTTGCGCGTCCTACAACTACGCTTCTGATCTCGGGCGGGCGGAAGGCGCACGGGCATTCGAACGGGACCCATCCAAAAGCCTCGGGCTCCATACGCTCGGGCGCATTTTCGAGCAGTCCATCACCGAGCTGGAGATCCTCGAAGCAGACGCGGACAATCGCCCGTCAGTCAACAAGGAGAGTAAACGCAAGCGCGATGGGGTCTATTACACGCCGGAGTGGGTGGTGGAACGGATCGTGGATGAGACGCTCGGGCCGCGCCTCGCCCAGATCAAAAAGGAATGCGAATGGCCAGCCATCGAAGATCCGGCACTTGAGGTGCTTAATGCGTATTCAGTGCGGTTGAAGACGCTTACCGTACTCGATCCCGCCTGCGGCTCCGGCGCGTTCCTCATCACCGTGTTGCGCTATCTGGTTGATGAGTGGCATGAGGTGCAGGGGCTTAGGCGGCAGATAACAAAGGGCCGCGCGGAAAAGGACAGCGACGACGAGCTTATCGCAGAGATTCTGAGATCGAACATTTACGGCGTCGATATCAATCTTGCCTCCGTGGAAATCGCCCGGCTTGCGCTCTGGCTACATACCGCGCGCGGTGACAAGCCGCTTTCATCGCTCGACGAGAATATTCGCGAAGGAAACAGCCTGATTAGCAGCGATTTCTACAAGGGGCAGACCGATCTTGCACTATACGACGATGCGCATAGAGAACGTGTCAATGCATTTGATTGGGAGGCCACTTTTCCGACCGTCTTCGCAAACGGCGGATTCGATGCGGTGGTAAGCAATCCTCCTTACGTCAAGCTTCAGAATTTTCGAACGGTCTACGCCGATATGGCAATGTTTTTGCGGAATGGACGACCTGAAGCAGGGGTGAAGCCATACACGAGCACGCAAACCGGCAACTTCGATCTTTATCTTCCTTTTATCGAGAAAGGTATCTCACTTCTCAACGATTACGGTTGCCTTGGGTACATCGCGCCTAGCTTGTGGACGACGAATGAGTATGGGGAGGGCTTGCGAAAGCTGATCTCAACGGGCCGTAATCTGGATCGCTGGATCGACTTCAAGGCCTATCAAGTTTTCGAGGAATCGACGACCTACACGGCACTCCAGTTCGTTACAAAGGCGCACAACAATGCCATCCGGGTGGCTGAGGCAGCCGAGGGCGAAATTCCCGCCAATCCTTGGGTCGGTGCGCGCAAGATGTTGCCTTATGGGGGCGAACAGTTCGGAGAGCGATGGCTGCTGCTCGCTGGCGAGCAGCGCGCGCTGATCGATCGACTCTACGAGCACTGTAAGCGGCTCGATGACTCGGAGCATACATCAAATATTTTCGTTGGTATCCAGACGAGTGCGGACGCGATCTATCACCTCAAGAAAATCGGACGTGGCCGCTATCTGTGCACGCCCAGGGGTGAGGATGCTCCGCCGCCCTATGAGGTTGAGATCGAAGATGCTTTGATGAAGCCGATTGTCTCGGGCGCTGAATCAAAGCGTTACATCACTCCATTAACGAAGATCCACCTTCTTTTTCCGTACAACGTGAACGAGAAAGGAGCGAAGCTCATCGACCAAACCACAATGCAATCGAACTATCCGAAGACATGGGCATATCTTCGCAGCTACGAAACCGCTCTCCGGGAAAGGGAGAGCAACAAAATGGACGATGATACTTACTGGTGGGGTTACAACTACCCAAAGAACTTAGACAAGCAAGAGATCACAAAGCTGATAGTACCTCGGCTCGTTGCCCATCTTGCATGCTGCGTGGACGAAATCGGTTCAATATATCTCGACAATGTGGATGTTGGAGGCATCGAGATAGCTGACGGCAAGCAGCCGTTCTTCATTGCAGGCATACTCAATTCTCCGGTTGCGAACTTCGTATTCAAGAGAATTTCGAAGCCGTTTCGAGGTAGCTACTTGTCGGCTAACAGGCAGTTCATCGCGCCTTTACCAATTCCACCCGCCTCTAGCGAGGAACGTGTTGACGTCGCAAAAAGGGCGAAGGCGCTCCAAGCGGCGCATAGCCAGCGCCGGATACGCTCGAAAAAATCGCGCGCCGCCTCTCGGCTGCCCGCAGGCGCAAAAAGCCGGAAACCTGGTTGTTCGCCGGGCTGAAATCGAAACGGGATTTGATCGCTGAAGCCCCTGCAAGGCTTGACCTTGACCAAAAAGAGAAATGGGCTGAGGAACAGTACAAATCTGCTCTTGCAGCCCGCTATGACGCCATCTCGACTCGCCTATCACCTGGCGCCTCCCTCTCGGCAGAATCTAAGGAGGGCGAGCTGTCATTCTCCGTTGATGGCATACGGGTCATCGATCGAATCTTTACCGGAGAGGCTGAGGGTGAGTTCATACTCGCGCAATGGAAAGTTCTGGCCGCTACTTTCAGCATCGCAGAAAAAACCGACGGAAAGAAGCTTGCCAATGCTCTGCGCAAGCTTGCCGTCGCGGACAACCCCGCGCTCGTTAAGCAAATCATTGCCCTTGAAGAAGAACTCTCGACTCTGGAAGCCGATATTGCACGTCAGGAAGCAGAGATGAATGCCCTCATCAACCGCCTCTATGGGCTTACGAAATCTGAGGCGCAGTTGGTTGCCAAAGGCTAGCGGCCAGAGGATAATGAAGATTCGATCCCAAAGGCGTAGTGGACCGGGACACGGTCGGGCTAAGCCTAACAGATAAACCAACGCATGAACCCCAACGTTCTCTCAATCGCAGGTCTAGACCCGAGCGGCGGGGCGGGGATAGCGGCCGATCTCAAGACATTTGCTGCGCTTCAATGCAACGGCGTGGCGGTCATCACCGCCTTGACCGCGCAGAATATGCAAGGCGTCAAAGCCTTGCATGTCCCGCCCGCCGATTTTACCGCCGCGCAGATCGATACGATCTTTGCAGACATCGAGGTCGCCGCCGTCAAAATCGGGATGCTGGCCTGCGGCGCGATCGCGGAAGAGGTCGCGGAGAGGCTTGCGCACTATAAGCCCCCGTTTATTGTCCTCGATCCGGTGCTGACAAGCACGAGCGGCGAGGCTTTGGCAACGTCCGATACAGCCGCGACCATCGTCCGGTATCTGTTTCCGCTCGCGACCCTTATCACTCCAAATCTTTCCGAAGCGGAGCGGCTTTCGGGGAAGGCCGTCGCGCCGAATCGCGACGGCATGCGCCACGCGGCCAGGTTACTGCATGCACGCGGAGCGAAAGCCGTGCTCGTCAAGGGCGGCCATTTGGCAGGGCCAACATCGGACGATGTTTTCTTCGATGGCGAGTCTTATCGGCTCTTTTCTGCTCCCCGCATCGAAACCCGCAATACCCATGGCACCGGCTGCACCTTATCTTCCGCAATCGCAGCTTACCTCGCAAAAGGCTATGCCCTGTCCGAAGCAATCGGCGCCGCCAAAACCTATCTCAATGGCGCGCTTGCCGGAGCCGATGCGCTGAATGCCGGCCATGGCCCGGGGCCGCTCCACCATTTTCATGAGCTTTGGAAGCGCTAGGTTCCCAAACTGCCGCCTTTGGTATATGGGGTGCTGCAAACCCCAAGCCGCAGCCCCATATGAGGGCTTGCACAAGATCCTCAAACAAATGTCGTGAGACTTTTGTACGACCGGCACGCCGGCCGCGCACCAAAATTTGTGAACCAGGTCCAAGAATGAAGCTTCGCAATATCGCCATCATCGCCCATGTCGACCACGGCAAGACGACGCTTGTCGACCGTCTGCTCCAACAGGCCGGCGCTTTTCGCGAAAATCAGCGCGTCGCCGAGCGCGTGATGGATTCGAACGATCTCGAAAGAGAGCGCGGCATCACGATCATGGCCAAGGCCACCTCGATTGCCTGGAAGGACACGCGGATTAATATCGTCGACACGCCTGGCCATGCCGATTTCGGCGGCGAGGTCGAGCGCATTCTGTCGATGGTCGATGGCGCGATTGTCCTTGTCGATGCGTCCGAAGGGCCGATGCCGCAAACCAAATTTGTCGTCGGCAAGGCGCTCAAGATTGGCCTGAAACCCATTGTCGCAGTCAACAAAATCGACAAGCCGGACGCGCGGGCAGCCGAGGTCGTCAATGAGGTTTTTGACCTTTTTGCTGCGCTCGATGCGAGCGACGCGCAACTCGACTTTCCTATTCTCTACGGCTCCGCGAAACAGGGCTGGATGGCGTTGGGCCCGGAAGGCCCGAAGGAGAGCATGGCGCCGCTCTTCGACCTGGTCATCAAGCACGTGCCGCCGCCCGCAACGGGAGAAAGCGGCTTTCGCATGCTCGGGACTTTGCTCGAAGTCAATCCCTATCTCGGGCGGCTCATCACAGGCCGGATATTTGCAGGCAGGATCAAGCCCAATCAGGCGGTCAAGGTTTTGGATAGGAAAGGCAATGTGGTCGAACAAGGCCGCGTCTCCAAGATCCTGGCCTTTCGCGGCATCGAACGCACCCCGATCGAGGAAGCGGAGGCCGGCGACATTGTCGCCATCGCGGGACTAGAAAAATTCAACGTCGCCGACACGCTTTGCGCTCCCGACGTCACCGAGCCGTTGCAGGCACAGCCCATTGATCCGCCGACTTTGTCGATGACATTTATGGTCAACGACTCGCCGCTTGCCGGAACCGAAGGGGATAAGGTGACGAGCCGCGTCATCCGCGCCCGGCTCTACAAAGAGGCGGAAGGCAATGTCGCTTTGAGGGTCGAGGATTCGCCGGGCTCCGATTCTTTTATTGTGTCGGGGCGTGGCGAATTGCAGCTTGCCATATTGATCGAGACCATGCGCCGCGAGGGTTTTGAGCTTGGCGTGTCGCGGCCAAAGGTCGTGTTTCAAACGGACGAGGCCACCAAAGAGCTCCTTGAGCCAATCGAGGAGGTGGTGATCGATCTCGACGAGGAATTTTCCGGCGTCGTCGTACAAAAACTGGCCGAACGCAAGGCGGAGATGATCGAGATGCGCCCGTCGGGCGGCGGGCGCCTGCGGCTTGTCTTTCATGCGCCGACACGTGCCCTCATCGGTTATCAGGGCGAGCTACTGACCGATACGCGCGGAACCGCGGTCATCAACCGCCTGTTTTATGTCTATGCGCCTTGGAAAGGCGAGATTGCCGGCCGACGCACCGGCGTTTTGATCTCAAACGACGAGGGCGAATCGGTCGCTTACGCGATGTGGAAGCTTGAGGATCGCGGGCCAATGATGATCGAGCCTGGCTGCAAGGTCTATCGCGGTATGATCGTTGGCGAGCACACCCGCGGCAACGACCTCGAGATCAACGTCCTAAAGGGCAAGCAGCTGACAAATATCCGCGCCGCGGGCAAGGACGAGGCCGTGCGCTTGACACCGCCCATAAGGATGACGCTCGAAAAGGCGCTTGCCTATATCGAGGACGATGAGCTTGTCGAGGTCACGCCAAAGTCGATCCGGCTGCGCAAGGCCCTGCTTGGTCCCAATGACCGCAAGCGCGCGGTTCGCACAAAGGAGAGCGCCTGAATGCGGCGGCCAATCGTGAGCTCGGCCATGAAATGGAATTATGTATGTAGACTTGGTATTATCCCAAAACCGGCAGCCGCGCGATGAGCTTTTCGTAAAGCAGGTTTTCGGCCATAAAGACATAGTCTTGGGCGGCTACACAGACGTGCGCGGCACCTTGCGCGATCAGCCAATCGGCGAGCGGCGCGGCTTTGTCCCTTGGGCAATTCAGAGCGAGGCGGCCATCGGCGGCATAAAGCCGCAAACGTGCCGAAAACGCCGCCTTGGCCTCCGAAAAAGTAGACTCCGCGAAGCGCGGCAGCACGGCAAAGATCTCGCGCGTGGTGCGGGCCTCTTCCTCGGCGGCGATGCGCGAGAGAATGCTGCGGGCCTTTTCGCGCGCCTGAAGATTCCAATCAGCCCCTAACGAGGCGACGAGATTGGCCTGCGAGCGCAAGATCGTTCCGTCGTCCAGAATTTTGAGCGCATTGGCGGCGAGCGTCGCGCCCGTCGTGGTGATATCAACGACGAGCTCGGCCTTGCCCGCGGCGGGCGCGCCCTCGGTCGCGCCAAGGCTTTCAACGATTCGGTAGTCGGTGACATGGCGCGCGGCAAAAAAGCGCCGCGTCAGTTGCACATATTTTGTTGCAACCCGCATGCGCTCGCCTCTCCGCGCGCGGAAGGCCGCTGCAACGTCTTCCAAATCCGCCATGGTCTTCACATCGATCCAGGCGCGGGGCACGGCAACGACCACATCCGCATGGCCAAAACCGAGCGGCGCCAACAGCACGGCCTTTTGTTCGGGCACGGCGATGGTCTCGCGAATGAGGTCCTCGCCCGTGACGCCAAGATGGACATCGCCTGTAGCTAAAGCCGACACGATATCGGCAGCGGAAAGAAAAGCGATCTCGACATCCTCAATGCCCGCCAAGCTGCCGCGATAATCGCGCGCGCCATGCACGAGTTCGAGCCCCGCGCGGGCAAAGAAAGCCAAGGCGTTTTCTTGCAGCCTTCCTTTCGAGGGGATGGCAAGCACGAGGGCTGTTTCGCGCAGGCTCATGGGCGCTATCCTTCCGCCCTCAAATGGTCGAGCCAAATCGCTGCGCCGACGGCGGGGATAGAATTTTTTGCGCCAAGCGCTTGCGGCAACCCGTCATAGCGCCCGCCCCCAGCAAAGGGTTCCGCCGCGCCCTGCTCTTTTGCCTCAAACACAAAGCCCGTGTAATAATCGAGATTGCGGGTGAACCGTGCGGCAAAATCGATTTTTGCAAAATCAAGCCCCTGCGCGGCGATATGCGCGAGCCTGATGTCGAAACTGTCAAGCACGGCGGAAAGATGGAGATTTGCTTCGGCTGCCAGCGCGCGCAAAAGTTTGGAAGCGTCTTGGGGACTACCTTCGATTGCCAAAAATTGCGCGATTACTGCGCTCTTTTCAGTCGAAAACCCCGCGCTTGAGCGGAGCGCCGCCTGTTCCAGAAAGCGGTCGGCAATCTCGGCAGGCGTGCGCCCGCCGGCCGGCGCCACGCCCGCGATGGAAAGAAGGTCCTCGACGAGCGCGCGCCCCCCCGCATGGTCGGCGCGCTCAATCAGTGCGAGTACGCCGGAATGATCAACACTGCCGCCAGTGGGCGGTCTCAAAATCATCTCGAGCGGTTTGCCGTGGGTAAGGCCCCGCGCGATGCGGCGGCGCCATTCCGGCGAAAGACTTAGGGCTTGTAAAAATTTTGCAAAAAGCCCGGCATCGCCCATCCGCGTTACAGGTTCAATTTTGCGGGCAGCGGCCGCGGCATTGAGCGCAAGAGCGAGGATCTCGGCGTCTGCCGCCTCCCGGTCGCTGCGGCCAAAGCTTTCGATGCCTGCTTGAATGAATTCGCTTGGGAACCCGGGGCGATAGCGGAACACTGGCCCGCAATAGGAATAGGTGGCGCGCTTGCCGGCCATGGGGCCAGCAAGATAGGCGGAAAGCACGGGAATCGTATATTCTGGGCGCACGCAATAATCGGCGCCGGAGGGATCGCTTGTGAGATAAAGCTGGGCGCGCAAATCTTCGCCGGAATCGAAAAAGATCGAAGCCGGCTGCAGGATGGCGGGCTCGGCGCGCGCATATCCCGCAGCTTCAAGCTGCGCGATGATGCGCGCGGCGCACTGAACCGTAACAGACAAGGCAATCCCGGAATGCTAAAAACTTTGTGCCACTCTTAGCAAGGAAGGCTGCCTATTGCGACAAGTTTTGGCAGGCAAGGAATTTGTCCGATTGCGGGCTCAAGACCTTTCAAAATGTTACGCGAAACATTTTCCTCCATTTTCGGCCAAAAATATTATAGGCGTCATACGTCGCCCGGCCTCTTCTATGTAAGGTCAGGCGGAAATTTGGTATATTGGGATTTGGCTGGCGAAGCTGCGCGATTTTACGGCTATGAAAGAAATCAGAGAACCAGAGAGACTGACACCCGTTCTGGCGGAAACCGATGTCCTTGTCGTCGGCAGCGGGCCTAGCGGACTGGCAGCAGCGGTCAGCTCGGCGCGGGCAGGGGTGCCGACGATGCTTGTCGAGCGCTACGGCTGCCTTGGCGGCAATCTCACCCATGTCGGGGTTGAGGGGATTGCCTGGTACCGGCAGGAGGAGACGGTCGATGTCGAGGGAATCGGCATTGAATTCGAACAAAGGGCCAAGACTTTTGGCGCCGCCTCGCCCGAACCGCAATCGCTAAGCCACGCGATCAACGCGGAAATGTTTAAGATCGTCGCGGACAATTGGGCGCAGGAGGCCGGTGTGGATACGCTCCTTCACGCGCTTGCTGTCGGCGTCATTCGCGACGGCAATGAACTCAAAGGGATCATCATCGAAAGCAAATCGGGCCGCCATGCCATTCTTGCCAAGCGTCTCATCGACGCGACTGGGGATGCCGATGTCGCTGCGCTCAGCGGCATTCCCTGCCGCAAGACTCCGAAGGAGGACATGCTGCCGGTCACGGTGATGTTTTCCTGTTCCGGTGTCGACCGCTCCCGGTTCCTCGAGTACGTCAAAGCGAACCCAAAGAAATACAAGGACTGGGGCAAGAACTGGGAAATTGAAACCGGCGGCAAGGAAGACGAGCTGTTTAGCCCCTATCTCGAAGAGCCTTTCGAAAAGGCGCGGGAAAAAGGCATCATTCCAGCGGGCTTCAAAAGTATCGGCGGCACCTGGAGCGCAATCAGCGATCAGGGCGAAGCGACCTATCTCAATATGGTGCATATGCTCGAATATGACGGCACGGATGTCCGCGATCTCACGCGCGGGGAAATCGAAGGGCGGCGTCAGGCTATGCTCGCGATCAGGGCGCTGCAGCATTTTGCGCCCGGATTCGAGAAGGCGGCGTTGCGCAATTTTGGCATCACGATCGGCATTCGGGACACGCGAAAAATCATCGGCCGCTATAACCTAACCGAGCAAGACGTGCGAGAGCAGGCGCGCTTTGAAGACTCAATTGGGATCTTTCCGGAATTCATCGACGGTTATGGCGTTTTGGTGCTCCCCACAACTGGAAGATATTTTCACGTTCCTTACGGATCGCTGGTACCGCATGGGATCGACAATCTGCTGATCGCGGGCCGTTCGGTTGCCGGAGACAAAATTTCTCACGCCGCGGTTCGCAATATGATGTGCTGCACTGTCAGCGGCCAAGGCGCGGGAGTAGCCGCAGCCATATCGGTGAAAAACAAAGTTTCGACCGCGGAACTCGCAATCGCGGATATTCAAACCGAATTGAAAAGGCAGGGGGTACGCTTCAGCTAATACCAAATCTCACGGGCGGCGACTGCGGTCCCCGTTTGGCAAGGATTTTTGGCGGCTTGTGCCCAAGTCTGGAGCGGTCATGTATTTGGCCTGTTGGAGCAGTCACTTGACCGCCCGTAGACAAAAAACTTCGGATAAGCCGCCTCGACCGGACCGAACAGAGAAGACAGGCGCGTGCAATCCGCTCGAATGAAATAAATTGCTTATTGTCATTTGGAAGGATTCGCAAAGCAAAGCTGGAAGCGGAAATTTATCGCAATTTTGAGCCGAAATCGGCTGGTAGCTTGACGTAAGCCTCCCGCTACTTGATCGGCGTGACGCCCCCGCTACTTACAATGAGTCATCTTGAAAAGGGTTCTGCGAATGACAAACCGCATTGACCTTCTAAAAATCGCCGCCATCGCCGCTGCGGTCGGAGTCTTGTTCTATTATCTCGCTAATCGCGGGGCATAGCCTATCCGCGCCTGATCGGCCCGCCGAAGCAATGGAACCAGTTGACGGCGTCCTCGACGCGCCGCGGGCCCGGCCTCGCGTCCCGCAACCGAGGGGCCAAGCGCGGCGACTGCGGTGAACGCCGTAAAAACCGGTATCGTCTCATTTTTCGCCGGCGCGTTATCCGGGGAGAGCGAAATTCATGAGAGAAATTTTTATGCTGTGGGACTACGTAAACGTCTTCGCGATCTTCGGATTGCTGGCCACTTTCCTCTGGATTGCTGTGTCCAGGTGGCTGCGATAATCCTTGTTGAGGCACCGAGGGGTCGTGGTTTGCGCCTGGCAAAAGGTCCGTTTGGCCATCATGGGAGAGCTCCGCGTCGTCGCCAGTTTTCAGGGCGCAACGGACCGGACACCACAACTCGCTTGATTAAGACGGATACCCTAAGACCCAGCGAATTTTGCCACAAGGGTGTCGGAAACCTCGAAATTTGCATAGACATTCTGAACGTCGTCGTTGTCTTCAAGCGTACCGACAAGGCGGAGAATAATTTCGCCTGTTTCATCGTCGACGGTGATCGTATTTTGCGGTTTCCAGATCAGACCCGCGCTGCTCGGCGCGCCGAATTTCACTTCCAGCGATTGCGCTACCTCGCGCAGGCTTTCGAGCGTGGTGATGATCTCATGGCCCTCCGCGCTTGATCGAACGTCTTCGGCTCCAGCTTCGATTGCCGCTTCCATCATGTCTTCCTCCGAACCCGCATTTCGAGGAAACGCTATGAGGCCAACACGATCGAAAAGAAAGGAGACAGCTCCGGTTTCGGCAAGCGAGCCGCCGGCCTTAGTGAAGTAGGAGCGCACCTCGCCCGCTGTGCGGTTGCGATTGTCAGTTAGCGCTTCAATTATGATCGCAACGCCGCCTGGCGCATAGCCTTCATAGCGCACTTCATCATAGGTCTCGGCTTCGGCGCCGGATGCCTTTTTGATGGCCCGTTCGATATTGTCCTTCGGCATGTTTTCGGCGCGGGCGGCGAGCATAGCGGCGCGCAGCCGCGCATTCATGGATGGATCGGGCACGCCCAATTTCGCGGCAACAGTAATTTCCCGGGCGAGCTTGGAAAACAGCTTGGAGCGGATCGCATCCTGCTTGCCCTTTTTGTGCATGATGTTTTTGAATTGGCTATGTCCGGCCATCCCGGTCCTTTCTCCAATGCATACTCCCGCGCCACGCAGCCAAGCATAACGCGTTGAATTTCGAAGCGTGATATAAGTTGGAGATTTGGAGAAATAAAGCAAGCCGCCCAGAGGCCTCGCGGCAGAGCTGCGGCGCGTTCGCCGTTCATGCCGTAGAGGGATGTCCAGCCCGTCTGCATGAGCCGGCCGCATCCGCGGCCCAGGTCTTACGCATCGCAGTTCTTCGCGGCATGCCGCAAACCGCGGTGTTGAAAAATCTGTTCGCCCTTGCTCCGCTTCTCGCGTCGCTCGTTTCGCGGCTGGGCTGAGCCTGCCGCGATTTCACGAGAAACCCAGCATGCTCACCAGCCGTAGGTGTAATACGGATAACACCCATATCCATAATAGGGATAATAGGGGTTGCAGTAAGCCGCATAGTCCCAATAAGGCCAGCCGAAGCCAGCATAAAACGGGTATCCGAAATGGTGGTGGTGAAAGTGGCCAAAGTGCCCAAAGTGCCCAAAGTGCCCAAAGTGCCCAAAGTGCCCAAAGTGGCCAAAATGCCCAAAGTGGCCAAAATGGCCGAAACCGGGGCTAGCAAATGCTCCGTGACTGAAAGCACCGACTGCCGCGCTCCGGCCAGCGAAGGGACCGCCGAAGCCACCACCCCGGAAGCCGCCGAAGCCGCCGCCGTGGAAACCGCCGCCGAAGCCGCCACCCCGGAAGCCGCCAAAGCCGCCGCCATGGAAACCGCCACCAAAACCCCCGCCATGGCCAAAGGCCGCGGCGGGCTCGCTCGCCAGCGCCGTGCCCAGCACGGCCGTAGCCACTAAGACACCCAAGCGTTTCATCGCATTCTCCTCACATCAGTTAGAATTGCGACCCGCGGCTCACGAAGGACAAATGAGCACTTCAGCTGCAATGCAATTCGCGGATACGACCGCACCCAAGGCCGAAACCCTCGCTTCGTCGAATTCGTTCCATAAATTATTTTTGTTGCGGAGCGATGCCGCGCTGCAGCGCAAGCCGTTCGAGCCCGCAAGTCTTCACGGAGGTCATGACGTGATCCGGCGACTAACCGCCGCTATTCTCCGGCACTTCAGGATCGGCGGGCCTCCGCCGCCCTACCGTACATTTGCTCCGGTCTGGGAAAAAAGAATTTTGCGCGATGCCTCGTCGAGCAGGATCGGGGTTTTGCTGATTTCGGCAGCCCGCGCATAGGCGCGCTCGGTTGCCGGACGCGCTTTAATTGACTCAAACCAGCGTTTGAGATGCGGCGTATCCTCAAGCCTCTGGCCTTGCCGCTCATGCGGGACGATCCATGGGTAAGCCGCCATGTCGGCGATGGAATAATCGCGAGCCACAAAGTCGCGGTCTGCGAGGCGCTTGTTCAAAACGGCGTAAAGCCGGTTGGTCTCGTTTTCGTAGCGCGTGATGGCGTATTGACGCTGTTCACGCGCATATTGCCTAAAATGGTGGTTTTGACCGGCCATCGGACCAAGCCCGCCGACCTGCCAAAACAGCCATTGCAGAACCTCGATTCGGCCGCGCAAATCCCGCGGCAGAAATTTCCCCGTCTTCTCGGCAAGGTATAAGAGGATCGCGCCTGATTCAAACACAGACACCGGAGCGCCGCCATCGGACGGAGAGTTGTCGACAATCGCAGG
>JACXTT010001158.1_pt1 | contig 44659 bp, 38 predicted proteins | sample 9270951 | NCBI WGS metagenome assembly JACXTT01 (sample SAMN15532306, study PRJNA645909) | rock metagenome | isolation source: weathered quartz diorite | place: Puerto Rico | collected 2017-06-21
CATGTTACTCCTTTTAAAGAACTTTCTCGCCTCCCTATCTCAGTTCGGCTATATATTCGTTAAGCATTGCGCTTAATAAATCTTCTGGTTTGTTTCCTCCGAAATCGCTCCGTCGGTCTTGAGACTTCCCGTCTCTTTTTTGTGCTTGATTAATCTTTCGATTTCTTCAGCCTGCGTCCCCTTCGTTTGGGGTTGCAAAGGTATTGATGTTTTGCTTTGCTTCCAAATTTATTTTGAAAGTTTTTTCGCTTTCTTTTCCTTCTCACATTTCCTTTTCAGAACAACCGCTACCTCGTTTGCGGGCTGCAAAGGTATGCACATTTATCAATTAAGCAAATACCTGCCAATAAAATAATGAGAGAGTAGGTTTAATCACCTGCAAATCAGGGCAAATAATTTTAAATAAAAGTTTTGCTTAGTGTTTGTTTTACACCAAAACCTGTTTCATCGGCATTCAACATACTATAATAGATAGAAAAGCAAGCTGCGGCCAGAAAACAAAAAATGGCTATACATATAAGGTAAACAAGCACTAATCGTTAAAAGATGTTAAAAAGCCGGGCTTGTTAAGGTTTCTAAAATCAACAGTTTTAACTTGCGCCGAAATAAATAATTGACTGATTTATAATATTGCTATATCTTTGCAAAATGTTTAAAAAACAAATCCCCCTTTTAGGGGCCTTATTAATAGTACTAATTGTTGCTTTAGCTGGCTGTAAAAGCAAATACGAGAAGCTAAGGGCCAGTAACGACCTGGCTAAGAAATACAAAGAGGCCATACGCTACTATAATAAAAAAGACTATAGCAGGGCACTTGAGTTATTTGACGACCTTACGCAACACTACCGCGGCCAGGCCGAAGCCGAAAATTTGTTTTACTATTATGCTTATACGCATTATAAGTTAAAGGACTATACATCGGCCAGGTACCATTTTAAAGTATTTGCCGATACTTACCCTAATAGTACACGTACCGAGGAGTGCCGTTTTATGTCGGCGTACTGTTATTACCTTGATTCGCCAAACTATTCGCTTGATCAGGAAAACACACAAAAAGCAATTGATGCTTTACAGTTATTTATTAACTACTACCCTAAAAGCGACCGTACTGCCGAGGCAAGCAAGCTGATACAAAACCTGCGCGACAAGCTGGAAACAAAATCGTACGCTAATGCCAAATTGTACCTGACCATCAGTGATTACCAATCGGCAGTTATTGCGTTCAATAACTCGCTGCGCGATTACCCGGATACCAAATACGGCGAGGAGATGGAGTTCCTGATCATCAAGGCACAATATTTATACGCCAAAAATAGTTACGAAGTACGCCAAATTGAACGTTACAATGCAGCCATTGGTTATTACCAGGCTTTTGTTGACCATTACCCGGCAAGCAAATACCTGAAAGAAGCCCAGCAGTTAAAAAAAGACTGCGATAATGGTTTGGTACAAACTAAACGTATATTGGCCGAAGCTGAGACCAACCAGCGCCTTTACAAAAAAATAGAGGAGGAGAAAAGCCATCTTCCGCAAGCACAAAAAGATTCAATAGCACTTAAAAAAGCAAAAACTCAATAATATGAACAATACCAAACCAGCTGTAGCAAGCAGTACTATAACCCGCGATCTGCGCGAGTTGGATATGCAAACCGACAATATTTATGAGTCTATCGTGATCATGTCAAAAAGGGCCAACCAGATATCGAACAATGTAAAAGAAGAATTGCACCAAAAGCTTTCTGAATTTGCATCATCAAACGATAACCTGGAAGAGGTTTTTGAAAACCGTGAGCAAATTGAGATATCCAAACACTACGAACGTATGCCTAAAGCATCGCTGGTAGCCGTACAGGAGTTTCTTGAAAACAAGATATACTACCGCAATCCCGCTAAAGAGCAATAGTCTACCGCCTAAAAGGAAACAAGGCTTTATAATATTAAACTCCCGTTACAGGGAGTTTTTTTATGCACTTTTGATTGCGTAAAAACCTACTTTTGTATAATGCTTGAAGGTAAAAAGATTGTTTTAGGTATTTGTGGCAGCATTGCCGCCTATAAATCCGCTTTCTTGATCAGGCTGCTGGTTAAGGCCGGTGCCGATGTGCAGGTGGTAATGACTGCCGGGGCCGTTAACTTTATAACCCCTTTAACGCTGGCTACCCTATCCAAAAACCCGGTGATGGTTGATTACTTTGACCCCGAGACCGGCGAGTGGAACAACCATGTTGAACTTGGCCTTTGGGCCGATATGCTGCTCATTGCCCCCGCCACGGCAAACACCATCGGCAAAATGGCCAACGGCCTTTGCGATAATTTGCTTACCGCTGTTTACCTGTCGGCCAAATGCCCGGTGTACTTTGCCCCCGCTATGGACCTGGACATGTGGAAACACGAATCCACCCTCAAAAACGTTGACAAGCTAAAAACCTACGGCAATATATTTATCCAGCCCGGCTATGGCGAACTGGCCAGCGGTTTGATTGGCGAAGGCCGCATGGCCGAACCGGAAGAGATCGTAACGTATATCACCAACCATCTCAAAAAAAACCTCCCTTTAGCAAATCAAAAGGTTTTGGTTACTGCCGGGCCTACTTACGAGGCTATCGACCCGGTGCGCTTTTTGGGCAACCACTCGTCGGGTAAAATGGGCTTCGCCATAGCGGATGAGATGGCCAGGCTTGGCGCTGATGTTACCCTCATCTCCGGCCCATCGGTACAGCAAACCAAAAGCAAAACAGTTAAGCGCATCAACGTTACCTCGGCAGCCGATATGTTGCATGCCTGCGAGGCGGAGTTCGCCCGATCGCAAATCTGCGTAATGAGCGCCGCTGTTGCTGATTATACACCCGTGGTTGTTGCCGGTCAGAAGATCAAAAAACAGCAGGATACTTTTACCATCGAACTGAAAAAGACCACCGATATTTTGAAAACCCTGGGGCAAAACAAGCAACCCGGCCAAATACTGGTAGGTTTTGCGTTGGAAACTAATGATGAGGAGCAAAACGCCATCGATAAACTCCATAAAAAGAACCTCGACTTTATTGTGCTCAACTCGCTGAACGATGCCGGCGCCGGTTTTAAAACCGACACCAATAAAATTACCATTTTTGATAATCAATTGCATAAAACCACGTTTGGGTTAAAAAGTAAAGAAGAAGCCGCAGCCGACATCTGCCAAAAAATTGTACAACTTGTAACCGCATGAAAAACCTTTGCACCACGTTTCTGATCATTATACTGGGTACCTGCACCTTGCAGGCCCAGGACCTTAACGCGCGGGTACAGGTGCTTACGCCCAAAATACAAACCAGCAACAAGCGCATCTTCACCGTGCTCGAAAACGCGATGAAGGACTTTTTGACCGGCCATAAATGGAGCGCGGATCAAATCACCCCCGCCGAGCGCATCGATTGCAACTTTATCCTCAACGTAACATCGTGGGATGGTAGCAGCAGCTTTACCGGCGAACTGCAGGTACAATCAACCCGCCCGGTGTATGGCTCAACTTACAACAGCACCTTATTAAGCGTTAACGATAAGGATTTTGATTTTAAGTACACCGAAGGCCAGCAGATGGACTTTAACGAGCAAAACTTTCAAAGCAACCTCACATCGGTACTGGCATTTTATGCCAATATTATTGTAGGTTTGGATTACGACTCGTTTTCCAAATTGGGTGGCACCCCCTACTTTACCAAAGCCCAAACCATTGTAAACGCCGCACAAACCTCGTCGAGCAAAGGCTGGAATGGGTTTGAGAGCAATTTTAACCGTTACTGGCTCTCCGAAAACCTCAACAATAAACGCTACCTGCCCCTGCGCGAGTTTATGTACAGCTACTATCGGCTCGGGCTCGACCAAATGGCCAACAGTAGCGAAGCCGGGCTTAAGGCTATCACCAATATCATACCCACACTGGCACAAATTGACCGCCAAAGCGTAGGCGCCATGCTGCCCCAGGTATTTTTTACCGCCAAGTGCGACGAGTTTGTGTCCATACTTGGTGGCGGCTCGCCACAGGAAAAGGTAAGCGCCTATAACGTACTCATGACCGCCGACCCCTCAAACGGTAATAAATACCAGGCTCTGCAGAAGAATTAAAAGCAATTCACCACTTTTTCTTTTCTCCTTCATAAAAGACCAATCAACTAATGACCAATGAACCGGTGAACCAGGACATCGGTATTCTTCGGTATTTTTTATAGTTTTTTTCAGCACACCTGCCTTCAATCGCTCCGGTCGCACTTTTTCACTTTTTATTGATGTAAAACGCATCGGTATTCTTCGGTATGGCATCGGTATACCTGTGTTTTGATCCTATGCGCTCAAACAAGACCAATAAACTGATGACCAGTTACCACGCTCAAGCCCATGGGTAAATATGGGTGTTTTTCAAGTTGTTGAAACGCTTTACCCGATCATTTGGTCATTCAAATCATTAAAAAAAACCATGGGTAAATATGGGTGTTTTCAACAAAATTTCTCGCCATATCATTCTCTAAACACTTCAAATAAGGTTTTTCTACTTCCAGAACCCAAAAAACCCGTGGGTGTTACATGGGTATTCTTGGGTATACCCATGTATCAGTTTTCTTCTTCATAAAAGGCTAACCAATGCCCAATCAACCCCAAAAGCATTGCGCTCCGGTTACCTGCAATATACAAAATCAGTGGGACATTTGCAAGGTATTCACCCTCATAAATCACAAAAAAAGGTCGCAGGTTTAGCCCGGCGACCTTTTAAAATAGCTGATATGCTTGCTGCTTAGTGCCTGATGATGATCTGCTTTTTAAGCGTGTTTTTACCATCGATAATATGGAGAAAGTAATTGTCCGATGGCAGGTCGCTTACATCCACATTAACATCATCGCCCGTGGCGGTGTTGCCCTGTTTCACAATTTTTCCGCGCTTATCATAAATTTTATAGCCAAATGGTTTTTTACGCGGTTTAGGGTCTTTACTGTTTTTAGCGGTCGAGGTTATCGTCATGGTGCTGCCAGCCGGGTTAGGGAAGGCCGCAAAGGTGCCAAAGCCTCCCATATCGCTGGTAACATTTATCCAAACATATTGTGTCTCATCTCCGCAGGCGGTTGGTACAGTTACGTATAACAGGTACCCGCCTGCTGGACCGGCGTTCAAATCGTAAGTAAAACCGTAGGCCGGCGAGTACCAAGCGGGCCGGGTGCCATTTGCCAGTAAGGGTCGCCGGTGGCTTCGGGTGCATAAATACTATACAGGTTAAACGAAAATTCTGTAACATCGGTAGGGCCGTCAATTGGTGGCAGCGGTTGTATACCTGTATTAGCACTTTTATGAATAGTAATATCACCGCAACTGCTGTGCAATACCGCCGTTAGCCAAATATTGCCCTCAACGCCGCTGGCTATTGTTGTTGCCACACTAATAGTGCTAACGCCCGTTGTTGCACCAACTATAGTGGCCGAGCCTATCGGCGAGGCATCAATGCTCCAGGTTACATTGGCATTGGCTGGTAAACCCGGTATGGTGTATTGAACCGGATCGGCCCCGCAAAAAGTAGCCGGCCCGGTGATGGTACGCGAGGCGCAGGCTAAACTGCAGTCAACCAAATTATAGTTATAAGCCGATGTGATAAAGCCCTGTAACTCATTAGCCAGCCAATTACCGTTACGGGTTTCAAAGCTAAGGTGTTCTTCGTTATTAGGTGCGCCGAACGTGGGATCACGTGCAGTAATAAAGTTGGCAAAAGGCGTGTTTTTTGGTGAGGCGGGGGCATTGGCCGGGCCATAAGGTTGCAAATAGTCGGTATTTGATAAAATTGAAGAAGTACCCCCCAGATCCAAAGCGCTTGGGGTGGGTATGGCGCAAAAATGATAGGGCCCTACAATAGTAGCATTGCTTGTTGATACCGGTACACTCTGCGCGTCTATCGGAAAATAGCTTCCGCCATAAGAATCATAAGCCAATAATCCCGATGGCCCGTTCTCGGTATCGTCGGTTAAATTACCAGAGATGGTAAAAAAGAAAATATGTTTGCTATAGTCTACATTTCCATGGTAAACCTGAGCGCCACCAGTTGTAGCAGAAGCGTTAACCTGGAAATGAGACGTATATTTGGTATCCGAAAGTAGCAGGCCCGACCATCTGGGATGGCTTGTAAAAAACGAAAAAAGTGCTGCACCAAAGTCGCTCAAGTCGCCCAAAAAGTCTAACTCGTTTGTGCTGTCGTATTTAAAAAGGATACCGTTGGGTGCAACATCCTGCCCCTGACCACACTCAGAGCCATTGCTGATCGCTACATTCCTGATACCGTTTTGACTTGGATATCCCAGGGTGGTTAACTCTGCTTGCCAGGCATCGTGCACGCTATTGTCCGAGGCGCCGCTCCGGGTAATATAATTCTTGATAAGCTGTTTAGCGGCCGTTGTTTCTTTAAGTTGTGTAATACCGCCACCTAAAAGGTAAATAAACGAAGTGAAAAAGTTTGTTAACCCGGTTTGAACAATTGCGTTATTGGCGTGGTTATACAAATACTGATAGCCTGTGGGCACATCAGCGCCCTGCTGTGCGCCATCATCACTGATGAATAAACGTACATCATGCGTTTCGCTGGCATCTTCCATTTTTTTAAGGGCATAACGTACCAGCGGGCCGCCCATACTTTGCCCCATTATTACATTATGCTCGGTACTGCTATTTAGCGCCTTTTGTGCATTTACCCAGCGTATCACTTCTTTTACCACCAGGGCGTTGCGGCGTATGTCATCCACACCATTACGGTAATCAATATAAACAATATCATATTGTGCCGCGACGCTCGAAGTCCCTAACAGCAAACCCTCTAAATTGCCGCTGGATTGAAACAATCTGGTTGTAAAACTTTTTAACGAATATTCTCCGGTAGGTATTTCAGGATGTGTGAGTATACCCGCATCAAAACCCTCGGCAACAATAAACGGCTTGACGATACCTGTATGGCCCGGGGCATATTTTACCGTAACAAAACCATACGCATTAGCGCCGTCATAGGTTTCGCTGCTTATTACGTGAAAAAAAGTGGGCGGGCCTGATGTTGGCGTACCGATCGGTAATACGCTGGAGGTAGACAATCCCCCACCTGTAACCGGCAGGTCATTCTGATGATAATCATCGGCATTTATCTGTATCCGGGTGTGGCTTTGCAATACCGTGCTATTGGTTAGGTATAATTTAAAGTTCCACGTTTTTAAACCAGTATCGGCATAGTTTACCAATAACTTGGTATTGGGCGTGAGCGTGCGGTAACCCAGGCCATCGGCCACATCAATTTCTATATGGTCAACCAGGCTTTTATTGTTACTTAGCCACAATGTGTCGGATAAAAGAATGTTAAAACTCTGCCCCAGGTACACATCCGTAGCCGGTGCAAATCCTAAAGTTTGCGCACTGATATATGGATCTTGCCACACACCGCTGTTATATTTATCGTACAGCCGGTTACCGCTTACCGTAATTTTATTATTAGTGTAAGCGTTAGGGTCAAGATACGCATACTGATAAAACAAGCCGCACAAACTTATCAGTCCAGGTTTACGTTTGGTATACCATATACTATCCGTAGCGGCAGGGTCGGGCAAAGTAGCGGCAGCAGCCGTAGTAACTTTTGCCGTAAATAGCGTTTTATAAATATCAAAAAATAATTTCTTATTCATTAAGGTGCTATCGGCCATATTCGTGCCATCGTAATATTGCAGGTTGGCAAACTCCAAACCAAAATCTTTTAATATACCAGAGGGCACTTTGCTTTTATCCAGCGGGCCAAAAGTATAATTCATTTGGTGGTAAAAGGTGGTATCTACTTGCGCTTTTACATAACCGCTGCAAAGGCAAAGCACGGCCATTAACAACAGTTTTTTAACTTTTGTTTTCATATTAGTAATAAGGTTTAAGTATTGCTTATTGGGTATATTTCATATCAAATCTCCCGTCGGTAATGTGTATTGTATCGGGCTTTGAAGCATTAACAGCATTAAATGAAAAAGTGCCCGAAACTATTTGTTTTATTTGATCAAATTTACTGATATATAGCTGCCCGGTAACAAATGATGATGTTTCATAAGAAAGAACACTCCCAGTAATTATGCCATACGAACCAAAAGCTTTCCCAATCACATTGTATCCTTCAAGTTTTAAAGTCTGGCCCTCATGAATGTCAAGCATCGTCGTTCCCAATACCAAAGCAACATTATAATCATTGTTACTATCATTTGATGCCTTAACAGTGAGATAATACCCACCATTGGTATAAATATAATTACATTGATATGAACCGGTCAAAAATGAACTGCTATGGGGTAAAAAAGCCTGCCCATTCACCAAACAACCAAAGGTATTAGCCCCCGTTTGCGTAGCGGCAGGTAATTTATCAATCTCGGCCTGCGGCAGAGCATCCGGCTGTTTTTTGCACGAGCTGCCATAGCATAACAAAACACTTAAAAAAAGTAAAACAGTTATGTATTTATTTTTCATAGTTAAGTTAACTCATTTGCAGATAGTTAAAGTTAAAACTTATTTTCAATAAACTATACCGTGTTTTAACGGTATTTTTATATTTAAGGTTTCATAAAGTATATCTCATATCAAACCGCCCATCTGTTACACGTATGGTATCGCCCTTTGTTAAATTAATGGCATTAAAAAAAAACGTACCTGAAACAATCTGTTTTATTGTATCTAATTTGCTGATATAAAGTTGACCATTAACTGTAGTTGTAGTTTCATAGTCTATTGATGATGTTCCAAATAAGTAGCCATATAGACCGCAGGCTTTGCCTGGAGAATGATTATTTTCTAATTTGATATTTTGCCCTTCGCGAATAGACTGCATGTTTGTGCTCAGAGTGAGACTATATAAATAATTAGGATCACTTGAATTTGAGACGGTTACTAAAAAATAATAACCGCCGTTAGTATAAATGTAATTGGCGTGGTGCGAACTTTCTAAATAAGAGCTACTGTAGGGTATTAAAGCTTTTCCATTTACCAATGCACCAATTGTGTTTTCACCCGTTTGCGTTGCCGGGGGTAATTTATCAATCTCAGCCTGTGGCGTAACATCAGGCTGTTTTTTGCAGGAACTGCCATAGCACAACAAGCCACTAAAAAAAAGTAAAACAATTATATATCTATTTTTCATAGTTAAGTTAACTCATTTGCAGGTAGTTAAAGTTAAAACTTATTTTTAATAAATTATACCGTGTTTTAACGGTATTTTTATATTTAAGGTTTCATAAGGTATATCTTATATCAAACATACGATAGGTAACGTTTATGTTATTACTATTAGGCACATCTGGTTTACCACATTTTATAAGTACGAAAAAAGCTTCGTGTTTCCAGCCTCTCGCATCAAGCTCAAAAAGTTAAATTTTGTTAATCCGCAAAATTTATTTGCATTTACGAAAACCTTCGTATATATTTGAATTACGAAAATATTCGTATTAATAAAATGGACATCAAACCAACCGAAAGCGAATTAGAAATATTGCAGGTACTTTGGGAAAAGCAAAGCTGCACCGTGCGCGATGTGCACGAAGAGCTGACCCGCAATAAAGAGGCAGGTTACACCACCACCCTAAAACTGATGCAGATAATGGCCGAAAAAGGCCTGGTTGAACGCGACACCACCAACCGTACCCATATTTACAGGGCAGCAGTAAGTCAGCGCGAAGCCCAAAAGCATTACCTCGACAAAATGATCAACAACGTTTTTGGCGGTTCGGCGGCCAGTTTGGTTATGCAGGCCTTGGGTAACCACCAGTCGTCAAAAACAGAGATAGAAGCTATAAAACAATACCTCGATCAGTTAAATAATCCCAAAAAATAAGCGCCATGGAAACACTATTCGATCAGATAAGCCAGGTTGTTGGTATCACACTGCTGCATTCGTTGTGGCAGGGGCTTTTGTTGTATACCTTGTTGCGCATTTTTATAGCCTCGGCACCGGGCATTACATCGTCCGCTAAATACGGCGCGGGCTTATTTGCCCTAACGGCATCGGTGGTATGGCCCGTTATTACTTTTTTTATCGAGCTAAGCAAACACCCTTTGGTGCAACCTTTTGCCGGTAATGGCACCGACGGGCTACCTTACCTCCCGGTACACCATGCCGCATCCGCCTTAAGCGTGTCATCAACAGCTCCTGGGTTTAGTATTGATCCCTATTTGCCGTATTTGGTGGCCTTTTGGCTCATCGGCATCAGCATTAACTCCATACGCTTACTATGGGGCTGGCGAAATCTGACTAACATAAAACAAAGTTTTATAGATACCCCTGCCCTGCAAAAGCGCGCGATGGAATTGGCTAAACTGATAGACCTCAGCAAAAAAGTACGGGTATTTATGAGCCAAAATGTGGATGTGCCCTGTATTATCGGCTACTTAAAACCTACCATTATTTTACCGGTGGCTGTGGTAACCCAGTTTTCGGCCGAGCAGATCGAAACTATCCTGCTGCATGAGATGGCACATGTGCGCCGTAACGATTACCTGGTTAACATATTGCAACAGATAGCCGGTGTGTTGTTTTTCTTCAATCCGTTTACCCAACTCATCAACCGCATTATTTATAACGAGCGCGAGCATTGCTGCGACGACCTGGTACTGCAAACTACCGGCAAGCCCCTGGTTTACGCCCATGCTTTGCTACAGCTTGAACAAATGAGGCAAACCGGGCTGCACCTGGCTTTGGCAGCTACAGGCAAAAAATATTATTTACTAAACCGCATTAAACGTATGATGGAAACAAAAAAACAAGTGAACAATTTTCGTCACATACTGGTAGCTATATTATTGCTTACCGGCAGCATGGGTACCATTGCCTGGCTAAACCCCGAAATTAAGAACGGCAAAATTGTAGTAAACCCGGTTGAACTGCCAGGCATTTTAACCGCTCACGCCGACACGGTTAAAAAAGCGCCTAAAACTAAAAAAACGGTTACCACTGCACCTAAAAAAAGTACGACAGCTAAACAGGTTTACTCAAAGGGTACTATTAATATTGACTATAGATCAGAAGATGACCCTAAGCTCAAAAAGCTGGAAGCCGATATAGAAAAACGCAGCCAGGCCATGGATAAACTATACCACAGCGGCCAAATGGCGGAGATAGAAAAACAATTTCAGGAAAAGTCGAGGGCGATAGATTCCCTGTACAAACGCCCCGAAATGAAAAGGATGCAGGACACGCTTGACGAAAGAAGCCGTGCATTTGAAAAGATGAACGATAGCCCCGAAATGAAAGAACTGCAAAAACGCATGGAAGCTTTGGGCAAGATCATGGAAAAATACTATAACAGCGATGAGGTTAAAAAAATGCAGAAATTAGTGGAGCTGCAAAGCAAATTGGTATCCGAAGAGGAAGGTACGAAAAACAGCAGCCTGGATAAAGACCGGGAAGAACTGAAAAAACTGTCGGAGCAAATGAGGGATTATAACAACAACCCCGAAATAAAGAAAAACCAGCAGGAAATGCGGGAATTAGGTAAACAAATGAGTGCCTTCTATCAAAGCGAAGCTTACAAAAGCCAGCGCGATGCTATTAACCGGGCCAGCGCCGAGGTACGCAAAATGTACCAGGACCCTGCAATTAAGCAACAGACCGAAGAAATACGCAAACTAAGCAGCCGTATGCGCGATTACCAGAAAAGCCCCGAAATGTTAAAGGCTAAAGAAGACTTAAAGAAAGCCGAGTTAGCTTTAAACAACTACCGCAACAGCGCCGAGTTTAAAAAGCACCAGGACAAAATAAGGGTACAGATAAAAAACCTGATGAAAGACATGCAATACAAAGCCGATACTACATCTTCGGGTAAATAAGGTCAGTTAATATAACCGCGAATTTGTAATTTAGTATCCTCGAATAACGGGGGTACTTTTTTTATGCTCAAAAAGCTCAGTATTAGTAATTATGCTTTAATCGATAACCTGGAGATCGGTTTTTCGGGCGGGTTAAATATTCTTACCGGCGAAACCGGGGCAGGTAAATCGATAATTTTAGGCGCGCTTTCGCTGATATTGGGCCAGCGCGCCGAAAGCAGGTATTTTTTTAACCAGCAAAAAAAATGCGTCATCGAAGGTACTTTCGCCATCGGCGAATTTCATATCAAAGCCTTTTTTGAGGAGAACGACCTGGACCATGAGGACGAGACCGTTTTACGGCGCGAAATATCGGCCGATGGGAAATCCCGGGCCTTTGTAAACGATACACCGGTTAACCTGAATGTGCTGAAACAATTGGGCGAAATGCTGATCGATATCCACTCTCAGCACGCTACTTTGGAGATCAACGACCCGGCTTTTCAACTGTTGGTTGTGGATGCGGTAGCAAAACATGACGACCTGCTAAACCAATATCATACCAACTATAAGGCTTACCGCAAACACCTGACCGCATTACATCAACTCATCAGCGAAAGCGATAAAGCTAAAGCCGAACTGGATTACCAGCAGTTTCAATATGATGAACTGGAAAAGGCGAATTTAGTTGAAGATGAGCAGCCACAATTGGAACTGGAACTGGCCACCCTGAACAATGCCGAAGAAATAAAACGCAACCTGTTAGGCGCCTACCATTTGATGAACGAGGGCGAGATATCGGCCCTAATCCAGTTAAAAGAGGCCGGGCACCAGCTATCGCAGATCGAAAAATTTAACCCTTTTATAACCGAACTGCACCAACGCCTTAACAGCGCCATTATTGAACTCAAGGATATCGCCGCCGAAATTGACGATCTTGAGCAGCGCACCAATATTGACGAGGAACGCGCTGTTGAGATCAACGCCCGTTTAAGCCTCATCTATACCCTGCAAAAAAAGCACCGGGTAAATACCAACCAGGAACTCCTTGCCATACAAAACGACTTATCCGAAAAGATACAGCAGGCGCTGTTTGGCGACGAAAAGATAGTTGAACTACAATTGCAGATAGCGGCCGAAAAAGAAGCCTTACAGCAATTAGCGGCAACACTGTCAAAACAACGTACTGCCGCCATACCATCCATTGAGCAGCAGGTACAAAAAACACTCGCCTTAATGGGCATGGAACATGCTGCGTTAAAGATAGAAAACAAAGTTGCCGATGATTTTGACCAGGATGGCATCGATCACATCCGTTTCCTATTCTCGGCAAACAAAGGGCATACTTTGGCTGAGATGAGCAAGGTAGCATCGGGCGGCGAGTTATCCAGATTAATGCTGGCCATCAAATCGCTCATTGCAAGCTATACCGCGTTGCCGACCATTATTTTTGATGAGATTGATACGGGCGTATCGGGCGAGGTAGCTAATAAAGTAGGGCAGGTAATGGAGCAGCTTTCGCAAAACCTGCAGGTGATCACCATTACCCACCTGCCGCAAATTGCCAGCAAGGGTCAGAGCCACTACTTTGTTTATAAAGATAATGCCGCAGCTACCACCTATACCCGCATTAAACAACTTGACGAAAGCGAGCGCGTTTTAGAGATAGCAAAAATGCTGAGCGGCGATAACCCCGGCGAGAGTGCTTTACAGAATGCGAGGGAGTTGTTGAGCCCCCCAAACCCCTGAAGGGGGAGTTAATGGGCAAATTAGTAAATGTGCAGATGTGCAAATGATGATTATCCAATTTTATCATTTGCACATTTACTCATCTGCACATTTGCACATTATTCCCCCATCTGCCCGTTAACCGCTTCCAGCTTTTCAATAATGGCGTTTATTTTAGCGCGCTGCTTTTTAATGGTGCGGGGCCTAACGTAAAACCAATTAAAGGCTATCCAGGCAAAGGTTATCCCATAGGCCGCCAACTGGAACGTAAGGCTGCCTCGTTTAGCATATTCTATCATATACAAAGCTATCCCTACCGATAACAGCGCAAAATAAATAGTGAGTGTAGTAGTGCCCAAGCGTTCCTGCTTTTGCTTGATCTTTAAAAAATGCAGCAGAAAATCATTGGCGCTGCTATCGGTGTTGTTGGTATAAAGCAGGTTTAGGTACCCCATGGATGTCATGATAAAAAAAGCGATAGCACCAATAATAAGCGTTAACCCCAATTTAGTTGTGATCATTTGCGGCTGGTAGTAAACCCATACCAGGCTGATGAACACCATGGTGAGCGTTAGCGGTATCATATTGCCAAATATCATCTTGTTGCGGGTGCGGCGTTGCAGTTGAGCCGCTTTGGCAAATATCTCTCTGACATCCGGTGCATTGGCATTGCCCCGGTTCCATAAAGTTTTAAAATCTATATCAGTGTTCATATTGCTTAAATTTTTGAGTGAGTTTTTCTTTGATCCTGAATATTTTAACGCGCACATTACTCTCCGATAGCCCGGTTATTTTTGCAATCTCCGCTTGCTTTACATCTTCCAGTTCCAGCGAAATAATGATACGGTCGGTCTCCGGCAGTTCGGCAATGCACTTGTATAGCAGTTTGGTTTGCCATTCAATATCGCCTGTTGGTTTATCTTCAATATCGGCAGGCATTTCACTTTTGGGCATCCGGTTTTGCCGTTCTATCTGCCGCAGGCAGTTATTGGCAGCTATGCGGTATATCCAGGTGCCAATAGCCGCCTCGCTCCTGAAACCGGGCAGCTTTTTCCAGATGGTCACAAAGGTATCCTGGGCTATGTCAGTGGCCCAATCTTGATCGTTAACATAACCCATACAAATACGGAACACTTTATTCCAGTAGTCGCGGTAAATATCTTCGAATACCATGTTACATTCTTGTTGGAAGGGTTGCCCCGGATCAGTTAAAACTAATGTAGTTAATATGATGCGCATTCCATCCTGATTTGATTTCGGTTGTTAGATACGGCCTTTTTTAAAATGCTACAGGTGGTTAGGAATTATTTTAAAGATATTGACGGGCAAAAATTTCGGATATCGGATTTTCAATTTCGGATTTTCCTCTATTGGATAATCCAGCTTTGTTTTATCAGAATTTAAACACACCTTGCCCGCATCCAAAACGTCAAAAACAAATTCGAAATCCGAAATCCCAAATTCGAAATGAAAAAATCATTTGCACATCCGCACATTTGCACATCCACACATTAACTAAACAATTCCAATAATTAATTATAATTTTACGCCCGCTAATCAAACTTATAAATATGGCATACAACTTATTAAAAGGTAAAAAAGGGATCATCTTTGGCGCGCTTGACGAAAACTCCATCGCCTGGAAAACCGCACTGGCATGTCATGCCGAAGGTGCCGAACTGGTATTGACCAATGCACCTATCGCGCTGCGCATGGGTACCATCAATAAACTGGCCGAAATTACCGGCGCACCCGTTATCCCTGCCGATGTGACCAGCAACGATGATGTTGCCAACCTGTTTACCAAAAGCATGGAGCACTTTGGCGGTGGTGTCGATTTTATACTGCACTCTATCGGCATGAGCATCAACGTGCGCAAAGGCAAACATTATACCGAAAACGATTACGATTTTACCCATAAGGGACTGGATATATCAGCGCTGAGCTTGCACCGTGTTCTGGCTATCGCCATGAAAATGGACGCGATAAACGAGTGGGGATCTGTTGTGGCACTAAGCTATATTGCCGCCCAACGTATATTCCCTGATTATAACGACATGGCCGATAACAAAGCCTATTTGGAAAGCATAGCCCGTAACTTTGGCTACCAGTACGGTATTAAAAAACATGTGCGTATCAATACGGTATCGCAATCGCCAACCCGCACCACAGCGGGCAGCGGGGTTAAGGGTTTCGACGGCTTTATCAGCTATGCCGAAAAAATGAGCCCGCTGGGCAACGCCGATGCCGAACAATGCGCCAACTATTGCGTGACCTTGTTTAGCGACCTCACCAAAATGGTGACCATGCAAAACCTGTTTCACGATGGCGGCTTCTCGTTCACCGGGGTTAGCCAGGCTGTTATTGAGCAGATGGAGAAATAAACGAAGGCACCAATTTCACGAATTAGGCAAATTTTCACAAATAATGCTAAGCCTTCCGTTAATACCGGGAGGCTTTTTTTTATTATATTCAGCCTGTAATCACAACAGCTATGAAACTTAAAGCGGTAATAAGCATTCTGATATTAACAATAACCTGTTGCCTCAAAGCACACCCGGCCCAAAAACCCGTTGCTGGAAATCCTAACGGTGTATATGCCTTTAGTGGCAAGCTGAATGATAAGATACCTGTATTGATCTGGTTTGCCCTGAAGGACAATGTATTGAAGGGGCAGGTAACTTACCTCAAAAGCGCAAAACGCGTACCTATAACCATAATCGGGACTATTGACAGCGCCCAAAGTCTTTCAATAACCGAATTTAGTAAAACAGGTAACATCTCGGGTTTTTACATGGGACAAATAAACGGGCAATCATTTTCGGGCACATGGCACGCTCCCGGCTCGGAAAAACAACTCAAATTCAGTTTAATAAAAAAAGACACCGTTATTAACGCGGCAAACACCGATCTAAAGTCGGCAAACGTAACAGGCTCTTATGGATACAGCGTCGAAAAATTTGGGGCGGGCGGGGGCATCGATATCCAGCAAACCAAACCTGGCTTTTACACCTTTCGCATAAATTGTGTTACACCGTCGCCCATAAACGATGTTGCCGACGCACAAGCGGTCAACGTTAAAATGGTTAACAATATCATAACCTATAAAATGCCGGATGCGGATTGCATATTTACCATAAAAGCCTACAACGGTTTCATCGTGATAGACTATGTGGGCCAACACCGCGATTGCCAGTTTGGTGCCGGGGCCGACATAGCAGGCATATTTTTAAAAACCAGCGATAAAGCCGATGTACAGCTTTTGTAAATGTTTGTATATTAGATGAAAACCTGAACCATCATGACCAGACATTTCTCGAAACTCATTTTGCTTGTGCTGCTTGTTGCATTTTACGCTTGTAAATCGCCGGAAGGACAAACCAACACAGCTTTAGCCGATTATTTTAAAGATACCAGCGCTGTGCCACGTACCGGCGGTATACAGATGATCAAGATCAATACCCCGAAAGGCAAGTTTAACATCTGGACGAAAAAGATTGGCAATAACCCTAAAATAAAACTGCTGCTGTTAAATGGCGGGCCAGGTTGTACGCATGAGTATTTTGAGTGCATGGAAAGTTTTTTACCTGCCGAAGGTATTGAGATGATCTATTACGACCAGTTAGGCTGCGGTAACTCCGACAACCCGAAAGATACCAGCATGTGGGAATTGCCGCGCTTTGTTGAAGAAGTTGAGCAGGTGCGCCAGGCGCTTAAACTGGATAGCACAAACTTCTATCTGTTAGGTCATTCATGGGGTGGCATACTGGCTATGGAATATTCTTTAAAATATCAAAAGAATTTAAAAGGGTTGATCATCTCCAACATGATGTCGAGTTGCCCTGATTACGGTAAGTATGGTGAGGAGGTGTTATCCAAACAATTCGACCCTAAGGTGCTGGCCCGCATACGCGCCATTGAAGCCAAAAAAGACTTTGATAACCCGGAATATATGAACCTGCTGATGCCCAACTTTTACGCAAAACATATATTGCGCTTCCCTACCGATCATTGGCCCGAGCCAGTGAACCGCTCGTTCAATAAATTAAATCACTCGCTATACGTAACAATGCAAGGCCCAAGCGAGTTCGGAATCGGCGGCAACCTTACCAACTGGGACCGCAAAGCACAGCTAAAAAACATTACCGTGCCCACCCTAAGCATTGGTGCGCAATATGATACCATGGACCCAAAACACATGCAGTGGATGGCCACCCAATTTAAAAACGGCAGCTACCTGTACTGCCCCAATGGCAGCCACATGGCCATGTACGATGACCAATTAACCTACATGACTGGCCTTATTAAATTTATCAAAGCCGTTGATGCGGGGGAGAAGAGTGTGAAGTTGTAAAAAACTTACCTGTCATTTCGAACGAGGTACGAGGGAGAAATCTTCTTGAAGATCCTCTTCGCCTTGCACGATCTGCAGGTATGATGAAGAAGTTTTCTCGTAGCTGCGCTCGCTCGAAATGACAATTTGTATAATTTATGTATGCGGATTTTAGTTGTGCTTTTTATTGTACGCCACATTGGCTAACGAATCCAATTCTTTATCCAACTTAACTGGTCGCAGTTCTTTCCCACCGACAATACTATACGCGCAATTCCCAATGTCCCTACTATTTAAAATAATAGTATCATTTACCGGATGCCAGGCCACCGCCCATTTGGAATAAGCAGATGCACCGGTTTGGAGGGAGCTTAACAATTCTCCTTTAACATTATAAAGTTTAAACCTGACACATTTCCACTTCGTTTTGTCTTTGGCGTCCTCATTGATATCGCATTTTAGAATATAATGCTTTGCAGGCAAAACAACTTCATCTGACGTATGTGGAGCACAAGAAGAAATAACCACCATAAAAAGCAAGCTGCACAAAACTCCATTCATATTTTTTTATCTAAACCAAGATACACAAAAAAAAGCCCCGCGAAACTCGCAGGGCTATCAAAAAAGCTTTCGCCTTTATGCTTTCAGCTCAACCGCTTATTTCTTCGCGTATTTAAAGCTTTTACCTATAAATTTCGCGTTAGCGCCCAATTCCTCTTCAATACGTAATAACTGGTTGTATTTAGCGATCCTGTCTGAGCGTGAGGCCGAACCGGTTTTGATCTGGCCGCAGTTTAAGGCTACAGCTAAATCGGCAATGGTAGCGTCTTCAGTCTCGCCCGATCGGTGGCTCATTACCGAGGTATAGCCATTGGTTTGCGCCAGGGTAACCGCGTCGATAGTTTCGCTTAGGCTGCCTATCTGGTTTACTTTAACCAGGATAGAGTTTGCCGTATCTTCGTCAATACCTTTTTGTAAACGTTTTACGTTGGTTACAAACAGATCGTCGCCTACCAATTGTACTTTACCGCCAATTTTTTCGGTCAGTAATTTCCAGCCGGCCCAATCGTCTTCGGCCATACCGTCTTCTATCGAGATCACCGGGTATTTTTCGGTTAACGATGCCAGGTATTCGGCCTGCTCGGCGCTGGTGCGGATAACACCTTTATCGCCTTCAAATTTGGTATAATCGTATTTGCCATCTTTATAAAACTCAGATGCGGCGCAATCAAACGCGATGTAAATATCAACGCCTGGTTTGTAACCGGCTTTTTCGATAGCTTTTAAAATGGTTTCAACGCCATCTTCGGTACCTTCAAAGGTCGGTGCAAAACCACCTTCGTCGCCAACGGCAGTTGATAAACCACGGTCGTGTAATATCTTTTTCAGGTTATGGAAAACCTCGGTACCCCAACGCAATGCTTCGCTGAACGAAGGCGCGCCAACCGGCATGATCATAAATTCCTGGAACGCGATAGGCGCATCGGAGTGCGAACCACCGTTCACAATGTTCATCATTGGTATAGGCAAGGTGTTAGCATTAACACCGCCAATGTAGCGGTACAAAGGCTGGCGGCTTTCCTGAGCGGCAGCTTTGGCGACTGCTAACGATACACCTAAAATGGCGTTAGCGCCCAGTTTACCTTTGTTCTCGGTACCATCGAGCGCTATCATCAATTTGTCAATCGCGTTTTGCTCGAATACGTCGAGGCCTTTTAACTCTTTAGCAATAACATCGTTTACGTTGGCTACGGCTTTTAAAACGCCTTTACCCATGTATACTTTTTTATCGTCATCGCGCAGTTCAACAGCCTCATGTACGCCTGTTGATGCACCCGATGGTACAGCGGCACGGCCAAGGGCACCGTTCTCGGTCAAAACTTCAACTTCTATAGTAGGGTTTCCGCGCGAATCCAGTATCTGGCGGGCGTGAACGTCGATTATTATACTCATGGTAATGTTATCGTTAAGGATTATTGGTAAATGATGATTTAACGGGCGCTAAAATAGCAAAAAAATGCAATTATAATACCCAAAACCCAAATGATAACAATTTTTTTGTGTACAATTTACACTAAGAGATTTCGGATGTCGAATTTGAGATTTCGGATTTAGCAATAACGTTGAATTGATTAAATCAAACAAATCCGAAATCGAAAATCCGAAACTGCGAAGCATTCTTGAGCGCCTTTAAATAAAACAAACAAAAGCGAAAAATTCGAAATCAAAAATCACTCCCACTTAAACGTTTTAACCGCTACCACATACACAATCACTATCCAGATGCCCAATACCATTATCTGGTGGTTCACGTCCCACAACGTGGCCCCTTCAAAAGCTACCTTGCGCATGGCATCATTAAGGTAGGTTAATGGTAAAGCATTACTTATTGGCTGCAGCCAGCTTGGGAATGCACTTATTGAAAAAAATGTGCCCGACAACAGAAACTGGGGCAAAGTAATAATGTTGGCTATAGGGGGTACGCTGCTTTCGTCCTTAGCGATGCCCGACACGATAAAGCCAAAGCCCATAAACACAGTAAGCCCGATAACCGAGAGCACCAGCATATTAAGTACCGTTACCGCACCATGTATCAGCGTAAAGCCAAAAGCAAAATGCCCTATACCAATTATTACCAACGCCCCTAATAAAGAAAACACCATCCGCGCTAACATTTCGCCTACTACTATGCTGTAGCGCTTAACCGGCGTAGCAAAAAAACGCTTGATAACCAGCGTTATACGTAAGCTTAAAAAAACAAACGCTGTACCAAATACCCCGCTACTGAGCAGCGAAAAGCCTAACTGGCCCGGCAAAATAAAATCAATACGTTTGTATATACGGCCTTGCACCGTGGTTTCGTGCAGTTGCACAACTGTTGGCGGCGGGGTAGTGCTTTGCGCTTTGTTTATATACGATAAAACGCCCTCAATTACCGATCTAACTATTTTGCCTTTTTCCTGCGATGCTTCGGTGTATTGTACATCCAACAAAAATGGAGTTGGCCCAATGTTGTTCTTGGTAACCCCAATAATAACGTCAATGCGGCCTTTCACCAGGTCGGCTTTCATATCGGCTTCGGGTTCATTAACAAAATTTACGATAGGGCTGTGCTTAAGTGCCTGGTATATGATGCTTGACGTATCGGTACCCTGGGCAACGCCAATATCAACCTTTATGCCGCTACCACCACCTATAAACCCAAACACCAGGATAAATATCATGGGGAATAAGAGACTGAATATTACAGCAGATTTGCTGCGCAATATTGCTTTAAAACTTGCTTTAGCAATGGCAAGGGTTGCCTTTGTATTACTATATTGTTGGGTCGACATTATTGCGTATTGGGGATAATTAACAATGTATATTTTAACTTTTTAATTTCACTTAACTTTCTCGCCATTCTTTACCTGTTTTATTAATAAAAACATCTTCGAGACTGGCCAGTTTAACCTCTTTTTTACGCTCAAATCCCGAAGCCACCAATTCGTCGATAAAAGCATCAGGCGTGTTTAGGCCAATAATATTTCCACCGTCGATAAACGCAACACGATCGCAAAGTACTTCGGCCTCATCCATATAGTGCGTGGTAATCACTACGGTAGTGCCATTATCGCGTATCTCGCGGATCAGGTCCCATAGGTTACGACGCGCCTGCGGGTCAAGGCCGGTGGTCGGTTCATCCAAAAACACGATGCGCGGGTTATTGATGAGCGTTGTCGCGATAGAGAAACGTTGTTTTTGTCCGCCAGATAGGTCTTTGTATTTAGCTTTGGCTTTATCGTTCAAGGCTACTTTTTCCAGCATCTCGGCAGCGCCTACATTTATCCCGTAAAGGCCGCTAAACAGTTCTATCAGTTCGGTAAGGTTTAGGTTGGGGTAATACCCCGCAGCCTGTAATTGTACGCCGATACGTTTTTTAATACTCTCGGCATCTTTCTCAATATCAAAACCGTCAACCGTTATCTCGCCCGACGTTTTGTCGCGCAGGGTTTCAATAATTTCGAGCGTGGTGGTTTTGCCTGCACCATTAGGGCCTAATAAACCAAATATCTCGCCTTCGTAAACTTCAAAGCTAATGCCGTTCACAGCAGTAAAATCGTCGTACTTTTTAACCAGGTTTTTTACGGTGATGATGGGTTGTTTTGCCATGGTGTAAAAGTCGGATACTTTGCGCAAATATCCATGATATTTTCGGTGAACGGCGGCTTTTTTTAGGTAAAAGTAGCCGCGTTTATTCTTTCATCCTCAAGGGCAAACAATTTCTCAATAAGAACATTATACCAATATGAATAAAGCCATCGGAATTGCGCTCATCATTTTGGGAACCATTATGCTGATATGGACCGGATTTACCTATACCAAAAAGGAAAAGATAATTGATGCCGGGCCAATACAGGTATCTGCCGACAGGCAAAAAACGGTTAACTGGCCGCCCTATGTTGGTGGCTTGCTGCTGTTGAGTGGCGTGGTTATCGTGGTCACATCGCGCAGGCAGGCATAGTGTAAAAAATTAACCTGCAGGCAATTACTATCATTTTAAAATTATTTTTTGAAACTTTTGTTCAATCGTTTTTTAAAACCGGTTATTTACCTGTCGCTTGCAAATTTTTTTTGACCGGTTAAAAGAACTGCAATACTCAAAGTACTACCACTCGATACCTGATAATGAGGCGGATACAATTATTTGTTCTAAAAAAATTTCATCAAAGTAAATAAAATGTAAGAATAAAATATTTATATTTAACACGGTAAAAGTATGATGCTGATCATGCTGTTACCTATTGATTATATCAACCAACCCTGATTAACCTATGGAAATGCTGCGCCACTCGCTCAATTGGTTTGAAATACCTGTGGTCGACTTTGATCGCGCCAAAAAATTTTACAGCACTATTTACGATTTTGAAATGCCCGAACAGCAGTTTGGCCCTAACCGTATGGGCTTTTTTCTGCACGACAGGGAAAACGGGGGTGTGGGTGGCGCTATAGTGCATGGCAAAGGGTATAAACCTTGCGAAACCGGTGCCCGCATATACCTGTGCGGCGGTAACGATTTGAGTGTGGTACTAAACCGTGTGGAAGCAGCTGGCGGTAAAATTGTCTTTTCAAAAGTATTAATAGCGCCCGGCATGGGCCACATGGCCTTTATACACGATACCGAAGGTAATTTGTTAGGCCTGCACTCCATCAATTAAAATATAGTTTGAATGGCGTGCAACGTTTTTGTTGCAAAACGCATCTTATATTCAAAACTATAGATCATGAAAAATCAACTTATCAGGTTATTTACCATCGCGCTAATGGTAGTTGGCGCCTCGGGCTTTGTTTTTGGCAAGGCACTTACCGATCAAACCCGCTCAGTTTCGGGCTTTACAACTATCGCGTCGTCAGGCCCGTTCCATGTTCATGTTAAGATGGACGGTACCGAAAGCTTGAAAATAAGCGCCGACGATGCCGTTATTAACGAAATTGAAACTGTTGTTGAGAACGGTACCTTAAGGATCCGTTATAAAGACGAGCACAGGTGGAGCTGGCACAACGAAAACCACAATAACAGCACTATTGATGTATATGTATCGGCAAAAGCGTTATCATCGCTCATCAACAGCGGATCGGGCAGTATACAGGTCGAAAATACCATTAACGCTACTAAATTTAAAGCTGTATTAAGCGGCTCGGGCAGCATAACCAGCAACATTAAAGCTACCGATGTTGACGCTGTGATCAGCGGTTCGGGCAATATTCACCTTACCGGTGATGCCAGCGATGCCAGCGTATCTGTCAGCGGTTCGGGCAGTGTGGATGCCAGGGAACTTAAAACCCAAACCTCGAGCGTTAGTATTTCTGGCTCGGGCAACGTACGCATCAATGCCGAAAAAGAATTGTCGAGCCGTATAGCCGGTTCAGGTTCGGTAAGGTACACTGGCAACGCGCAAGTAAATACCACTAAGCTGGGTTCGGGCTCGGTTTACAAAGCCGATAAATAAGTACTATAAGCACCTCATTATATACAAAGCGTGGCTGCGTTGATATCGCGGCCACGCTTTTTTATTTATTTGGGCCCCTGTAAAGGCATCTCTTATTCTTCTGTATCTATCTTCACAAAGGTTGGGTTATTAAATTTCGCCCTGCTGCGCAGTTTAAAAAACACAAGCAGGTTTAAAAAGTGCATAGCGCCTAATATCAAAATAATAAGGCCAAGCTTATGGCTTAAAACCTCCAGCACAACCTGCGTGCTGGCTATCGCGCTTTCTTCTTTCATCACCAGGCTCATGTAGCCAATATTTACCAGGTAAAAGCCCACCACCAACAGGCGGTTAACAGAATCGGCAAGTTGGGCGTTGCCGTGAAAAATATCCACCAAAAAAATACGCCCGTTTTTAAATAGCACATTGGCAACCCAAACAGTTAATGCAATGCTGATCACCAGGTAAAAGGCATAGGTACAGATAAAGTAGTTCATGATCGTAAGATTTAAAGGTTAATGAATATTGTTTTTAATATTGTACTTTCAGTAAATAATGAAATATATCTTTCAAAAAATAGAGCGATGTTTATCCGCCCTTGTTTGTAATTACAATACAAACATAAATACAATTTTTAAATTTTCAAAATATATTGAAAATTAAATTATTCGATGAAGCCTATTCGCTTCGCAAACAAGCATCGGGAACAATGCAAATCTCCATTTTGGGGACTTCTGGCTCAAGACTACCTTACTGTAACAACAATTTCAAACTAAAGCCAAAGTTGGCGAACGATGTTTCGAACGACTGCGAGGTATAAGGTTGTGTGATGGTGGAATCGTAAAACACGCGGGCCGTAAACCGCTTGTTGATTGCGTAATCAATTGATGGGTTTAACGCGATGGTTTTTGATCCGGACGACACCTGTGCGCCTTGCACATCGGCAATGTAAATGAGCGTTTTGGTATCATTGATAGAAAATGCCAGTTTAAAGTTCATATCACCGTCAAGCTTAAGGTCCTGGAACAAGCCGAACGGAAAATGGAAATTGTTGGTGCGGTACCCAAAGCCAAATACGGTATTGCTGCGGTTTTCCAACCCCAACTGGCTGTTGGTTAGGCTAAGGCTCATGCTTCGGCTTTGGCGGTACTCTGCATTAGCGGTTATGCCATTTTTAAACAACATATCTACACCTAACAAAGGTACAAACTGCTCAAATAAGCTGATCTGCGAAAACTGGTAGAATGGTAAAAAGTTTTTATTCACGTCGCGCGAGTTTACTGCGCCATTGGCCTGGCTGTATTGCTGCTGCGTGTTAAACCCGTTAATGCTATAGGTTGAGCGGTAGCCATGCCTTAATTCCAGGCTTTGAAACACATCCGATAGTAAAGGCAAATGACTTAGCCCGCGATAAGTAATATCCCAGTTGGGGATAGGTATGCTTGGGAAACCGCTCATATCGGCCGTATTTGGATCTTTACCCATATAAGCTGCCAAAAACGAAGCTACTACCACATCCTGCGAAGTGGCGCCGTAACCATCGGCATAACCGCCGCTTACCCCTGCCGAGTTAGGGTTTGTTTTGCCCAGGCGCTGCGATATCACCGACCGGTAATCTAAAAACTTTTGAAAGGTTGCCGATGTATTATCAATACCCGATGGCTTAGAGAACGCCGTTGCAATGGCGATGGTGGAGATAGAATAATCGCCTGTGGTAAGCGGGCTCAGGTTCTCAAAATTGTTGGTGCTGCTTAGATATTTAAAGTTGGTTGAGTAATTAAGATCGCGGGTTTTGTTGGCCAGCAGGTTTATTTGCAGGTCGCGTATAGGCTCAACCAAAGCTTTAAACTCCATGTGCTCCATCAGTGTGGTTACATACAGTTGGTTTTGCAGGGTATCTTTGGTTATCCAACCACCAGCCAAAGCTTTGGCACGTATATCCTCCTGACTGCCCAGCAAAAAGCCAAGGCCCGGCGCGCTGTAGTTAGGGTCGGCACCATAAAAATTGGTTTGAGGCAAATAGCCGGGCAAAAACGTACCCTCGGTACGGGTATACGTACCGTTTATGCTTTTAAGGCCGGTTAAAATACCTAATAAGGTGCTGCCAAAGCCCGATGGCGCGGTTGGGTCATTCGATTTTCGCAGCCAGCTAAACTTGTTGTACAAAGCTGCAAAGTTAAGGTTTGGGTTAACAGTAATGCTGCGCGAGTTGAGTATGCTGTTGCCTACATTTAAATTAGGGTTGGTTAACGCAAACTCGGGTGCGGTTTTCCATTCAAACCGGGCAGTGTAAATGGTGGATACCTTGGCCCAGTCCATACCGGGTATTTTATTGAGCGGCAGTTCGTAGGTTATATTTAAGTTGTGGCTGTAATCCGTTGTGCGGCCCAGCTTTTTCAGGTTGTTCCAAACGGTATCCTGCTTTAATCCGTTGATACGACCGGCAGGTTCATCAACTGTGGATAAGTTGGTGGCATCAATATCCAGCTTGAGCGATTTGGTCAAATTCCAGCCAATGCCATAAACGCGTGTGATCAAAAAGTTTTTGTTGAACGAGGTGAGCGGGTTACTGCCATCGGGCAAAAGGGGTATCGCGTTGTTAGGGTCGTTATTGCGTAAGGTATTTTCCGAGTAAAAGCTATTCAAATTAATGCTGAAATTTAACCTCGACGGGAACAGGCTATAGTTAAAATCGCGGAATAAGGCCAGCATATTGTTCTTAAACAGTTTTTGAAAAGGCGTGTAATACTTAGGCTGGTTTACATAATTATAAGCCAGGGTTACGTTATAGGTTTTTTGCAGGGCGTTCTCTACCGTAAAATCGTGGTGTACCACTTCGGTGTAGGCATAGCTGGCGTTCAAATTCTCAATATCCCAAATATGGTTGGCGGCCAACAGGTTGGTTTTTGATTTATGAACATTGGTAAAATTGATGCTTTTGCGCGTGGTAAGGTCTTCGGCTTCGGCCTGCAAGGTAGCTACCGAATCGCGTGCCGACTTGGTCGTAGCGGCGGCGGCCTCATCCTTTAACTTAATATCGGGTGCCGATGGGTCGTAAACCGGGGTAGTTAACTGCGACGATACGTCAAAATACATAGGCACATGTATGCCTGCTTTTGCCGGGAAAAACTTGCCCAGTTCCAGGTTAACAGCAACATCGTAATTGCGGGTTTCGGTCAATCTTTGATTGCTCACTGTTTGATCGAGCGGGCCAAAGCCTGCCGTAGTTTTACTGCCCGATACCGTAACATTCGCCAGGTCGGCCAGTTTAACATTGGCCCTTGCGGTGGCTGCCCAGCCGCCTTCCTGGTCAAAATCGGTCAAACGCAACTCATCGAACCATACTATGGCCGATTTATCGGTCCCGCCCGCCCTAAAGGGGTTACGCACGCCTAACATAATATTGGCCACCTGGCTCAGGTCGGGCTGGCCTTTTATGGTTACGCCATTGTAGGTAAAGGGCACGTTAACCGGCCACGGTTTGCCGTTGAGGAACGCGTTGTTACGCTGTATTTTAGCATTGGTTAACCGCGACAGGTCGATATCCAGGTTATTTTGTGCAGGCCAAACGCCCGAAGCATCGGTAGTGCCCGGCTGGGTTATTTTTAGCGGGATAGTGTACTCGTAGTAGTTATCTACATAGTCAACCCCCATCCTGATAAAGGCGCTTACATCGTTATCGTTTAACTGCTGGCCTGGCAGGGCCTCGGCATGGATAAACATCTGGATGTGCTTGTACTTGCGCAGATCGTTACTGAAGGATTTGAACGATGCCCTTGAATAGCCGTTGCGCAAATTGTTTACCGTAACCGATAGCGACTGCTCGTTCAACTGTGTATTGGTAGCTATGTTGTTAAAGTCGCGCTGGCGTTGTATGCCTGGCGGTAAAACGTAAGGTATAGGCGCCCGGTTGCCGTTTTGCTCAATGTTGATGGTACTTACATTTAGTGTGGAGTTATCAAGCGGCGGGTTAGGTATCGATGGATCGGCAATCACATTGAGCGGGTTGTTCTCGGCATTGAACACGCGCCAGTCGCCACGCACTAATTGTATGGTGGCAAAGCGCAGCACGGTGGTATCGGCAAAATTGGTCAAAAACATGCGCATAAAGCCGATGGATTTAAAATCCTGTATATTACCGGTTTTTGACTGGTAACTATTGATGGGGATGCGGAACTGGTACCAGTTAACGTTTTGTGTAGTACCGTTGGCCAGTTTGACGGACGCTGTTAGTTTATCGGCTATAAAGTTCTGCCCGACAATAAGATCGTTAGGGCGCATCGACACCTTGTACTGAAAGTACTCATCGGCCACGCTCATGGTATTATCGTGGTTAAGGTCTTCGCCGTCGGGCAGCGATGTTGATGCCGATGTTTGAATGCCCAACTCAGCCTGCGATTGCTGCGATGTTTTGGAGTTGCCCTCGGTGCCGTTATACCTGGCGTACCGTTGTAATATACCCGCCTTGGCCTGGTCGAGCGCGGGGCCCTGGTAATATTGAAAGTCATCGCCCGATGGGTCGGCAGCAAAGTTATTGCCCGCCTGGGTGTTCAGCACGTTTTTTACAGCTTGTATAATACCCGCAAACTTTACCTGTTCGGCCTGGTCGTTCAACCCGTCGAGGCCAATGTCCTGCAACTGGCGGCTGGTGGGGTCGTTATCAAACGATTGTACCACTGGCTGTAACTTGGCAACCCTGCCCCATGCGGTAGTGTCCACTTTGCTCAAGTCGCCGTCAACCGGCAGGCCGTTCTCCAAACTTTTGCGGCCATCTTTCAATATATCTTCGGATATGCTGCCCAGGTTAAAATACAGGTCGCCGCCGGCGGTTGGGTTCTTATTGTATATAAACGGGTCCATCACCCAAAATTCAATATACTGTACGTTAATAGCTTCAAAGTTATTGGTATTGAGCGCCCTGAAAATGCCGCCCCAGCGGTTACGCGGATTTTGTAAAGTACCATCGGTGTTTAAACCAGTTGTAGTGTAGTTATATGGGCCGCGTATATTGGGGTAATAGGCCAGGTCGAGCGTTGGGATGGGCAGCGGCGAACCGGTTATGGATTGCTTGTACGGAAAAACCTCCTGCTCAAACACCTGCCGCACATAGTGGTTTGACAGTTCGGCCGTAGCGTTAGCCATTGGCGGGGCACTACCGTTGTAAAATATCGGGTCGATATTGTAAAAAGCCAGCCTGGCACGGTTAAAGCCGTATGACAGGTCGTTGGTTAGCTGCGACTCCGGGAACAGTTGCGGCGTGCCGGATATCTGCCATACCGACGCGCTCTTGACATCGATAATGGAACTGCTGTTCTCAAAATCGTCCAGGTACGATGTACCGTTGGCCCCGGCAAAATTCAACGCACTGGGGTGGCCGGGCACCAGCTTTGCAAACTCGCCGTTAAAGGTGAACGACGAGGGTTCTTTGGTTGAGATAAAAGGTATCTTGTTGACCATCCGGGTTAAAAAATTGGAGGTCGAACTGTAGTTTACATCAAACCCGTAAATGGTGTTTGACACCGGCTCATCGCCGATGCTGATATTCTGCGTAAGCGGCTGCTCCGACAAGTGCATAATGGTAGCGCCCAGGTGGAATTTGTTGCTCAATGTATAATCAAACCGGGTACCGAACAACGATTTTTGCTGAACGCCGAACAACGCGTTGTTCTCCACGTTTATGGTAATTGGTTGCCCCGATGCCAGTAGCGATTCGTTCAGTATCCTCACCAAACCGGCGTTATAATCTACCGTAAAATCAACACCTTCCTGTAATTTTAGGTTGCCCGATGTAACTACTACCGAGCCCTGCGGAATGTTAACCGCGTTCAACTGATACTCCGACCCCGATTTTGAAGTGTATGTACCCTTGATCACAAAGCGGTTAAACTGCGGGAAAAATTGCTGCGCCGCCGTTTTTATCGAATCGTACAGTTGCTGGTAAACGTAGGTTTTGGCTATGGTAGCCTGCTCGGCCGGTGTAAATTTATTGAGCAGGTCGCTGCCAAAAGGCTCCAGTACCGGGAAGATGATGCGCCCGTTCTGCGAGTCGATGGTGATGCCTTCTAAAAAGTCAAAATACCCGTCGGGTTGTTTTTGGCTGGCCTGGTTAAGGTTATCCAAACCGGCAACCTGCAGCCATAGCTTGCCTTTTATATTCTGGCCCTCGTCCATCAGCGGCTTTTCAATGCCGGTGTTATTATCCAGGCGGGTAATGCTTAAATTAAAGTTGGTTGGGTTTACGCCCGATGTGCCCAGCGTGTAAATGTTTTTCATCATCAGTTTCCAGGTAGGCAAACTGGTTTTCAATATCTCGTTTTTGAGCAACTTGGTGTACAGCACTTTGGCGTTGGCCGGGTCAACGGGTACATCGCTCGAAAACTCGCCCACCTGGTATTGCGTGCCATTGTAAGTGTACTGGTAAGCAACCGACAGCACCTCGTTATTATTGAGCGCATAGTTCAACGATATATAGCCCAATTGCGGGTGCAGGGTATACTCTTTACTGGTCAACTTACGCGCATAGGTTAGTTTTGCGTAGTTATCGGTAGCACCGGTTGATTGAAAATAGGTAGCTGCCGCCGTCGAATTGGTTAACCTGGCGTTTGCAGGCAGGTTTGCCAATAAGTTGTTTGACTGCTGTGTAAACGTTCCCGGCGCACCCACAAAACCTGCAGGCAACCCGCTAAACCCGGCGCCGCCCCGCACCAGGGTAGTATTGTAGGGCTTGTTTTCGCCAAGGTCTATCATCGCTAAAATATCGCGCGAATCGACGGTGCTGTTATTGGTATTGGTTACCCAAACTTCAATTTTGGTGATGTTGATATTGGAACTGATGATGGGGATATTGGCCAGGGCCTTATCATAATTATCGCGGAAGTACTGCGACAGAAAATAGTGCTTATTGGCCTCATAGTCTGACGCCACCAGCTTAAACGGTCCCGTTTGCGAGCCGTTGGTAATGGTGATCTGCTGCGACTGCGACCGCTGCTGCGAAAAAATGCTCGTTACATCCAGCTTGCCAAACTTAAGCTTGGTTTTTATACCAAACAGGGCCTGGCTGCCGGTTATCAGCGTAGTGTTTAAAGGCATACTTACCGTACCTGCCTCTATTTTTTGAATGATCTCGTCGGGCTTACCGGTATAGTCCAGCTTGATCTGGTTCTCAAACTGGAACTGCGCGTCGGTGTTATAGTTGGTATTGATCTTTAACTTATCGCCAATGTTACCGGTTAGGTTCATCTGGATATGCTGGTCAAAGTTAAAGTTGTACTGCGTGCGCTGCGTGCTGTTAAACAGCGGGTTCTGGTTTTTGTTGATCTGCCCGGCAAATACCATTTCGGCCGAACCCTGAGGCCTGATATCGATAATATCGCTGCCGAATATTTTGGCAAAGGTTTGGCTCCTGATCTTGATCTGCGGGATAAAACCCGGCTGTTGCGACGCGTAGGCATAGTTATCCGACAGGGTTTTCCAATACGCCCGTTCGTCTTCGCGTTGTTTAAGCGCCAGGTATTCCGAAAAGGTAAGGTACTGCACGGGGCGGTATAAGTAATTGCCCACTTTTTCGGTAACCACATAGCGGTTCAGGGCCTCGTCGTACTCAACGGTACGCACCAGGTTTGGCGGGTCGGTCAAAAAATCGCCATGGAGCGCTTTGGCGTTGCGCGACTGGTTGATAGGGAACGGGAACTTTACGGAAGATGAATCTTTACTCAAAACCGAACCCCGTTGCTGCGCAAATAGCACCGCGCTGCTGCACATGGCAGTGAGGAACACAATGCTGAAAGCGAACTTTCGGTTAAAAAAATTTATCAATGGTTTGAGTAAATATTATTTCGTAATTATAAACTTTTAAGCGCAATTTTTATCAATTGCTCAACAGTTAAACTATCATTTGCCGACTTTATTGCCTGATCGATGGCCTTCTCGGCAACATTTTTCACAAAGCCAAGCATTACCAAAGCCGATAGTGCTTCGTCTTTAACGGTATAGTTTACGGGTACAGTGGTCAGTGTATCGGGGCCATCCTTTTTAAGCTTATCCTGCAGCTCCAAAATAATGCGCTGGGCCGATTTTGGCCCGATGCCTTTAATGCGCTGTATCAAGGGCACATCGCCTTTGATAATGGCATTTTGTATTTCGGCCGGGGTGATGGACGATAGTATCATCCGCCCGGTACCCGCCCCTATGCCGGATACCGATATCAAATGTAAAAACAAACGGCGTTCGCCTTCGGTACTAAAACCATATAAGGTATGCGCATCTTCTTTTACGTGCATCCAGGTAAATAGTTTGCAGTTTTCCTGGTCGCCGATGCCCGAATAAGTGTTTAACGAGATGTTGATATGGTACCCTACCCCTCCTGCATCTATCACCACATAAGTGGGGCATTTAAATACCAGTTTTCCGTTAATATACGCGTACATTTTTTGTTATTGGTTATTGAGTTACTGGTTATTTGGTTACTGGTTATTGAGTTACTGAGTTATTAACCCTTTACCCCGTCACCGGCTGTACCTAAATGGCGGTTAAATTAGTCAACATCCGGGTAAGTTGGTACATCAATTGTAAAGTATTTTGAGATCAACCAATAAACTATTAACCAATTACTATTCACTCAAAGCTACGCTTTGGTTGCTTCTTTCTCCTGCGCGTCAACCACGGCAATGGTAACCATGTTCACAATCTCGCGAACGGAGCTGCCTAACTGCAAAATGTGCACCGATTTTTTCATGCCCAGCAAAATTGGCCCAACAGCCTCGGCACCGCCAAGCTCCTGCAGCAACTTGTAAGCTATGTTACCCGATTCCAAGGTCGGGAATATCAGCGTATTGGCCGCTTCGCCGACAAGGGTCGAGAACGGGTAGTTATCGGCAAGCAGATCGGGGTTAATGGCAAAGTTGGCCTGCATATCACCGTCGACCACAATATGCGGGTACTGGGTATGCAAAATGCTCACCGTTTCGCGGGTCATTTCGGGTATCACTCCCTCGTTAGATCCAAAGTTGGAGTACGACAGGATAGCTATGCGCGGTTTGATATTAAACTTTTTAACCGACTTATCCATCAGCACCGTAATATCCACCAGATCCTGCGCATTAGGGTTCACGTTTACCGTGGTATCGCCAAAAAATACAGGGCCGCGTTTGGTGATCATCATATACATACCGGCCACCTTTTTTACGCCCGGCTCGGTACCGATAACCTGTAAAGCGGGCTTTACGGTCGACACGTAGTTTTTGGTCAAACCGGAGATAAGCGCGTCGGCATCGCCAAACTGCACCATGCAGGCTCCATAATAGTTACGGTCGCGCATCAGTTTTTTGGCCTCAAAAAGCGTGATGCCTTTGCGCTGCCGTTTATTATACAAATGGTCGGCGTATTTGCAGGCCCGTTCGCCGGTATCCTGGCGCGGGTCGATGATCTCCACATCGCCCAATTGCAGGTCGTTCTCCACCATGATCTGCCTGATGCGCTCCACATTGCCTAACAATATCGGGATAGCAATACCCTCGTCAATCACGATCTGCGCCGATTTGAGTATCTTATAATTATCCGCCTCAGCAAAAACCACGCGCTTCATGTTCGATTTTGCCTTGTTGGCAATGTTGCGCAGTATCTTGTTATCCGTGCCCAAACGGGTTTTCAGTTCATCCGCGTAAGCATCCCAATCGGTTATCTGTTTGCGCGCTACACCGCTTTCCATAGCTGCTTTGGCTACTGCCGATGACACCTCGGTTATCAGCCTGTTGTCCATCGGTTTGGGGATGATGTAGTTTTTGTCGAAGTGCAGGTTTTTGGCATTATAGGCCAGGTTAACCTCTTCGGGTACGGTTTTTTTGGCGATACCGGCTATGGCATGTACCGCGGCCAGTTTCATGGCTTCGTTGATGGTGGTCGCCCTTACATCAAGCGCGCCACGGAAAATGTATGGAAAGCCCAATACATTGTTCACCTGGTTGGGGTAATCGCTGCGGCCGGTAGCCATAATGATATCTTTGCGTGCCTCAACAGCAATATCATAAGCTATCTCGGGGTTAGGGTTCGCCATGGCAAAAACAATGGGGTTTTTGGCCATCGTTTTGAGCATTTGCGGGGTAACCACATCGCCTGCCGACAGGCCGATAAACACGTCGGCATCTTTCATGGCATCGGCCAGGTTATGCACATCGGTACGGGTGGTTGCAAAAGCCATGCGGATATCGTCCAGATCGGTACGCTCAGGGGTGATCACGCCGTTGATGTCGAGCATCACAATATTCTCCACCTTAACCCCTAACGACACGTACATTTTGGTACACGATATAGCTGCCGCACCAGCGCCGTTAACCACCATTTTTATTTTGTCGAGCTTCTTTTTCTGCAGCTCGCAGGCGTTTATCAATGCTGCCGATGATATAATGGCCGTGCCATGCTGATCATCGTGCATTACGGGGATATTCATTTCGGCCTTGAGCCTGCGCTCAATCTCGAAACAGGTTGGCGCCGATATATCTTCTAAGTTGATACCTCCGAACGTAGGCTCTAAGGCTTTCACGATCTTGACAAACTCGTCGACATTGGTGGCGTTAAGCTCCAGATCGAACACATCGATATCTGCGTATATTTTAAACAGCAGGCCCTTACCTTCCATAACGGGCTTGCTGGCCTCGGGGCCGATGCTGCCCAGGCCTAAAACGGCTGTACCGTTGCTGATAACCGCTACCAGGTTACCTTTGGCGGTATATTTATACACATCGTCAACATTGGCGGCAATGCGCAGGCAAGGCTCGGCCACACCAGGCGAATAGGCTAACGACAAGTCGCGCTGGGTATTGGTTGGCTTGGTAGGTATGACCTGTATTTTACCCGGACGGCCCTTGCTGTGGTATTCGAGCGCGTCGAGTTTACGATTGGTTTTGTTCATTTTGCTCAGCCCGTTTAGGGCCAACAAAATTACAATTCTTTTTGAGGGTTAGGAATAAATATGTTGCCGGGTGGCGGGCATTATCATATTCGCAACGCCTGATCAAAAAACCTGGGTATTCTTGGGTATATTTAAATTAGTTATGTGTGGGTGATTATCACATTTGCAATTGGTTAGGCCTCGCGCTTGGTTACAATATACGGATTTTTAGTTGGGAATGCAAGGGGAGAATATTGATTTACCCCGCAAGATCGCTGTTACTTTACACTATCCTTATAATCAAACCCCTGCAAATAAGATACCTTCCACTTGCCATCTATTTTAACCACACGAAACTTATACGAAAAATCTTTCCAGCTCGGATCAGTGCCCGGGCTAAGTTTCCCCCAGTTCCAGGTTAGCTCACCTTTGTCGCCGTTAAGGTTAACAACTTCAACTTCCACATCATCCCAGGGCATATTATCCTGGCATGAGCACCATGGGCTTGCATCATTGGCGAAAGCAAATGTTGGCAGTTCACCAACATTCCATTTCTCAAATTCGTTGTTCTTTATTTTTTTGTCGAGTGTCCGGATGATCCGATCATAGTTATCTATAAACTCTTCGGCAAAAAAGCCCGTTTCTTTCAATTTTTCGAGGTTTTGATGCAACTTATCAAGATCGAAACCCACATAAGTGCTATCTTCGCTAAAAGCCGGAAGTACCTCAATTGCGTTCTTAGAATCAGCCCACTTTAGCATTTGACGCATAAGCGCCTGTATCTCACCTTTTCTTTTCGGGTCATCCGGCAGTTTTACGGTTCCCGTACCTGCTTGGGCTAAAGCCGCAGGCTTGGTACCGCCGCTGCATCCAAAAAGCAACAGACCAAAAGTCAATGTTAAAAGTGTAAGGTATTTCATGTTCATTCTCCAGGTACCGCCGCAGGTATGTCCGGCGTTCTTTAACCACCTAAATCTACAAAATTAATATCAATTAATCTTGTCTGGCACGCCGGGGGGGGCTGCCTCTTCAATCATTCAACTGCGGCAATGGCCCCTCCAGTTTGGGCAAAGCGTTTATCGGCTGCTCGCCGGTTGCCTCAAAGCTATCGTACGATTTTTTGATATAAGCCCGCAGGTCGTACTCCGTCCATTTGCGTACATCGCTAACCTGCGGCCGGTACGATGTCATAAATACTTCCAGCTTAACGCTATCCTTAATACCTGTGCATTGCCTCACAAGCGACCGGTTAAACCGGCGGTCAATTTCGTTTTGCTCGTTCTCACGCTCGGCAAACTTTTTAAACGTGCGGGCGCTTTTCGGCCCCGAGCCAAACACATCGTACAATGCGTTCAACGGACTTATGATCGCACTGAACACGCTTGGCTTACCATCGCTGTAAATGCCTTTTTTGTTATAGCCCTTCATCGTTTCGGCAAGGTCCTGCTTTTTGGTCACATCCTTAATATCAACCTGCTGCAATATTAAATTGGGCACCATAAATACAAAAAGAGAGACATCGGCGGTCACGGCTACTTTTTGATTGCCAAAGTTGCGGCACTCAAACAGCAGGGTATCGCCAATGGCGGCTTTAATTTCAAAAGCGCCCAGGGCATCGTTTATCACGCTGGCGTGGGTAACCTCGTTGGTGATGAGTACGTTAGATAACCTTACATTCCGGTTTTTACTATACACAATGCCCCTTACGGTCAAAGTTTTAATTTGCGCCAGGCATGGTACAGCCATACTGCACAGCCAAAAAACAAGGCTGCAGGTCAGTGTATTTTTAAATAAATGTTTTGTTCGAGGTCCCAATCCTGCGAAAGTACGTCTTTAAGCCCGTAAAAAATGTTAAACGATGTTAAATATCAGTTTAATAGCCCCTTACCCCAGCGACAAGAGTGCTCACCGCAACATAGACTTTAACAACACCACGATAAGAAAAATGGCTCAGGAGAGATTAAACATCAAGTCTGAATTTTGAAAGAGTTCTCTCTAAATTAATCAGACGGAGATTCTTCATAGAATATTTTTTCGGAAGCGGACTCGAAAATTTACTGATGACATTCGCAATCGTCGAATTCTCTACAAATACTATAGAAGCCAAATCAGCCAGATATTCAGCTTCAGTCTTTTTTTGCGTGAGTGAGATAAGTGTAAAGACATATATAAAATTGATTCCTCCGGTAAAATTTGGTACTCCGTTACCTGATGCAAAAATAATTGCACTTAACAAAACAGATATAAAACCGGTAATAATAATTATTACCGCGGGTATTGTTATGACAGCTTTATTAACCAAAAATAATTTGTTATCGCCTTGATATACATGTCCAAACTCATGAGCAAGTATCGATTCACAATCTTTGGGTGCTATGTCCATGTTGGCAACAAAACCCCTGCTTACAAAAAGATGTATTTGATGACGGTCGACGTTCACAAAACATCCCACATCTGATGACCTTATATAATACATCTTTAGGCTATACTTTTCGAGGCTCATTCTTTTCCTTAAATCAACGGCCAACGCCCACACTTCCGGAAAATCATCTTCACTGGTCGGCATCGCATCGCTTACTGAGTTAAGCGGCTCAATTATCTTAAAGTAAAAATTGATAATATACCAAACGTCGAGCGTCTCCTGTAGCAAGAAAATAACCATTATCCCACCCATATCGCTCGCTAAAAAACATACCCCGGTACAAAACACAAACTGGAAAGCAAATGTTATATAGCATTGAATTATCTTACCCCTCGCTTTTCTACGATGGGCCTTCGCCGTTTTTTGATAGTAGGTTTTCAGTCGCTCCCGATCTATGTGGCCTGTAGCCACTTCTATTTTTTGTGCACTTAATTCCTGATTATAGCCCTCCAATATCTCATTAGGTTTTGTCGGCAAGTATTCCTTCTCATTATCGTCATTATTCTCTTCAACCGGAGTGGGTTTCATGTAATCAGATATCGCTGAGGCCGATTTTTTAAAAAAAGCTATTCTCAAAAAAACTTTTGGGAATAATGATACAATTATCACAATGACCAAAATAATAATGAGGAAAATCTGCAGATTACTCATAGCTCTTCCGCCAACGCGATTAGTTGGTCTTTGTATTTATTGGTAATTCTGTCTGTGATATCCTTTGGCATGTTTTGACGTTCCAGTTCAACTTCAATTTCATTCAACATTCCCAACCTCTTTTTCTTCTCTTCCAACAAGTCAATTGTTTGTTTTTCTTCATCGGCTTTTTTCCCTGCCTTGTCATGTGCCCAAGCTTTATAAAATGTAAAGCATGCTATTAACATATTAACAACTTCTACACTCAATTTAGCTGCTTCTTCCAATTCCGTCAAACCAAAAGCTTTTCCTTTAAGTTGGCCACGCGAATTTTCTTTATCCGACCCATCGGGAACAAAGAGTTCATCAATAAGAAGGTCGCTTTCGAATTTGAAAATACGATATTGCGTAGCGCTAAACTCATTTTGAACAATTTCTCTCATCAAATTGGTAAATTTTTCGCGATTTAAGGATGGTGACGTCATCTTAATATTTAATTTGAAGTGAAAAAATATTGGCCTTACTATCTGAAAGCCAAGTTAATATATTGATATATTTTTTCCAAGCGCGATCTATATTATTTAATTTTATTTAAAATACCATATATTCCTCTCGTAAGTGCAAGTCGTATGCAGCCAAAAGCGAATTGATTATTTGTTCTGATGTGGTTTAAGTTAAGCCATCAACAAGCATGCTGGCCTATGAACATGCGAGTTGGCAATTGCTTTTCTCGAAACAATTTTGGAACAGACTTTGCCACGCAATGAGACATAGACAGAAAAAAACTAAACGATTCTCGCGTCTGCAAATCAAAAAACACTGTCTCTATCATGCTCTTCCCTACTTTCGGGTCCAAAACTTTAAATTGAGTTAAATATCAGTTTAATAGCCCCTTACCTATCCTGAATAAATTTTTATCTTTGCGCATGATAAAATCCATGACAGGGTACGGACTTGCCACTCACGACTCTGGCAACACAAAGTATACCGTCGAAATTAAATCGCTGAACAGCAAATTCCTCGAATTATCGTTACGCTTACCTAAATCATTCTCTGATAAGGAGTTCCAGTTGCGTAACGAGTGCAGTAAACAGATAGACCGTGGTAAGGTAAACCTTTCCATCAATGTGGAGCAGGTAGGCAAAGCAGTTAAAGCTGCCGGTATTGATACCGACTTGCTGCGCCATTATTTTGAACAGCTCAAAGCAGTAAGCCTTGATCTGAACGAACCTGCCTCAAACCTTTTCCAGTTAGCGTTGGGTTTGCCCGAGGTAGTGAAGTACGATGATGAGACCGTGAGCGATGATGAGTGGAAAATTGTTGACCAAACTTTTCAAAAAGCGCTCAAGGCTTTCCAAAAATTCAGGGAAGATGAGGGTACCGTGCTGGAGCAGGATATCAAGGCCCGTATAGGTATCATTATCAAAAACCTGGAGCTGGTTGAGGTTGAGGAGCCAAAGCGCATCCCGGTTATCCGCGAGCGCCTCAATCAGTTTTTGACCGATAGCGTTGGCCGCGAAAATATTGACCAGAACCGCTTTGAGCAGGAACTGATCTATTATATCGACAAGCTGGACATCACCGAAGAAAAGATACGCCTCAGGGCGCATTGCGACTACTTTATCGAGACCCTTAAAAACGCCGATGCCAATGGCAAAAAGCTGGGTTTTATATCGCAGGAGATAGGCCGCGAAATTAATACCCTCGGCTCAAAAGCCAACGATGCCAACATGCAAAAGCTGGTAGTAGGCATGAAAGAGGAACTGGAGAAAATAAAAGAACAATTGTTAAACGTGTTATAAGAAGTAGACCATAGTCGATAGTCCATGGCCGATGGACAAAAAACTATGGACTATGGACTATGGACTATGGACTATTAGCTATGAGCCGTCAAGGTAAACTCGTCATATTTTCAGCACCATCCGGGGCCGGTAAAACCACCATCGTGCGCCATTTACTGAGCAAACGGCCCGATCTGGAGTTTTCCATTTCGGCAACCACCCGGCAGCCACGCGGCAACGAGCGGCACGGTATTGATTATTACTTTATTACCAAAGAAGAGTTTTTGCACCGCATTGCCAAAAAACAGTTCGTGGAGTTTGAAGAGGTTTACTCGGGCACCTTTTACGGCACCCTGCGCGAGGAAATAGAGCGTATATGGGACATGGGCAAAACCGTGATATTTGATATTGATGTTGAGGGCGGCCTGCACCTTAAACGCAAGTACGAAGAACAGGCCCTGGCTATCTTTGTGCAGCCGCCATCACTGCTGGTTTTAATTGAAAGGTTGACCGGCCGCGGTACCGATAGCGCCGAAAAACTGGAAGAACGCTTTGTAAAAGCAAAAAAAGAGCTGGATTACGCGCCAAAATTTGATATCATCCTAAATAATTACGATCTTGAAACGGCATGTAAAGAGGCCGAGGAATTAGTGGACGATTTTTTACATAAATAATGCCTCCCGGCAGGTAACATCTGGCAAAAAATGAAGATAGGCTTACTATTCGGTTCGTTTAACCCCGTCCATATCGGTCACCTCATTATAGCTAATTACATGGCTAATCATACCGATCTGGATAAGGTTTGGCTGGTGGTATCGCCGCAAAACCCGCTCAAAAAATACGGCGACCTGATCAACACCTACGACCGCCTGGAAATGGCCCGCCTGGCAACCGACCATGCCGATAACCTGGAAGTAAGCGATGTAGAGTTAAAGCTGCCACAGCCATCGTACACCATCGACACGCTGACCATACTCAAAGAGAAATACCCGCAGCACGAGTTTGCCATTATTATGGGATCGGACAACCTGGTTACCCTGCACAAATGGAAAAACTATAAACTGATACTGCGCGACTACCAGATATACGTTTACCCGCGCCCCGGTTACGAAAACACGGACCTGGCCACCCACCCATCCGTACACATCACCATGACACCGCTGATGGAACTATCGGCAACCTTTATCCGCAAATCCATCGCCGAAAAAAAGAACGTACAGTTTTTTGTACCCGACCCGGTGCTGAAGTTTATTGAGAGTAAAGGGTTGTACAGGCAATAAATAAGCTCCAATTGTCATTTCGACACAGCGCAGCGACGGAGAGATCTTCTTCGCCATGCTGTTCATCAAATCAAGGTATAAACACCATAGAGGTAGTGCAGAAACTGGTGCACCACTTACACCATTTACAAGCCGTAAATTTGACCCGTAAATGCAGCGATGCCTTTAACGATAGTTCTTTGACATACCTATATATTTGAAAAATCGTTATCTTTATAAAAAGGAACTGCTATGCTCACAAAAGACAAGATCCAAGAGCTCATTAACCATATGCCCGAAACTTTTTCTGCCGATGACCTGATAGGAAAGATCATCTTGATGCAAAGGATCGAAGAATCTGAAGCTGAAATTGATCGTGGCGAAGGGATCGATTGGGAAGAGTTGAAAAAAGAGATGGATACATGGTAAGAATAATTTTTTCCAGGTCAGCCCGTCGTGATCTGAAAGAAGTTGTGGATTACTATTGACCGTAGCAGTAGCGGAGCCAGTTATATTTTTAAAATAACAAACGGCGAATGGACATTAGTGTGTGAAGTCAGTTCGTGGGTATCTTAAATAACCTTACTTCTCCTCTTTCTTCTTCTTAACGATCACAAAAACATCCTCGTTGTCCTTTTTCATCAGGTACTTTTCGCGGGCAAATTTTTCCAGCTTCTGGGGGTTGCTGCTTAGTTCGTCAAGGTCGTTGCTAACCTGGGTAGTTTGCTTAAGGCAATAATCGCGCTCCTGCTGCATACTGCGTACGTCCTTGTAGCTCTGGTATTGGCTGTACAGGTCGTTCTTATCAAAAAACACCATCCACACCACAAAAGCCATCGTTACCAAAAAGTATTTGTTTTTTACCAGGGCTATCAACCTTTTCATAACTCGAAGTTAGTATATTTTCGTCTAAAATTACCGGGGCAATTTCAATTTGGCAAGCCGGGGTTATTAACTTGTTAACATTGGGAGCGGATATTAAACTTAAAACGTTGTCATTCTTCAACGACAACGTTTTATCGAATACCTTAAACACTTCGAAATTCGACATTCGGTGTTCAATATTCGTTATTCTTATTCCTTGCTTTAGTCCCTCCTCGCCCGGCTCCTAAATTCGCCATGCTTTTTAGCAGGGCCTCCTTTATCGGCACGGCCAAAGCCCCGCCCGCGTTTCGGCTGTCGTGCAGCGTCTTTACGGGCAGCCGCGGCCGCCGCGTTTTGCGATAAAGTAGGTGCCCGCATGGGGTACGGCTGGTCTTCCACAACCGGGATAACCTTGCCGATCAGTTTATGGATGTCGCGTAAAAACTCACCTTCGTCGGCATCGCAAAAGCTTAACGCTATACCGCTCAGGCCGGCACGGCCGGTACGGCCAATACGGTGTACGTATGTTTCGGGTACGTTGGGCAGTTCGTAGTTGATCACGTGCGTCAGTTCGTCCACATCAATACCGCGGGCAGCAATATCGGTAGCAACCAAAATACGGGTGGTGCGGGCTTTAAAATTACTCAGCGCCCGTTGCCTTGCGTTTTGCGATTTATTGCCATGTATGGCCTCGGCAGTGATGCCTACCTTGGTCAGGTCTTTCACCACCTTATCAGCACCGTGCTTGGTGCGGGTAAATACCAAAGCGGTTGCAATGGTTTTATCTTTCAGGATGTGTATCAGCAGCGATTTTTTATCGTTCTTCTCTACAAAATAAATAGCCTGGTTTATGGTATCGGCAGTTGAGGACACCGGCGTAACCTCCACCTTTTCTGGACGGGTTAAAATGGTATCGGCCAAAGCCTGTATCTCTTTGGGCATAGTTGCCGAAAAGAACAATGTTTGCCTTTTTTGCGGCAGTTTACCGATTATCTTTTTAACATCAACCACAAAGCCCATATCCAGCATACGGTCGGCCTCGTCTAATACCAGTATTTTAACCTGTTCCAGGTGTAATAAACGCTGGTTATACAAGTCGAGCAAACGGCCTGGCGTAGCCACCAAAATATCGACGCCCCTTTTTAAGGCCTCAACCTGGTGGTGTTGCGATACCCCGCCGAAAATTACCAGGTGCTTTAAACCGGTATGCTTGCCATAGGCCGCAAAACTCTCATCTATCTGGATGGCCAGCTCGCGGGTTGGGGTTAATATCAGGGCTTTTATTGTTTTTTGTTCTTTATGCTGCAAACGCTCGTTGTGCAGTATCTGCAAAATAGGGATGGCGAATGCAGCCGTTTTGCCGGTGCCGGTCTGGGCACAGCCCAAAAGGTCCTGCCGGTTCAATACAATAGGTATAGCTTGTTGTTGTATGGGTGTAGGCGTAGTATATCCCTCTGTTTTTAAGGCCTTGAGGATAGGCTCAATTAATTTTAAATTCTCGAATGACATGTAATATTTATGAATATATGTTAACCCGCGGATATAAGCGGTAACGAAGAGTAATAGTTAATCAGCGTAACGGTACGGGTATATTGCTGCAAAGATACGCTTTTATTATGAATATAGCTTTTTGCTTATTTATATGACGGTTGGGGGATAATGGAGGGTGGTGGTTTGGTTGAACGAGGAGTTATTAAACAATATTGAGTGGTTTAATATGGTTGAACAGATAATTAGATAATTGAATATTGTATTAGGGCGTTTCCGTTAGCTAACGGACCGGGCTGTGCAGGGCTACGCTGTCGCTCCGGTGCTGCGCACTAAACCCTTTCCATCCCTAACGCATCTTACCGTAACCAAAAATAGCGATGGGTTTCAAACCATCGCTATTGTGCTATTTTAAAGTTCCCCCTTTAGAGCCTGTCCCGAACTTGCTTCGGGAGGCCGGAGGGGGCCTGGGGCTTAATCCTTCTGCTCTTCTTCTTTCTTTTCTTCTTTTGGTTTGTGGCCCGGGTCGGTGTGTTTGCCGACTACTTTGATCTCTTCGCTCTCTTTGTCGTAGTCAACTTCCATCACATCGCCTTCAACCAGTTCGCCTTTTAGTATTTCTTCGGCAATCGGGTCTTCCAGGTATTTTTGGATGGCGCGTTTTAACGGACGTGCGCCAAATTGCGAGTCGTAACCTTTTTCGGCTATTACCTCTTTAGCGGCTTCGGTCAGTTCAATTTTGTAGCCTAAGGCATGTACGCGGCTAAACAACGATGCAAGTTCGATATCGATGATCTTGAATATCTCCTCTTTACCCAAACCATTGAACACAATTACATCGTCAACACGGTTTAAAAACTCAGGGGCAAAGGCACGTTTCAAAGCGCTTTCGATCACACCACGCGAGTGGGTATCGGCCTGGTCAATTTTAGCCGAGGTGGTAAAACCAACACCCTGACCAAAGTCTTTCAACTGGCGTGCGCCGATGTTGGAGGTCATGATGATGATGGTGTTCCTGAAATCCACCTTGCGGCCCAGCGAATCGGTCAGCTGGCCTTCGTCCAATACCTGTAACAGGATGTTGAACACATCAGGATGGGCTTTCTCGATCTCATCAAGCAATACTACGGCGTAGGGTTTGCGGCGAACCTTTTCGGTAAGCTGGCCACCTTCTTCGTAGCCCACATAGCCCGGAGGCGCACCTACCAAACGCGACACCGCAAATTTTTCCATGTACTCGCTCATGTCAATTTGTATCAGCGCGTCCTGTGTGTCAAACATAAAACGGGCAAGCTCTTTGGCCAGCTCTGTTTTACCAACACCGGTAGGGCCTAAAAATATGAACGAACCTATTGGCTTTTTAGGGTCTTTTAACCCGGCGCGGGTACGTTGTATAGCTTTGGTTAGTTTTTTAATGGCCGCATCCTGACCGATGATCTTGGTGCCAACGGCTTCGCTCATATTGAGCAGCTTTTGGCTATCGGC
>JACXTT010001159.1_pt1 | contig 44636 bp, 49 predicted proteins | sample 9270951 | NCBI WGS metagenome assembly JACXTT01 (sample SAMN15532306, study PRJNA645909) | rock metagenome | isolation source: weathered quartz diorite | place: Puerto Rico | collected 2017-06-21
GAAAAAAAAAAAAAGGGAGACCATGGGTTATTGAGTAGGGGGTGGGAGATTTTTTAAGTTTGTGGGAATGGTAAAAGCGGGGGGGATTTCGCCCTCGGAAACGGAAGTGTGAAATTCTTCCCTTGTGGCGGGGGTTTGGGACCGTCGAAAACTTTCGGACGAAAAAGGGCGACGGTAACAGACCGCCGCTACACCATCCCAAGCAACGCGAGCATCCGTCCGGTCCGTCCTTTTTCGGCACGGTACGAATAATAAAGATCGAGGTGGCACGCGGTGCAGACGCCGCTGTCGTAGATCTGGGCGACGCCCTGAGCACGGCACTGCTCAATAATTTTCGCCGCAAAATCGACTTCATAATGTGGCGGGCGAATGCAGGGACTGAGTTGAACAATCAAATCTGAACCTTTCGTACCGAATCGCGAGCTCATTTGGGAGATCACATTTGTAACCACCGCCAGCTCAGTTCCTTTTTTCCCGGAATGAACAAGACCGATCGCCGGAGTTTTGGGATCGACCAGGTAAATTGCGCAGCAATCGGCTACATGAATACCAAGCGCGACCCCGCACTGAGTAGTAATTAGACCGTCGCAGCCAGCGAAATGCTTATCTCTGGTAGGGACACCGCGCCGTCCCGAAAGCTTTCGGGAGTCGGCGCAGCGCGCCGACCCTACCTCATCGACAACTGCGATTTTGTTGCCGTGAATTTGTTGAGCCGTGAGCAGCGGCCAATCGCCGACGCCGAGTCCGCGACGAATTTCCAGATGGGCCGCTTCGAGGCGTCTCAACGTCTCAGTCTTGTCATGGACAACCTCGATACCGGGAATCCTACGCGTGAAGATATGGCGGCAGTTCGGAACATTGCTCAACGCTTCGAACTGTTCGATCGGCGACTGCTTTTCGACCACGGAATACCGAGCGTTCCAAACCGACACTATTCCAGGACGTTTCGGCGATGCTTCCCGGTAGCGTCCCGTTCACTGCTCGTGTCGTAGGTTCTGGATCTCGTCGCGTGCGGAGCGATCCCGTTGAACGATTCGGTGTAGACGCTTTGCGCGCCGGTCACGCGATCGAATTCGGCCAGCGAGGAGTTATAGCCAAAGAGCGCTTGCAAACGCGTCGACTCGGCAGTGAGCAACTGCACCTGGGCATTGAGCACATCGAGCTGCGTCCCTGCGCCCGCATCCAGCCGCGCTTTTGCCAGGCGCAGCGCTTCATTTGCTTCCTCAACGTTCTTTTCCTGGCTCTGAATCAGCTCGCGATTGAACTGCAAATTTGAATAGGCCTGCTGCACCTCGAGCTCGACCTGGCGCACGTCATCATCATAGGTGATTTTGGTTTCCTGGAGCAAAGCGCGCTGTTGTTTGACCCGGCCGTAAACATCGCCGCTGTCCCAAATTGGCCAGCTGCCGGTTACCTGCGCGATCCAGCCCTTGGAAACGTCGCCAAAACTCGAGTTGAAGCTCGAGCTGAGCCACTCGCCGCCTCCAGTCGTGTTGATGGTTGGGAGAAATGCGCCCAGGGCGACGTGGACTTGCTCGATTTGATTGAGGACATTAGCGCGCGCCTGTTTCAGAAAAGGACGGCGCTGTTTGCCGAGCTCGATCGCGTCAACCAGTGAAATGTTGCGCGGTGTGTACGGCATCTCGCCCACGACTTCGAGTGGCGGATTGTTACCGCGGCGCGGATCGAAGTCGAGGCCGAGCGTCTTGGCCAGTGTCAGCTGCGAAATGCGGTAATTGTTCTGCGCGGTAATCAAGTTCGGGATCTGGTTATAGAGAGCTACTTCTGCCTGCAGGACATTGAACCGCGGCACCGTTCCGGCTTCGAACCGGTTTTGCTGGTCTTTCAATTGACTCTCCAAAAGGTGAACTGATTCCTGTTGAACGTCGATCAGCGCCTTGTTCACGACGATTTGATAAAACTGCGTTTTCACGGTGGCGATCACTTGATCCACGGTACTGCGAAGCGCGAAGTAGGCGCTGTCGCGCTGGAAAAAACTGCCGCGGATCGACGGCCAGGTTGTACCGTTGAAGATTAACTGTGTCCCGGTGACGCGAATCGAGTAAACCAGATCTGATGTCCGGCCGCGGCCGAACCCAGAGATCGGTGTGGCTGTGGGCGCCGCCAGGGCAGTGCCCGAAGCACCGCCGGTGGTTCCACCGGTGGTACCAGACGATACGAAATTGCCAGATGAACGAAGATTCGGATCGATCCATTCGAAACTTCCAGCCGGACTAATGTGCGGCAGTGCTTCTGCGCGAATCTGGATGATCACGCCCTTTGTCCGCTCGATCTCCTGGATCGCATTGAGGATGTTCGGATTTTGGCGAAGCGCCGTCTGGATCGCCTGATCAAGTGTAAATGAACGGGCCCTACTCCCGGACGTCGCGCGACTCTTGGAAAGAGCGCCTCCCTCGACACCGGCAAAAGCAACCGGCCGAAATGCAACGCTTGCGCTAAGAAGCGCCAGAATAAAAAATCGCATGTAGTTCCAGGTATATGATGCGAGGCGCGAGCGGTTAGATTCAACCCGCGCGTTAGTCTGTTAGCGCCGCTCGCGGTGAATGGCAATCATTTCGATTGGCAATAATCGAAAATCTTACTGTAGATATGCAGCCATGCTTTTTGTTCGTCGGGCGCCAGGTATTGCATGATTTTCATAATGTTGCCCACCATTTCTTCGCGGATCCGTCGCACCAACGCCGAACCCTTGGGCGTGATACAGACCATCACCTTGCGCCGGTCCTCGCGCGCGACCGAACGAACGACATAACCGAGGTTCTCCAGGCGCGCTACCAGGCCGCTCGCTGCCGCGGTGGTGTGCCCCATTTTGCGAGCGATCGCCGTCATGGTCAGCACTTCTTTTTGGTCAAGATACGCCAGCAAGAAAAATTGCGGGAACGAGACGTTGCCGGGGGCGAGCTCCTTGCACAAATGCAGCACGAAACACCGCTGCATTTCCAGAATGAGATGCGAGAGCCGCTCGGCATCCACCCGAACCTGATCGGCCGGACTTGGTGCAAATGCGGTGGTCGCTCCCGTATTCAATGCGCTTAAGCTAAAATGCGGTCGAAGCGTGTCAAACCAGGTTCCCGCAAAATCAACCCGCTAAAAGAACATCGAATGCTGAACATCGAACACCGAACGCCCAATTGCAGAAGCAACACATCGACATTGGATGTCTGCTCGCGAAGCGTTCGGAGTTGGACGTTCGATGTTGGATGTTCGACGTTTGCTTTAATCCCACATCTGAACATCGACAATGGTGCCCTGTTCCTTCGATTCTCCTGGTGCAACCCGCAACAGCGCGTTCGACTGGCTCAACCCAAAGAGCGCATGCGACTCCTGCCGGCCGAATGGCACAAAATTTCCATTGTCAAGCTTCCCGCGAATGTAGTGCGGCCGATCACCCTCGTTGCAAAGATCGACAGCCAACTTTGCCGGTACCTTTTGCAGATTGAGATCTGTTGCGCCCATCATCTTCAAAATCGCAGGCCGCACGAATTGCAAAAAAGTCATGAAGGCCGAAACAGGGTTGCCGGGCAACCCGAACACGAAACAATCGCCGAAGCGTCCGAACAAGAACGGTTTGCCCGGTTTAATTGCAACTTGCCAGATGTCGATCTTCGCGCCGAGCGAACGCAAAACCGATTGAACTAAATCGTGTTGGCCGACGGAAACGCCGCCGCTCACGATGAGGATTTCGTTTTTAGCCGCCGATTGAAACGCGTTGCGTAACGTAGCTGCATTGTCGCTGCAATGTTGCGCCGATACGAAGATTGCGCCGCAGCGTTTCAGCAAGGATTGCAAAAGCGCGGAGTTGCTATCGTAAATCTGACCTGGATGAAGCTCTTGGCCAGAGCACGCAAGTTCGTCTCCGGTTGAAACAATCGTGGCCCGCGCTTGACCGCCGATAGAAACCTCGGCCCAGTCCTGGGACGCCAGCAAGCCGAGTGTTGCCGAGCGAATGCGCTCGCCCTTGCTCAAAATTCTCTGGCCTTCACTCAAATCACAGCCTCGCTTGCGGACAAATTCGCCAAGATTGACTTCTGCATTCAGAACGATCTCGTCGCGTGTGCGCGTGACGTCTTCCTGCATGACCACGGCATCAGCGCCCCTGGGCATGGGCGCGCCGGTGAAAATCCGAACGGCCGCGCCACTCGAGACCCGGAGCTTTCGATCAACACCTGCCGGTTGCTCGCCAACAACGCGCAGTCGCGCGCCAGCTTTGCAATCGCTCGCGGTCACTGCGTATCCGTCCATCGCGGAGTTGTCGAAAGCCGGGAGCGGGACGCGCGCGAAATAATCCTCCGCAGCGAAATGATCGAGCGCCTCTAGGATCGACGTGTTCCGCGGCGGCAGTCGGTGAACGGCTTCCACAATCTTCGCGCGCGCTTCTGCTTCGCTGATCATTACGAAACGACGGCGAACAAGCGCCACTGGCCCGGCACGCCCTTGAGCGTGTGAACACCGCGATCGCTCAAGTTGATGCCCGATCCGGCCGTCAAATCTTTTACTGTGCTCGAAACTAAAACTTCGCCTGGCTGCGCCGCTGCGATCACGCGCGCAGCGATATGAACAGCGAGGCCGCCGATATCTTCGCCGTGAAGTTCAATTTCTCCCGTGTGCACGCCGGCACGAATTTGAATTTCCAACCGCTCAATTCCGTCACGAATTGCACACGCACAACGCACGGCACGTGCGGGTCCGTCGAGCGTAGCAATGAATTCGTCGCCCACCGTCTTGATTTCGCGCCCACGAAATCGAGCAAGCTCTTTGCGCACCAAGGCGTGATGAGAATCGAGAAGGTCGCGCCACGCCCGATCGCCCAACCGTGCGGCATGTTCGGTCGATGCGACAATGTCGGTGAAAAGAACAGTGGTGAGCAAACGATCAAACTGGGGCGATGGCCGAACTCCAGTCAAAAACTCCTGGAGTTCGTCCACGACTGCGTCGGAATCACCGACCCAGGGCAGATGATCTTCACCCGGGAGCTCGACAAAGCGCGCGTTCGGAATCTGGTGTGCGATCCAGCGTCCTTCTTCCACGTTGGCGTCGCGGTCGCCGGTCCGATGGAGCACAAGCGCTGGCACACGGATGGTCGGCAGAACATGGCGGATATCGATTTGCGTGTTCATGCGCAGAAGTGCGACCGCCGCACCCGGACTGGCCGATCTTCGGAAATAAGTCTCGAGCTGTCGCATAAAGACCTCGTCATTGGCCTTACTTGGCACGTAATGGGCAAGATCCATCCTATCTCCCCAGGCGTGCTCAATCATTTCGTACGTCCGCTCGCGTTCTTCGGGTTTTGGCGCCCACGGATAGTCGGGGGACCAGATCCTTTTGGCGAACGTCCCAAACATGATGAGCGCCGTTGTTCGTTGGGGATAGCTCGCCGCAAAAAGTGCGCTCAGATTTCCCCCTTCCGAAAAACCAAAGACGGCCGCGCGTTCTGACCCGACGGCATCCATGACCACGCGCAGGTCGTCGATCCGCTCTTCCAGCGTCGGCAGTTTGTCGTTCGGCACGCGGTCGGAAAGACCGGTGCCGCGCTTATCGAACATGATCAATCGGGAGAAAGAAGCGAGCCGGCGTAAAAATCTGGCCAGCACCGGTTCCTCCCACGCCAGTTCGATGTGTGAAATCCAGCCGGGCACGTAGACCAGATCGAGCGGCCCCTCACCTATCACTTGATAGGCAATGTGCACTTCGCCGCTACGTGTGAACTGCGTCTTTGGCGGAGTCTGCAGCGCTTTCACTGCGTTCATTTTCGGCTACAATGAACGATCGACAACTCTCCGCTCTGCCACGGCGACAAGCCGCTGCGCATTCCGATGAAATCGCGAGCACGCGACGCATGTCGGTGTTGGCATTCCGCAATTCTTCGCCATATTGGTCGCCGGTAGTGCCAGTCCCCTCCGGCCTGTAAGCCTTCCGGGCAGGAAGCGGGCTCGGACTTTGGTGAGGTGGCTGAGTGGTTGAAAGCAGCGCTTTGCTAAAGCGCCATACCCCAAAAGGGTATCGAGGGTTCGAATCCCTCCCTCACCGCGCTGATTTTCAGAGTGTTAAATCATTTTGCTTGATTTACATGACAAAAACATGACAAATTCGTTGTCATGCCAGAAAAAGTCATCACGATCAAATCGGGCAGCGCTTTGGTAAAAATCTACTCCAGCGAGTCTCGCGGGAGCCCGCTTTATACTGTCGCCTACTACCACGGCCGGAAACGTGTTCGGAAAGTTTTTGCCGATTTGAAAGCCGCGCGCGACGAGGCACGGACGAAAGCGCAAATGTTGCAGACCGGTGAATTGCACGCACTCACTCTCACCAATGCGGACAAGGCCGCGTACACTGCAGCGCTGGAATCGCTGAAACCAAGCGGCAAACGAATCGAAATCGCGACCGCCGAGTACGCTGACGCAATTAAAACACTCAACGGCAGCGGCACGCTTGCCGATGCAGCCAGCTTTTATGCTCGGCATCACGCCAAAGAAATCCCGCGTAAACTCGTGAAGGATTTAGCAGCTGAAATGATCGAAGCCAAACGTGCGGACGGCGCAAGCGAGCTTTACCTGAAAGATTTGCGTCTGCGTTTGAACCAGTTCGAAGATTCATTCAACGGTTTCATCAGCAACATCACGAGCCCCGAGATCGACGACTGGCTGCGCAAATTGCCTGTCGCGGCGCGCACGCGCAACAATCACCGCAATGGCATCGTAACGCTGTTTCATTTCGCGAAGTCTCGGGGATACCTGCCGAAGGATCGCCTGACGGAAGCAGATGGATTGGCCAAAGCAAAAGAACGACAAGGTGAGATCGGTATCCTCACGCCGGCGCAGATGACGAAACTGCTCGCTGCAGCGGAGTTCGACATGATTCCGTTCTTCTCTATCGGGGCTTTTGCCGGACTGCGTCACTGGGAAATGCTGCGTTTGACCTGGGCGGACATCAATTTTGAAGAAGGCCATATTTTGGTTGCGGCGGAGAAAGCGAAAACCGCGCAGCGCCGAATTGTTCCGATCCAGCCAAACCTCGCCGAATGGCTGGCTCCCTTCCGCAAACATACCGGACCCATTTGTCCTTGTGACCACATTAGTAACGTCCTGCGTTACCTGACCAAGGACGCCAAAGTTAAGTGGCCGAAGAACGGACTGCGACACAGTTACGGCTCCTACCGGCTGGCACAGATCAAAAACGCCGCCCAAGTCAGTCTGGAAATGGGCAACTCGCCCCGGATGGTGTTTCAACATTACCGCGAAGTGGTAACGGAAAGACAGGCCAATCAGTGGTTCGCCATCCTGCCACAACGCCCCCAAAATATCGTGTCCATCGCCGCACACGCGTAACATTGCGCTCAATACGGAGCGCCGCCGCGAGTCGGAAAGGTCATGATCCCCCGATGGAACTATTGCAGGATGATCAACACGCGTTGCTCGATAAGAGTGAAGCGGCCGAATTTCTTCATATCTCGCCCCGCACGTTGGATGCTTACATGCGTCAACGTCGCATTCCCTTTTACAAACTAGGACGGCGCCGAAATGCAGTTGTGCGCTTCAAACGCGCAGACCTTGAGGCAACGCTGGCAAGTTATCGTGTCGACGCCGTACCACGCTGAACGCCTACAAGAGATTGCGCAGAGGCTCACGCGTTCGCTTCTCGCCCTGACTTCACCTGGACATTCGAGATGAAAGGCCTCTCGGACGCGACATTCTCGTACCGTGAATCCATTTCACAAAGCCTGGCGAGACGCCCGGCTTGGAGAAGTTGTCCTAAACCGGACAGTCTCGCTCCATTAATCAGAACATTATGCCTGGAAAATTCGAGAGTTAGCTTTTCCGGGCCCGCATCGGAGTCAGCGCTTTCTTCAAGCCGGTAGTGCACCAGATGCGAGTACGGAAATCCGAACACACGCCCGTCGCTCAGTTGAAATTCGATGCAGAGAACTGGCTCATCAGACGAAGAACGCGTCGCGGATTGTTGCTTTATTCCACCCGCCGCCTCAGAGGAAATGGGACCTCCAGATTTTTTGATAGACATAGTTCGTTAGGTCGATTGCGTCTCGTTGTGATTTTGTTGCGATGGTGCGGCAAGTTGTTGGCGAAACGTTCCTCCTTGAACGGTTTGCTGCGTGACGAAGCGGAGATGGTTCATCCACCTTTCAAACATCACACGCTGCGAGGCGAAGAGGCGCTGATGCGTGACACGCTCTGGCCGTAGACTTGGCGTAACTTGTTTTTGTGTGCGCCGGGAATGACTTGATGATGCCTTCTCTGTGCCAATCTTGGCTGAAAATCCCGCGCGTTTCAGAGCGATTTCCAGAGTGGCGAGTTCTATGGCTGCCGTTCGTTGCGCCGTCCTTGGCAACCGTTCTCTCAGCAATTCCTTGTCATCGGTAAAAATCCGGCACCACTGGCGGCCGCGTGAAATCGACACATAAAACTGTTCCCGATTGACAGCGGGGAGCGAGCGCGTGGAGGCAACAACAAAGACTTCATCCACGGTTTTACCCTGCGCCGCGTGAGAGGTCACGGCGTAACCGTGCGTGAACTGCCTGTAATTTGGCGGAATGATACGGCCATCGGCGAGGATAATATTTCCATTCTCTTTGATGGTTTTGACGCGGACGATTTGACCATTGATCAGGCGATGGCGTGAATCATTTGCCTGCAAAAGCAGCTTTTCACCAGGAGCGATCGCGATCGTCCGCTGCGCACACACGTCGAATACGCCTTTTCCGCTGTTCAACCGCAGCGTAGCTACGGTCCCATTCTCGCGTTCGACGCGGAGCGTGCGCTGCGTGATCGATCGCACCGTGACACTTTCGTGTTTAGCAAACAAGCCCGAGCGCTGATGAAAAACCAGAACTTGTCCCACTACGTACCGAGCCGCGTTTCGCTTCTCCGCCTCAGACCATCCAAGCGATTCGAGTACGCTTCGGCATTGCTCGCCTTCTTCCAAAAGACCACGCGATTTAAGCTTTGCACGAATCTGCTCGGTTACTGCCTCAATCTCATTCCATGTTGGCGCAACAATGAGCGCGCTATGTCCCGGACCCGACATTTCCAAATACGCTTCTGCTACATGCAGATGAAGTTGCTCCGGTTCTTCAATGACGCTCCCCAGTGCGTCCAGTCGATCAAACGCCTGCTGTGGCTTATGTTGAGCCGCCAGCTGGACGGCACACAGATACTCTGCGCGCTGCTGACGACGGATCCGCGTCAGTTCACCGAATGAATAACGGGAATGTTTCTCTAAAATCCGCAGTGCATCTCCACGTCCGACGGCTGGATGTTGACCCGTGTCGCCGCAAAGGACAACGCGAGCGCCACGTTCGACGGCAAGAGCAAATAATTTGTGCATATCATCCAGACTCACTGCGCCGGCTTCATCCAGGACAATGACGCTTTGCGGTGTGAGCGCCTGTTGCAGCTGCGAATCAATGAGCAAACGTTGTAATGTCACCGCATCAAAGCCTTGTTTCTGCAGAACGTCCGTCGCCGCCGCTGTCGGCGCGCAGAATACGCCCTTGTGACCCGCCTCTATCAGAGCGTTCGACAATTCGGAGAGCAAAGTGCTTTTGCCCGTTCCAGCCAGTCCACGAAACCCTGTAAATTGATCGCAGCTACGCAGAATATTGCGCAGCGCTTTCCGCTGATCGTTCCCAAGCTTGGCTGAGCCCGTAAACGCCGGATGCAATGGTACGACAACGTTCTTGCCACCGTTCATCATTCCGATTAGCGACAATTCCGTTTCGAGTATCGAGCGCAAAGACAACTCGTTCCCAATACGTACGAACTTTTTATCTGCGGCGATTTTCCCCTTGAGCGATTCAAGATTGATCTGTCCGCGACCTTCGATCAGCGCGTGCTGCAGAATGTCTTCACGAGCGACGACTGACGAACGCTCAAAAAGGTGATCGACCGCGTACTTGAGAGCGGAGTCATCGCTGACTGTCCGTTGTGCCTTAGGTGTGCCGTTTGCCGCACTGCGGACTGCTCGTAATTCTGCCAATTCCTCACGCGAAAGCTGACGGAGCTGATACTGGCGAACTTCGTCCGTGGAAATGCCTTTCAGTTTACGCGAACGGGTCCGATGGATGACATGCGCCACTTGGTTGTTAGAAAGCTTGCGCCCAAGCTTTCGTTCCATTTCCCAAATCACCTCGTCCCGTTGCTTCGCTCGCTTGGAAAAACGTTCGCACAACTCTTTTGGCACGTTTTTAATTTCAAATCCGTTGCTTGCCCTGATCGTTTCGTAGCCGATTCCATGAAGACGCCGGGCGAGATCATTTCGATATACTTCTGTGGCGTAACGGATCGCGCCGAACATACCGGAGGTTTGCAGCGCCTTCCATTGCTGCTCAATCGAATCAAACGTGCAATTGAATACCGTAAAATGTGTGTGCAGTTGCGGGTCGAGTGCGCGTGAACTGGTGTGCAGAAATTCAGCTGCCACAATGTTAGCTGTAGTGCGATCCGCTTGATTGCCACCCTTGCGAATTCTCGTCCCGGCAAATTGTTCCAATTCTTTCAGGGCGCAGGTCGCGGCTGCCTGATGTGCCTCGACAATGCGCCTGTCGTTAAGGGTTACGGCTAGAATCGAAACCGATTTGGGAGCCGAGCAGGTAAAATCGAAAAAGATGCGACGGCTCGTACGCTGGCGTTGCGTCAGATGTTCCTTTGTCGCCGGATTGAGGTTCTCACAGAGATTCAGAAAGAGATCTCTCTCGACCCGTTCGCCTTCTATTAATTGCAATCTCCGGCAACTCTCACCGATCCAGTGGCCGGCTTCGACTTCACCCTGGGTGTAATAATCGTTGTGAGACAGATGCTCATCGAAATATGCCTGTGCTACGGCACGGTTTTTCTGCGCAACAGCGGTGAACATGCTGTCAGAATACAAGGCCGAACGCCGCAAGATGCTCCCGTTCCAGCGCAGCATTGAAGCTGACCTATGATGATATGAGAGGGATGACACCATCCCCTATCGAAATAGGAAGACAAACCAGTCAACTAATCGCAGGCGCGTTGGCATTCGAAGCAACCAAATCACAGCTATGAAAGCAAAACCGAACTGGAACGAACTCGAAGCACGGCTCGATTTTACAAACATCGAGCAAAAGCTGCGCAATCTCATCGCGGACGGTAAACTCAAACGAAAGAAGTCTGCCTCGGATTTGCTCGATAAAGTAAAAGACGCGCTCATTCACGCACGCGCAAAGGGCGTGAGCATTGCGGCACTAGCTGCATTTCTCAAGGAAAACGGACTGCCCGTCAGTGAACCGACATTGCGTCACTACTTACGCGCACAAGGCGTAAACAGAAGAATGCGGCGCACAAAACCGCATTCGCAATCGGCGAAGCCGCTGGCACCAGTTTCATCAGCATCAATAGAAGCTGAACCGCAAACGGCGATCACACATGCGCCCAACGCACCGCTAAACCTGCGTCACCGTGGGCCGCGAATCGCCGACCCGAAGAACCTATGATGTGTCTGGAAAGCCCAGGCAAAAAGAGGCGCCGACTTGTGTCGTCACGCTTTTTGCTAGCGCCACAAAACCGAACGAGTGCGCCATTAATTCAATGCTTCGGAGGTTTCAGGGAAGCATTTCGTTAATGGCGTTGGCGCTATTTGGGGAGGGTTAGAGAAAAGGTTGTCGCTGCTTTGGAGGACGTTGGAGAAACAGGTAGGCTGTTGGATCTTCGCGATTGGTGGTTGCGTTACCCGCTCCGCAACGACGAAAGCGTCGGGTTCGCGCGAAGATTAAATCCGGACGGATTCTATCGTGCAACACGAATGGTACTACAGCGACGTTCCGATCGACGTGCTCCGTCATTCCTTCATGCGTTGTCATCGGGAAAAACGCAACGCGCAATCTTCGCGCGACCCGTCGACTGGGGCCCGAACGAAAGAACGAAACGAGCTCTCGATAATCAGTCCAGGAGCCGCAACTGCATTAAAGGCCAACACCGACGACGTAATCCGCGGCGATCTCATTCTGCCAATCCTCGTTTGATGGCCGCGATAAGTGAATCGCGCAGGCGCAATTAATTCCAACTTTCGCACCTTGGTTGATCCTTTTTGACAGCGCGGACGACGCGCAAACCGAATACCCAGCGGCCACCGCCGGTCGTCGCAGTTGTGGCCACATCATCTTCGTCGCCGCTAGTAATCGCCTCGCTCTAAGCGCTCTTTTATTTTTTGGGCTTTTTGTTCGAGCTCATCAGCAGCGTTGTCGCTTTCGCGCGCCTGTTCGCGGGCCTCCTTCCAATAGTATGGATCGCTATCCGAGGCGTATTGTGCCGCTTGTTCTCGCCACTGCTGTGCCCCATTTCGTTCCATCCGAACTCCCTGTTCAATCGCGTGAAGAGTCTCAAGTAATTTGGCGCGCCGGGCCTTCTTTTCGTTGTTCGCCTTTTCAGCAGCGGCTTGACGTTGCTTCGCCGCCTTCTCAGCCGCTGCCGCTTCCTTTTTCTCGCGTACTCGCGCTTCAACGTCGAGCCAGCCCTTAGCGTTGAGCGCTGCAATAACATCGATTTCTGCCTGCTTGTCTGAATTAGGAATGCCGAGCGCCTTGAGGACCTTGGCCGCTTGTAATCCTGCCATATCGTCATCGGCCTTCACCGCAGCGAGCCCACGGAGCAGCCAAAAGCCAACATAGCCCCTTTGGTCTTCGGGCGGTTCACTACCCGATTTCAAAGACTCTGCGACAGATTCCGCCTCCGAAGGTTTCATGGAACCGGCAACCAGCGGTGCACCGACTGCTAAAATCCGTTTTGCAGTCTTCGTCTTGGCCTGAGCGTCGGGTGCAGCGCGCAGTTCGTCCTCGAGCAACACAAGGCTGCGCAAAGTAATCTTCGGGCTAACTGGTTCTTCAGCTACACTGGTGCCGATTAAGAAAGCGATGCAGAAAGTAGAGATGATTCTCGCTAGGCCGGCTGGATTCGGCGCGTTCATCGAGGACTAATAATCTCCGCTCGCTAGCTTCGCGTCTATTTCACGAATTTGCGGTTCAAACTTATTCAAAGCCATCTGTACTGATTCCACCCCGTCAGAATCGCCTCGCGATTGCCATTTCGCGAGTTCACCGCGCAGCCACTGCACGTGTCGTTCAATTGAATCTCGCTGACTCAAAAGAACCTCGCGTCGTCTTGCTTTCTCCTTCTTCGCTTTTTCAGCTGCAGCTTGGCGTTTTTCCGCAGCCTCTTTCGCCTGCGCAGCTTCGCGATTTTTCCGCTCCAACGCATCAGTATCGAGCCAGCCCTTAGCGTTGAGCGCTGCAATAACATCGATTTCTGCCTGCTTGTCTGAATTAGGAATGCCGAGCGCCTTAAGGACCTTGGCTGCTTGTACTCCAGCAGTCTCGTCATCACCCTTAACGGCAGCAAGACCACGCAACAGCCAGAAACCAACGTAACCCTTTTGATCCTCCGGCAGTTCGCTACCCGATTTCAAAGAATGTCCGACAGACCCCGCCTCCGAAGGTTTCATCGAACCGTTAACGAGTGGCGCCCCAACAGCCAAGATGCGCTTTGCTGCCTGCGCTTTTGACCGAGCATCCGGCGCGCTGCGCAGTTCGTCCTCTAACAGGACAAGGCTGCGCAAGGTGATCTTTGGACTAACTGGTTCTTCGGCCACGCCATTACCGATTAACCAAGCGATGGAGAAACTACAAATGACTATCGTTAGGCGCGTTGGATCCGGCATCTTTATTGAGGAGTGATAATTTCCGGTCGCCTAGCTTGCATCTATCTCGCGAATTGCTGCTTCGCATCCATCCCTTGCAGGTTTGGTCTGCTTGGTCTGGAGTCATGCACCCTAATGCTTGATCGTGAGCTTGTGAGCTTCGGCATATTGACGAGCCTGTTCAATCTCTGCGCGCTAGTAGTCGCCGCTATTCAAGCGCGCCCTTAGCTGTCGAGCCCTTGCTTCGGCCTCTTCGCCTGCCTGATCAGTTATCGAGTCAATTTCGGGGTCTCCTGTTCGATGTGCTTCGTACCTCATAAAGTGGGCCTTCCATTCATAACCTTCAATCTGCTTCAGCAAATTCGCGCGGCGGGCTGCCTTCTCTTCGTTAGCCTTTTGAGCAGCGGCTTGACGTTGCTTCGCCGCCTTGCGAGCCGCTGCCGCCTCGCGAATTTGGCGTTCCTTCGCTTCGGTATCGAGCCAGCCTTTCGTATTGAGTGACGCGATCACGTCGATTTCCGCCTGCTTGTCCGAGTTCTCGATGCCGAGCTGTTTTCAAAACCTTGACCGCTTCCACTCCAGCGCGCTCATTGTCGGCCTCAACGGCGGCGACTGCCCGGAGCAACCAAAATCCGACGTAACCTTTTTGATCCTCCAGTAGTTCGCGACCAGACTTGAGAGAATCAGCAACAGAACTGGCAGCCGACGGAGCCATGGCTCCGGCAACGAGGGAGGCGCCAACATCAAGAATGTCTTTGCAAGTTTTTGCTCTTTCTTGCGTCTTCGACTCTCCCCGCAGCTTTTGTTCCAACAACACAAGGCTGCGCAAGCTGATCTTTGGATTGACCGGCTCGGCGGCGAGCGTCGCTACAAATGAACCCCCGAGAATTGCAGCAGCGGTAACCGTGAACTGCACCGCTGTGAATCCCCTTTCTAAGTTTGGGATCACGGCTTTTTGAAGGAGTTGCCCTGATTCAAATCTTGTTCGAGTAAGCCGGGAGAAATCCCCGACGAGTTTGGGCCCGTCGCCTTCGCGGGGGCCACGGGTTGTTGAGCCGCTGACGTTGACGACGGCCAGGTCTGGGCGGAATCTGATGGGACCAAGAGCATGATCAGCACTGGAGCGGCGGGCGGTGGATTCTCGAACAGTCGTTCCAAGAGGGCGCTTCCGCCGTCCGAGATACCGAACGGATCGCGAGGAAGAAGCCTTTCATTAGCCGCCTTAACCTTCTCAAGCAGATCGCTCGGCGAGGCTTGTGGAAGGGCGTAGCCGTCGCCTCCGCTGGTGTCATCCCAGTTATTCAAGCCAGCCCCTTGTAAGAACCTTGTGGGACTGGGGGAAACGTCTCCCCCAAGAAATCCCGTCGTCGCCGTACCCTTCGCCGAAGGATCACCGGGACTTAGAAAGCTATCAGAGGATTTTAACGCTCTATCAGCGTAGACCGTTGCCGCTTGATCCGTTGCCTTTTTAGTAGCTGCGCCCTGCTCCTCGTCATCCCGGGTCTTTTGGGGCGGAGATTCTCCTTCCTGATCTGAACCTAACGAGGGATAAGACTCGGCAGGTGCAGGCCTGGCGTCAGATTCCGGCATCCCTGGATGAAAATTGTCAGGAACAACGGCTGCATCATTAATCGTTGGCGATGATGCGTTGTCAGTGCCTGCCTGCGTTTTTCGGCGTGGCCGGGATGCCGGCGGTGCGGGTTCAGCCCTTTTTTCCGCGACCCAATTTTCGATACGCTTTTGCTCAGCCTCATTCCGCTTCTTAATGTTCTCAACGTCGGCATTTATACCATTTATAATCGCAGTGGTCTGATCAACTTTTTGCTGTATGTTTTTCGACGAGCCTGGCGCGGGCTCGGGGCAGGGCTCGCATCCGCAGTGGGTGGGATGAGGACAAGGCGGACTCTGGCTCTTTGCCGATATAGCTAAGAACATCGACAGAGAGAAAACCGCAGACACGCATCTGTACACCATAGCCTGCCTCAGTGTTTTCGATAACATCTTCGAGATTCCGCTGTCAACGACATTCGGCACGGTAGCTTTCATCCCGCTCAACGGAGGCTGCAAGGCGAGGCGAGGCCAACGACTCGCAGGAGGCCTTTCGTGTAAATTACTCCGTTTCATTCCCTTCCTCCGCCGCTGGGAGTGCTTCGTCTGGGTGCCTTGTCAGCGCTGCATCTCCCGCCGCAGTGTCCGCCGGCTCATGGTGCGTCGCACCACGTCTCCAAATGCGCTTTGGAATTATGCTTGCAATTTGACGGCGCGCTAACAAATACTCGGATTCATTCGGAGGTGCGCGTGATTCCTCGCCGTTGCATTCAAGTTGCTGTGTGCGTAGGCACTATCTCTCTTTGCGTAGCTTCTTTTCGGTTGGACGCGGCGACGTATTCGTCAGCACAGGAGGCACGGGCTGCCCTTAAAGAGGCACAGGCACGATACGCCAAGGCGCGCGAAGAACAGCGTACTCGCCGCGATGAACTCCAGGCAGCCAAAAGTCGCGTCAATCAAATCACTGCCACCAAAGGAAGAGCTGTGGCGTCCAAAAATGCTGCATTAGGTAACAGAATTTTCGATCTGAAAATTCGACTTCAGGCCATACTCGCCAAGCGGGATGCTAAACTTGCCGAACTGCGAGAGGGGTTTTGGTGTAGTAAGTGCAACCGCTCAAAGAGTGAGATTGAAGCCAGTGGGGAGGATTTCTGGGAACATTTAGCGAAGGTTTGCAGCCCAAACCCCCCGTCGGACTGCCTTGTAAAGGCTACGCCAGAGCAACTTGAGGCAGCTTCAAATGAATTCGATGGCGAGATCAAGGAAGTGCAGGAGCAGATCGGGCAACTTGAAAACGAGCAAAAGCAAAATAAAGCCGATTACAAGCGTGAGGTGGAGGAGGCCCAAGCACCGGTGAAAGACCTAGAGGCGGCTCTCGCACGGACGGGTTCTGAGGTCAATAACGCAGCATCACGGGTCACAGCTATGGCCAATGCATTGAGGTTGCAAGAACAGAAAGACGCCATCATTCAATTGGCTCAAGCCGAGGCCACTCGTCTTGCGAACGAACAAGCCGAACGCGAGAAGGCCAGCACTTTTTTTATTGGAGGGTTACAATCTGCGGCCGGGGAGAAAGCTGCCTCTACCGTAGCAGCCAGCGGCACAACGGATGACGTAGACGGTGCGGCTACAGGGCAGATCAGTGCTGGGAATCCCCCGCAACCAACAACATTCGCGACCGAAGGGCCGCCGGCGTCAACTGTAGGCCGGTCAGAACAAGCGCAGACAAGCCCGCCGACAGCAGTTAAAGACACGCCGGATACTGCTGACGCTGTCGTTAGCACAATTGCACGCATCGACCAGTCTGAGCGTGGTACGAGGCAGTCATTTCCCCAGAGCGCAGCCAATCTGCTCGCAAGAGCCGTCAGCAACAACACCACGCCATTGGACGAAGCCACGACGCGAATTATCAATCTGGCTAAGCCACTGCTGCGTCTCACGGAGACTGAAACCGAAGCGGCGAAACAGGGCCTGAAGCAGGAATTTGTCGATGTGGCGATGCAGCAGATGAGAGAGGCACTAAACAGAACCAGACCCGATCTGGAGGGCATTCCACTCGATCCTGGCGACGTTCTGAATAGGCCTCAGCAAGGACCTTCTGATGCTGCGGACACAGTGCTGGGCGGTTTGGTGGAACGTACCGCGCAGGTGATTTCTGAGTACTCAATCAAAGAAGCTTCATCCCGGGTTGTCGAAAAGGTGGAGGACCGCGCGATCTCAAGGTTCAATTCTTCTTTGTACGGCATCGAGGACAAGTCCAAATCGGATGACCCGTTTGAACGAGCCCAGGACGCTTTCTACAAGAAGGTCAGTCCAGCGAATCTAGTGACGAAGATAATGGAGAGTGGTGGCAACTTATACCGAGGCGTCTACCGTTACATGGACGAGGTTTATGACAGGTTCTTCAAGTTCCTAGACTTAGCACCCGGGGGCATCGAACGGGCGATGGACGAACAGCTCCAGTCGGACCCATCGCAAAGCCACTGAGTCGTATTCTGACAATGTTTCACACAGTCAGAGTTGCGAGGACGCTCGAAGGCGCGCTGTTGGTTTGTATTCTCTTTGCGAATATGGCGTGCTCTGATAACCGCTCGCAAAAGCAATCGAATCTCTCTTCTGAACAGCGGCGCAATGTCGCCCGGGAACAGCTCCGATTGTGTCTTGAAAAATTCGTCCGAGACGGAGACCGAAAATCAGCCAAAGAAGAGCTTCAGCGGCTCGTTCGCGAAGACCCCAATTTTGTGGAGGCCCAATACGATCTTGGTCGCTTGGAAGAGGCGGATGAGAATTGGGCGGATGCGATTCGCTCGTTTCGCGAGTGTCAGCGGATCGCGCCGGATGTGAAGGCGGGCCAGGACGCAGTGCTGCACCTTCGATGGTTAGAAACGGTACAGGAACGCAGCAAAACGGCGGTGGGCGCGCAGGCACTGAAGTACGAGATGCTGGTCGATGGTTCACGCTCCTTGATCCAAGCGCACGAGTACCGCCAAGCGCAAGCAATCGCACAGAAGGCGATACAATTAGATAGTTCCAGCTACGAAGCCTACAGCGTGGCAGCGGCGGCGCTGAGTCGTCTTGGCCAGTATGACACTGGATTGGCGGCACTTCGGACGGCGATTTCGAAAGCGCCGGCGGATAAAAGACCAGCGCTAGAACGAGCGCTCGAGGAAATGTCGAACGAAGCCGCATCAGAACAACATCGAGTGAAGGCAACAAAGGCGCTGACGGATGGCCGCTACAGCGAGGCGGCCGCGGAGTTCGAAGCAGCATGGAAAGTCCGCCCCGCATTCGAAGGGTACGGTCTTCGGGCCGCCATTGCTTATCAATTAGCCGATTCAAAGGATGATGCTGTTAAGATTCTCCAAAAGCTGAGTGCCTCCAACGATCTGAAAGTCGCGCAGTTTGCGGCAAGCCAACTTGCGAAGTTGGAGATGCTGGCGACGCCAGCTGAAAAAGAGAGCGAGATCGCACAACAAACACAGAGCGAAGCTGAGAAGCTTGCTGTTATTAATGACCCCGATGGCTACACTAATATTCGCAACGGCCCATCACGCGACGCGACTATAATCGGGCGAGTGACTCGGGGCGAGCAATTCATGGTCACTCCAAGTTCTGACGATTGGTGGTCGGTGCGGACTTATGAAGGAGTGAACGGGTACATGAGGAGTACGTTAATTAAAATTCTTTCAGATGAAGAGGCCTCTTCCAAGGACGGTGAGGACGAGTGAGTCCCAATATTTGCCGCGACACGCCCAAAGCGGCGTCACGCAGTTTAGTTTAGACCAACACGCGCTGTGCGAATGGCACATGAGAGTTTCCATTCGAACGCTCGGTGCCAATGGAACCCAATTCGAGCGCTAGCGAATGACTCCGATCAAAGCGCTGTGATCGTGCGAACGCGAAGTTACGCGCCACGCCGTTAGGGCGCGTCCGTCCTCGGCCCGCCCAACGGGCCTGCGGATGGCGCTGGTCGCTCGCTTCCCAGCCTCGCTGCGCGGCCTGAACGCGCCGTCTCCGCGCGGAGCGTTTTGGTTAGGGCCGCGCAGCATCAGCCGCAATGCTCACCGGCTATTCGACCGCGATTTGGTTTAGTCCGCCTGTCCGGCGCGGACCGCGTTGTCATGAAGCTCGCGAAGGCGCGCCGTCGCCACGTGGATTTTTCGGACGTGCTGCTATCCGCGGAAAAGCACGTCCGAAAAATCCACTGAAAAGTGATCTGCGCCCCGCGCGAAGGCTGAACATGGGAAACCAAAAACCCCTCGCCGGGCGGCAGGGATTCGTGATGCACAAATGCCCGATCGAGCCCTCTTAATAGTACGCACGCGTGCCACTGCCTCGGGAACGGTCTTGAAGTTTCGCCCCACTTTGCAACAATCCTCGAGTGCAATTTTTTCCAACCCGTTCCCACGGAGCCCTCAGAAATAGACCGCAAGATGCAATCTAATTCTTGTTGGGCCAAACAAACCACAACCCAAAATAGACCACACTATGCCTACTATTGACTACGACGCACTCGGATATAAACCTCAGCGGGGAGAACGTCTTCTCCAGCGCAGCCTCGTTCCGCTTCCAAACAATGAGATAGCGGTGACGGAGGTTATTGAGCGAAGTGACGGCGGATATAAAACGACACAGTACGTTGTGGGCGCCGATCAGCGCGTCAGGAGCTATTACCACTGCTGTAACGGCTCGTGCATCACATGCCCAGGAGTTGGTTTTAGCTGCGATTGCACCGTTGATCCCCCAGTTTTGAGCTGTACTTAAGCGTTCCGCGCCACAACACGTGTAACCATACGACGATACAGCGAACCGCGAGCCAGCGTACGTGCGCCCTCCTGGGTATTTGGCATCTACCAGATAGCGTGCGAGTCACGCGTCACCGGGCTCGCGGTCGCTGATCTTGTGCTTCGTTAACGGCGGGGGACCGCTCCCATCAGCCGTTCCCATTCATCGAAGCTGCCCCTAAAGCCAAGGTCACACGCTTTTGAGTAGCTGAGTCTCGCCGTCATCCCGCGACGTTTGCCGCTTTTGGTGTCACTCACACTTCGATACTGCCGACGCGAAGCGAAAATGTGCGAGGCGAGCGGATCATGCTCCGCCCTCATTTCCTCAACCGCTGTCTCCACCTGGTGAATCGCCGTGGTAAGCGCTTGGAGCGCCTCGTTCAAGCGGGCGGCGTCCATTATGTTCAATCGAACATTTCTCCTTCAATCAGTCAATCACGATCACCCGCGTGCCGGACGAGGACTCATCCATAAAAGGAAAAATCCTCTCCGGGCAGGCAGGGATCATTTCCGCACGGAGTTTGCTTTAATAAGCCGCGTTTGATACTCTGATTATAAGGCTAGCTGCGATTTCACCGATGAATGAACTCATTTTCCTAGTCGAAAACGCGCCGGAAGGAGGCTACACCGCCCGCGCGCTCGGCGAATCGATTTTTACCGAAGCCGACACACGCGAGTCTTTACATCAACAGATCCGTGACGCCGTACGCTGCCACTTCGAGAACGGTAAGGCGCCAAAGGTGATCCGCCTCCATTTCGTTCAGGAAGAAGTGATTCCAGCATAGCGGCAGTTGACACGCGGCGAGCGGAAAGAATGAAACTGCCTCGCGATCTAACCGGAACCGAACTAGCCAAAAAGCTTCGACCGCTCGGCTACGAAATCACGCGCCAGAGCGGAAGCCACATCCGCCTTACCACAGCGCAAAACGGCGAGCACCACGTCACTATTCCGCAGCACAACCCGCTGCGCGTCGGCACGCTCTCGGGAATACTCGGCGACGTTGCCGATCATTTCAAAATGACGCGCGCCGAGTTAATCCAAAAGCTCTTCGGCTAGCTCGCGTTACGCAACTTGCATAACGCAAACTGCGTAACCGCGCCATTTCACGCCGGAATCGCCTCACAATCCCCTCATAATTGCACCAACTCGCCAGGCGGCACATTTCGCGATTTCAGCTTTTTAGCTTTTCGGTTACGGTCTCGCCTCACGAATGGCGTCGTCAAAGAAAACTGCGTCGGTCACCAAGGACCAAATCGATTCAATGATTCGGAAGATTCGCGGAGTTCGCGTTATGCTGGACGGCGACCTCGCGGCGATCTACGGCGTCTCAACTTCTCGCTTTAACGAAGCCGTGAAACGCAACAAAGAGCGGTTCCCACCAGACTTTATGTTCCAGCTGACGGCTGAAGAGAATGCATCTTTAAGATCGCAATTTGCGATCTTAGAAACCGGCCGCGGGAGCCACCGCAAATACCGCCCCTATGCCTTCACAGAATACGGCGCTTTTATGGCCGCGAACATTCTCAATAGCCCGCGCGCCGTGCAAATGAGCATCTTTGTTGTGCGAGCCTTTGCCAAAATGCGGGAAACGCTTTTGGCAAGTCCAGACCTCGCCAGGAAACTGGCTGCCCTTGAGAAAAAGCTTACCGGCCACCTTGATGTACACGAGGCAGCGATAGTGAAGGTTCTCCAGGATTTGATGCAGATCCTTAACCCTCCCCCGTCTCCCCCACCTCCACCGCGGCCACAGACCGGGTTCAAGTAGCGCTCTCACGGACCTCTGACCGCTGACCTCTGATTCTGGACCGTCCGCTTTCGGCCGGGCGATAAGGGCACTTTCCAATGCGCGCTCATTCGCCGATTCATCGAGCGGCGCTGGTTTGAAAACGTAGCGGTCTTTCAGAAACTCCCTTGCCAAATCAGACTGCGGCGACGGCAGCGTGAGCGGAAAATTCGTTGACGCTTTCCCAGCCCGTTTGTGCAGATCCATGTCGAGGTGGTGAACAAGCACACTGCGCGACCATCCTTGCTCCACTATTTTGCGGATGTAAAACTCTCGCGTTTTTGCATCCTTCACTCGGTCCAAAAGAACGCAGTTATGCTTCTACGGAATTTGTGCACCAAGTTGGTGCACAATTGCGCGATCAGGCCAAGCCTCCGCGAAAGCATGCATGCATTTGAGGTTGCGGGCGGAGTAGCCGGCAAGTTTCGGAAACTCGCGCTGAAGATCCGCAGCCAGACGATCAATGATTTTTGCACCCCAACCCTCGCGCTTCTGACTGGCAAGGATGTCACTGCCAATTCCCCAATAGTGGAGGACGAGTTCGGCATTGGCAGCTAGCGCGACCCTAATCTGGGCGGTGCGAATACGCTCTTTGATACCTTTAACGAACCGATCGTATAATTGTGCAGCAGGCTGGTGCACAATTGCTAGAGATTTGGACCTTCGAGCTGCCATCGGACCGAAACCTTCGTCAATTCCTACTTTCATGTCCATACCGCCTCGATTATGCGTGCGCGACAACAAGCATGATCGACGTCAGGCGCCGGGAGGCCTCTACGATTTTTGCCGGCTGTTTTTACATGACAAAACATGACAAAATTTTGCGTAAACATCGCGAAACTTTGCAAAAATGCGTCTTTTGCCCATCTGCTATAAGATACTCATCAATAGGCAATTCCATGAGGATTCGCGCAATTTTGAACACGACTTTCAAAATTTTCGAATCCCTCCCTCACCGTGGCTTCGCTACGCTGCGCTCCGTGATCCGTTAAACCGTTAATCGTTACAACGGCAGATGTCATCGTCGCCTTAACCTTGCTCATGCTCTTGATCTAACTCGCATCGAACAACGGGAGATTCGACCGCCGTTCGCCTGCCCAAAGCCGCAGGCGTGGAGACAAAATCAGTTCGGAAAGGGCACACTCTCAACTAAAGGCACGCTCGTCCGCCACAGGACGGACTCGCCGTGGCGAGCGGTGCGGTTCTCTCAACCATCAACTGCTTTAGCCTAATCCCTCCCCACCGCTGCTTCGCAGCGCAGTAATTGGTGATAAGTGAAAGGTGATTGTAGATGCCCTCCGCCTTCGACGTTGGATGTTGGACGTTGAGCGTTGGACGTTTTCTTGTGCTCCCCCTCACGGCCGCCTAGCAGCGTGGTGATTGGTAGATGCTCCGTCCCTCTGCCCGGGCATGTGCTTTGCTCCAAAAATACAGCGCTTGAACCGGCATCTCCTCCTTATCGGCGTCGCGGGCGTCCTTGTGTGGCCTGCGGTTTATTCGTTGACACGACCTGATCCAGTGAAGAAAGCGGAGCTAACGCTCGTATCCAAACCATACCGGCTCGATAAGGTCTATCGCTCGATGGAAGGGCCGATGTCGGTTCAGAGTGCAATCCATCTCACGTCGGAAGAGAAATCACAGGTGCAATGGGTCACCGGTTTGGAAACGGAGGTCGTCGATGCGACTGAGCGAAAGCCGGTCTCTCAGGAGTTTTTTTGTCATTCCAATCTCACCTTCGCCGAGCACAGTGGCACGCCTGATCAATACAATCGACGGCTAAGCGGAAAGACGCACCTCGACTGGCGCCTCTTCACCCTGGTGCCAGGCCGCCTCTCGATCGACCTTCCACCAGGCTTCGGTGTGCCGATTCCTTCGGAAGCGCCGCTGGATTACGTGACGATGTCTTTGAATCTGAACGCGAGGAACCAAGTGGTGAACGTTCGCATGCGGACGAGGGTGCATACGATAGCGGCAGGTCAGCCGGGTGCACCGACAAAGGCGCTTTTCCGCCGCGCCCTGTACGTTCTTCAGCCGCATGGCGTATCTGGAGACATGGGGCCTGCGTGCATGGCAAATGCACCAACGCAGCACGTGGGAGCGGGATGCGGTGAGTTGTCCAAAGTGAACCTGGCAGAGGGATCCACCGCGTCGAAGCCTGGCGGAGGTCTGATGAACCATTGGATCGTCCCCAAGGGCCATCACGTCTACCGGACGGAAATTACGCCGCAACTGAATCTCCCCTTCGATACAACGATTCATTATGCGACGATTCACGTCCATCCTTTCGCTCGAGGGATGGAATTACGTGATCTCACGACAGGAAAAACTGTCCTGCGATTGAATTCGCAAGATTGGACTGATCGCGTCGGTGTGGCTCACGTCGACGAGCTAAAGTCCGTCCAAGGGATCGCGATTCCGCGGGACCATCGCTACGAGCTCACAGCGGAGTATGACAACACGTCGGATTCAAAAACAGACGCGATGGCGATCCTCTACCTTTACCTTTTGGAAAAGGATCTAATCTAATCGCCGTTTTTCTCTCGTGATCCGTAATAGGTGATCAGCGATGGGTAGACCTGCGCGTTAACGTTATTGGACGTTGGGCATTGGATGTTGGGCGTTCGGCGTTGATTCCCTCGCTCACCGTTTTCCCTGGGTGATTAGTGATCGGTGATCAGTGAAAAGTGTTCTGAACTGAAAACCCGCGGTGGCCCACGGCGACCGCAGGTTTTCAAGTGTTATAGCATCCCAGGAGGCTACGACTTCTTCTTCGCGGCCGGTTTCTCTGCTTTCTCTGCTTTCACTTCGACCTCAGTCGCGCTCATGGTGTAGGTAATTGTCACCTTGGCACCGACTTTCAGGTCGCCGTTTACTTTGGTGCTCGAATCCCGCGCGATCTCCCAGCGGTCCTTTCCCTTTTGAACAGCGATCATAGTGTCGTTCATCTCCAAAACCGGTCCTGTCACTTGATAGGTTTTGGGACCGGCCGCCGACGCGATGCTGCTCAAAGCAAGACTTCCAGCTGCCAGAATGCTGAATAAGGTAATCGATTTCATGAGGCCGATTAGACAGAATCGACGCGGCTCGTGCAAGCCTTTGCGGTGGCGAGCAAGACTGTGGGGCACCGCGGATTACGCGAATAAACAGATTTGATTGGGGAGCGCGAGCATCTTGCTCGCACCGGTCAGCATCCTGCCGACCGGCCTCCGCGATCCGATGGGCACACCAAGGATTCATCCCGCGGCATACCCCAGACAGCAGAACAGCAGGGAACATCCCGCGCTGACCGCACAGGCCACAGAGCTGTGTTCCTCAGTTGTCGCTTCTCAGATGGAAGTCGGCTATTCTCCCGCTTTGGCGGCTTTGTCGCCTTCTTTGATCGCGTCAGCCTCGCTAACGTACTTGCCTTTTTTGGTCGTGCCGTAGAAGCGAGACCCTTCTTTGTGATAAACGTGAGTCTCGGTGTTCACCCAAACGAGACCGTGCCCGCCACCTGGTGCAGGTGTCGCGTGAGCAGCCGTCCCGGCCTTTGCTTTTGCAGTAGTGGTCGTGGCAGGAGAAGAGGGGCTCGCTGCACTTTTCGGCTTAAACAAGTCCGCAAATGTCTTCTTCGGGGAAGCCGATGGGCTCGCCATCGGAGACGCAGCAGCCTTCGCTTTGGCTTTGCGCTCATGTTTCTCGGCGGGCGACGGTGACGCCGCCTCAGCCGTCGTTTCCGCTGAAGGCGAAGTCGCGGCAGCCGCCTCCGCTTTATGCGTGCGTTTCCCGGCGGGCGAAGGGGATGCCTCAGCGCCCGCTGCGGGTGATTCGCTGCTCGCGGGAGATTCAGCGGCCTCGGCTTTTTTGTGCGATTTATGCTTAGCGGGTGAAGCCGACGGTTCCGGTGTAGGTGATTGAGCGTTGACCAGGCAGGAAACTGCCAGGCCAATAACCAGTAAGAAACCAAGGAGTTTGATGTTCATAAACCGGGAGCCTAGATGAAAACGCGCCGACGCTGGAAGAATAAAAATTCAAGGCAAACCGTTGATCATGAACAACGGACGCACGGAGCCGTCTCGAGACCGGTTAGTAACGACGCATAGGATTGCCATCCATATTTATCGTACTTTCCTGAGCACTCCAGAGATTCTGCTCGGATTCATCTGCCGCGCGCTGCTGATTCCATTGCTGCATCGCCACCAGATGTTTCCTTTCCTGGTTCCCCTGTCCTGCCGTTTGGGTGCTCTCGCAACTGGTCAAAATCGGGGCGCAAATAATGAGGCAAATCCATTGAAGATAGTTCATGCCGTTAATCGTAAATCAAATGGCGGGATATTGTAACCGCGTTCGCTGCGGCCCAGCACAATCATCTGCATTCGACGTTGGGCGCGTGCCGCGCCGTAGCCTTGCGAAGGCGGGTTGGACGTTGGACGTTGGACGTTTAACTTCTGTGGTCTTTTTGTGACTACTGAGCGCATCCAGATTCGAAATTTCATCAACGGCGTGTTTGTCGAGCCCAGTGGCGGGCGTTATCTCGACAACATCGAACCGGCGACGGGAAAGCCCTATTCGCAAGTCGCGGACAGCGACTCGCGCGACGTCGATCTGGCCGTCGCCGCAGCCGAGAAAGCGTTTGCCGATTGGTCGAGAAAGCCTGCAGCAGAAAGGTCTCGCCTTCTTCTTCGCATCGTCGATCTGATCGAACGCGGTCTGGAAAAATTCGCGCGGGCTGAGTCGATCGACACTGGCAAACCGCTGACGCTTGCGCGGTCTCTCGATATTCCGCGCGCTGTTTCCAATTTCCGCTTCTTCGCCACGGCGATCCTTCACACCGAATCGGAGGCACACATCACCGACAACGTCGCTTTTAATTACACATTGCGTCAGCCCCGCGGGATCGCCGGTTTAATTTCGCCGTGGAACCTTCCTCTCTATTTATTGAGCTGGAAAATCGCGCCTGCCATTGCGGTCGGCAACACCGCCATCGCCAAACCAAGCGAGCTGACACCGATGACGGCGTATCTGCTCTGTGAACTTTGTCGCGAGGCCGGTTTGCCGAACGGCGTGCTGAACGTCGTCCACGGCACCGGCCCAAACGTCGGTGCCGCAATCACCGCGCATCCGAAGATCAACACCATCTCCTTCACCGGTGGCACAGTGACAGGCAAGAAAGTCGCGGAAGTGTGCGCACCATTGTTCAAGAAAGTTTCGCTCGAGCTCGGCGGCAAAAATCCGAACATTGTCTTCGCCGACGCCGACCTCGACGCTGCCATTGCCGGCAGCGTCCGCTCATCATTCGCGAACCAAGGTCAGGTTTGTCTGTGCGGGTCGCGCGTGTTTGTCGAACGCTCCGCTTACAAAGATTTTGTCGATCGTTTCATCGGTAAAGCGTCGCAGTTGAAGCTGGGCGATCCGCTAGACGAAAAAACCGAGCAGGGCGCGATCATGAACAAGGCGCAACTCGAAAAAATCAAGTTTTATGTCGATCTTGCACAAAAGGAAGGCGGCAAGATTTCGTTAGGCGGCTCATCGCCCAATCCGCCTAACGAACGTTGCCGCAACGGCTACTTCTTCTCGCCGACAGTGATTGTCGATCTTCCGGTCGCCTGCCGCACGAATCGTGAAGAAATCTTCGGCCCGGTCGTCACCATCACGCCCTTCGACAGCGAAGAAGAAGTGGTGCGCTACGCAAACGACGTCGATTACGGACTTTCCTCGAGCGTGTGGACCCAAAACCTGAGCCGCGCGCATCGCGTCGCCGAGAAAATTCACACCGGCACGGTTTGGGTAAATTGCTGGCTCGTCCGCGATCTCCGCGTCCCCTTCGGCGGCATGAAACAGAGTGGTGTCGGCCGCGAGGGTGGTGAGGAGGCCCTTCGATTCTTTACCGAGCCAAAGAATGTCTGTATCGCGAAATAGTTCGCTGTGGCACTAACATTCGAATGGGATTCGCGAAAAGCGCAATCGAATCTCTCTAAACATGGCGTTAGCTTTGAAGCCGCGGCAACTGTTTTTGGTGATCCGCTGTCACTCACAATTCCCGATCCCGACCATTCAAAGTCCGAGCGGCGGGACATCACGATGGGAAGAGCATTCAATGGAAAATTGCTCGTTGTTGTCCACACGGATCGAGGCGATAATATCCGCATTATCAGTGCGCGACGCGCGAACCGCCGAGAGCGAACGTCTTATGAAGAAGAAGTCGAATAACGGAATGCGAAACGATTACGACTTTTCGCAAGGTCGGCGTGGAAAATACGCGCGCCGTTATGCGGAAGGAACGAATGTCGTCGTTTTGGCGCCGGATGTCGCAAAAGTTTTCCCGACTTCACAAAAAGTAAACGCCTCGCTTCGCAAGCTCATTCGAGCCGAAGGGTCGGCATGAAGGCCAGCGGCCTTCAGCGCCGAAAGCTTTCGGGGCGAAGAAGGATTGGGTTTCTTTACCGAGCCAAAGAACGTCCACATTGCGAAATATTTGAGGGTTCAGCCTCCTTCCCCAAAGGCTACGGCGTGCCGAGGAGTTGATTGCTGAGAGTTTCGACCAAAGCCGTTTTTATCCACGTAATCCGCGGTTTCTGCTTCAGAAGTTGATTGTTGATCCGCGTAATCCGCGGTACAGGATTGGTCATGTGCCGAAACATAAAAACCCTACATAATTTTGCACCGCCCGCGACGGACGACGAAATTCGCGCGTCGTCGCTGCAATTCGTTCGGAAGCTTTGTGGATTTACAAAACCATCGCGCGCAAACGAAGAAGCATTCAATCGCACGGTCGATGAAGTCGCGCGCGCCGCGCATCATTTACTCGAATCGCTGGTAACGAATGCGCCGCCGCGTAATCGCGAAGTCGAGGCAGCGAAAACGAAGGCGCGATCGGCGAAGCAGTTCGCTCACGTTCACAATGGCAACGGGCACCGGCATTGAATTGTAGGGCAAGCGCATCGCCAGCCAGAAAAAACGGCAGCCGGAGCGGCCGCCCTACCATCAAATCCTGCCTGCTATTCAAATAACAAAATCCGTTTTCATCCGGGTAATCTGTGGTTAGAAGTTTAAACAAATGAGCGGAATACCCGCCTTCGCATAAAGCTACGGCGCGGCAAGCGAGTAGGAGGAGACAAATATGAGTTCAGTAAGAGTTTTGGTTGGCACACGGAAAGGCGCGTTCGTTCTGACCTCGGACGGGAAGCGCAACGATTGGAAAGTGGATGGACCGCATTTTGCCGGGTGGGAGATTTATCACATGAAAGGGTCGCCGGTGGATCAGAACCGGATCTACGCGTCGCAGACGAGCGGCTGGTTTGGCCAGATCATCCAGCGGTCGAACGACGGCGGGAAAACGTGGGAAACGCCGGGAACGAGCGAAGAAGATTTGCGCGGACCGGACGGAATGTCGAAGGGTGGCCAGAGCAACGATTTCCGCTACGACGGCGTCCCGGGCACGCATCAGTGGTACGACGGCACGCAACATCCGTGGGAATTCAAGCGGGTCTGGCATATCGAGCCGGCACTTGATAATCCGGATCATGTGTACGCGGGTGTGGAAGACGCCGCGCTGTTTGAATCAAAGGACGGCGGGAAGTCGTGGAACGAACTTTCAGGTCTGCGCCAGCACGACACTGGACCGAAATGGCAACCGGGCGCTGGTGGAATGTGTTTGCACACGATCCTGATCGATCCAAAAAATCCCAAGCGAATGTTCGTTGCCATCTCAGCAGCGGGATCGTTTCGAACCGATGACGCCGGAAAATCCTGGAAACCGATCAATCGCGGTTTGCATTCGCAATACATTCCCGATCCAACCGCGGAGGTCGGTCATTGCGTCCATCGGATCGCCATGCATCCATCGCGTCCGAACGCATTGTTCATGCAGAAACACTGGGACGTGATGCGCACCGATGACGCCGGCGATTCGTGGCGCGAAGTCAGTGGCAATTTGCCAAGCGATTTCGGGTTCCCGATCGACGTGCACGCGCACGAGCCGGAGACGATTTACGTTGTTCCGATCAAAAGCGACTCCGAACATTATCCACCGGACGGCAAACTCCGCGTCTATCGCAGCCGAACGGGGGGCAACGAGTGGCAAGAGCTGACCAAGGGCCTGCCGCAAAAAGATTGCTACGTGAACGTGCTGCGCGATGCGATGTCGGTCGATTCGCTCGATCCGTGCGGCATTTATTTTGGAACTACCGGAGGACAGGTTTACGCATCAGCAGATTCTGGCGATTCGTGGAATCCGATCGTGCGGGATTTGCCAGCCGTTCTCTCGGTCGAAGTACAAACATTGAAATAGACAAATGAACTACACAGAAGTTAACGAAGGAAACAAAGGTCGGATCTGGACTACCGAACATCTTCGTTATCTTTGTTATCTTCTGTGAAGTGCTTTTCCCGAAATGATTCGCGTCGTTCTTCCGCATCATCTGCGCACGCTGGCGAAAGTTGGCGATGAGGTGCCTGTCGATCCTAACGGTTCGCCAACTGTGCGCTCCGTTCTCGATGCGCTTGAGGCGAAGTATCCGATGTTGCGCGGAACAATTCGCGAACACGACACGCACATGCGGCGGCCGCTTGTGCGCTTCTTTGCTTGCGGCGAAGATATCTCGCACGAATCTCCGGACGCTCCCCTCCCCGATGACATTGTGAATGGCGCCGAGCCATTTTTCATCATGGGCGCGATCGCCGGAGGATAATATGGCTAAAACAATTACCGGCGGATGCGCCTGCGGCGCGATCCGTTACGAATGCAACGCGAAACCAATCGTGATGTTTAACTGTCAGTGTCGCGACTGCCAGCGGGTCAGCGGCGGTCCATACACCGCCGTTGTTTACGTGCCCGCGAAGGCTTTCAAAATCACAAAAGGTTCACCGCATTACTACAACACTCCGAGCGAGGCCATGGGTCACAACAAGCGCGCCTTTTGTCCGGAATGCGGTTCACGACTTTTCGGCGGAATCACCGAGGAAGGACAAGGCATCACCGCTTCGAGCCTGGATGATCCCCGCTTGTTTCATCCACAGTTTGAGATCTTCGTCTCCGATGCACAACCCTGGGACCACATGGATCCGAAGTTGCGGAAGTTCGAAAAATACGCGCCGCGTTAGGCACCCAACGTGAAGACCAGGCAAAGCTCACTATCCAGGTTCGTTACCGTTGGATTAATCGGCTGCCAATCCAGTATCGCACTTCTGGCAATCTCAGCTGCGGAGCAAAAGAGTAAATCAGTTACTCTCGAGGCAAAACCGGAACCGATCGCGATCGATCCGGCTCGAAGCGCGATCATCGTCGTGGATATGGAAAATGATTTCGCGGCCAAGGGCGGTATGTTCGACCGGGCTGGACTCGATATTTCCGGCGCCCAAAAAGCAATCGGCCCCACCGCAAAAGTGCTGGCGGCAGCGCGTCAGGCAGGATTGAAAATCATTTATCTTAAGATGGGCTACCGTCCGGACCTTTCCGATCTTGGCGGAACCGACTCAGTGAACCGGACGCGGCATTTAAGATTTGGCGTTGGCCAAAAAATTCAAGCGCCGAACGGGCGCGAAAGTCGCGTCCTGATTCGAGACACCTGGGACACGGATATCGTTCCTGAGCTGAAGCCGCAGAGCACCGACACCGTGATTTACAAAACGCGGTTCAGTGGCTTCTACAAAACCGATCTGGATGCGACTCTGAAAAAGTTTGGAATCAAATATCTGATCGTGACCGGCGTAACGACGAGCATCTGCGTTGAGTCGACGGTTAGAGATGCGATGTTCAGGGATTATCTGTGCGTGTTGTTACGCGATTGCATGAGCGAGCCAATTGGCCATGACTTACCGAGAACGAACCACGAAGCATCTCTTTTAAACGCCGAAGTATTATTCGGCTGGGTTTCAAGCTCAGAGCAGTTCATCAAGGCTTTAGCGACAAAATAGTTCTTGTAGGGCAACCGCATCGGTTGCCAATTTGAATTTGCAGCCGGAGCGGCCGCCCTACAATTCCTCTGCGAAAATCTGTGTCATCCGTGTGATCCGCGGTTAAAAGAGCAAGATGAGCAAAACATTCGAGAGCTCTCGTGCGCCGGAACCGGTGGGGGCGTTCCCACACGCTAAGCGCGTCGGCAATTTGCTGTTCCTCTCCGGTATTGGACCGCGCACGCGGGGCAGCAAACAAATTCCCGGCGTGACGCTCGATTCCACCGGCAATGTCGCCAGCTATGATATTGAAAAACAATGCCGCGCCGTCTTTGAAAATGTGCGCCTCGTGCTGGAAGACGCTGGCGCGAGCTGGCACGACATTGTCGATGTCACGGTCTTCCTCACGAACATGAAAAAAGATTTCCCGATCTACAACCGACTCTACGCGGAATATTTCGCCGGTGAAGGCAAACCAAACCCGACTCGCACGACTATTGAAGTCACCGCGCTGCCCACGCCAATTGCAATCGAGCTCAAGGTCATCGTCACGGTGCAAAGTGACGACTGAACCGGCGGAGCCTCCATTCTTGACACGTCCAACCGAATGTTAAGGATGGGCGGATGCAGACAATCTTTAAACGGTTGAATTGGAGCGGGTCTATTTTGCTCGTGTTCGTTGTTTCGGCGTGCACGACCCTGGAACCGATTTCAGGGGAGAAAATCATCCGAGGTATTCCTGCAGATCGAGCCGTGGTAACAGTGCCGACGGCTGTTATTGGACGAACGCAGGACCTTCGACTAGACATGGCTCCAGCCAAGTGCACTCCAGTTGCTTCAGATGATAAAGGGACTTACTTCCAATCCGACAAACAGGTCATCATTCGAAGCTGGGTCGTGCTTAATCCACGAATGGTTGCAGGCGGCGTCTTTGTTCCGAATGACCCGAATCAGCCGTGCAAGCCATATTATACCTATGAGGGTCAGCCTACCCGAACGCAGAAAGCCCAAAATCCAGTTAATGTGATCCTGGTGGATACGAGGACAAACAGGCAAATACCCCTCAAGATCGGTTAACCATACCTTGGACGGCATTCCCCCTACGCGCGGTCGCGATCGAACTTAAGGTCATGGCGGCATTCCAAACAGCCACGGATTAACACAGATTTTCACAGATTGCGAGTACAGGAATCCGCCATCTGTGTTTGATCCGTGTTCATCCGTGGCGAAACATCTGGAATGTCGTTTCGGATCATCGCTGCCGATCACACCGGCATTACTGTCTCAAACCTCGAACGTTCGCTCGGGTTTTGGCGCGATGTCCTTGGTTTCGAATTTTCGCATAGCGCGCATCAAACCGGCGAAATGGCAAAACAAATCACCGGAGTCGCGAACGCTGAGATCAAACTCGCCGTCGTGAAATTACCGGGCGGCCACAAAATCGAACTGCTCGAATATCTCGCGCCGCCCGATCGCAAGAAAGATGTCAATCTTCGACCGTGCGACGTCGGACACGTTCACGTCGCGCTGACAGTCGATAGTCTCAACGCCATTCTCCAAAAGATCGCTGCATCAGGTTGGCGAGCTGCCGGCGAACCCCAGAAACTCACCTCCGGGCCGAACGCGGGAAAACGCGTTGTTTACGTTCGCGATCCCGATGGCACGACCGTCGAGTTTATGGAAATGCCAGCAGCAAATTGAGAGTTGATCCGCTTCCGCACCGCTACGGCGCGACAGGTAGTTGAGGGTTGAGAGCTCTTGGAATTGAGCGTTGGACGCTTGCCGCGCCGAAGCCTTGCGAAGGCGGGTTGCGCGTTGGACGTTTGCTGTCGTCATGACAATGCAGTTTTCGGCTGACGAAGATTTTGCGCGGCAACTCGACGCTGAAGATCCGCTGCGGGAATTCAGGGAACGCTTTCATCTGCCCCTTTGGAAAGACAGTAAACCGCTAATTTACTTCGCCGGGAATTCGTTAGGCCTGATGCCGAAGTCGGCGCATCATATCCTCAAACAAGAATTGGAGGATTGGGCGAGGCTAGGAGTCGACGCGCATCTTGAAGCAAAGACGCCGTGGTATTGGTATCACGAGAGCGTGCGCGAACCAATGGCGCGGCTCATTGGCGCGAAGCCTGTCGAAGTGATCTGCATGAATAGCCTGACGGTGAATCTTCACCTGATGATGGCAACGTTTTATCAGCCGACGAAATCGCGATTCAAAATCCTGATGGAGGATCCGGCGTTTCCTTCCGACACGTACGCGATCAAAACACAAATCCGTCATCATGGATTTGATCCGAAACATGCGCTCGTCCTCGCGAGCCCGCGCCGAGACGAATTCACCGTGCGCACCCAGGACATCGTCGATCTTATTGAAAAAAATTGCGACACACTTGCGGTAGTGATGATCGCCGGTGTGAATTTTTTCACGGGACAGTTTTTCGATATCCCGACAATCACGAAAGCAGCGCAAAAACACGGTATGACCGTCGGCGTCGATCTTGCGCACGCCGTCGGCAACGTCCCGCTGGCAATGCATGACTGGAAGGTTGATTTCGCAGTTTGGTGTTCCTACAAATATTTGAACGCCGGTCCCGGCGCGATCGCCGGCGCTTACTTGCACGAGCGTCACGCGACGAATACCAAGCTTGCACGACTCGCCGGTTGGTTCGGAAATGATCCGAACACGCGATTTCAGATGCATCTCGAACCCGAATTCATTCCGGTCCCGTCCGCCGACGGTTGGCAGATCAGTAATCCGCCAATTTTTTCGATGGCGCCGTTGCGCGCTTCGCTCGCGACCTTCGATGAAGCCGGCGGAATGCAACCGCTCCGCGCGAAATCGATGAAGTTAACCGGCTACCTTGAATTTCTCCTCAGCAAAGTGGGATCGAAGCGTTACTCACCGATAACTCCGAGTGACCCGAACACGCGCGGGTGCCAGCTATCGATCCTGGCGCATGAACATCCAAAAGAATTGTTCAAGGAACTCCAGGCCGCCGGGGTGAAATGCGATTTTCGCGAGCCAAACGTGATTCGCGTCGCGCCCACACCGACCTACAACACGTTCCACGAGGTCTGGCGCTTCGTCAGGATTCTGGCGCAGCATCAATGAAATTTCGATCAACCGCGGATGTGGCAGATGAAACGGATCAAGATGGATTAAACAGTCGTCGCCGTGGCGACCTCGATGCTAATGTGATTCCCCCATGGCTTCGTGCCAAGTAAGTGGTAGTCTTGTTTAACCATTTTCACGAGCTAAGGTTTTGCGCGTATGGAACGTCGCCTGACCGCCATCCTTGCCGCCGACGTAGTCGGATACAGCCGCCTCATGGGCGCCAATGAGACTGGCACGCTTGCCGCACTGAAGACGCTTCGGACGGATTTCATCGATGGCAAGATCTCACAGCATCAGGGGCGCATCGTCAAGCTGACCGGGGACGGCATGCTAGTGGAATTTCCGAGCGTTGTGAACGCTGTTGCCTCCGCCGCCGAGATTCAGCACGGGATGCGCGATCGCAATGCTGATGTGCCACCGGACCGGCGCATAGAATTCCGCATCGGCGTTAATCTTGGTGACGTCATTGTCGAAGGCGAAGACATTTTTGGCGACGGTGTCAATGTCGCAGCGCGGTTGGAGAGCATCGCCAAGCCGGGTGGGATCGCCATTTCCGGCTCCGTCCGCGATCACGTCGGCAATCGACTAGAGCTTGTGTTCAAGGACATGGGAGAGCAGACGTTGAAGAACATTGAAAGACCGATTCGCGTTTACAACGTGTCGTTGGACGATTCCGCCGTTCGCAGCGCCAGCGACACAACGCCAGCAGCACACGGAGGACTGGAAAAGCCGTCGATTGCCGTCCTCCCGTTCGACAATATGAGCGGCGATCCCGAGCAGGAATATTTCAGCGATGGTATCACCGAAGACATTATCACCGACCTTTCGAAAGTGTCCGGGCTATTCGTCGTTGCTCGTAACACCGCCTTCACCTACAAGGGCAAACCGGTAAAGGTCCAACAGGTAGGCGACGAACTTGGCGTCTCCTTTATTTTGGAGGGAAGTGTTCGCAAAGCCGGCTCGCGCGTCCGAGTCACTGGACAGCTCATCTCAACCAAAGATGGGGGGCACACTTGGGCCGAGCGTTACGACCGCGATCTGACCGATATTTTTGCAATCCAGGACGAGATCACCCACGCCATCGTGGAGCAGTTAAAGGTCAAACTGCTGCCGCAAGAGAAAAAGTCGATCGGGCAGGCCCCGACAGACAACGTCGAAGCCTATACTTATTATCTGAGGGGCCGGCAGTTCCTTCACCGGCACTCGAAATCCTACTATCAATTGGCGCGGCGGATGTTCGCCAAGGCCGTAGAATTGGACCCTCTTTACGCACGCGCTTACGCAGGCATCGCCGACTGCGATTCTTTCCTATTTCTCCACTACTCTGTGGATGTTGGAATCGACAGCATCCTAGCCACCAGCGCGAAGGCGCTGGCTCTGGAAAGCGGCCTCGCCGAAGCGCACGCCTCCCGTGGGTTGGCGCTTTCGCTTGGTCAACGATACGAGGAAGCGATGGCGGAATTTGAACAGGCAATCGCGCTGGATCCCACTCTGTTCGAGGCCCATTACTTCTGCGCCCGTGCCTGCTTCGCACAAGGCAAGCTCGACCGGGCAGCCGCGCTTTTCGAGCGTGCGGCAGAAATCAAGCCGGACGACTATCAATCCTCGATCCTGTTGATTCAGATTTATCGGTCGCTCCGCCGTGATCGGGATATAGGAGATGTTGCACGGAGAGGCATCGAACGAGCGGAGCGCGAACTCACTCTTCACCCTGAGAATCCGCGGCCAGCGTATTTGGGGGCTGCTGCTCTCCTTGCCGTTGGCGAAATGGAGCGTGCTAAGGAATGGTTATCGAGAGCGTTAGCGATCGATCCTGACGATATCCTTACCCAATTTAATGTCGCGTGCATCTACTCCCTCTTGGGCGAGGTAGAACCAGCTTTCGATTTGTTGGAACGTTTGCTTCCGCACGCCAATCACGAGACCAAAGCGTGGGTTAAGCACGACTCCGACTTCGATGCCCTCCGAAACCACCCACGGTATCAAAAGGTACTGGAACTCATTGTATAACGAAGAGGTAGGCGTGAAATGCGATTTCCGCGAGCCAAACGTCATTCGTGCGGCGGCAATGCCCCTCTACAATACCTTTCATGACGTCTGGCGCTTCGCTAAAATTCTGACAGAACCTCAGTGACCTGCGATCTACTGTTTGGGAGTCACCTGAATTTCAACCACGTCCCTTTCCCGCGCGTTTATCAGCGTCGTCATCGGAGCGTCCAATCCTATCGCTTGAAAGCCTGCGTCCACCGTAGCGAAATGTGGGGGCGGGTTCACCGTGTCCTCACATCCGATCGTGACGCCGCTTAATGGCCGGGCAGTGGAAAAAAAATTGACCGGAGCGCTTTGGATCACCTCAAAACCGCCCTCTTTTACCAGGCCCAGGATTTCCTGGCCAAAGTCATGTGTTTCTTGGTTATCGAAAAATACCGAGACAATCACTTTGCCGCTTGGCCGTCCCCGGACAGCGTTGAGAAACTGGGCTCGCTGCTCGGGAGTTATCTTTCGGGGCCCCTGCTTTTGCTCCATCTGCCGGGCGATTGCCGCTGCCTCCTCGGCCGAATGTCGCGCGCGAGAGAGTTCCGCCTCAACTTGAGAAAGTCGTAACGCCTTTTCTTCGGTCACACGTCGGATCGCCGCAAGATCCTTCTCGGTTTGGGAAAGGCGCGCTGCCATCGACTCCTCCGATCGCTTTGTCGTCGCCAGTTCCTTCTCCACTTGGGAGAGGCGCAAGGTTTTCGCTTCCTCGGATTGCCGGACCGTCGCGAGTTCCGTTCGTATCAATAATTCATTGACGCAGCTGATTAATCCCTGAATGGCAAAAGGTTTGACGAGATACTTCACGTTATTCCGGTCGAAGAAGAACGTGATATGCGGATCGGTAGCGAAGCCGGTAATGAAAATGAATCGGTCTACGGCGCTGGGACGCAATTCCCTCGCCTTGAGATAAAACTCGTCGCCGCGCATGCGCGGCATTTTCATATCGCAGACCACGGCGTCGTATTCGTGCGCTTGCACCTTGAGAAGCGCTTCCTCGCCGTCGAACGCGGTGTCGACCAGAAATTTTTCTTCCGCCAAAATCCATTGCAAGGCGGCGGCAAATTGCCTGTCGTCGTCGACTAGGAGAATAGTCTTTAATCCAAGCTTGCGGGTGCGCGGCGCGGGTTCCATCGTAGCCAGCCGCTTTTTCCAGCAGCCACGGTGCCACCCAGCGACGGCGATCAAAAGCTTATCAGTGCGTAACCTTTGTTCTGGTAGTGTATCAGGACAATCAACGCGTCAGCCGCGAGCGTAACATCCGGCGTAAGCGTTTTCGGGTCAATTTTCTCTGCCGCAAGGTACTGCCCGCAGACGAAAAACTCCACGCCGTGCTTTTTCATCTCGCCGATGACCTTAAGGTTTGGATTATTTGTTCCGAACTTGGCCTTGTAGTGGAAATCATCCAAAATACCGTCCACCGCCGCGCCGTGAAACACGATGGCGAATTTGGCGTTCTGCAACGGTACGTTTGCTCCGGCGAGCGCATTCAGCTGTGATCCGGCCATGTTTAGGGCTGGAACGAGCTGTTCCGGCTTGTCGGCCGGTCGCGTTGCATCAAAAATCGTCCGGTAGGTGCTTCCCTTACGCGGTGAAAGCGCCGCGTTCGGAATTCTGACGTAACCATCTGCCTCGGGCACCGCCGGTGATTTTGGCTCCGGCCATTGCCCGGCAATCATGCCTGCGGTTGCAAGTAAAAGTATAAGGGGTTTCATAAAAAAGGTGATTGCACCGGTGAGACGGTCTAAATATTCCAGCGGTTATCAAATGTAGCGGGAGCCCTTTTCCGCAAGCTAAAACGCAGCCGCGCTGGGCCATCTCCCTCATAAAGAATTCACCAAGCTGCGTTTCAATGAAATCCTGGCCCGGCAGCAATGAATTCGGCGTGGAACCCCGAGACTCTACGCGGCACCTGACTTGCCCGGTGCGACTTTTGCACTGCCCACAAAAGTTGCATTTTCATCGACTACGAGTCGCGGCACTTCGATGTCGCCGCGCAGGGTGCAGCCGGCTTGGAGCTGGCAACGTTCGGTCGCGAAAATATCCCCCTCCACACACCCCTGCACTTGCACCGATTTCGCCCGGATCTGCCCGTAAATTTGGGCGTGCTCTCCAATCGTGAGCGTTCCGGTGGAATTGATCTCGCCTTCTACTTCGCCGTCGATCAACAGTTGGTTACGGAACTTGAGCGAGCCTTTAATTGAAACGCCTTGGGAAAGGATGCATCCGGTTCGCCCCGTTGCGGCATTTCCGTTTGGCGACTCCAATCTGTCCATTGGTTGCTCATTGCTACGCACCGGTGTCCCCAGTTCAGGTTTTCGGGTTGATGAAAATAGTGGCATTGGTGATTACTTTTCTGCTTACCGATGAAGCTTATCTTGTTCCACGCAAAAACGAGGGGCGAGAGCCACCAGGACCTTGGCACCGATCGGTTTTAAAAATCCTGCCGTGCCTTCCCCGGAGAAAAGTGCCTTAAACCATGGATCCTTACGCGAAACCAAATGAGCGTAAAGTAGGCGCGCAACGACCCAAAATATCGCATTTGCCAAGCCAGATAGTGAGGCGCACGCGCAGCCAGCGTCGGACCGAGAAGGAAGCGGTTTCGGCTCAGCGCCGCGCAATCAAGAAAGCCGCGCGCCAGAGTTTGAAAAAGCAGTTGCTTGAGGATCTGGAAGGCGTCGACTGATGCTTTCTTGCTGCTGAGAAGACCAGCCGCTACAACAAGAGGCAGCGGAACCGTCCAACCAGCCTTCGCCCGGCTACGGCTCGGCAAGCGCTCAACGTTCAACACCCAACATTCAATGAAGAAGAGCCAAGTGCTTTTTCTTAACGAGGAGCAGGTGCGAAAGCATTTGCGGATGGAGGAGTTGATTACGGCAATGGAGAAGGCCCTGATCGATTTTTCGACCGGCAAAGTGACACAGCCCGTGCGCTCGATAATCACGGTCGATCCGCCCGGCGGCTTTTTTGGAATGATGCCGGCACGAACCGCCGAAGGACTGGGCATCAAACTGGTCACGTTTTATCCGACGAACGCGCAACGCGGGATCCCAACACACATGGCCACAATCTTCCTAGCCGATCCCGAAACCGGCGCACCGCTCGCGGTGATGGATGGACGATTGATCACCGAAATGCGCACAGCGGCAGTCTCGGCAGCAGCGACAAAGCTTCTCGCGGTGCCGGATGCAAAGATTTTGGCAATCCTCGGCAGCGGGGTGCAGGCGCACAGCCACGTCGAAGCACTTCGACTCGTTAGGCGATTTGAGGAAATCAGGGTCTGGAGCCCGACAAACACGCACGCAGAAAGATTCGCAAAGGAAATTGGCGCAAAAGCGATGTCGGCGGAAGACGCTGTGCGCGACGCCGATGTTGTGGTGACAGCGACGAACTCGAAGATGCCGGTCCTCAAAGGCTCCTGGCTAAAGCCAGGCAGCCAAGTGAACGCGGTGGGCGCGTGCCGGCCCGACTGGCGCGAACTGGACGATGAAGCGATGGGCAACGTCGTGTTCGTCGACTCCCGCGAAGCTGCCCTGAAAGAATCCGGCGATGTGATTCTTTCCGGAGCGACGATTTACGCCGAACTAGGTGAAGCGCTCGCCGGAAAAGTTCCACCGCGCGCAAAGGAAACTACGGTTTTCAAGTCGTTAGGCATGGCCGTGGAAGATATTACCGCGGCGCTGCTCGTTTACCGATCAGCGACCGTACCGGCCTGATTATCAATCAGAGACGGCCCACGAGACACCCGAAATAACGCGAAAGAAGTAAAGATGGCAGATCATGCCTCTCCATTTCGAGTGATTGGCGTGTTTCGTGGGCTTAAGAACGAACGGGAAAAACTAGCCACAGATTCGGTCTCGGCGGCTTCCACTACTCCACTGTAGCGGATCGTCAGCAAGTTTTGCGGTTGATTGACTTCGAAATTAATCACCTTTCAGACGATTGTATTTTTTCAAAAGCTCGCGCAAGCGATCGTGCGGCAGCGCTTCGACCCGATGATTGTTCGCGCCGGTCATCGTCTGATTGTCCACCAACGCGTTCACCACCGCTTCTTCGGTCGCTTCCACGACGCCGCTGAAAATCGGATCCATCAAATCGTTCGGAATTGTTTCGACCGAATGTGTGATTTGATTGGGCGCTGAAATGTTCGGATTCGCGGTTGAAAAGGCGATGAACAAGTCGCCGGACCCATTCCCAGAAATGGTGCCAGTGCGCGCCAGGCCGAGAGAAACCCGGCGGGCGAGCCGTTTCAGTTGATTCGGAAGCAGCGGCGCGTCAGTGGCAACGACCGCGATGCACGAGCCGGTCTCTTCCTTATAGACCTGGCCCGGAATTTCTTTGCCAAGCGGCACGCCAGCGATGGTAAGGAGGGGACGCCGTCCGAAATTCGCCTGGAGAAAAACGCCGACCGTGTATTCGGCATGTTTTGACTGATTCGTGTCGCCGCGGTCACCGACCACGGCTACAGAAATCTTGCGCGAGGCCGTGCCGCTGCCGCCCTTGAACTCGTAGCAAACCATTCCAGTGCCCCCGCCGACGCTCCCCTCTTCGACGGGGCCTCTGTGCGCCGTATCCAGGGCGTGAAAAACATCCGCCTGTTTTACATGAAAGCCGTTGGTGTCATTGAGCCAGCCGTCCCAAGTTTCGGCCACGACCGGCAAACTCCACCGGTAGCCACTGGGGTCAGCTGCTCCGTGCTTAATTCGCCACGCAATCACGGCATCGCGGACGAGCCCGACGCTGTGGGTGTTCGTGATGACGATCGGTCCCTCGAGAAATCCACTTTCCTCGACCCATGCGGTCCCCGTCATTTCACCGTTGCCATTCAGGCTGAAGACTCCCGCATAAACCGGATCATTGAGCGAATCATGCCCGCGCGGGATGATGGCAGTCACACCAGTCCGGACCGGGCCTTTGCCGACGATAAGTTTACCTTCACCGCGGATGAGCGTGGTATAACCAACTTCCACACCGGCGACATCGGTGATGGCGTTGAGGGGCCCGGTGATGCCATCAAAGGGAACACCAAGATCGCGAGCACGAACAGTTTTCTTCTCCGTGGTCGATCTGGTGGGTGGCGAAGCCAGTCGCGGCTCGCGCGCGGAGGAATCGAGCAAGAGCAGCCAGCCTGCGCACAAGGCTATGGCGCGCCGGGCGAGCATGTGCGTGTAGACGTCGATTTTCGAAGCATGCAGAAAACGTCCAACGCTCAACGCCCAACGTCCAACGCTCAATGAAATTCAGAAAAAGCCTTTTAATCCTGTGTTCGTGTTCATTCGTGTTTATTCGTGGTTAACCTCGGATTTTCTGGTTTCACGCGCGGAGGAATCGAGGACGAGTAGCCAGCCTACACACAAGGCCGCGGCGCGCCGGGCGAGCACGAGACTGCCAAACGTCGTCGTTTTCATTGCCGATCCATCAACTATCAACTATCAACCATCAACTTTCTTCGTTACATTAACCGCGTGAGTTACGAGGTTTTCGCAAGGAAATATCGCCCCCAGACATTTGACGACCTGGTCGGCCAAAGCCACGTCTCGCGGACGTTGAAAAATGCCGTCGCGCAAAACCGACTGGCCCATGCCTATTTATTCGTCGGCCCGCGTGGAATCGGCAAGACGTCGACCGCGCGCATTTTGGCCAAAGCCCTCAATTGCATTCACGGACCGACAGTGACGCCGTGTGGAGTTTGTGATAATTGCCGCGAGATCGCCGCCGGCAACAGCTTGGACGTCCTCGAGATCGACGGCGCCAGCAATAACGGCGTCGAGCAAGTGCGCGAGCTTCGTGAAAACGCGCGCTACGCGCCGGCTAAGTCCCATTTCAAAATCTACATTATCGACGAAGTGCACATGCTCAGTTCCGCTGCGTTCAACGCACTCCTCAAGACGCTGGAGGAGCCGCCGGCGCATGTGAAATTCATTTTCGCAACGACTGAGCCGCAAAAGGTCCTGCCAACGATTGTAAGCCGCTGTCAGCGTTTCGATCTTCACCGGATTCCGGCCAACTTGATCGCTCAACACCTGCAATTCATCGCCGGAAAGGAAAAGATCACCCTCGGGCCGGCGGCCGCCCATGCGATTGCGCGCGGCGCGGAAGGCGGCCTACGTGATGCCGAATCAATGCTCGATCAACTGGTCGCGTTTTGCGGTGAAAACATTACCCAAGCGGACGCGCTCAGCGTTTTTGGCTTCACCAGTGAGCAAACCGTCGCCGGTTTTACCGACAAGATTTTGCGCGGCGCAACCGCCGAGGCTGTCCAGCTTTTGCACGAACAATGCGAAGCAGGCAAAGACATGATGCGGTTGATGTCGGATTTGATCTCGTATTTGCGTGATCTCCTTGTCTTCAAGGCCAAACCCGATGCACTGGATGAAGATGTCGATCTTGATTCGCGCAAGTTGCTCGCGGCCCAGGCCGACCTCATCGAGACGGATCGCCTACTGTCATTGCTTGATCAATTGGCCGAAGCGGAAGGCCGAATGAAGTGGGCACCGAACAAGAAATTGCATTTTGAGGTCGCGATCATCAAAGCGATCCAGAGTTTGGGCCAGGCGACGCTCGATGAAGTGATAGAAAAGCTCGGTGAGCTACGCGACGGAAAAACTGTAGCCGGCATCGGTGATGCCGGCGTCGCCAATAAATCACAGACGGGGTCCGCCGGGGTCAGCGACCCCGGCTACAGCAAGAGTGCGCCCCGGGTCACGAAAAACGTGCCGGCAACTTCGCTTGATGTGAAGGATCTTTGGCAAGAAATCGTAGCGAAGATTCCTGCGAAAGGATTTCTGCGAACTTTGAGCGAATCAGTCGCGCCCCTTGCCAGTGAGGGCCGCAATTTTCAGTTGGGTTATCCACCAAACCAAAGAATGGCACTTGAAACACTGGCTAGCCCGAGCAATCGCAAGCAGCTCGAGGCGTTGTTGTACGAAGCGAGCGGGCGCGATTGGACAGTAAACTTCGTGGCAACGGAAGGGATTGAGTTACCGAAGGCTCGGGAATCGAAATCGACCGAGCCCTTTAAGGACGATCCGCTCATTCAAGAAGCGCTTGAAATGTTCAAGGGTAAAATCAGATCGTGATCAAAGTACGAGCTAAATGGTTACAGTGTTACGAGGTTAAAAACGGAGGGACCAATTTAACGATTTAATTTTTTAACAAATCACTCGGCGCCGCAGCCGAGATTTTTATGAATCTGAACAAATTGATGAAACAAGCGCAGAAGATGCAGGAGCAAATGGCCAAGACTCAGGCGGAATTAGAAGAGAAAACGGTCGAGGTCAGCGCGGCCGGGGGCAAAGTGAAAGTGACGGCGAACGGCGCCGGGGATGTGGTCTCTATCAAAATCGATAAGGAAATCGTCGATCCAAACGACCTGGAGTTCCTGGAAGAAGCCATCTTGAGCGGAATTCAGCAAGCGATCGGACAAGGCAAGGCGCTGGCACAAACCGAAGTGAGCAAGATCACCAGTGGGCTGGGAATTCCCGGCTTGGGATAGTTGACTGGTTAAAAAAGTTAAAAGCGTTACAAAGTTAAAACGGAAAGTCCAATTTAGCGATTCAACCTTTCAACTTTTCAACTTTTTTACCGTCCTCTTGTGCTTTTCGTAAACGCAAACCTCGCGGATACCCAAAACCGCCATCTTCTCCGCGAGACGATCGTAATTTTCACCGAGTTGGACGTGCGAATGCGCATCGGACGCGGTGGTGAACGGAATCCCCTTCTCCAGCGCCAGCCGGATGATCGCATCTGAAGGGTAGAGCTCGTTAACCGGTTTCAGCCAGCCGGCGGTCGAAAGCTCGATTGCAAGGTTCC
>JACXTT010001160.1_pt1 | contig 44596 bp, 33 predicted proteins | sample 9270951 | NCBI WGS metagenome assembly JACXTT01 (sample SAMN15532306, study PRJNA645909) | rock metagenome | isolation source: weathered quartz diorite | place: Puerto Rico | collected 2017-06-21
GTCGGCCGCCCGCTCATTCCGCTCAACACCCACCGCTACGCGCGCGAGGCGGAATTGCGTTTCTCTCTCGTGCGGGTCAATGAGCGCACCGAGGCGATCGCGCTTTATGGCGGTGAAGCGGATGAAAAGCAATATCTTAGCCGCGAGTTTTATCGTGTCCTCTCGGTCATGCGGCGGCTCGTCAGCGGGATCACAAGGCTTACCTGGGTAACCGCAGGCTATGGATGGTTTGCGATCGTCGCCCCATTCATTGTCGCGGCACCTGGATATTTCTCCGGCGAGATGTCTCTTGGTGGGCTGATGGTGGCGGTCGGCGCCTTCAATCAAGTGCAGCAGGCTTTGCGCTGGTATGTCGATAATTTTAGTTTGATCGCCGACTGGCGCGCCACGCTGTTGCGGGTGGCGAGCTTCCGCCTGGCGCTCGTCGAGATGGACAGGCTTGGTGACGAGAGGGGCCGGATTGCAATCGTTCCAACGCAGGATGACCGGCTCGTGTTCGACAAAGTTGGCATCTCCTTGCCTTCAGGTTGCACGCGTCTTAGCGAGAAGCACGCCGCAATTGAAGCGGGTGACCGGGTTCTGATTATCGGAAAACAAGGCGGCGGCAAGACAAGTCTCTTCAGCGCGATCGCGGGCCTATGGCCTTGGGGGGACGGCCGCATCGTGCTGCCGCCTGCGCAAACCATGATGTTCCTGTCGCAACAAGACTATATACCGCCTGGTTCGCTGCGGGGCGCGCTTGCCTATCCTGCGCAGCCGTCCCAATTCACAAGCCAGGAATATATCTCCGCGCTGGAGAGGATGGAGCTCACACATCTGGCGCCGAGGCTTGATCGCATCGCACGCTGGGAGAGGGAATTGTCCCGCGAGGACCAGCAAAAACTTGCCTTCGCGCGCCTTCTTTTGCACAAGCCGCGCTGGATTGTGCTCGACGAAGCCTTGGACCACCTCGACGAGAATACGCGCGGATTGGTCCTCGATGTTTTCGGCCAGGAACTGATCGACGCGGCAATCATCAATATTGGTCAAGCAGACACGGTTGGCGGCTTCTTCAAGCGTATTCTCCACCTCGTTCAAGATCCCGAAGGGCATAGGCCGGCGCCTTCCTCCAGCTCCTCAATTGCGCGGCCCTCCGCAAGGCATAAAGCATCCGCAGTTTAACCGCCGAAAACAGGGACTGCCACACCGGACTGGGCTGTTATGGAAGCTTTTTATGTCCAGCCCTGATATAAAAACTTCATTCGTGCCGCTCGGTTTTTCCAGCCCGCGGCTGCGTTAGGAGCAAAGGATATGGCAACGGCCGGAGCGGCCGGCGCAAGCGTTCCGGCGCCGAACGGCAAACAGACCTTGCTCGATTGGATCGAGCGGCAATATGCGGTTTCCGCATCCTTGATACAGCGGGCAATCTCGGCAACCCATCTCGTCAAGGCGCGGCGGGGTTTTCGCCAAACGATCCGGCCCGCGCGGGGATCGATCCTGGCTTCGATTGCGCCCGGCTCCTGGGATCCTGACCCCGATTATTTCTTTCATTGGCTGCGCGACTCGGCCGCCGTCGTGGATGCGCTGCGGCACCTGATTGCCGACGGTACGCATGCGCAGGAAGCAATAGCGCATTGCAAGGATTTTGTTGCTTTCAGTTGCGCCCTTAATCGTCTCGACGGCAACGCCTTTCTCCAACAAGCCGGCGATTTCAGAAAAAACGTCGAGCCATTTTATCTGCAATATGTCCGCGACGACAGCGATCTGCAAAGCATCAAAGCCGATCGCATCTTGGGCGAGCCGCGGTTTAATCCGGATGCAACCCTCGACATTTCCAAATGGAACCGCCCGCAGCACGATGGCCCCGCGGCACGCGCGCTCGCCATGATGCGGCTTTGGGCGATGGACGTTTTGGATGAGACGGACCGCGCCTCCTTGCGCGGGCTAATTTTTTCCGATCTCAACTTCATCCGTCAACATTGGCGTGAGCCTTCATTCGATATTTGGGAGGAGGAGCTCGGTCAGCATTATTACACTCTCCTGCTGCATCACGCCGCACTCATGGATGGAGCCGATTGGGTAAAGCGGGGCGATGTCAACGAAGCCGGGCTTACGCAAACTCTTCGCACGGAGGCCTTCGAGATTATCTCCTTGCTCGATGAATTTTGGTGCTCAAGCAAAGGCTATTATTTGAGCCGCCGCAACGTTGCCAATGGCGCAACTGGAAAGGAGCTCGACTTTGCGGTGATCTTGGCAGTTAATCATGCGGCGCGAAAAGCAGGAAAACATAGCGTGCTCGATCCAAGAGTCATGGCGAGTTTGGCGCGGCTCGAAGATCTCTTTGAGCGGTCCTACAAGATCAACCAAGGCCGGCCTGAAAACCGCGGCCCGGCGATGGGCCGTTATGCCGATGACCATTATTTCAGTGGCGGCGCTTATTATTTTTCGACGCTCGGAGCAGCAGAATTTTATTACGCGCAGGCGGAAGCGATTGCAGCAGAAGCGGATCTTCCAGTGGCGGAAGAAAACAAGGGGTTTTTGTTTCGGTTGGGCTTGTCAAAAGACCCTTCTGGACCGTCGTTGCAGAATCAACGGGAGCACATTTTTGATGCCCTGCTCGAGCGCGGCGACCAATTCATGGCAACCGTTGCGGCGTTTACGCCGGCCTCCGGCGACCTCTCGGAACAATTCGACCAGAATACCGGCGTTCAGACTTCTGCCAAGAGTCTCACTTGGAGCCATGCCGCCTTCATCTCTGCGGCAGCTCGCCGCAAAGCCGCGCTTCGAAGCGCCGACCCCAAGCTTTCGCGGCCCTTTGCCCCGCCGTGATCGACAAGCTCGAGTTCTTGATAGCGCTTGCCCGCGAGCGCAATTTTAGCCGCGCCGCGGACAGCTGCGGGGTGACCCAACCCACGCTCTCGGCGGGCATCAAGCAGCTCGAGGACACATTGGGCGTGCTGCTTGTCAATCGCAGCTCGCGCTTTTACGGGCTCACGGCGGAAGGCGAGCGCGTGCTTGAATGGGCGCGGCGCATTGTCAGCGACGCCCGCGCGATGCGTCAGGATGTTCATGCGTCAAAGACGACGCTCACGGGGCATTTGACGCTTGCCGCCGTGCCGACCGCGCTCCCAATCGCGTCTGAACTCACCACTCCGTTCCAAATCAAACATCCGGGGGTGCGCTTCACAATCCTGTCGCGCACGTCGCGGGAGGTCCTCGCCATGCTGGACGACTTCCAAATCGACGCCGGGCTCACCTATCTCGACAATGAGCCGCTCGGCCAGCTGCATAAAGTGCCGCTTTACCGCGAGCGATACAGCCTCTTGACTTGCGCCGGAAACCCGCTCGCCGACCGCACGGAGGTAAGCTGGTCGGATGTTAGTCGCGTTCCCCTCTGCCTGCTTACCCCGGACATGCAAAACCGCCGCATTATTGATCGGCTGCTGGCAAAGTCCGCCGCTCCCCCGCCGGTCGAGTCCAACTCCATGATGGTGTTATTTTCGCATGTCCGGGTCGGGCGTTATGCCTGCATCGTCCCGGAAAAACTCGCCCATTTACTCGGGGCGAGCGAACCGCTGCGTTCAATTCCGATTAGCGACCCGCGGGAGCTTCATACGATCGGCCTCGTCTCGCCGCAACGGGTACCGATTCCGCCTTTAACCCTGGCGCTCGTCGCGGAGGCGGCTAAGCTGACTGCGCGGGGGAAACCAGGGCTCCGGCACAATCCCGATTGATAGGGGCCTATTTGCAGCCTGGTTAATTGATAGAAAATACGGTAGTGTCTCAGTTTGAAATTTCCTCGACTGTCTTTTTGTAAGGGCCGCGCTTTGGAGCTGGCGTGTCTGCGTCCATTGCCTCGACAATACCCGCCCAATCCATGATCGTCTCGCTCAGGCCAGCGGCCATTGCGGGGGTAACGCGCAAGGTCTTGTGAACTCTAACCCAATTATACCAGACGGCATAGATCGCAACCATGTGAGCGTGGTTCTCAAATTTCTTGCTAAACGCGTTCGTTAACCTCGTAAAGCGGCGATTATGCATCCGCATAGTGAGATTGGCGCGCTCGGCATAAGAGGTAGAAATATGGCACGGATCGGGATTGCCTTCGATCCTGTCTCTATGACATCCAATGCACTCCGCCGGGCTGTAGCGGCCTTTCGCGCTCTCTGGTGCCGCTCCGTAAACTTTGTTGAGCATCGCGTAATCAATGTCCGCCCCAAAAGCGCCCTCTACAGCTTCTAAATAGGCCTTATGGCCATCCGAAGTTAATTGGATGCGATTAGCCAAGCGTCCGGCCAAATCATCGATAAACCAGCGGGCACACTCGCCGTCACGGCCGCCAACGAAATGCGAGACAATGAGCTTCGTATCGGCCTCAATCGCGGTCCATGTCCAAACGTCGCCGGCGCCGTCAACTGGCGCTTTCATTGTCGGGACGTTCTTTTGCTTTGCTCCTATGAACGACCAGATTTCATCGACTTGAACACGCTTCGCTTTCACGCCGCGAACCTTAGCGTCATGGAAGCCCGCGCAATAGCGTCCAGCATCTTCCAGTAGCTTCGAAACAGTGTTGATGCTCGTATTTGTCAGCCGCGACACAGAGCGCATTGAAGCGCCTTCGCAGAGCATCGAAAGGATTTGGGCGCGGGTGAAGACGCGGAGCCTATTCATAGCTCCTTTATACGAACTTTTTTGCTTAGCGTCAAGCATTTTTATCATGCTTAAAAAAGGTAACCACACCTACATTTTTTGATTCACATGTGGTATCGCATGTAGTACTATGAACCGCAAGAACCTAAATCAAGGTGAGGCGCGAGCTAGCCCAACTTCGTCGCTCCCCGCAGAAGGCGGCCACGCTTGAGCGCTTGGCTGGACGCCTTGGTCGAAAATTGGTGAAGCGCGGCAAAGAGCCTATGTGGGAAAACACCGAATTCGGTGAGCTGTTTGTCCTCTCAATCCCCCGCCACGGAGGACGGGATTTATCACCAGGAGTCCAAAGAAGCATTTTAGATCAATTAGAGGATGATGTGCTCGCTTGGGACGAGCGCTTGGGGAACAATGAGGACGGTGAAGAAGCGCAAAATGAATTTGGCAACGGAGAAGACAATGGCACTGGCTGAGTATCTCAAGAAGCCGTATGGTCGATTTGTTGTCCCGGAATCGGACGGCACCTTTCGATCCGAAATCATCGAATTTCCTGGCTGCATCGCCTCGGGCGAAACTGCGGCAGAAGCACTTGCTAATTTAGAGGATGTTGCAGCTAGTTGGCTTGAGGCCACCTTGGCACGTGGCCAACGTATTCCAGAGCCAATCGAGAACGTGGGGTTTAGCGGGAAACTTGTAGTGCGACTGCCGAAGACCTTGCACAAAAAAGCTGCCCACATGGCTGCGCGTGATGGCATCAGTTTAAATCAGTTCATCGTTAGTAGCGTTGCCGAACAAATCGGTGCCAGATCGTCCACCGCTTCTATTGGGCAGTTCCAGTCCTTCCGGGGTTTCGCGGGATCACTTGTTTTTGCTCCTGTCGCCTTTCAGGTTTTAGACCCTCGGTTGGTGCCGATGGCGCAACAAATCATCGCATCGTCTTCCGGCAATCCAGTGACCGGCCTTCATATGGAACGAGTAGATGCCTGAAATTAATCAATACATGTTCAACAATAAGGAGTTACTTGAGCTTCTGATCAAGCAAGCTGATGTACACGACGGCCGATGGATATTAACGACTAACTTCGGATTTAGCGCAGGAAATTTTGGACCAACGGCAGACCAAGTGGCGCCTGGAGTTGCGATTATCATCAATCAGATGGGGATTCAGAGAGCGCAAGCAGATACGCCAAAAGAAATGTGGCTCGATGCCGCAGTCGTGAATCCGTCTTCTACAGCGCGGAACAAAGACTAGTTCTTATTCCATCTTTTCATCGCCGCCCTCTTGGCAATCTCCGCACGCCTTTCTGTCGTCATGCTTTTAGCTCGCGCGGCGCCGCCCTTCTTTCCGAGCGCCACGGCCGCCGGGTCCTTGCCTTCGCTCTCCGGGGTGGGGATGGTGTCTTCGATCTCGCCGGTCAGTACGCGCATGACATGGACGGCGTTTCCGATCACGTCGGCGGGGCGGCGCTCGCCTTTTGGACCTCTAGGCATGGTTGCTCCGTTCGTGCTTTGCGCTAAGCATATCACGGGATAAGGGAACGGAGCGAATCGAAGTCAATGGCCTGAAATTTCAAATTGAGACACTACCGAAAATACCAGTAAGTTTACAAGACTGTGTTATTGATCTTTGGGGGGCTATCGGGTCATAATGCTGCAACTACACAGAATGGATGGAAAGCGCATGCCCAAGGCCCCGCAACGGCGGACACGGCCTAATCTTCCGTCTTTTCGGCGCGCTACGCGCCGACGTTACAAGCTTTGGTGTGCCAGAGCCATCCCAGATATTCCCTCTAAAATCACGCGGCGTACCTTACGAGTATAGCTTGCTCTAGCATGTCTAACATCGATACCCAGAAGGGAGAAGGTCATGGCAAAGGTCGTATGCGTACTTTACGATGATCCGGTTGATGGTTATCCAAAATCCTACCCGCGCGACGATTTGCCAAGAATCGACCGCTATCCGGATGGCCAAACTCTGCCGACGCCTAAGGCGGTCGATTTTGGACCCGGCACGCTCCTTGGAAGCGTATCAGGCGAGCTTGGCTTGCGAAAATACCTTGAATCCAATGGGCACACGCTAGTCGTGACCTCCGATAAGGACGGTCCGGACTCGGTCCTCGAGCGGGAGTTGCCCGATATGGAAGTCGTCATTTCGCAGCCGTTTTGGCCGGCCTATATGACCAAGGAGCGGTTCGCCAAGGCCAAGAAATTGAAACTTGTGATCACCGCCGGGATCGGCTCCGATCATACCGACCTTCAGGCGGCGATGGACCACGGCGTCACCTGTGCCGAGGTGACCTATTGCAATTCGATCAGCGTCTCCGAGCATGTGGTGATGATGATACTGTCGCTGGCGCGCAACTATATCCCGTCATATCAGTGGGTGGTGCGAGGCGGCTGGAACATCGCCGACTGTGCCGCGCGCTCCTATGACATCGAAGGCATGCATATTGGCACCGTCGCATCTGGCCGCATCGGCCTTGCCGTACTGCGCCGCCTCAAACCCTTTGACGCGCATCTGCATTACTATGATCGCCACCGCCTTCCGGAGGCGGTCGAGAAAGAGGTCGGCGTGATGTGGCATCCGTCCGTCGAGGATATGGTCAAAGTCTGCGACGTCGTCACCATCAACTGTCCGCTGCATCCCGAGACCGAGAATCTCTTCAATGAGGCGATGATTTCCAAGATGAAGCGCGGCGCCTATATCGTGAACACAGCGCGTGCAAAAATCTGCGACCGCGACGCCATCGCGCGGGCACTGCAAAGCGGGCAGCTCGCAGGTTATGCGGGCGATGTTTGGTTCCCGCAGCCACCCCCAAAAGACCATCCGTGGCGCAGCATGCCGCATCACGGGATGACGCCCCACATCTCCGGAACATCGCTTTCGGCTCAGGCACGCTACGCCGCGGGCGCGCGCGAAATCCTCGAATGCCATTTTGAAGGCCGGCCAATCCGCAACGAATATCTGATCGTCGACAAAGGCAAGCTCGCCGGCGCCGGCGCGCGTTCCTACAGCCCCGGAGACGCGACGAGGGGGTCCGAGGAAGCCGCGAGATTCAAGAAAGGCACGTGAGGCCCTGGCAGAGCCAGCCGGGCCGCGACTGTGGCTTGGCACGAAGAGGATCGTCTCGAAATCCATCCAAATGACGCGGAGCAACGCTTCGCGATGGCATGGGTTAGAGTCGCCAGCCGGGCCCCGGCCCGGCCCAATCCTCGTCGCCTGCAGCCTGGATTATTGATAGAGAATGCCTATAAATTTACAAGACTGTTTTATTGATCTTTGGCGGGCAAAGGATCATACCGCCATGGCTGCACACAACTGACGAGAAACGCATGCCCAAGGCCTCCGCCTGGAACGCCGAACGGGCGCGGGAGATTATCGCCGAGCATATTGGGCTTGAAGGACCCATGCTCCCGATTCTACATGGCTTCTTGGAAGAATTTGGCTGCGTGAGTCCGGCCGCCGTGCCGCTCATCGCAGACGCCCTTAATCTCACCCGCGCCGAAGTGCATGGCGTGATAACATTCTATCACGACTTCCGGGCCGAGCCATGCGGGTCGCATCTGCTGCAGCTTTGCCGCGGCGAAGCCTGCCAGAGCATGGGAAGCGAAGAGCTGGCCGCCAAAATTCTGGGCAAGCTTGGCCTTGCCTGGAAGGGAACCACAAAAGACGGCGCCTTGACCGTCGAGCCGGTCTATTGCCTGGGACTCTGCGCCAGCTCGCCAACCGCGCTGCTCGACGGCGAGCCGCTTGGACGTTTGAACGAAAACAAGATTACCGATGCGCTCGAAGAGGCGCAAATCTTATGACGCGGATTTTCGTCCCAAAGGATGCCGCGGCCCTTGCCCTTGGCGCCAACAAACTCGCGGCAAAAATCGCGGGCGAGGCCAAAGCGCGCGGGCAAGCGATGGAGATAGTCCGCACGGGCTCGCGCGGCGCTTTCTTTTTGGAGCCCCTGATCGAGGTCGAAACGCCGCAAGGGCGGATTGGCTACGGCCCAGTATCCGCTGCTGACGTGGCGTCCCTCTTTGACGCTGGTTTTTTGTCAGGCGGGGCATATCCGCAGCGAATCGGAAAGCCGGAGGAGCATCCGTTTCTCAAGGGCCAGACCCGCCTGACCTTTGCCCGCTGCGGCATTATTGACCCGCTTTCGCTTTCCGATTACGCCGCGCAGGACGGTTTTAGGGGGCTCAAGCGGGCCATCGAAATTGGCCCGCAGGCGATCGTCGCCGAGGTGACTAAATCGGGGCTGCGCGGGCGCGGCGGCGCCGGCTTCCCGACCGGAATTAAGTGGAAGACCGCCGCCGACACATCGGCTGACCGCAAATATGTGGTCTGCAACGCCGACGAAGGCGACAGCGGCACTTTTGCCGACCGCATGATCATGGAAGGCGATCCTTTCGCCCTCATCGAAGGCATGACGATTTGCGGCATCGGCATCGGCGCAACCAAGGGCTATGTCTATTGCCGGTCGGAATATCCACACGCCGGAAGGACATTTGCGGAAGCCATTCAAATCGCGCTCGAAGCGGGCTATCTCGGGCCAAAAATCCTCGGCTCCGGCTATGCCTTCGAGCTCGAGCTGCGGATGGGCGCGGGCGCCTATATCTGCGGCGAGGAGACCTCGCTCCTCGACAGCCTCGAGGGCAAGCGCGGGATCGTCCGGGCAAAGCCGCCCCTTCCCGCACATAAGGGCCTGTTTGGCAAGCCGACTATCATCAACAACGTCCTGTCGCTGGTGGCGGTGCCGACGGTGCTCGATCGCGGCGCCGAGTTTTATGCGGGTTTTGGGTTTGGGCGCTCGCGCGGGACCATGCCCATCCAGATCGCCGGAAACGTCCGCTATGGCGGTCTCTATGAGACCGGTTTCGGCCTCACCCTTGGCGAGATTGTGGACGGAATCGGCGGCGGGACCTATTCCGGCAGGCCGGTCCGGGCGGTCCAATGCGGGGGTCCGCTTGGCGCATATTTCCCGCGGGCGCTCTTCGATACTCGTTATGATTACGAGGCTTTCACCGCAAAGGATGGGCTTCTCGGCCATGGGGGGATCGTTGTCTTCGACGACACGGTCGACATGGCCAAAATGGCGCGGTTCGCGATGGAATTTTGCGCGGTCGAAAGCTGCGGCAAATGCACGCCCTGCCGGATCGGCTCGGTTCGCGGCATGGAGGTCATCGATCGCGTGCTCGAAGGCGTCAGGCCGGCGGAGAATATCGCCCTCCTCGAAGACCTTTGTAACACGATGAAATTTGGTTCACTATGCGCGCTCGGCGGGTTTGTGCCCTTCCCCGTGATGAGCGCCATTCGCCACTTCAGGGAAGATTTCCGGCCGCGGGCTCTCGCCGCCGCCGAATGATGGAGAAGACTGTCATGTCAATGGTCACCGAGGTCGATTATGGAACGCCCGCGGCACGGTCGGACAAAATCGTGACGCTCACCATCGACGGCATGGAGGTCAGGGTGCCGGAAGGCACATCCATCATGCGGGCCGCGATGGAAGTGGGGACGAAGATTCCAAAGCTCTGTGCGACCGATATGATCGAGGCTTTTGGCTCGTGCCGTCTCTGTCTCGTCGAGATCGAAGGCCGCGCGGGAACCCCCGCCTCCTGCACCACACCTGTCGCGCCGGGCATGGTGGTCCACACCCAGACGAATCGGCTAAAAGCGCTGCGCAAAGGCGTGATGGAGCTTTATATCTCCGATCATCCGCTCGATTGCCTCACCTGCGCCGCCAATGGCAATTGCGAATTGCAGACCGAGGCAGGCAATGTGGGCTTGCGCGACGTGCGCTATGGTTACGAGGGAGCCAACCATCTCTCAGACAAGAAAGACGAGTCGAACCCCTATTTCAGCTACGATCCCGCAAAATGCATCGTTTGCAACCGCTGCATCCGCGCCTGCGAGGAGGTGCAGGGGACCTTTGCCCTTACGATCGACGGGCGGGGTTTCGGCAGCCGGGTGTCGCCGGGGCAAATGGAGCCCTTCTTCGAATCGGAATGCGTGTCCTGCGGCGCCTGCGTCCAGGCCTGCCCGACCGCCACGCTCATCGAGAAGTCGGTCATCGACATCGGCCAGGCGGAGCATTCCGGTGTGACGACCTGCGGCTATTGCGGGGTCGGATGCCAATTCAAGGCGGAGATGCGCGGCGAAGAGCTCGTTCGCATGGTGCCGTGGAAGGACGGCAAGGCGAACCACGGCCATTCCTGCGTCAAGGGCCGTTTCGCCTGGGGCTATGCGACCCATAGGGACCGCATTCTGAAACCCATGATACGTGCCAAGGTCTCGGACCCCTGGCGCGAGGTGTCCTGGGATGAAGCCTTTGCCCACGCGGCGTCGGAATTCAAACGCATCCAAGCCAGATACGGCAGGAACTCGGTTGGCGCGATCACGTCCTCCCGCTGCACCAATGAGGAGACCTATCTGATCCAAAAACTCGTTCGCGCCGGTTTCGGCAACAACAATGTCGATACTTGCGCGCGGGTCTGCCATTCGCCGACCGGATACGGCCTGAAGACTGCCTTCGGCACCTCGGCCGGAACGCAGGATTTCGATTCGGTCGACGACGCCGATGTTATCATGATTATCGGCGCCAACCCGACCGACGGGCATCCTGTCTTTGCCTCGCGCATGAAGAGGCGGCTGCGCGAAGGCGCGAGGCTGATCGTTCTCGACCCGCGCCGCATTGACCTCGTGCGCATGCCGCATGTCGAGGCCGATTATCATTTGCCTTTGCAACCAGGCACCAATGTCGCTGTTTTAACCTCGCTTGCGCATGTCATCGTGACGGAAGGCCTTGTGAACGAGGCGTTTGTGCGCGAACGCTGCGACTGGGAGGAATTTCAGGAGTGGGCGGAATATGTATCGCTCGACCGCAATAGCCCTGAGGAGGTCGAAAAAATTTCTGGCGTGCCCGCGGATTCGATCCGCAAGGCCGCGCGGCTGTATGCAACCGGCGGAAATGGCGCCATCTACTACGGGCTCGGCGTCACCGAGCACAGCCAGGGTTCGACCACCGTGCTCGCGCTCGCCAATCTCGCGCTCGCGACTGGAAACCTTGGCCGCAAAGGCGTCGGCGTCAATCCGCTGCGGGGCCAGAACAATGTCCAGGGCGCCTGCGACATGGGCTCCTTCCCGCATGAGCTCTCCGACTACCGGCACATATCCGATGGCAACGCGCGCGCGATATTTGAAAAGCTGTGGGGCGTTACGCTCGACAAGGAACCGGGTCTGCGCATCCCGAACATGCTCGATGCCGCGGTCGAAGGCACTTTTAAGGCCATCTACATCGAGGGCGAGGACATTCTCCAATCCGATCCCGATACGCATCATGTCGCGGCGGGCCTTGCCAACATGGAATGCGTGATCGTGCAGGATCTCTTCCTCAACGAGACGGCGAATTACGCGCATATCTTCCTGCCTGGCTCGACCTTCCTCGAAAAGGACGGCACCTTCACCAATGCCGAACGCCGGGTGCAGCGCGTCCGCAAGATGATGACCCCGAAAAACGGCTATGCCGATTGGGAAGTCACGGTGAAACTTGCCGAGGCCATGGGCGTGCCGATGAATTACGCCCATGCGGGCGAGATCTTGGACGAGATCGCGGCGACAACGCCGAGCTTCGCGGGGATCTCATTCGCCAAGCTCGACGAAGTGGGCTCGGTCCAATGGCCCTGCAACGAAAAGGCGCCGGAAGGAACCCCGGTCATGCATATCGGCGGCTTCGTGCGGGGCAAGGGCAAATTCGTCATCACCGAATATGTGGCAACCGACGAAAAAGCCGGGCCGCGCTATCCTCTGCTGCTCACGACCGGGCGCATCCTCAGCCACTATAATGTCGGCGCGCAGACCCGGCGCACCGCGAATGTCGCTTGGCACGAAGAGGACCGGCTCGAAATCCACCCGCATGACGCGGAGCAGCGCGGCCTTCGCGACGGCGATTGGGTCAGAGTCGCAAGCCGCGCCGGGGAAACAACGTTGCGCGCCCTTGTCACCGACCGCGTGGCCCCAGGCGTCGTCTATACAACGTTCCACCATCCTTCTACGCAGGTCAACGTCGTGACGACCGAGTTCTCCGATTGGGCGACCAATTGTCCGGAATATAAGGTGACCGCGGTGCAGGTCTCGCGGTCCAACGGGCCGACCGATTGGCAGGAACGCTATCGCGAACAGGCCGAGCAGAGCCGCCGCATCGCCGAGACAGTCGAAGCCGCGGAATGAGCCAAGATTCCTTGGGCGGCGGAAGTCTGCCGCCGCCCGCGCTCACCGTCACTTGTGCCGCGTGGCGGAGAGGCGAGACGTCGGCGTCCGTGCGCGCGGTCCCGGAAGAAACCGCGATTGCCTTCACCTTCAACGGCACGACCCATGCCGTGATGATGGCGACGCCCGCCGATCTTGAGGATTTTGGCGCTGGTTTTGCTTTCACCGAAGGTTTGATCGAAAGCCCAAGCGAGATCGAAAGCCTCGAGGTGATTGTGACACCGCTTGGCTTAGAAGTCCGGATTTGGCTGGCGGAGGGAAGAGCAAAGACCTATGCCGCCCGCCGCCGCAGCATGGCGGGTCCGACCGGCTGCGGGCTTTGCGGCATTGAAAGCCTCGAAGAAGCAACGCGGCCCGCACCCTACGTCTCCAACGCGAGCCGCTTCGATTTCGCGGCGATCGTCGATGCCATGGGCTCGCTGCCGCCAAAACAAAAGCTCAATGCGGAGACCCACGCCGTTCATGCCGCCGCCTATTGGACGCCGTCACGGGGCGTGATCGCTCTGCGCGAGGACGTCGGCCGCCATAATGCGCTCGACAAGCTCATTGGCGCCCTTCTGCGCGAGGGTTCGGCGGGACACGGCCTCTTGCTTCTCACGAGCCGGGTGTCGATCGAACTCATCCAAAAGGCGGCGCGGTTTGGCGCGGCCGTGGTAGCCGCCGTGTCTGCTCCCACCGCCGCCGGCCTTCGGCTTGCCGACAGTTGCGGTATTACGCTTGTTGCGATCGCACGCGGCCAGGATTTCGAAGTCTTCACCCATCCCGAACGCATCATCGGTCGAGCCAAACATCATGTCGCATGACCCTTCCTCTCCCAAAAAGCTCATCTATATGGCAAACCAAATTGGAAAATTTTTTGCCCCCCAAGAACATGACGATGCGGTCGCGGGAATCACCAATCACCTCAACAGATTTTGGGCGCCCCCTATGCGGCGAAAGATCGTCCTACACTTGGATCAGGGCGGGGCAGGTCTCGATCCGCTCGTCAAGGAAGCGGTGGAGAGGGTGAGGGCTACGTTGCCGAATGAGGCAGAATATTCCGGTTAACCAACATTGGATCTGGTGAATTGCTCGTGTTATCTTCAACCCCGCTGCCCGCGTTTCACGCCAGACACCGGCGGCGGTGGGTCGTTTGCATGACTTTCCCACCGCGCCGTGATACGCCCGTAATATTTCCATCTCGGTCCGCGGACCATGCCGCCTGTACGGACGAGGCGTGACGGCGTGCTCTCGAGCTCCGCGGCGCGAGCGAGAAATGAGCTTCAAAGCGAGAACCGATCGGCGATCCTGCGCAGTTGGGCCAAAACTACGGTTCTTGAGAGCCCGGTCACCTGTGGAGGGCAACCGAGACGCTTGCAACGTCCGTCCCGCGATGTGGCCTGAGCGTGAAGGACTGTATCGCGACCGCCTCCCTGCCGCCTTTGGTGCGCACATTCATGCGGGCTGCGAACCCAATGCCTGCGACATTGGCGTAGATTGCTGAGCCGCGGGCGCGGCCAGAAACATTTCCCCGCACACCGCGCGACTTTTCAGCCCAGGTGCCGGAAAGCGAGCCGCCCGCCGAAACGGCGTTGCTCGTGATGTCAACCCTGAAACGGTCGCTCGCACAGCTTAGATTTTGCTCGATTGCCCTACCATTTGGATTGACCGCATTGGCTGATTTGCAGCGAAGGCGCTCGCTTGAGCCGTCTGCCATAGTAACGGTTCCAGTGCCCGACCAATGTCCGGACAATCCTAGGAATGGCCCTCCCGACAGTCCCAAAAATGGCCCGGGGGAGCCCGTATTCGCATACCCATGTGCTGGAGCGAGCATACCGAAGCCCACTAGCACACTGCACAGGCTCAGCACGGGTTTCAAGCAACGCTTTGCCATGAACTTTGCCTTTCAAGTTGCACAAGGTTAGCCCGTCGAACGGGCGCGAGACTCGTTCCATCAACTCCGCAGCTCATTGTTTCGTTGCGCGGTTCCGCGCTGTCTTACGCCTGAACACGGCTTTTTGATTGGGTGAGTCCAAGGCCCAAAACAATGGCGGATAGCAAATTAAGCGCTTGGCCTGCGAGGCCTGTATTAACAAATGCAAGAATCATGAGTGTAACAATGCAGGCGCCGGCCCCTGCCGCGTAAAATGAATCCCGGCCTCGATGCGCAGCCCCGCGCAAGAGCACATAGACGGCAAAACACGTCGCTATGGCGGCAATCCAAAGCGACGCCCGTCCCATCTCGATTGACAGTTGAGCGGCAGCCGTAACGGCGTCGATATCTTTAGACCCGGTGCCGCTTGACCGATAGATAGGTGCGAGCGCGCCAAATGCGCCGGCCCCATCCCCGAATAATGGAGCATCGCCAAGGATGCGCTTTGTCATTTCGACGGCTGCTTCGCCCTTCTGAGTAAAGGCAAACCTTGGGTCTGAATCCGTTGCCAAGATTTTTAGCACAGCTGCCGCGATGATGAGAGCCGTGGTTCCGATCGCGACCGCGCCAAAACGTCCAAGGTTAAACCTGCGAATCGCAACGCTCGCGCAAAATGTCAGAAATCCCGATAACGCCGCGAAGGTCAACGGCCCCGATCGTGCTAGGGCGACCGCGCCAGCGCAAGTTAAAAAAGCGGTCAGACACAGAACCGCCCCGAAAAGAAATTTCTTTTGGTTCTGGTTAGGTTTGTACCGGCGCCTCTCGTAACGCTCGAAGATGAGGACCCCGCAGGCCGAAGCGAGCGTAACCCCGAGACAGGCGCAATCGAGCGCCTCTCCATGGTTAACAGCGAGACGAGAGCTGACCAGATCATAGCGTAGGATAGTCAGAGAAATCAGAAAAACAGAGGCTAGCACGCCCGCCAAGACCACTTTCGCCCGGTACCGGTCGGTTGAAACCGCGGCGGAGAGCACGACCGCGCCAACCAGCGAAAGATAGCGCGAAAGAGCCATTGCGGTGGCACCTATGTCCACGCTGATGCTCCCGGTGATCCCCCGAGAAAACCCAGCATCGGCACTCGTCCAAACCGGATTTGCGAGAAATTGGAGGGGCAGCATTTGAACGAACATCCATACCGCAGGGACAGCGGCGATAACAACAAACGGGCGCGAGAACACGGTCAGCAAATGTTGCGCCTCGCCCTGCGGCAATTCGACCGCAACCACGATAAGCCCCGCAGAGACGAGTAAGGGAATGAAGCTCAAAAGCACCGCCCCATCCAGCGTAATGACCGCAGGACAAAGGCTAAGCAGCCCTAAGAGAATGAAAAGTGCGATGGACATAAGGTTGGATTGGCCTGGAGGAAATTGCCGCCAGTTTTGGCCCGCTTTGATAGCGCACTGCAAGCGGCAAGTCACTGTGCGGACTGCGGCCAGCGCGGACGAGCTCCGTCACCCCACTGTGGCGGCTAGTTCATCGTCCATTGTCTGAACGTACCACCGGTAGACCGCGCGAATACCGTCTTCGAGACTTGTTTTCGGCCGCCAGCCGAGACCCGCCAGCCGGTTCGAATCCAAAAGTTTTCGCGGCGTGCCGTCGGGCTTCGTCTTGTCGAAAGCAAGGACCCCTTCGAAACCAGTCACTCTGGCGACCATCTCCGCAAGCTCACGAATGGTCACGTCAAATCCTGCGCCGCAGTTGATCGGCTCAACGCTGTCGTACCGGTCCATAAGAAATACGATAGCGTCGGCCAAGTCGTCGACGTAGAGTAATTCCCGCTTCGGGGTCCCGGTGCCCCAGATAACGACTTCTGCCTTGCCTGCCGATTTGGCGGCGTGGAATTTCCGGATCAACGCCGGCAGGACATGGCTCGTCGAAAGATCAAAGTTATCGTTAGGGCCGTAGAGGTTGCACGGCATGACCGAAATATAGTGCCGGCCAAATTGCCGCCGGTACGCCTGACACAGCTTAAGTCCTGCGATTTTCGCGATTGCGTACCATTCGTTGGTAGGCTCGAGCGGACCTGTTAACAGCGCTTCCTCGATGATCGGCTGCGGCGCCAATTTTGGGTAGATGCACGACGATCCGAGAAAGATCAGCCGCTCGACATTGGCAAGATGCGCGGCATGAATGACATTTGTTTCAATCGCAAGATTATTGAAGAGGAAATCGGCAGGATAGGAATCATTGGCAAGGATTCCGCCAACCGTTGCGGCAGCAAGAATAATAATATCTGGCCTGGCTTTCGCCACCCATTGGCGCACGGCCGGCTGCTCGCGGAGGTCAAGATCCCGGCGATCTACGGTCAAAAGTTCCACGTCTTCTCCGGCGAAACGCCGCAGGATCGCAGAGCCGACCATGCCGCGATGGCCTGCGATCCAAATGCGCCGACTCGCCGACGCAGCAGGCAAAAAGGAATTGACCATGAACGATCCTCAAATCCGCCCGCGCTTGCTCATCGAAATTAAGTCGCCTGCCACCATTTCAGCAACGAGCTGCGAAAACGTCACCTTGTGCTTCCAGCCAAATGTCCTAAATGCCTTTCTCGCATCCCCCAGAAGGAAATCGACCTCGGTCGGACGAAAGTAACGCGGATCGACCTCGACAAGCACACGGCCGCTCTTTTCATCTAATCCGCGTTCGTCTATTCCCGATCCCTTCCAGACAATGACAACGCCAATTTCGGCGAAGGCCCGCTCAACGAACTCTCTTACCGTATGGGTCTCTCCCGTGGCCAAAACATAATCGTCTGGTTCTGGCTGTTGCAGGATTTGCCACATCCCCTCGACATAGTCACGCGCGTGTCCCCAATCCCGCCTCGCATCCAAATTTCCCAAAAAGAGCCTCTCCTGGAGACCGAGATGGATCGCAGCGACCGCGCGGGTGATTTTTCTCGTCACAAATGTCTCGGCCCTGGTCGGCCCTTCATGATTGAACAGGATTCCGTTCGAGGCGTGTATCCCATAGGCTTCGCGGTAATTTACGGTAATCCAATGGGCGTAGAGCTTTGCGGCTGCATAGGGCGAGCGCGGATAAAACGGCGTCGACTCATTTTGCGGAACTGCCTGGGCCTTACCATAAAGTTCCGATGTCGAGGCCTGATAGAAGCGAGTTTTCTGACATAGCTCTAGGATACGGATGGCTTCAAGAAGCCGCAGCGTGCCAAGCGCGTCGGCGTTGGCGGTGTATTCCGCCGTCTCGAAGCTTACCTGGACATGACTTTGCGCGGCGAGATTATAGATTTCGTCGGGCTGGACTTCCTGCACGATACGAATCAGGTTTGTAGCATCGGTAAGATCGCCATAGTGCAGTAGAAAGTTGACGCTGGTCTCATGCGGATCATGATACAAATGATCAACCCGGTCGGTATTGATCAATGACGCCCGGCGTTTCACGCCATGCACGATATAGCCTTTGGAAAGGAGCAGTTCTGCCAGGAGAGCGCCATCCTGTCCCGTGATGCCGGTGATCAAGGCAATTTTTTTTGCTGTCACGGTCTACGATTATCCTTTGATGGAAGCCTTAGCTCGCGCGTGGTCCGGTTTTCAACGCCACGCTATCATAGCGTCGTGACCCAGGTCCTGAGAATAAGCGTTTAGAAACGCATTCGATCGCTTGGGTTTCGCGTGGACCCTCATTTGAGGCCCAGCGATGTCTCGCCCTGCGCCTCCGCGACCGAAACGGCGGTCATATTAATGAGGCCGCGCACCGTCACGGAAGGCGTCAATATATGCGCAGGCTTCGCTGCGCCGATGAGGATCGGACCAACTGGCGACGTATCCGCCATGATCATCGTCATTGTATAGGCAATATTGGCGGCGTCGAGGTTGGGCATGATCAGGATATTTGCCTCGCCTTTCAGGCGCGACGATGGCAACACGAGGTTGCGCAGCGCCTGCGACAAAGCGGTATTCGCCTGCATCTCGCCATCGGCATCAAGATCGGCGGCGCGCTCGCGCATCATGTCCAGGGCGTCGCGCATCTTGCGGGCGGACGGCGTGTCATCCGATCCGAAATCCGAATGCGACACAAACGCGACCTTCGGCTCGATTCCGAACCGGCGGACATGGGAGGCACACATGAGCGCCATTTCCGCGATCTCTGGAGCAGAGGGATCGCGCTGAACATGCGTGTCGGCGATGAAAAAGGCACCCTTGCCGGTGATCATGAGGCACATGGCGGAGAGATTGGTTGCCCCTGGAGCAAGCCCGATAATATCCCTGATATAGCGCAAATGCGGACTGAAGCGCCCATCAAGACCGCAAATCATTGCGTCGGCATCGCCACGCTTGACCGCAACTGCGGCAATAACGGTCGAATTCGTCCGCACGAGAAGCCGCGCGGCCTTGGGCGTCATGCCTCTCCGGCCGGCCGACTCAAGGCAGGTTTCGACATAGCTCAGATAACGCGGATCAAGATTTGGGTTAATGAGCTCGAAGTCTTTTTCCGGGCGCACAGAAAGCCCGAACCGTTCGATGCGGGCGTTGATCACCTCCGGCCGGCCGACGAGAATTGGCTTGGCTATCCCTTGTTCGATGACGGTTTGGGTCGCGCGAAGCACCCTTTCATCCTCTCCTTCCGCATAAACCACACGCTTCGGGCAGGCCTTGGCGGCATTGATCACGGGCCGCATGACGAAGCCGGACCGGAACACAAACTGCGTCAGGTTCTCTTCATAAAGCGCAAGGTCGGCAATAGGCCGCTTTGCAATGCCCGTATCCATAGCGGCCTTTGCGACAGCTGGCGCGATGCGCAGGATCAAGCGCGGATCGAATGGCACGGGAATTAGACTGTCTTTTCCGTACTGCCGTGCCTCGCCGCCATAGGCCCTCGCAACCACATCGGATGGGGGCTCATGCGCGAGATCCGCAAGCGCCCGCGCGGCGGCGAGCTTCATTGCTTCGTTGATGGACGTCGCCGCGACGTCGAGTGCACCGCGAAAGATGAAAGGAAAGCAAAGGACATTGTTGACCTGATTGGGATAATCCGAGCGCCCGGTGCACACCATCGCGTCGGGCCTTGCTGCTGCAGCCGCGTCAGGTTCGATTTCAGGTGTGGGATTGGCGAGCGCCATGATCAGCGGCCGCTCGGCCATTTTCTTCACGAGCTCGGGCGTCAAGACGCCGCCCGCGGAAAGCCCGAGAAAAATATCGGCGCCGCCAATCACGTCCTTGAGGGTCCGGGCTTCGGTGTCCTTGGCATAGACAGACACATACTCATTCATCAATGCCTTGCGGCCGCGGTAGACAACCCCTTCAATGTCCGTGACAAAAATGTTCTCGCGCCGCGCACCAAGGACAACCAGAAAATCGAGGCAGGCGAGCGCCGCCGCCCCCGCGCCCGAGGTCACGATCTTTACTTGATCGATTTTCTTGCCGGTCAGCTCCATGGCGTTACGGACCGCCGCGCCGACAATGATCGCGGTGCCGTGCTGGTCATCGTGAAAAACCGGAATGGACATCCGCTCGCGCAGTTTGCGCTCGACCGCAAAACATTCGGGCGCTTTCACATCCTCTAAGTTGATTCCACCAAAGGTCGGCTCCAGCGCGGCGATGATATCAACCAGCCGGTCCACATCCGATTCCGCGATTTCGATGTCGAACACATCGATGCCGGCGAATTTTTTGAAGAGAACCGCCTTGCCTTCCATCACCGGCTTTCCGGCGAGAGGACCGATATTGCCAAGCCCCAACACGGCCGTGCCATTGGTGACGACTGCGACGAGATTTTGCCGCGTGGTGAGCGAGGCTGCCTCGCCCGGATCGGCGGCGATCGCAAGGCAGGCCGCGGCAACGCCCGGAGAATAGGCAAGCGACAAATCATGTTGCGTGGCCAGCGGCTTCGTCGCCACGATCTCAAGCTTGCCGGGGCGCGGCAAGCGATGGTAGAGCAGCGCGCTCGACGCTGCATCGGCACTGATGGAGTCGGCCATGACGCTGGTTTCTTTCCAGATAGCAAGGAGGAGATAGCTTGACCGCGCGCGGATGTCCACCACGCTGACGCAGGCGTCCCCATTGAGTCAATTGATCCCCGCTGCCCGGCGGTGTCCCCCAGGGCCGGCAACCGCGCATGTGTTGAACAACGGATGACACGAATCCCGAAGACCCTTCCTGCTGCCGGAAGCGTCGAAACGGCGCATGACGTGGCACGCCTCAGGGCACGTCTGGCGGAGTGGCGGCGCGCGGGCGACACGATTGCGCTCGTGCCGACGATGGGCGCACTTCACGCCGGACATATTTTTCTTGTGCATGAAGCGAAAAAGCACGCGCGCCGGGTCGTAATGTCGATTTTTGTTAACCCGGCGCAATTTGCGCCTTCGGAAGATTTTGCCGCCTATCCGCGCCCGCTCGATGCGGATGCGGCTCTATTCGCAGAAGCAAAAGGCGATCTGTTGTTCGCGCCGCGAGTTGAGGAGATGTATGGCGAGGCCTTTGCCACCACGATCTCTTTGGCTGGCCCGGCGGCCGTTGGCCTTGAAGATCGATTCCGGCCAACGCATTTTCCGGGCGTAGCGATCATCGTTGCGAAACTTCTCAACCAATGCCGTCCGGATGTCGCGATCTTTGGTGAAAAGGATTTTCAACAGCTCAAGGTCGTAACGCAAATGGCGCGCGATCTCGATTTCGAGACACAAATTCTTTCTGCGCCCACGGTGCGCGAACCGGACGGCCTCGCGCTCTCCTCGCGCAATGCCTATTTGTCGGCTGAAGAGCGCGCGCGCGCGCCGCGTCTCTATGCGGCGCTTGGCAAATGCGCCAGCGACATTCGCCACGATGTCCCCATCAAAACCGCACTCGATAGGGGTCGCGCAACTCTCGCTGCGGCGGATTTTGTCACAGATTATTTTGAGGCGCGTCGCGCGGAAACGCTAGCGCCGATCGCCTCGCCCGGCGACGGGCCGATCCGGCTGCTCGCGGCGGCGTGGCTCGGCAAGACACGGCTCATCGACAATATCGCCGTGTAGAACGGCCACTGACAAGTCATCGAGTGCCCCAGATTTGCGCGCCCTCTTCGGCTCAAGAACGGCCAGACCGGCCTGCATCGTTTCGCGCCGGTCGCGAATTTCTTGCTCGCGCTCCGGCTTGGCCTTGAAGAGACCGGCCCCAGCTCCGAAATCTTAATCGCTCCGGAATTTTTTCGGCTGGCGGATTCTGTTCAGATGGCGTTCACCTAGCAGATGTGATATTCCTCTCAGCTGCTGATCAATGGAGGCCCTTATGCGCGTTTATTGGCACAAGTTAACACGTCTCTACTGGCTATTGGCGCCGGGTGCTGTGCTTATTGCGGCATCCGTCGCCCAGGCGGCTCCCTCGGGCGGTATCCCGTAGATCATTCCAGCGGCGGCCCCGCCCGCCCCAATCTTAAACTACTGCGACATCTGGTTTAGCGTAGTGTTGATGGTTCCGCGCAGTATTTTCAGTTCTGTGCAGGTTTCTTCAAGTGAGTTGACTGTGAGTGCCTCATTGAAAGAATCGATATTTTCTGGTTTCCGCCGGAAGGTTGAGCAATTTTCCGAAATTCTGTCGACCATTTGTTGACCTAAATCCAGCGCCGCTATCGCACTGTCGAGGTCAGCCTTTATCGACGATTGTCCCCGCACATCGTTTACTGCTTGCGCGTCGTTCGCTTTCATTCTGGCAAAAGCTGCGAGAAGCTCCACCCGTAATCGAGTCACGTCCTCCTCTGAAAGCCGCAGGCAGGAGAAATTTGTCCGCATGAGTTCGTCGATCGCCGTTGCGACTTCATGAGAATATGATTGTTCATAGCCAATATCTAAAAGCTTGTTGTAGGCTGACTGCAGTTTTGTTTGGATAAAGACTGTAAATATGTTAGCTTGGATATCTTCGCCACTCATTTTGCAACCATCACGGTCATGAGGTGCAACTTTAAACTCATCATCCTCTATAGAATTTTTTAATTCAACTTTTTTCCTTGTTTTGAAGTCAGCCAAATTAAAAGCGTCGTTCAACTCATCCGCCGTTTTGTCGAGCAATTCGATGTGGTATTGACGAAGCGAGCTTGGCGTCTTGTTACCCAATTTACGAATCCATTCTTCAAAAAAATTGGACATCGTGTTCTGGACGCGCAAACGAAACCATTTATAGCTTGGCCCCTTGCTCTCGTTAGACTTGAGCCAAACATACAACTCTTTCAATGCCGCTTCATAACGTCCCACCTGCGCGAATAGGCTTGCCCGGGCAATACTAGCGTAAGGACGTTGAAGCACATCTTCATAATTTATTTGTGACAAATAGTCTTCCAATTCGTTTTTAAATTTGTTTGGGGGGTGGCACGAGTCAACGACATTGCGAATGTTTCTCAAATCAGTCGAAGTCTCTTCGATCTCTTTGCCTCTTGGTTTGAGAAGCTTCGCCAACTTAAGTTTTAAACTGTCAATATTTGTATCAGTACAGATCTCCTCAACAAATGGGGCGCAATCTAAATTCTTAAATTCCTTGTCTTCCGGATCGTTCGACCTTATGAGCTCCTTGTGCTCGCTTATTACTTTCTTAGCTTTTTCCAAGAAAAACGCGGCAAAATTTCCCAAAACATAGTTACTCTCTCCGTCCTTGTGCGTAACGCTCCGTGTGTTTTTGAGAAACTCATTGAAGATCTCGTCTACTTCTGTCTTGTCTAGATTACGCGAGTATATATAGGCCATGCATTTAGAAATAGGAGCAGAAATAAGCAAACTAACATCATGAGCATCCTTGAGGCTATCAACAACGTGAGAATCATCAACATCGTAAGAATATTGATGTGATTGTTGTGATTGATTCGAAACAAACGTTATATAGTCAACGTCTCTAGTTACTATATCTGGCAAGTTCGTGAGCATATAAAATCCTACATCGCTCATTTCTAATCCAAGCGGCTCGGCAGTGGCCCCCGACACGGGCGTAGCGGCATTGTTTGAATTAGCTGCTGGTCCCAGCTTACCGGAGGCATCAAAAAACGTAACTTCGACGCCCGGAATAGCAACTTTATTGATTTTGGAGGCCAAGCTGTGAATTAGGTCTTCGCCGCCTATGCCAAGCACGACGAAAAACGCAAGGGCGGCAAGGATCACCTTGTCCCGGCTGGTCAACTCATAATTGGCCTGTTGGTAAAAAATCCTATTGAAACTGATGCCTGCCAAGCAGCCTGCTAGCGATCCCGTCACCAACGCGGCCGCGTTCCGGCCAAGTATCGCATCCGTCACACGAAGCGATAACCCAAGCGGCGCATGAAACACGTGAAAGACCACAAAACTGAAAAACAATAGGCAAGAAACGAAAATAATTGAAAGTGCCAAAATATAGAGTCCCAATTGCCAAGTCGGGCGCGGCGGCTGAATAGTTTTTCCGGATTTATCAGCTGGAGACTCGGCACCGGTCGCCTTGTCCTCGCTCTGTTTTGGCTGCTCCACCGGCCGAATCCAATCCGGCTGGCAAAGCGACACAAACTGCCAAACTGCAAATGAGAAAAGAAAGGTGAAGAGAAACACAGACATTTTTGCCTCCCCGCTATCGATGCCGCCAACCAAAGCTTCAAAATACTTCGCCTAAATTAGCTCAACACGGTACGCACGGCCAGCTGATAAGCCCTGGCGCCGCCAGTCACGCACGGGCCTGCCTAGCTTCGTTAAGTGAAGTGCTCCTCGCTACATGGAGAAGTTTGCTGAAATTGCTTCTAGCAAAGAGTTGCGGGGACTGCCTGCTCGCAAAGCAACGCACGGTCGTCCCTCTGCAGAGCGGATCTCAGTGAGCGTTGTGTAGAATGGAACGCAGTTCGCGAATGTCCGATGCGGGCCACGGGCTAAAATTCAACCTGACTAGCTGCTAAAAATATTGCAAGCTTGACGCTGGGGCTCGTCTCCCTCGGATCCTCCTCCTCTCCTTGAAGAGCAACTATGCTTTCCGTGCTCAGTGCGCTCACTCCAAACCAGCGCAACGCCGTCATCGCGAGCTACCTCGGCTGGACGCTCGACGCTTTCGATTTTTTCATTCTCGTCTTTGTGCTCAAGGACGTGGCCAATGAATTTGGTACCGATGTGACCAGGGTCTCGCTGGCCATCACGCTCACTTTGGCGGCGCGTCCCATTGGCGCTTTGCTCTTTGGCCTTGCAGCCGATCGCTACGGCCGCCGGGTGACCCTCATGGTCAATATCCTGCTTTTCTCGTTGTTCGAAGCTTTGTCGGGCTTGGCTCCAAGCCTTTTCATATTCATATGCCTGCGGTTTGCGTTCGGAGTGGCGATGGGTGGCATATGGGGTGTCGGCGCAGCGCTCGCGATGGAAACGATCCCGGCCCAGGGGCGGGGCGCCGTCTCCGGGATTCTGCAAGCCGGTTATCCCAGCGGTTATTTACTCGCCGCAATGACCTATTTCGCGCTTTTTGACCTGATCGGCTGGCGCAAAATGTTTTGGGTGGGGGTTCTGCCCGCGCTTCTCCTCGTCTTCTACATTTGGCGCAAGGTCAAGGAATCGCCTGTCTTTTTGAGCCGCGCAGCGCGGCACGCCGGCCCTTCCCCTCGGCAGCTCTTTGCTCATCGTGGACTCTTCCTCTATGCCGTCCTGCTCATGACCGCATTCAATTTCTTGAGTCACGGGACCCAAGACCTCTACCCGACGTTTTTGCAACTCCAACATCAATACCCGCAGCACACGGTGGGCGTCATCGCGATCATCTATAGTGTTGGCGCGATCCTTGGCGGGCTCTTGTTTGGGGCGCTATCGCAAGCCCTGGGCCGGCGCCGGACGATCGCGCTCGCGGCATTGTTGGTGCTGCCGCTCATTTGGCCTTGGGCCTATGGCCCGTGGCCTCTGGCAAATGGCTGGGAGCCAGTTATCTTGGGACTTGGCGCATTCCTCTTGCAGTTTGCCGTTCAGGGCGCGTGGGGCGTCGTACCCGCGCATTTGAACGAGCTCTCGCCTGCTGGCGTGCGGGGCACTTTCCCGGGCTTTGCCTATCAGCTTGGCAACTTGCTGGCCTCTGGCAATGCCGTAATTCAGGCGGCAATTGCCGAGGCAAATGGTGGAAATTACGCTTGCGCGCTGGCCGTTGTCACTGCAATCGCCGCATTAACATTAGCCGCCCTCGCCTATTTTGGCCCCGAAGCGCATGGCGTTGCATTCGATCCCGGCGATAAAAAGGATTTATAGTCTCCATGACGAGAGACCGGAAAATCGTCCGTGTCATCATAAAGGGCCGTGTTCAGGGAGTCGGCTATCGCGCATGGACACAAATGGAAGCCTATCGCCTCGGAATTTCCGGCTGGGTCAGAAACAGGTTCAACGGCGATGTCGAAGCGGTTTTTGCCGGATCGCCAGACGCCGTCGAGGCAATTTGTGCGGCATGCCATCGAGGTCCATCGCAATCGCGCGTAACAAAGGTTTACGTCGAAGAGGCCGGCGAGGCAGAACTCGTGCTTGCGGCTCCAACGTCCGGCTTTCACCAAATGCCCACGCGATAGAGTTACACACAGATATTCAAACGCAACTGGGCCCAGCCAGATTTGCAAACATAGCGGTTTTATGAATAGTTTCTAACATTCATCAAACCGCTTGCCAAAGAATGCCTGATCAAATCGACATGCCCATTTGCCCGGTCACAGGGCGTCCTGCGGTCAGGCATATCCAATGGGTCTCGGCGAGGCTCCTTAGGGATCTTTGGCGCATAGAATTCAAGACGGACGCTCGCGCGTCCTTCCGCGGCATCGATCGATTTGGGCTATGGGAATCGCCGGCAGGTCTTTACTTCTTCGATCCCCCGCTTGAAGGAGACAGCGCCTTTTACACCCAGTTCTACGCGCGAATCGAAAGTCTGGGTCTCTTTTCGCAGGCCACAATTCGCCGCGAATTTACAATGGCCGCACAGTCCATTCCAGCAGGGGCTCGCGTCCTCGATGTCGGTTGCGGGCTTGCCAATTTCCGATCGTGTGTGCCCCAAGCCGACTACACCGGGCTCGATCCCCACATGGCCAAAGACAGGCAATCCACAAAAATCCGCGGCGAGACTTTGCCCGAGCATCTCGTGGCACATGCTGCCTCTTACGACGCCGTTTGCGCCTTCCAGGTTCTCGAGCATGTCAAGGCGCCAGCGGTTCTCTTTGCCGAAATGGTTGAGGCGGCAAAACCCGGCGGCCAAATATTCGTTGGCGTGCCCCATGTGCCATCGGCAATGACCCGCATCCCGAATTTTGTCATGAATGCGCCACCGCATCATATGACATGGTGGACAATATCCGCACTCGCCGAACTGGCGCAAAAAGCAGGTGCCATTGTGGAGAAAATCGAGATTGTTCCATGGAGCGCGTTTGATTCGCTCGTCTATTGGATTGAACGCTGTACGCTCCTAAAATGCAATGGGGCGCATTATCGTGGACGCTGGAACTGGCACGCCTCTGCCGCGCTTGGCCTCATCGGCGGCATGATTGCCAACCGGCTGCTTGGAGTGCCTTCCCGCGATGGCGAAGGGGCGGGCCTGTTGCTCACGGCACGCCGGGCGCAATGAGTATCATCGTTTCAATTGTCCTGACAGTTTGGGTCGCGATCGCGGTGTTCAATACGGTAACGGCATGGCGCTACGCGCGCGGCCTTCCCTTTGCCGAGGTTCCGCAAGCGACACCCTCCGCCGCCATCATTGTCGCGATAAAAGGCGCGTCCGATGCTTCGCTCATCTTCTTTCGCAGGCTGCGCCATCAAACCTATCCGGATTATCGTATCATCGCGGCAATCGAGTCGGAGCAGGATCCCGCCTTTGCCATGCTCACGAAAGAAAAGAGCGAGTCCGGCGCGCCTCTCCGAATTGTGATCGCTGGTCAATCGGAAAATACTGGGCAAAAAGTCTGGAATTTGCTTGCCGCGCTCGACGCACTCGAGGCCAGCGACGAACTTATTGCTTTTGCCGATGCCGACACGCTGCCTTCCCCCAAATGGCTGGCGCAGCTCGTAGCGAGCCTCATCAATCCTGGGCGGGAGGCGGTCACAGGCTACCGCTGGATCGTTCCCGCCGACAACAGGCTGAGCTCGGCCGCCGTCGCGGCGGCAAACGCTTCCATCGTAACGTTGCCGAGACTTCCTTCCATCATCAACCATTTTTGGGGCGGCACGATGGCCATGCGGCGCAAGACCCTGGAGCGTATCGACGTCCGCCGCTATTGGACCGGAGCGATCAGCGACGACACGCAAATGACGCGCGCGTTCAACCACGCGGGATGCCCTATCTTTTCGCCGCGCCAGAGCCTCCTTCTTTCTCCGGTATCGGTAAGCTGGCGCGAGGCGCTCGCCTTCGGGAAGCGCCAGTACCGAATCCTGTGGTTTGAATCGCGGATTTTATGGATTCTTGCCGCGCTTATCACGGCATTCCCAATAGCGGCGGCGATCACTGCTTTGAGCCTGGCTTCCCAAGGAGTTTTTTATGCCCTCGCCGCAATCGCCGTGGTCGCAGTCTTGGGCGAAGTGCGATACCGTTGCCGGCGCAAAATCGCCGCCGCGCTGTGGGGCGGGGAAGCTATCATCAAGAATAAATTTTACTGGCGTGTCGAGCGCTGGCTCAGGCCGCTTTGGTGGAGTTTTCACGCGCTCTGTGTCTTTTCGGCCCTTGGCTCGCGCCACATTCGCTGGGCGGGGGTCGATTATTGGGTCCGCGGACCCCGAGACATCGTAGCGACGAGGCCGCAGGCGGCGAAGACGGCAGCGCGATCGCGCTGAGCGCGCAAGCCGCCGTGGCCTATTGACGCGGGTAGCGTTTTGCAACTTAAACCTGGCCTGCCCGGCAAATTATTTTGCTGGGTTTGTTCAGAAAGCGGATATATCACCTTCTAAAAGCGTTACCCGTTCAACAGCAGCCGCAACCCATTCGAGTCTATCATGGCCACGCATGCCACGCCGCATTTCCACAACCAGCCGGGCGTTCCGCAAGTGCGGATCGGCGCCAAGGAGTTCATGTGCGTGGGCGCGCTGCCGCCGCTCGATCATCCGCATATTTTTATCGACATGGGCAACGACAACGACGCGATCTGCCCATATTGCTCGACGCATTATATTTACGATGCCGGCCTCCATGGGGGATGCGAGCCTCCGGAATGTATCTTCGAGCCCGGCACCGGGTCTCGCGTGGAGAAGGCGCCTGTCCAGGCCTGACCGGCAACTGCCCGCCGCATGAGACCGCCGCATGCGCTCATCGCAGGCGCAGGCATTGGCGGACTATGCACGGCCATATGCCTTGCGCGCAGAGGATGGCGCGTCGGCCTTTATGAAAAAGCAAAATTTCTCGACGAAGCGGGTGCCGGCCTGCAGCTCTCGCCGAACGCCAGCGCCATTTTGCAAAAAATCGGAATAATAGAGCGGCTCACGCGGTTTGCGCTTTGCCCGCAGGCGATCACGATCCGCCGCGCGCGGGATGGCGCGACCCTTGCGTTGATGCCGCTTGAGGACGCGGAGCGGCGCTGGGGCGCGCCTTATCTCGCCGTGCATCGGGCCGACCTTCAACGTGTGCTCCTAGATACGGCGGCGCGCGAATCAGGCATTCACCTCGTGACTGGCGCCGCGGTCAACGGGATAGAGCAGGACGCAAACGGCGTTTCGGTTGCTATCGGCCAGGGCACGATTGTATCAAAAGTCGAGGGCGACTGCGTGATCGGCGCGGACGGTGTCCGCTCTTTTGTGCGCCAATTTCTCGGAGCGGAGAGCGCCCGATTTACCCGCCGCACCGCTTGGCGCGCCCTCGCCGAGGCCGCCCGTGTTCCGGCAGCGATGCGCCGGCAAGAAACGACCCTCTGGCTCGGGCGCGGGGCGCATCTTGTCCATTACCCGTTGCGGGGGGGCACCGTCATAAATGTGGTTGCCATCGTGGACGAGGATTTTTGCTCCGGGGAGGAAAATTTCTGGGCGAGCCCCGGGGATCCCCGCTTTCTCGAGCCGCGTTTTGACGGTTGGGACGGGGCAGCAAGAGAGTTACTGAGCGCGGCCTCCGGATGGCGCAAATGGCCGCTTTTCGATTGCCGGCCGATCGCTAATTGGGTCACGGGCCGGGTTGCGCTCATGGGTGATGCGGCGCACCCCATGCTGCCGTTTCTGGCTCAGGGCGCGGCCCAGACAATCGAGGATGCCGACGCTTTGGGCGTAGCGCTGGATCAAGGCAAAGACATTTGTGCCGGTCTACGCGCCTACCAAGCGATGCGGCACGCCCGGGCCACGCGCGTGCAAAAAGAATCGCGCAGGCAAGCCGCAATCTATCATCTTACGGGTCCGGCGGCATTCTTGCGGGATGCGGCCCTTCGGGCGCTGAGCGGCTCCAGAATGCTTGCGCGCTATGACTGGCTCTATGACTCGGGGAGCGCACAGGCGCCTGTTGCATGAAGAGCTGTCGTTACCCGGCACTCTGGTGAAAAAGATTGGCGCGTATTGGAGATGGGGCACTCAAGGCTTCCGGCATCTTTAGGCCTTCGGGCGAAGGATCATATAAAGCATCCCCGTCTTCGCATGAGGCACTAAAGGCCTGGGAGCAGTCCGTTCTCGAAGAGAATTGTCCAGCCGAAACCTCCGGCGAGCATGAATACGACCCAGATGAGCAGTTGCCGCGCCAACAGGCCAAAAGTACCTTCGCCCTTCCGGCGGGCCTGACTCAGCAGGAACTCGAACTGTTCCGCATAATCGCGGTCATCGCTCGCGCTCTTTGCGCTCGCACTCTTGCCGCGGCGCTTGCTTCTAACCCCATGACCTTTGCTTGAAACCATTACACGCAGCAGATTTTTCTGGACCGCAGCGCGTACTCTGTCCGCCGCAATGCACAGCGCGGCAGCGCAGGCGAGCAAGGCGACAAGGCTTATTCCTGCCGCAGCAAATCGCGAAAAATTTTGCGGATAATTCGCGTAAGCCGTGCTGCTCGTCACCATGAACAACGCGATCAAACCAACAGGATAGTAAATTAGCGAGCCGATGCAGCGCGCGCGACTTGCGACAAATTCCAAGTTGAACCAGTCACGGACAGTATCCCCTTGCGGCGGCAGCCTGTCATTGAAGAGGCGCGATGTCTCTTCGGGCCACGCACACTGGGCACGGCACAGTCTTCCGACAAAGCGCAGGCAACAAAATGTTGCGTCGAAGACAAAGCACGTCAAAAACAGCATGAGCAGGTCATAAAGGAAGGTGGACCAGCAATATGCGCTTGCGGCAAGCGCCCCCCGGACAGGGACGGACGGATTGCCGAATAATGGAACGGCGAAGAGTGAAACGATCAGGTATGCGGCAGCAGTATAGGAAAACGCGCGGCAAAATCGGGGCCATAACGCTTCCTGACCAACATAGGATCTCCAAAGCGCCTCAACCTCTATGGGTGTCGGTTTGGCCGCCCGGTCATTTCCACGGAAATGGCCGAAAGGCGCGAAAATGTTGTTCACGAGTGAGCGTAGATCGCGTGAGCCACGGGGTGACATATCCAATCTAAGCTGGCCGGCTATCCCGGCGAGGTTGTTGCGGAGGCATCGTTGTGCCCGCCAGATCAAATAAATGGCCATGACAATGCCCAAACCGCGAAGCAGCACCGTCGGCCAGACGCTTACGCCCTGAAACAGCGCGATCGGTTCGCCATTGCCATGCTCCGTCAGAAATTGTGCCAGCGGCTCCCAAAAGGCGCATGCCGAGGCACCCGCGGCAAGACCCAGGGATATGAGCCAGGCCTCGACGGACATCGCGCGCGGCAATACCCGGAGGTAAAGTGTTACCAAGACGAACAGGGCGCCGCCAGCAAGGCTAAGCCCCAAAGTGAGCTGGCTTGACCGCTCGAACCGCGGGAAGAGCTTGCCTGTGCGTGGCTGGATATCGCCGCAGTTCGTGGCATCTTCGTTTCTGCAATCCCAATCGGCGAACCCTTGAGGCCAGAATTCGGCCGCGGAACGCCCTTCCATGACGCTGCCGGTAGTGGCCAACAACTGGGCGGCGCTGCAATTCTCGCTATTGCCCGGACACCCCTCATGTTTCCAGCCGGGTATTCCTGGTGGCGCGACTTGAAGGGGCAATCTATCCCCGGCAAGAGAGAGAACATTTCCGCTTCGTCCGATCTCAAAGATCCGGGAAACCAGGAGTTGCCCGGAAATGTAATCCGAGACCGCCGGCTGCGTTATCCAATGTTTGGCGGGATCGCCGATCGCTAGCAAAGTCGCGAGAAATGCAGAGGTCTGGTAACTGCCGCGGAAGGCAGGGGTTTCGCGTTGAATGCGCTTGTGCAGGGTGGGGCCGAAACTTGATGAAACAATGAGATTGCGAGTCCAGGGAAGCTCGCTTCCCATGGTGAAAGCTTCGTCAAAATCGGTGGTAAAGAATAATGCTTCCGGGAACTGTGGCCGCAGCGCACGCAATATTAGCAGCTTGTCGAACACATTGCTGCCGAGAACGCCGATGGCCTTTATTCCGCGTTTCCCACGCCGAAGATCGTTGTCAACTTCGTGTAGCTCTTCGCTCAACCTTCGCAAATAATCGGCCTGACTTTGCCCCATCGGCCGATCGAAACTATTTTGAGCACCGATCTGTTTTGTACCTCGCGCTCTTTCGTTGCTGCCTGTGACCTCCTCCAAATTGCCGGCCTGAAGAGCCTGACCATCGAGTCCCCGCAAGTAAGGGAGATTGTGAATCCAACCCGGATTGTACCCGTCGCGTGGGTTCATGCGGCCTCCTGGCCGCGTGTGGCCCAAGGCAAGTTCCACGGCTTTGGGGAGGCTCTGGCTGTAATAGCCGTCCCATTCCGAGATCAGTGCGACATCTGCGCCTGCGAACCCCACTCCAACCTTGCGGCGCTTCAACTCGCTCACTAGGCCGCGCGCAAGAGCTCTATCGGTCGCGATGGTTCTTTGCAGATGAAGTCCTAAAGCCTCGAAAAGGCGCTGGACCGTCCCATAGTTTCCAGACAAATCTCCCAAAAGCTGGTTATCGGCTGCGGTTGCGCCATATGCGTAGAATTGGACATCATTCAGGTCTGGCGAATTGGCTTGTCCCGAAAGCTGTCCAAATGCTTGGTCGTAAGGCGGGGCGTAGGCGAACTTGCGCGTTTCGTCTACCATTTCGCGCAGCATATTTGATGAATATGGACCGATAAGCTTGAAGCTACTGTCAGACCCGTTTGTGGACGAATCGGCATACAAGAATCGTTTTAACCCCGATAATTTCCGGAGAGGTTCGCCTCTAAAAGCTTCTTCGTTCAACCAAAGAACCAGGATGTGTTTCTTGTCCGCTTGGAACCGTTGCGAAACCTCCTCAAACCATTCGTAGGCAATAGCGGTCTCTTGCGGCTCGGCGGTTGCGGCCGCCTTTTCCCAAGCCTGTGTTTCCTGATCGTGCAGCATCAAGGCCGGCACCGTTGACCGGGCTTGCACCGGACCGGCGGAAGGACGTTCGTCTGAGGCAGGATATGGCCACAAGAAATAACTTATCTGGCTCAAATTTTGAGGTTCGAATCCCGTGCGTGCAAGACCTGCCAAAACGGCGAACCGGGTCCGCTTGCGATGCTCAGCGTCTTGCGAATAAGGTTCGCCCGGCACCATGACGCCAATGACGAGGGTCCCGCGTTCTCTCTCTGCCAACGGTGACTGCCGCGCACTGGCACCGTTTACCGTTTTCGAGCATTCCGGCTCGAGGTTACCCCTGCCGGACTTATCAAAGGATTTCTCGATCGCGGCGAAAGGATCTTGCCACCGGCGCGCCGCGATTGTTTCGGCACTCGCCTGGATTCCCGCCTCTGCCATTGCTGAAAGCGAGGTGAGAGAGGGAATTCCTAGTTGCAACAAAACGATGCCAAGACCCGCCACGATCGCGCTGCCGCGCGCGAAATTTATCCTCAAGCGACCGCCGAAATTCGCCATGAGCTTGTCCCACTCGCTTCCAGCCGGGATTTGTGGTTGGTTTTCTCGCACCGGAGCTGCCGCCGAGTGCTGAATGCTTACGGTTTCGTCAATAAATTGTAAAAAAATTTAGAATAATGTTTCTTAACGTTTGCCAATATCAGTTAGTTCCCCGCCGATCGATTTTTTTGTTTGGCCGTAAACAGGAGCGCCCTTCTTCCGCGCGCTGCCGCAACTGCACAAAACTCGAGCCAAACTGGCCGCAAATGCTAGCGGGCGCGGGCGTACCGCGCCATTACCCAGCCAGGCTTAGGCTCGCATTGGCCGGCCACGCAGGCGTTGAACGCTGGTTCGCCGCGCGAAAGGCGCTTTTTACGATCACCTTGGCGCGATGCTGACGATATATTTGTTTTCAACCCTCGCCGCGCTTCCACCCGGTTTTTGGTTGGGGGGAGGTCAGCCGGAAAGACAACATGCCTCCTGATCTTCGCCGCCCGGCACGGGCATTAATTTCCGTTTCCGACAAAACCGGGCTTGCCGGATTCGCGGGCGGTCTTTCGAGCTTTGGTATCGAGCTCATTTCAACCGGCGGCACAAGCGCGGTGCTCAAAGGCGCTGGGCTTACGGTGTGCGACGTTTCCGACCTCACGGGCTTTCCAGAACTTTTGGACGGGCGAGTGAAAACCCTGCACCCAAAAATTCACGGCGGGCTCCTTGCGGTCCGCGAAAATCCCGAACACGAGGCGGCAATGCTGGCGCATGGCATCGCGCCGATCGACCTCCTCGTGGTAAATCTTTATCCGTTCGAGGCTGCGCTCGATCGGAAGGCCTCCTTTGCCGAATGCGTCGAAAATATCGATATCGGCGGCCCGGCAATGATTCGCGCCGCTGCAAAAAATTTTGATGATGTCGCGGTCGTCGTCGACCCCGCCGATTATCAGAAGTTCCTTGCCGAATTGACCGGACATCATGGCTGCACGACGTTGGTCCTGCGCCAAGAACTCGCGCAAAAAGCCTTTGCGCGCACCGCCGTCTATGATGCCGCAATCTCGAACTGGTTCGCGGCGGAAACGGGAATCGCAGCCCCGGATTATAGGGCTCTTGGCGGCAAGCGCCTCTCTCACCTGCGTTACGGGGAGAACCCGCACCAGGCTGCCGCCTTTTACGCGAGCGGAGATTCTCGCCCGGGCGTCGCGACCGCAAGGCAGGTGCAAGGAAAGGAACTTTCCTACAATAATGTCAATGACGCCGACGCAGCCTTTGAGCTTGTTGCCGAATTCGATCCGGTCCGGACAGCCGCCGTTGCGATCATCAAACATGCCAACCCTTGCGGCGCCGCAGAAGCGGACACCTTGGCGCAGGCTTACGAGCGCGCGCTGCGTTGCGATCCCGTATCGGCATTCGGCGGCATTGTTGCGTCAAACCGTAAGCTTGATGCAGCGGCTGCCGCGCATATCACAAAGATTTTTACGGAGGTCATCATCGCGCCCGCTGCCGATGATGCCGCGATCGAAATCATCGCCTTAAAGAAAAATTTGCGGCTGCTCCTCACAGGCGGAATGCCTGACCCGCGCGCAAAAGGTTTTTTTATTCGCAGCGTGGCGGGGGGCTATCTCGTCCAGAGCCGCGACGGCGCAAATGTCGACGCTATGGAGCTGCGCGTGGTCAGCAAGCGCGGCCCAACCGAGACGGAATGGACGGATCTCAAATTTGCATTTCGCGTTGCCAAACACGTTAAGTCGAATGCCATCGTTTTTGCCAGGGGCGGCGCAACGGTCGGGATTGGCGCTGGCCAGATGAGCCGAGTCGATTCCGCGCGCATCGCCGCGATCAAGGCCGCCGAGACCGCGCGGGCGGCAGGCTTAAGCGAAAGCCTGGCCAAAGGGTCGGTCGTGGCCTCGGATGCGTTTTTCCCCTTCCCCGACGCCCTGCTGGTTGCCGCAGAGGCAGGCGCGACCGCCGCCATTCAACCCGGCGGCTCGATGCGCGACGCCGAAATTATCAAGGCCGCCGACGATGCCGGGCTTGCCATGGTGTTTACCGGGATACGCCACTTCCGGCATTAACCATGGATTGAATTTCCATGTGCGCATGATCACATACAGTTTTATCGGATACTGCCATATTGCATTCGAAACCGGGCCATTCATCGTGCATTAAGGCCCAAGAAACTAGAAGTTGATAGAAGGCAAATTACTTTTGGAGACGGCAAGCATGCGTATCAGCTCCACCAAAGTCATTCAAGGCAGCCGCGTTCTTTACGCCATCGGCGAGATACAAGCCGTTTCCGCATGGCATCCGGAAAACGCTTCACCGCTGCAACAGGACTGGCAGGAACAAATCCTGCGCGACCTCATCCGCAAAGCCGAAGATATCGACGCCGATGCGATCATCGGAGTCGGCTACCGGAACGACGCGCCGGTCCGGATCGAAGAGACGGGAGTCAATCTCAATCGCGTCGTCGCCACAGGCACCGCGGTCAAGCTTTCCAGCGCCGCCTAAATATTCCCCATCGAGTCACTGGCGTTTTGCCGCGTCGTGCGAGGCAGAGCGTAACGATTTACATCAAAATATAATTCTTGGACTTCCTCGAGATCAACAAGCTCGGCTTGGTGCGGCAAAGAGAGGCCCTCGGCTTTGCTTTCGCCGAGTGGCGGGAGTCCGCATGAAAACACCAGCCACTCGAGCTTTTCAACCTGGCCCTCAGCGCGGAATGGCTGGCACCGTCACTGCGAAATCCACATGATTAACAATCGCCGTTCCCGGTGGCAAGTTGCTCGAAAACACGCTTCCGTCTCGGGCCAAGAATTGCACAGTACCCGAAGGCAGTGCAGGCACGGCGTCGTATAAGTGAATCTTACATCGCATCGGTGTTCCCGAAACAGGCCTTGCCATCGCGGCGCCGCCGCCGCCCCATTTTTATCGGACCAAAAAATCGCTCGATCTTACCGGATTGTGATGAAGTTGCGGTCTCCGGGCTTGTAAGGTTTTGTGAATTAACCGGACGAAAATGTTTCACGTGAAACATTTTTGGAATTATTCTAAAAACTATAAACAAGGCCGGTTGGTATGATTCGGCCTTTGCCTTCCCGCTTACTGTGGCCGAGCGGCATCCCCCACGGACCGGCTAAGAGCGTCGACTTGGTCGCCATAGTGCTCGCGCGTGTCGGGATCGACGATGGCCACCGGCGCCGAGACGATGAGGCCTGCGGCATGTCCAACAGAGGCTGCGGCGCCCGCTGTCGTCTGCATGATTCTTTCGCCAACGCCAACCCTCGAATCCGTCAGGACCTGACCGCTTGCGACGGCGCGGCCGACAAGCTGAACGATCTGCGGGTTCTGAGCAAATGTTCCGTGGTGCAACTGGTCCGGCGAATTCACGCCTGTAAGATTAACGACCTCGATCTTCGCCCGCTCTAGCGCGCTTTTAAATGGCTCTTGATCGGGATCGATGGAGCCGAGCCTCTGCGCGCCCCAAACCTTTCGCGAAACAGCCAGCGCCCGGTCGTCTTGGGACACGAACAATATGACGTGCGGCCGTCGCTCGCCCATCGTCATCACATATTCGCGAGCGAGGTCAATATCGACGTCCGGCGCGGCCAGCATGACGCTGCGGATTTTTTCCGCCACCCTTCCGTCGCGGATCGCCATCTGCCGCAAGGCTTCAAGCGTCACCCAGTTGCCCATCGAATGGGCAAGGACGGTTATCTCCTTGACTTCCGGATCCTTGGCAAGGAAACGCAAACCGTCTTCCAGCGCATCGCGCGAGTAACTCGCGCTCTCGTGATCGTAACCATAGGCAAAGACGCTGCCACGCGATGGCCAAGTGAAGAGCACAGGCACGGCGTTTGCGCCAGAGTCATGCACGATCTGCGCATAGCGGAAGACTGCGTCCTCGAAGCGATTGTTAAACCCATGCACAAAAACCAGCACATGTTTGCTTGGCGTCTGCCGCAACAGGCGGCGGAAGCTTGTGAGCGCTTCCGTTCTGGTCTCATATGCGGCTCCGAGGGTCACGAAATCGGTTGCCGGATTGCCAGGGATTTCGTGCGGCCTTTGAACTTCCCCAATTTGGCGCTGGCTGTCAGGCGGTATAGAAACGACAATATCGGCGAAATCGAGCGTTGGATTCCCCCGCTGACCGGAAAACATTTCGGCTGGATCCGTGCGCTTGCGCGTGGTTGCGACAATCATTTCGACTTTGCTCGTTCCCGGCGCAGTCGCTTGCGCGGGCACGAGCAGGCCTCTCGGGCTTGCACAACCCGCGACTCCGAACGCCGCGATAAGAATGGCCGCCGCTAAGCGCGGGAAAAAGCCTATTCGTGCCGGCAATTGGGTGAGACTGCGCATCTGCCTATCGGCCCAAACTCCACTGCAGCTAGGCAACGCCACCAGGGAAGGAGCGTCAAGATCGGGTTGTACCGGGCTCGCCCGGCGCTACGGGCCGCGCGGTTACAAGAAAAATAGGGATGTCAGTAGCTTACCAATGAAGAGAAATTTTCGCCGGTGAGTCTGAGTGGAATTTTTCTGCAGCAAGTTGCTTCTTTGCCACAGTTCCTGAGGCTCGTTCCCGTGCGGCGGGGCATGCGGCGCCTGCGAAGACGGACGGCGATTAGCCCGCGCCGCCTTCGGCGGCCGCGAGGAGCCGCGCCTGATGATCCGTGATCAATGCATCGATGACTTCGTCCAAGGCTTCCCCGGTCATGACCTTGTCGAGCTTATAAAGCGTCAAATGAATGCGATGGTCGGTGAGCCGCCCTTGCGGAAAATTATAGGTGCGAATACGTTCCGATCGATCGCCGGAGCCGACCTGCGCGCGCCGGTCGGCCGCGCGCTCCGCCTCTTGCCTTTGCCGCTCGATTTCAAAAATGCGCGAACGCAACAAGGTCATGGCACGCGCACGGTTCTTATGCTGCGAACGCTCGTCCTGCACGAAGACGATCGTGCCCGTCGGCAAATGGGTAATGCGGACCGCCGACTCGGTCTTGTTGACATGCTGGCCGCCTGCGCCTTGCGCGCGCATGGTATCGATCTTCAGTTCCGCTTCGTTGATGTTGACGTCGACATCTTCCGCTTCCGGCAAGACAGCGACCGTCGCAGCCGATGTGTGGATACGGCCTTGGGTTTCTGTGTCCGGCACGCGCTGAACCCGGTGCGTGCCAGATTCGAATTTGAGCCGCGCAAAGACACCGCGCCCGGCGATTTGCGCGACGATTTCCTTAAAGCCGCCAAGTGTCCCCTCGCTTGTCGACAGAATTTCGACGCGCCAGCCTTTGAGCTCGGAATAGCGCTGATACATCCGGAAAAGATCACCGGCAAAGAGCGCCGCTTCGTCGCCTCCGGTCCCGGCACGAATTTCGAGAATGGCGCTTTTCTCATCCGCCGCATCCTTTGGCAGCAGCGCGATTCTCAAATCCTGCTCAAGCTGCATAAGTCTCGCCCGGGCCGCGCGAAGTTCTTCCTCGGCGAGAGCCCGCATATCGGCGCCATTGGCGGGATCCGCCAAAATGTCTTCAAGCCCGGCGGCTTCTTTTGTCTGCTCGCGAAACGCGCGAATAGTAGCCGCGATGTCCTCAATTCCAGCGAGTTCACGCGACAGAGCAATATGTGCGGCGGGCTCAAGCGCTTGCGCGAGGCGGGCAATAATCTCCGCATGGCGGCGCAAGATGAGTTCGAGCTGTTCTTGCGGCAACATTTTTGACGCTACGATTAGCCAGGCCCGGGCCCCAACCCGTCGGCGCCGCAATCATATCAAAATGAGATCGATCGGCACAGCCATGATTAAATTCTCGAACGCCATAGTGGGGAGCTCGACGCCACCAGAGGGGATTCAAACGTGCATCTGAGATAGCGGTCTGAGGCTATTGGGGCGGGTGTACGCCATATTGCAATTCGTAAGCCCGAGGAAACTGCCCATGTTTTTGAAATTCAATTACCGTCTAATATTTGTTTCAAAACTGCCCGCAAAACGCTTGTTGGAGCGCTTGCTGGCGGCGGCACTCGTCTCCATGGCGGCGTGTTTGTCTCCTGCGGCCGCTGCCCCGGTGACCGATCATCCCCGGCTATGGTTTAACTCCTCAGACCTGGCGCGCCTGCGTGGCTGGGCCGTCTCATCCAATCCGATGTATCAAAACGGCCTTCTGGCCGCGGCCAATGCCGCCAAGGCCGATGTTGATGCCAAGTGGAACTGGTCGACCGGCTTGCCGAATGCCAATTGGAACGACGCGGGCGGCGTCAATTGGGAGGGCGAAGACACCGAAGCCTACGCCGAATTTTTCGCATTCATGTCGCTCGTCGATCCCAATGGCGCGGCACGCCTGCAATGGGCGATGCGAGCGCGGGCGATGCTCATGTATGTGATGAACCAGGCGGCCCTCGGACCCGCGGCGAATGTGCCGTTCCGCGATCCGGGCTTCATCACCGGCAACCGCGCCAACTATTGGGGCGAGGCCTGGGGCCTCACCGTCGATTGGATCTACGCCTCGCTCTCCGCGGCGGATAAGGCCACCATCCGCAAAGTGTTCATGCAGTGGGCCAATGCCATCTACACCGTGCCGAACCGCGGCGGACAATCGCCGCTGCTGCCAGGTGCGCTCAACGATCCGCGCGTGCTCGGCATCGATGCAACCCAATCCGCCTTCACCCAGCAGAATAACCAACTTCAGTTGCGCTGGGCCGCCAACAATTATTTTATCGGCCAGATGCGCACGCTTGCTCTGATGGCCATGTCCTTCGACGCCGCCGACGATCCGGTGAGCGGGACTGGATTTGGCTCAAGTCTGCGCAGCTATATTCCGGACGTCATGGGATGGTGGCTCTATCAAATTTATGCGGTCTTCGAGGACCCGACCGCAGTACGTAAGGCGCTTGGCATCACCAGCCCCAATTTGAGCATCGGCATTGCGGCGGGCGGCCTGCCGGTCGAAGGCTCGCTCTATGGCGAGTCGCTTGGCTTTCTCGCGCAGGCGCTGCTCGGCCTGCAGACGGCAGGTTATGCGGATCCCGTCGCCAATGGGCCGCAGGCCGGCTTCTTCGCTAGCCCCTATTGGGACAAGCAGGTGGACGGCTTCCTGCATCTCATTGCCCCAGGGCCCTATACGCCGAGCGCGTCATCCGGCTATGGCTATCTCGGCCAAGTATGGCCGATTGCGACTTACGGCGACACGCTGCGCACTTGGATCACGCCGGATTTTATGGACATGATCGGCCCGATCGGCCTTTACGACCGGATCACCAATAATCAGGCGCGGCTCGCCAAGGGGCGCTGGATTGCGGCCAATGTGCTCGAGGGCGGGGCGGCAAATCTTTATTCCCGCGCGGCAAACATCTGGGGCAATTCCTACGCCACCCAGTCGATCCTTTATTTCATGATGTTCGATCCGCAGGCGCCCGCAGCAAGCGATCCGCGCCCAAGCCTTCCGTTGCAATTCACGGCGCCGGCCATCGGCACCATCCTCGCGCGCTCGGACTGGACGCCGAATGCAACCTGGTTCACGACGCGCTGCAGCTGGGAATGGATCAACCACGAAAGCGGCGATTGCGGCCAGTTCACGCTTTATCGCAAGGGCCAGTGGCTCACCAAGGAATGGTCGAATTACGCCAATGATTGGATGGGCTATACGCCGCTCTATCACAATACACTCGGCCTGCAGAACAAGCAGGTACCGATCTCGCCGAGTATCTGGGATACGACGTTGAAATACGGCGGCCAGTGGAACAACGGCGGCAGTTTTGGCGATCCGGGCGTCCTCCTCAGCGCCAACGACAACTGGTCCTATGCGCTGTTCGACATGAAGAACCTCTATAATCATCCCGACTGGTGGACCGCCGGCAAGAACGCGACCGACGTGACCACGGCGGGCCGGTCGGTCGTCTGGCTCAATCCCGATCACCTGGTCGTTTACGATCGCGCCGATTCGGCGGCGGCAAACGAATTCAAGCGCTTCAATCTCGTGCTGATGAATTCGCCGGCGATTTCGGGCCATACCGCCCATATCATCGCCAACGGTCAGGCGCTGACGGTCCAGTCGGTGATGCCGCCAACCGCCACGATCCGCGAGGAGCACTTTTGGAAGACAAACCCGTCTCAAGAAGTGAATGCGGTCTCCGAGCTTGACACGTCCTATGACCGGCTCATCATCGAGGATACCACGAACCCGATATCCATGCGGATGCTCACCGTGCTGCAGGGAACCGATGCGGCGGTGGCGGCCGACACCGCCTTTCCGGTCCATTCGTCCGGCGGAGCTGCCTTTGACGGCGTCTATGTCGGCAACACAGATGTGGTGTTTCCGGCGAGCCTTGCGCGGCCGGTTTCGGCGACGACCTACACGGTGCCGGCGAGCGTCACCCGTCACCTGATCACGGGTCTAACGCCAGGCGCCGGCTACAATGTCGCACTGACAACGGCGGGGAACAGCACAATCATCGCGCTCACGGCGGGGAACAGCTACACGGCTGACGTCGGCGGGGTGATCGGTGTCGGCTTTGCTGCGCCTTCCCTGCCAACCCAGGGCGGCATGGTGGCTGGCCAGCAGTTGCAGCCTCCGTCAAGCGGCGGCGGCGGTGGCGGCGGCGGCGGTGGTGGTGGAGGCGGCGGTGGCGGCGGCGGCACCTGCGGCACCGTGACCAAGCAAGGCAGCGGCTACATTGGCTGGTGCGCGCCGCTGGCTCTCATTGCCGAGGGCGTCTATTTCTACGACATGGTGGGCCAAAGGGTCTATTGGCAGCACAACGGCCAATGGATCTTGATTGCTGACGGCAAGACCGCGCCGCCCTACACCAAAACCAGCACCGGCTATCAAGGCGCCGGCGCGCCCGAGCAGCTTGTTGCCAATGGCGTGCTCTATTACGACACGGTTGAAAAGCGGAGCTACCAGCAGCAAGGATCTGCATGGGTTTTGCTGCTGACGTCTTCGAGCTCATCAACAAAGTAATCGAATACGAGCAGCTGACTCGCTCGAGAAGGATTGCGATTTTGAGTTAGTGTTGTGTGATAAGCGCAATGCCGCGAGAAGGAGCAAGCTTTGAGTCCGGAAATCGGATAGTGAATTTTCTGATGCGACCCCGGTCTAACGATGTTGGACCGGGGTTGATGCGTGAAAATGCAATGGACCCGCGAAATAAATTGCCCGTGACCCTATGTGTCCCTAGCACCTAATTACGTGCCACTATGAGTCGGAACGGCTATGGCGCCGCGGCGGAGCCGCCAGAAACCGTGGCGCTGTTCATCAGGGGCGATTCCGGAGACTCGGCTTCGATCGTGCGAAGTGCCTTTACGTCCGGCCGCCTGGCTTTGTCGGCTCCCTTGATGAGGAGCGCAAAAGCGATGGCGTCGCAGGCAATGAGTGTTAGCCACCAGATCTGCGACGTCGCGATTCCCAAAATGGCGATCGTCAGGACCGCGGCGAGGCCAGCAAGCGCTGCGGGCGCCGTGCTCGCGGGAATTCGCCCGGCAGCGGTGAAAAGCTGAAAAAGGAGAAGCGCGAAAGAGACGGCGCCCACAAGTCCAAAATCGTACCAGAGAACGAACAATAAGCTTGCGGGCGTCCCGTCGGGCAAAAACCCGAAGTTCAATCCCCGATGCACAAATCCATACCCGTGCCCGGTAATCAAACGTGGCCATTGCGAGACGACGAGCTCGTTCCAAATCAGCATCGGCACTGAGGCTAAGCCCGTCTTGACTCCGGTCAATCTTAGACCAAGCTGATAAAGCGAAGGCAGGAGGGGGGACAGCATAAATAAGCCAGCCATGAGCCACGCCAGGACTCGCGCCGTCTTCGCCGGGCCGGACATGGCGGTTGCAAATACGAATGCGCCGGCGCCCATTGCAAGCAGCGCAATCTGCGCAAATCCGGCCAGTGCCGCGGCGGCCACGAGTACCGCGAGGCTCGCCGCGGCGAGCCAATCCTCGCGCAGAGACAGCAACCCAAGGGCAGGCCAGACGAGGACTATTGCGGTGACCAACGCGCGTTCGAACAGAGTTTCGTCGAACGCAAAGCCGCCGAGAAACCAGGGCGTGCCAAAGAACGCCAAGACAATCGTCGCCACGCTCGCCAGCGCGAGGCCTATGGGCAGCAGATATAAATCGAGAGGTTTTGTTTGCTGCGGCAGATAAACCGCGGCGAGTCCGGCAAGAAGCGCTGCACCGGAAGTCTGCAGAAATCTTACGCCCGCTTCCGCGGGAAACGGGGTCCAAACCAGCGACAAGCCCGCCCACAAACCCACAAACACGAAGGTCGCAACCATCGGCGTAACGAGGGCATCCCTTAGCCGCCGGCCGGCATGTTCCGGCTCGTCCAACAGCGACCCAATTAGAATCAAAATCGCGCCAACGGGCATCAAAACATAGATCGCGCCGTGCCAGAAGATTCCCGTACAAGGCAGGCAGAGGAACAATACGGTCAGTCCAAGCCGGATCAGAAGTTTCCCGGCGGCCCCGGCCGGCGTGTCACTGGATCGGAAGGCGACGGACATGAACTCGGTGCTTCATGACGAAAGGCCCGGGCATGTAAAATTCGCTTAGACCTCTTTCGCGAATGATGAGGAACGCCTTTATGCCGCGAATGATTCGCAAAACTAAAGCGCGAATGCAAGGAGAGCAAACCTGCCGCGGTATCGGCTAATTAATATCAATTACAAATATTTATCAGCGCATACCAGCGCCTGGCCGGCCTCCATTGGCAAGCAGTTTTTGCCACGAACGATTGGGGCATTCATGGGCCTGCGGCGCGGCTGATGCGTTTCGGCAACGGCGCCAGAGCCTCGCGCGTTCTCTTTGCGGGTCTGCCCAAAATTGAGGTAGAGCCATGATAAGTCATTTGGACTGTTCAGTGAAACATTTCCGAAGCGAAAAAAGAATGCGAGCCTTCCTTCGACGTGTTGAGAACGTCTTGTGGTATCTCAAGGGATATCCCGTGGTCCCCTTCGCCTTGACCGAGTTCGCTGCGAAAGCCACGAATGAGTTCAGGCGCCTCTACCAGGGG
>JACXTT010001161.1_pt1 | contig 44572 bp, 35 predicted proteins | sample 9270951 | NCBI WGS metagenome assembly JACXTT01 (sample SAMN15532306, study PRJNA645909) | rock metagenome | isolation source: weathered quartz diorite | place: Puerto Rico | collected 2017-06-21
CGACCGCAGGAGCCTGAACGACGGCCTCGACGATTCCGGATCGGGGAGAAAAGGGCCGATTGTCATCAGTCCTGAGACCTTCAGGTTTGGAAGGACGCTGATCCTTCGTGCTAGTTCCTGCACATCCTGGGGCTGCACGCCGAATTTAGTCGATTCCCCCGTCGATCGCACTTCAATAAGGATCTCGGCCGTCCGCCCGGCGGCGGCGGCTTTTTTCGAGATTTCCGAGGCAAGGCCCAGCGAATCGACGGAATGAACGAGGTGGATCCACCGCGCGAGCTGCCTGACCTTGTTCGATTGGAGATGCCCGATGAAGTGCCACCGGATATCTCCGTCGGCGAGGGATTCGCGCTTCCGGAGGAGTTCCTGAACGTAGTTCTCTCCGAAGTCGCGCACCCCCGAATTCACCGCCTCTCGGATCAGGTCGCTTGAGACCGTCTTCGTGACCGCAACCAGCGTGATCTCATCACTCTTTCTACCGGCGCGATTGCACGCTGCGCCGATCCGGCGGCGGACGATTTCAACGTTCTGAGCTACCGATTCAGCCACGGAGCTTCAAATATACTTGATTTCGCGACCAAAATCAACGATGGGGGAGCGTCGACTTCAATCATTACTTGACTTCAAATTTATTTTTTCTTTATATTTTATCAGGAGTCGAATTTTCAACGATCGCTCATGGACACGTTCGATTTTGACAATACCGAAGACGACCCGGAACCTTCCGGAGGCAAGAAGGACAACTTCGACGAGGAGATCCGCAAGTTCAAAGACCGCTTGAGGGAGGGCGGGGGCACCACCAACATCGAAGCCCTCGAAGAAATCGTCAGTTTCTATTTCGAAAACGAAAAGTACGAGGAGGCCCTTCATTTCATCAATCTCCTCCTGGAATACCTGCCCTTCAGCTCGGATACCTGGCAGCGTAAGGGGATTATCCTCAACAACCTGCAGAAGTACCAGGACGCCCTCGAGTGCTTCGAGAGGGCTCTCAATCTTAATCCGGTCGATACGGAGCTCCTGATCAGCCGCGGGCTCGCCCTCGACAACCTGGGACGCCACGAGGAGGCCCTCGAGTGCTTCGATAAGGCGCTGGAGCTCGATTCCTCCAACGAAGAGGCCCTCTTCAGCAAGGCGGTCACTTTCGAACGGATGGACCGCTTCGGGGAGGCCATCCAGCTCTTCCGGTTCATCCTCGCCTCGAATCCGGCACACAAGGAGGCCTGGTACGAATTGGGCTTCTGCTTCGATTGCACGGAGAAGCTGGACGACGCCCTGGCCTGCTACGACAAGCACATCGACCTGGATCCGTTTAACCACAGCGCGTGGTACAACCGCGGCATCGTGCTCAACAGGATGATGCAGTACGCGAAGGCGATCGAAAGCTACGACATGGCGCTCGCCGTTAAAGACGATTTCACAGCCGCCTGGTATAACAAGGGGAACGCGTTCGCGAACCTCGGACGGCTCTACGATGCGGTCGACTGCTACAAGGAGACCCTGCGCATCGACCGGAAGGACGTTCCGGCCTGGCACAATATCGGCAACGCGTACGAAGAGCTCGGTTTGTACAAGGAGGCGATTAAGTGCTTCACCCAGGCGGTGAAGCTCGATCCCCGCCATTACGAATCGTTTTTCGGCCGGGGGAGCTGCTACGACTCCCTCGAGCAGTACAAGAAGGCCTACAACGACTACAACAAGGCGCTGGCGCTCTGCAAGAACTATCCGGAGCTCTGGCACGCGAAGGCCGACGTTGCGTACACGCTCGGAAAGTGGCGCGAGGCGCTCTACAGCTACAAGATGGCGGTGAGATACGATCCCTCCAACTCGGAGGCATGGTACGACTTCGGCGAGACGCTCCTCGAGTACGGCTACCTGAAGAAGGCCCTGATGGCGTTCAACAGGTGCATCGAGCTTCAGCCGAAGTGGGCCGACCCTCTCTACAGCCGCGCCAAGGTGCTCTTCCTCCTCCGGAAGACGCTCGACGCCCTCGAGTCGCTGAGGGCCGCATTCAAGATGGATCCGGAGAAAAAGAAATTATTCGAGAAGGAATTCCCCGGCGTACACTCCATTAAGGAATTCACCACGATCCTTGAATAAGCACGTGTAGGCGCCGGCTTTAGCCGGCGTGCTTTGGTTGGCCACGGGCCATTGCCCGGAAAACGGTAGGCGCCGGCTTCAGCCGGCGCGTCGTTAACCGCAGCCCTCAATGAATCCGGAAGTACAGACAAAATACGACCGCCTGCGTTCTATTCTGCGCAGCATGAAGAGCGTCGTCATCGGGTACTCGGGCGGGGTCGACAGCACGCTCCTCCTGAAGGCCGCCTCTGACGAGCTGGGAGAGGGCTCGCTCGCCGTGATCGGCAGGTCGGAGACCTATCCGACCCGGGAATACGAGGAAGCGGTCAGGATCGCTCTCGAGATCGGCGCCCGGTACGAAGAGGTTCGCACCGAGGAGACGGACGACCTCAAGTTCAGGGAGAACCCTTCCAACCGCTGCTACTACTGCAAGACGGAACTGTTCTCGAAACTGGGAGCCATCGCCGCTTCCCGCGGGATCCGCTGGATTGCCGACGGTACCATTACCGACGATCTCGGCGATTTTCGCCCGGGGATGAAAGCCAAGAGCGAGCATCAGGTGCGCTCCCCTCTCCTGGAAGCGGGGATGTCGAAGGCCGATGTGCGGGAAGCGTCGCGTGCGCTCGGGCTCCCCACGTGGAACAAGGGCTCGTTCGCCTGCCTCTCGTCGCGGTTTCCGTACGGCTTCGCGATCACGAAGGAAGCCCTTCGCAAGGTGGACGAGGCCGAGACTCTCTTCCGCGACCTCGGGTTCCGCGACTTCAGGGTGAGGCATCACGACGACAAGACTGCGCGCATCGAGGTAGGACGTGGCGAGGTTGGACGCCTCCTTGACGAAGATCTCCGCGCAATGATCGTCGCTCACCTCAAGAAGCTCGGTTTCACCTATGTGACCCTCGATCTGCAGGGCTACCGCACCGGCTCGATGAACGAAGTATTGAAGACAGCGGCTGCCCCTGTTTCTCCGGGCACGGGCCCGTAGGCGCCGGCTTTATCCGGCGTCAGATTGGTGTCACGGTCCATACCGTGACACCCGCGGGAAAGCGCCGGCTTCAGCCGCCGTTGTTTCGGACCTTCGGAGCTGTCGATGCCTTGCACTGGTGTCACGGTCCATACCGTGACACCAGCGGGAAAGCGCCGGCTGTAGCCGCCGTTGTTTCGGACCTTCGGAGCTGTCGATGCCTTGCACTGGTGTCACGGTCCATACCGTGACACCAGCGGGGAAACCCCGGCTTCGACCGGCGTGCCTTTGCGCGCGTTCATTCGGTGCCGAAAATGGCACTTTGCGGCCCCGGATATTGTTGTAATAAGTGCTTACGAAACCTTAACAAGAAGTCTCTCGATGAGGCAGTCGCTACTCCTTCTCCTCCTTTCCCTTTTCGCAACCGTTCTTCCGCTCCGGCAGGCCCGGGCTCAATCCACAACGTTCGGCAAGAATAAGGTTCAGTACAAACAGTTCGACTGGTACTATATTCAGTCGGGCCACTTCGACATCTACTTCGACAGGGGCGACGAGTACATCGCGGATTTTACCGCCGACATCGCCGAATCTTCGTACGCCGCCATCAGCAAGTCGTTCCGCTATCAGATCACCTCTCGCATTCCGATCGTGGTGTACGACTCCCACAATGAGTTCCAGCAGACGAACGTCGTGAACGAGTACCTGGAGGAGGGGATCGGCGGCGTGACGGAGCTGTTCAAAAACCGCGTCGTCCTTCCGTTCGAGGGCGACTACAAGAAGTTCCGGCACGTCATCCACCACGAGCTCGTCCACGCCGTGATCAACGACATGTTCTACGGCGGCTCCATCCAGTCGATCATCGCGAACAACATCACCCTCCAGCTCCCGATGTGGTTCAACGAAGGGCTTGCGGAGTACGAAGCGCTGAAATGGGACAGCAACTCCGACATGTTCATGCGGGACGCGACGATCCACGAGTACCTCGCCCCCATCGACTACCTGAACGGTTACTTCGCCTACCGCGGCGGCCAGTCGGTCTGGAACTACATCAGCACGAAGTACGGCGACCAGAAGATCGCCGATATCCTTTCGCGCATCAAGGGGACGCGGAGCGTCGACGCGGGATTCCGGAGCGCGATCGGCCTGAGTGTGAGCGAGCTCTCGGAGCGGTGGCAGAAGGAGCAGAAGGTGCTCTACTGGCCCGACATCGCCAAGCGCGAGGACCCGGCGGACTATGCCCGCCGCCTGACGGAACACAAGAAGGACGGCGGCTTCTATAATACCAGCCCTCGCATCACGCCGCAGGGAGACCGGGTCGCCTTTATCTCCAACCGCGACGATTATTTTGACGTGTTCATCATGAACGCGATCGACGGCTCGATTCAGGATAAGATTGTCAAGGGGCAACGGACGCCCGACTTCGAGGAGCTGCATCTGATCACTCCCGGCATGTCGTGGTCGCCCGACGGAAAGCGACTCGCGCTCGCGGCGAAGAGCGGCGACAAGGATGCCATCATCATCATCGACGCCTCCTCGGGACATACGGACAAGATCGAGTTCGATCTGGACGGAATCTTCTCCGTCGACTGGTCGCCACCGGCCGCCGATTCGGCGCCGGCGGACGACCGCCTCGCGTTCGCCGCGGCAAAGGGAGGGAGATCGGACATCTACCTCTATAACCTGCGCACGAAAGAGCTTCGTAATCTCACGGACGACGTGTTCAGCGATGCGGATCCCTCGTGGTCCGCCGACGGCAGGGCCGTCTTCTTCTCGTCCGACCGGAAGAACAACCTCGTCGCAGGCCCAATGCCCAGGGGGTTCAAGATGCAGCAGTACGATTTTCACCAGTCGGATCTCTACCGCTACGACATACCGTCGGGCTCGATCACGCGGATCACCGACGAACCGAACAGCGACGAGGTGTCTCCCGTCGCGGCGCGCGACGGCAAGCACCTCCTCTACATCTCGGACAAGAGCGGGATCAACAACATCTACGTGCGCGACCTCGACAGCGGGACCACGCACCCTCTGACCAACTCGATCGCCGGCGTCTATCAGCTCTCCCTGTCGCAGGACGGCTCGAAGCTCGCCTTCAGCACGCTCGACGATGGAGGCTTCGACATCTTCCTCATGCGATCGCCTCTCGACCGGACCCTGAAGATCAGGGATGTGGAACCGACCGAGTACGTCAAGCGCCTGAGCCAGCCATCAGCCCAGTCGGCGGCCGCCGCTGCCAAAGAGGAAAGCCTGAAAGTCGGGGAGAATATCCTGATCCGCAGCGAGGGCCACGACACCACGAAGCTCTACGGCGAGGATGTAAGGATCGACCTGCGCAACTACGTTTTCAACGACGCGTTCCGCGACGTCCAGGAAAAGAAGACCGATACGGCAAAGAGCATCCAGGTGACGGATAACGTCGATTCGGAGGGTAACTACAAGGTCAACAAGTACAAGCTCAACTTCTCGCCCGATATCGTCTACGGGAATGCCGGCTACAATACGTTCTACGGCGTCCAGGGATCAACGCTCATGGCGTTCAGCGACATGCTCGGAGACCACCAAATCTTTCTCCTCACGAACCTCCTCTTCGACCTGAAGAACAGCGATTATGCGATCGCCTATCTCTACCTCCCGAAGCGGATCGATTACGGGATCCAGGCATTTCACAGCGCGCGGTTTATTGTCCTCGACGATACGATCAACGGCTCGAGCCTCTACCGGTTCAGGAACTACGGGGTGACCGGACTCGCCTCCTTCCCGATCTCCCGCTATGAACGGCTGGAATTCAACCTCTCGTGGTACAACATTACGCGCGACAACCTCGATTACACATTCCTCCCCTCGCAGAGGAGAAGCCTCATCCTGACGGAGCTCAGCTACGTGCACGACAACAGCCTCTGGGGATTGATCGCCCCGGTCAACGGCAACCGCTACAACCTCTCCGTCATGGCAAGCCCCAAGATCGGCGGGGAGGCCCTCGGGTTTACAACAGTCACGGCCGACTACCGAAACTACTTCAGGCTCTGGAAGAATTACACGTTTGCGTTCCGGCTGGCGGGCGGAGGGAGCTTCGGACCGGATCCGCAGCGGTTCATCGTGGGGGGAGTCGACAACTGGATCAACCGCGAGTTTGAGAACAATCACATCCCCATCGACAATGCTGAGGATTATGTCTTTCTGACCTCCGGGATTCCGCTGCGGGGTTACAATTATAACGCGAGGCTCGGGACGAAATACGGATTGATGAACATGGAGTTCCGGTTCCCCTTCTTCGGGTATTTCGTCGCAGGGCCCCTGCCGATCTTCTTCCAGAGCCTCAACGGAGTCCTCTTCCTCGATATGGGTGGGGCGTGGACCTCTTCGGCTGATTTCAAGGGGGTCGACAGGGACGCCGACGGGAACATTGTCATGAAGGATCTACTCAGCGGGGTGGGGTACGGCGTGCGCGTGGTGTTCCTTGGGTTCCTTCTGAAGTTCGACGTCGCCTACGCCTACGATCTCCGGAATTTCTCGACTCCTAAGTTTTACTTCTCGCTCGGACCCGATTTGTAACAGCACACTGTAGGTGCTGACCGGTAGGCGCCGGCCGGTAGGCGCGGGCTTCAGCCCGCGCGCTCCACTCTACAAGGTGAACTGGTGTCACGGTCCATACCGTGACACCACCGCGCTCCCCCCTCTACAACGGCAGGAACACCGTAAACTTGCTTCCCTTCCCCACTTCGCTCGTCACCTCGATGCGCCCGCGGTGCAGTTCCGCGATCCACTTTACAATCGACAGGCCCAGGCCGCTTCCGCCCATCTCCCGGGTGCGCGCCTTGTCCACGCGGTAGAACCTGTCGAAGACCCTCCCGAGATCCGCGCGCGGAATTCCGACGCCTGTATCCTCGATCTGAACCCGCACGAACCCGTTCTGGCGCTCCGAGGCGACGCTGACGCGGCCGTTCTCGGGTGTGTACTTGATGGCATTGTCGAGTAGATTCAGAAAGAGCTGGTGCAGGCGATGCCTGTCGCCGATCACGATCACGTCCTCGTTCAGCCGCAGCTCGACGCCGATGTGCTTCTTCATCGCCATGATCTCGCTGTCCTCGTGAAGCTCCTTGAGGAGATCCTTCAGGTGCACCTCCTCGTAATAGACCTCCTGCGCGCTGAAATCGGCCTTCGACATTGTCAGGAGGTCGTCGACGATCGAAGAGATCCTGATCAGCTCCTCGAGATTGCTGACGAGAACCCGCCGGTATTCCTCGGGATCCTTCTCGCCGCGGAGGCAAAGCTCCACCTCCCCGCGCATGATCGTGAGGGGCGTGCGCAGCTCGTGCGAGGCGTCGAGAGAGAACTGCTTGATTTGCTCGAACGACTGGCCAAGGCGCGCGATCATTTCGTTGAACGTCGAGACAAGCCTCCCGATCTCGTCGTCCACCTTGCGCTCGGGGATCCGCTGGTTAAGGTTTTTGACAGTGATCTGGTGCGCCGTTTTCGTCACCATGTCCACGGGCTTGAGCGATTTGTACGCAAGGAACCAGCCGCCCCCGACCGAGACGGCGAGCGCCGCGGGGATCAGGATGAGAAAGATCGAGTAGAGGTTGCCGAGGGCATCGGTGAGATCGGCGAGAGGGTATGCCACGAAGATCGCCAGCTCTTTCGTCATGGTGGCGGCGACCCGGAGCTCGTCGCCGTCCTGGTCGTGGATCGTCTTGACGATGACCGAGTCAGGCCTCGCCTGGGAATACATGAGGGACTCGGCAAGCGCCATCAGACTGTCGTCTCTGAGGGCGCTGAAGGAGCGATACTCGATCGAGCCCCAGTGCCGGTTGATGACTTCGATGAGAGTCCTCTTGGGGTTTGAGAGCGCGTGCGCGTAGATCTCGTTCCAGAGGATATCGTTCGTCTCCGCCGAGTCTGGCGCAGCGCGGCCGCTGTCGGGTACTGCGGCCGGCGTCGGGATCCGCTTTGGCGCGATTCTCTTTCCCTTGGCGTGCTTGTGTTCCAGGAAGTTCTTGACCCATCCCGCCTCGGTCACGAGGGAGCGGTCGAGATTTTCGTAGAGACGCTGGCTGGAGTACATGAAGGCGATCACGCCGAAACCGCCGAGCGTGGTCAGCAGAACGAAGAAGTACCAGAGGATCAGCTTTGCGCGGATGGATCCGAAGAGCGACGCCACATTAATCCTCCTTCAGGACGTACCCGACGCCGCGGATCGTATGAAGAAGTTTCTTCTCGAAACCGTCGTCGATCTTGCTGCGGAGGTGATTAACGTAGACGTCGACCACGTTGGTGCCGGTGTCGAAGTTGTAATTCCAGATGTGCTCGGAAAGTACCGTCCGGGTGAGCACCCGGCTGGCGTTGCGCATGAAATATTCCAGCAGGGCATATTCCTTCCCGGTCAGCTCGATCGAGGCATCCCCCCGCTTCGCCTTGTGGGAAACCGTGTCGAGCTGCAGATCGGCGATGTTCAGGACGGTCGACTTCTCCGCGGCGCCCCGTCGGAGGAGTGTGCGGACGCGGGCGACCAGCTCCGCGAAGGCGAAAGGTTTGGAGAGGTAATCGTCCGCTCCGGAAGCGAGCCCGTCGACCTTCTCTTCAACCGTGTTCTTTGCGGTGAGCATGAGAATCGGAGTTTGGATATCCTTTCCCCTGAGCTCCCGCAGGAGCGTGATCCCGTCCTTCCTGGGAAGAAGGATGTCGAGGATCATGAGGTCGTACCCCCCCGACGAAACCAACTGCTCGGCTTGAACGCCGTCGTGGGCCACGTCGACGGTGAAGTGCTCTTCCTCGAGACCCTGCTTGAGGAATTTTGCGACCTTTTTTTCGTCTTCGACTACGAGGATCTTCATGCGACCGCCTGTTCGCGGTAATATACGAAGGTAGCGCCTGCCAGATGTTAAGAGAATATTAAATGATTTTAACCTTAGTTCAAAATCGGCGCATCTGAACGGGCTCCTGCTCGCTTTCCCCGTTTTTCGCACAGATCATACCTGCGGTTTCGGTTGTTGCCGACATTTCGTATATTTCCCGCCGAACCGAAGAATCATGAGAATTTCGGCTGCGGCGGTCATCATAGCGGTTGTGGTTTCGGGGTGCTTCCAGCAGATCGCCGTGAGCTCCCTCGGTGGAATCATGGACACGGGATTCGAGGTCCTCAACGAAGAGCAGGATCTCGACCTGGCCGAGAAGAGCATCGCCTCGAACCTGAAGCTCCTCGAGACGATCCTCCGGCAGGATCCCGACAACCCGCGCACCCTCCTCCTCGCCTCCATCGGCTACTCAAGCTATGCCCTGGGCTTCGTCGAAGACGACAGCGCCGAACGGGCACGCCTCTTTTACGACCGGGCGAAGTCCTACGGCATGAAGATCCTCCTGAGGCGCGATAAGTTTGCGCGGGGGGCCGGGCGCAGCCCCGGGGAGTTTGAGGCCGGCCTTGCAGCCCTGAAGCGGGACGACGTACCCGCCATGTTCTGGACCGCCGTGGCATGGGGAAGCTCCATACGGCTCAACCTGAGCGATCCCGGAGCTCTTGCCGATCTCCCGAAGGTGGAAGCCCTGATGAACGGCGTGCTCGAGCGCGACTCTTCGTACTTTCACGGCGGGGCGCACTTCTTCCTCGGCACCCTCTACGCGAGCCGCTCGAAAATGCTCGGGGGCGATCCTGAGCTTGCGCGCCGGCATTTCGAGGAATGCCTGGGGATCAACCGCGGCAGGTTCCTCATGACCTACATTTATTACGCCCGCACGTACGCCGTCCAGACCCAGGACAGGGCACTCTTTGAGCGCTGCCTCACGACCGTCGACACTTCATCCATCGACATTCTCCCGGATTCGCGCCTCTCGAATGCGGTCGCAAAGAAGAAGGCGCGCGTCCTCCGGGCAAAAATAGAAGAGCTTTTCTAACATCCGAATGAGCATGAATTCCTATCGCAAAATCAGCTTCCGACACGCGGCATGCGCCGCCGTTCTGAAAGCGCTCACAGCAGCCGTCCTCTTCTCCGACGCCGCTGCGGCGCAGCAATACACGATCAAGTTCGCCACGGTGGCTCCCGACGGCAGCCCATGGATGAACGTCATGCGCGAGTTCGACCGGGAGATCAGAAAGGAAAGCGGCGGGCGGCTCGGGTTCAAAATCTATCCTAACAACATCCAGGGCGACGAGAAGGACGTCCTCAGGAAGATCAGGCTCGGCCAGCTCCAGGGGGCCGGAATCACGGGCGTCGGGATGACCACCATCTCCCCGATGCTGAGGATTCTCGACTCCCCTTTCCTCTTCAAGTCGACCGGGGAAGTGGACGAGATCCATAAAGAATTCGATGGAGAGTTCAATAAGGCGTTCGACGAAAACGGCTTCGTGAACCTCGGCTGGGCGGAGGTGGGCTTCATTTACGTCTTCACCAACACGCCCGTCAAAACGCCCGACGACATGAAGAAGGTCAAGATGTGGATGTGGGAAGGGGATCCGATCGCCCAGGCGGCGTTCGAGGCGATGGACCTCCATCCGATCCCCCTCTCGATCACCGACGTCCTTACGTCGCTCCAGACGAACCTCATCGACGGATTCTATACGTCCCCGCTCGCCGCTATCGCTCTTCAGTGGTTTCCGCGCGCGAAGTACATGCTCGACGCCCCGCTTGCGAATGCAACGGGAGCCGTGGTGATCGCCCGGAAGAAGTTCGATGAGCTGCCGCCTGACCTTCGGGAGATCCTCGTCAGGAACGGAAAGGTGTACATGAAGAAGCTGACGCAGGTGAGCCGCGAGGAGAACGCGAAATCGATCGAGACGCTCAGGAAAAACGGCATCACCATCGTCGAGCCCCCCTCGGCTCAGGCCGCGGCGATGTATGACAAGATCGGCACGAAAGCCCGCCGGCTCCTCGCCGGGAAGCTCTACTCCCGGGATCTGCTCGACAGGATCGAGGGGGCGGTCGCCGCATATCGCGCTCACCCTCGCAAGGGCTCCGATTGAAGGCGCTCAGGGCTTTCAGCCGCGGTCTCGCGGCCGTGGAAGGCGGCCTCACGGTGCTTGTGCTGGGGGTGATGGTAGTTCTCTCGTTCCTCCAGGTCATCCTGCGCAACTTCTTCTCCACCGGGATCCTCTGGGTCGATCCCTTTCTCCGTCACCTGGTGCTGTGGGCCGGATTCCTGGGAGCGTCTCTTGCCACGCGACAGGAGAAGCATATAAACCTCGAGACGACCACCAGGTTTTTCAGTCCGAGAGGAGTCGAATCAGCCCGCCTCGCCACGAATCTCTTCGCCTGCGCCGTGACCCTCTTCCTCGCGCAGGCAGGGTTGACGTTCGTACAGAGCGAGATGACCTCCCCGGAAGAACTCTTCAGAATTGGCGAGACCCCTTTCGAGGCGTGGTGGTTCGAGACGATCATCCCGGCCGGCTTCGCGCTTATGGCGTTCCGTTTTCTCATCCGATCGATCGAGCACATCGGAGGGATTCTTCATCCTCCGGAAGCCGCTGAACGCGCCGAAAACATCCCCACCTTCGAGAAGTAATGCAGACGCTTCTCTACGGCGCGGCGCTGGCCCTCCTGGCGTTCCTCGGAGCCCCGCTCTTTTCGATCATCGGATGCATCGCCCTCCTGGCCTTTTCCTCTGAAGGGATAGATTCTTCCGCAATCATCGTCGAGCTCTACCGGCTCGCAAGCGCTCCCTCGCTCATTGCGATTCCGCTCTTCACCTTCGCCGGATACCTTCTCGCAGAAGGGGGAACCCCGAAACGGCTCGTGGCCCTCTCCCGCGCGCTCTTTGGATGGATGAGGGGAGGGCTTGCGATCGTCGTGCTGGTATCGTGCGCCGTCTTCACCGCCTTCACCGGCGCCTCGGGAGTCACGATCATCGCCCTCGGAGGTCTCCTCTACCCCATTCTGGTCCAGCAGAAATACCCGGAGCGGTTTTCGCTCGGGCTTCTCACCACGTCGGGGAGCCTGGGGCTTCTCTTTCCCCCGAGCCTGCCGCTGATCCTTTATTCTATGGTCGCCTCGAATTCGAGGGCCTCAAGCGGGGCCGTCGCCGAAGTGGGAATCGACAAGCTCTTCGCGGCCGGAATAATCCCGGGAATCCTTCTGGTCCTGCTCCTCTCGCTCTACAGCGTCAGGCAGGGCGTCAGATACAGCGTCCCCAAGACGCCGTTTTCATGGGGTGCCGTCCGAGCGGCGCTGAAAGATGCAATCTGGGAGATCCCTCTGCCGTTTCTGATTATCGGGGGAATCTACGGAGGGTTATTCACAGCAACGGAGGCAGCGGCGGTGACGGCGTTTTACGTGCTCGTGGTCGAGGTCTTCATCTACAGAGACCTGAAGCTCTTCTCGGACGTTCCCCGGATCATGCGCGAGAGCATGGTGCTCGTTGGAGCGATCCTTGTCATCCTCGGATGCGCGATGGGACTCACGAATTATCTCGTGGACCAGGAAGTGCCTATGAAGCTCTTCGCCACGATCCAGCAGTTTATCTCGAGCAAAGCGGTGTTCCTTATTTTGCTGAACATCTTCCTCCTCATCGTCGGGATGATGATGGACATCTTTTCCGCGATCATCGTCGTCGTGCCGCTCATCATCCCCATCGCAACTGCTTACGAGGTGAACCCCGTCCATCTCGGCATCATATTTCTGACGAACCTCGAGATCGGATATCTGACTCCTCCGGTGGGCCTGAATCTTTTCATCTCGAGCTTTCGCTTCCAGAAGCCGGTCTCGGAAGTCGTCCGGTCGGTGCTTCCCGCCATCGGAATTCTTCTGGCCGCTCTCGCAATCATCACCTATGTACCCGGCCTGAGTCTGTGGATCGTAGACGCGCTGGGGATAAAATGAAGGGAGACCACCCATGAAAAAGATCGTCATCTGCCTGCTCCTCGGGATCTCAACCGCATATCCGCAGGGAGGCCGGCTCATTGAGAATCCCCTGAAGGATATTCCGAAGTGGGTCCGCGACGGATTCACCTCGCGCCATCTGGACGAGCGATACACAATCCTCTATCGCCTCTACCCGCACTGTGTGCGGGGAGATTTCAACGGCGACGGCAAGCGCGACGCGGCCATCCAGGTGCAGGAAAGGTCGTCCGGAAAGATCGGAGTGGCGGTCTTCCTCGCGAAGAAGGCTCAAGCCCTCTACGTTCCGGTGACGATTCTGGGGGCCGGCAAGGCTGTCGGCAGCGCCGGGGACGACTTCAAGTGGGCCGATCTGTGGAGCCTGCGCAAAGAGGGGAGTACCGCCGGCCTGCGCGCCGGCACACCCCCACCCGAGATGCACGGTGACGGTCTCACGCTCGGAAAGCGGGGCGGGAAGAGCGGCTTCGTCTACTGGGACGGCTCGAAGTACAGCTGGCAGAGGTTGGGCCGGTAACGGCCGGTCGTACGCGCCAGTTGTAGGCGCCGGGTTTAGCCGGCGTCCGCGTCTCCGTGAAATCCTCGTTCGTTCCGCCGCTCTGCGGCGGAACGCCTCTTCGGGCGCTCCGCGCCCTGGCTTGGGGCATACAACAAAGGGTAAACTGGTGTCACGGCACATGCCGTGACACCAGAGGGTAGGAGCCGGCTTTAGCCGGCGCGTCGCGAGTTCGACTTCAAACTGGTGTCACGGTCCATACCGTGACACCAGGGCGGAAGGATTGGAATATTCTGCAATGCCCATATGCAAAACCACTGCACCCCGACGATTCGGTAGGCGCCGGCTTTAGCCGGCGCGTGGCGAGTGCGACTTCTGCCCATGGCTCGATTCAAACTCTCTGAACGTTTCGCCGCAAGCCTCAATCTCCTTCCGAAAGCCGTTCATGACGCCTTCCCTGCAGTGTTGTTCGGCAGGGTGCTTGTCACTGCGGTTCGGATGGGAGTATTCGAGGCCTTGGACGCAAGGGCGATGACGGCCGGTGAGGTTGCCGGCGCACTGGGCCTCCCCGGCCAAAGCGCCGGACTCCTCCTTTCGTCGCTTCATGCCGGGGGATACCTGAAGAAGCGTGGTGGATGCTACTCATTGTCCCCTCAGGCCTCGAAGTGGCTCGTCAGACGCTCCCCCTCTTATCTCGGAAACTTTCTCGGGTATATCGAGCTCCTGCAGGGGCGCTGGATGAATCTCGAAGAGTCGCTGAGAAAAGGGACCGCAGCAAAGGCGTATCCCTCCGCTTTCTCCCCCGAAGAGTGGCGGATCTATACCGACGGGATGATGGATCTGGCCGGGCTTCTCATGCCGGCGGCCATGCCCCTCCTCTCGCTTCCCCCGGGGGCGCGCAGCCTCCTCGATCTCGGCGGTTCGCACGGCCTCTATTCAATAGAGCTCTGCACGCGATATCCGGGCCTGTCGGCGACGATTGCGGATCTTCCGCCCGTGCTCGAACGGACAAGGGAGATCGTCGCCGGGCATGGCCTCTCCGATCGGATCACGCTCCTCGAGTGCGATATGACACTGAGTCATTTCGGTGTTGAGCGTCACGACGCGATTCTCATGTTCAACATCGTCCACGGCTTTCGGCCGGATGACAATCTCACAATCCTCGCCGCCGCCCGAACGGCGCTGAAGAACAACGGCGCCCTCTTCATCCTCGATCAGTTCGAGAGCGAGCGGAGCCACGGGGAGGAGAGGTTGCTTCCTCTTATGGTGGGAATCAACCTGCTCAATGAAGCAGGAGGAAATGTGTATAGGAAAGAGACGGTCCTCGAATGGTGCTCGGCGGCCGGGCTGAGTCCCGCCGGGTCGCACCGCCTTTCGCTCCCCGGAGTCGGACTCTTAAAACTTGTGAAACACTGACGTCAATTCATGAGGAGGAATCATCGATGAGAATCAACGCCCTTTGGCTCGCGCGCGCGAGCATCTGCGTTTCGCTTGTCCTGCTTATTGGGGCTTCATCAGGCGAGGCGCAGAAGAAACGATCGACCGCTCAACGATTACAGGATCTGGAACAGGCCCTCAAAAGGTCGCAGCAGCGCCAGCTCGATCTGGAGGCGAGGATCGCTACGCTTGAACGGCTCAACCTTTCCCCCCAGCCCGACGCGCTGCGCGCCGGCTACTATCAGGCGAGCAAAGACGCGATGACAATGGCGATCGTGAACATCGCCTCGAACTCGTACCAGTACAAAATCCGGCCAACAACAATGGGTGGAGGGGGCGGCAATTTCACCGGGTATAAGATCCCGTGGAGAATGGCCCTCAACGATAATGATTCCATCGTGTGCGCGGTGTTTCGGGACAGCGTCGTCATCAAGGGATTCTGGAGGCGGGGGACAGGTACGGCTCAGTGTACAGTAAACGACACCGGAAGAACGGCGAACTGGATGTACACCGGGGACTTCCGATAGAGGGCTGACCGCCGCCTAGTCGCGAAGACGGAACGATCGCTGGCGCGTGAATCCGGCCGCAGCCAGACGGTACGAGTACACTCCCTTCTTCACCTTCGAAAGGTCGGCCGCGGCAACGTATCTCCCCGGCAGCTCAACACCGCGCACGAGGTCCATGACGGGCTGGTTGTTGTCGTCGAGAATCGTCAGAGAAACCGAGGCCCGCTCTCCCAGCTCGTAGGGCACGAAGACCACCGAGGAAACCTCTTCGGGGTAATGCCGCCCGAGGCGGAAGGTCGGCGCCAGCTCCGCAAGCGCGGCCGCCACTTCCGGCACAAGCGCGCTCCCTTCCGCCGGCGAACTTTCATTGTTCCCCTTGTCGAAGGCCGAGACGGCGTAATAGTACCTTGCCGCTGTGGGATGCGAGACAGTATCGATGACCCGGGTCGCCCCGTTGCGTACGATCGCTACGAGATTGTCCGAATTGGAGAGATCGACGGGACTCGACGCCGACCTGTAGACGCAATAGAAGAGAGCGGAGTCCCCGTCGGAGGCCTCCTGAGGCGGGTTCCATTGAACCTCGAATCCCCCGCGGTTGGAACCCGATACCGCGAGCCCGGCCGGGGGATTGGGCGGAATCGAATCTTTCCACTTCATGGCCGGAATAATCGCCGGCGTCTTATACCTCCCGCCCGCGCCGAGCGCGTTCTCGATGCTCCGATACCGGAAGAAGGAGTTTCCGTGAAAGCCGAGCGACCGCGATGCGTCGATCAGCTGCGGAAGCTGATCGGATACTTCCTTCTTGTACGCCCCTACCCCAAGATAAACCTCCCGGCCGTATGTATGCTGAGCCCAATCCCGCGCCGTCTCCGCGAAGTCCGGACTCCCCGGCCGCCGGCCCAGGGGCCAGTATGTCTGCGGAACAATGTAATCCTGCATCCCCTCCTTCAACCATTCGCGCGAATCCTGATAGAGGTCGGAGAATGACTGAAGCCCTTTGAAGGAGGCGGTATTCGCGTAGATGCCGATCGGCGCCGAGCCGATCTTAAGCATGGGTTTGAACGCCGAGGCGGAATCATGGAAGGCCCGGACAAATGCATTCACGTTGTCCCGCCTCCAGTCCTCCTTCGGCACCGAGCCTCCGTACCGGCGATAGGTCTTGTCGTCCGGGAAAGGCTTGTCGGGGTACCGGAGGAAATCGAAATGGATGCCGTCGATGTCGTATCTGCGGACGATGTCCATAGCAACCGTCGCAACGTAACGGCGCGCCGCAGGGATGCCGGGATCGAACCACCATTCGCCCTCCGCAAGGTGCAGCCATTCGGGATGCTTCAGAACGACATGAAGAGGGGTCGACCGGTCCGGAGGCCCTTTGCCGCTCTTCGCAAAAAAAGTGTTGAACCATGCGTGGACCTCCAGGCCCCGGGCGTGCCCTTCCCGGATCGCGAACGCGAGCGGATCCCATCCGGGGTCGCCCCCCAGCGTGCCCGTAAGCTCCTGCGACCAGGGCTCATAACGGGAGCGGTAGAACGCGTCTCCCCTGCAGCGCACCTGGAAGAAGACCGTATTGAAGCGGGCGAAGGCGAGCTTGTCGAGGATCTCAACCAGCGATGCACGCTGCTGGGCCGGGTCAAAGGAGCCCGGCCAATCGAGCCCGTTCACCGTGGTTATCCAGACGGCCCTTACTTCGCGAACCGGAGCGCGCGGGATCGCGCTCCCTACCCGACCCGGTACGGCCGCAAGAGCGAGGATCGCCAGCGCCGTCCGCGCGCAGGCCGCGGCGCCGGGGATAAAGTTATTCAACGAGGCAGAACTGCAAGAGATTATGAGAGGGTCAGAATTGCCGGACTAATATAGAAGAGATCGTATCGAGAATCAAGAGGAAGCGAAACCTCGTAAGTGCTTCATTCCGCAAACTTTGATTGACTTTCAACGGAAATAACGCTATATTTTCCGTCCGTAGCGCAGCTAATTCCCTGCAACAATAACGAATTCGGTCGAAGGAGTTCAGAAGGCCCACGTGAAGAAAAACCGCGGTCGATTGATATTTATCGCCCTTACCGTCGTTCTCTCGCTGTATTTCCTCTACCCGACCTACAAAGACTATAAGATCACCAAGGAGCTCCGGTCGCTGACGGGCGCCGACAGCGTCTCCTACCTCGAAAGCCATGAAGCCGAGATTCGCGACGCGCGGCAGAAGCGCATCAAGCTGGGGCTTGACCTCCAGGGCGGGATGCGCGTCGTCCTCGAGGTAAACGTCCTCAAGCTCCTCGAAGACCTGGCACACAATAAAGACAGCACCTTTAATGCCCTGTTCGGCGAAATTCGCGAGGAGTCGAAGACGTCGACGCTGGATCTGATCGACCTCGTCTCCGGGAAGTTCAAGGCAAAACAGGTGCGGCTCAGCAGGTACTACGGGAGTTTTCGCGACTCCGACGACGACGTCGTGAAGAAGCTCCGCGATGAGGCCTCCAGCGCCGTCGACCGCGGAATGGAAATTGTGCGCAACAGGGTCGACCAGTACGGCGTTTCCGAGCCCTCTATCCAGAAACAGGGGGGTCAGCGAATCATCGTCGAGCTTCCCGGTGTGAGCAAGGAAGCCGAGGTCCGCCAACTGCTGCAGGGGACAGCCCTGCTCGAGTTCAAGCTCCTGACCGACCCTGAAATCGGCATCAAGGTCTACGAATCGATCGACCGTGCCCTCGGAGGGAAGCCCTTGAACGATACGACCAGCGCCGATACGTCCAAGAGCGTCGCCGCCCTGAAAGACACTTCCGCGGCGGACACCTCGAAATCGGCCGACTCGACGCTCCCGCTTCCGACCGAGCAGTCGAAGGCCCTCGACAAGGCGCGCCAGGATCATCCGTTCTTCGCTCTCGCGAACACCCTCCCCCAGCAGGAGAACCAGGGCTGGAACGGCCAGCTCTACTCGTCGGAAGACGACAGGCCGAAGGTGAACCGCATCCTCGCCCGTCCGGACATCCAAAAGATTCTTCCGTCGGACATGGGATTTGTGTGGTCCGCGAAGTCCGAGTTCATATCGGAGGGAAAGAAGTATTTCTCGCTCTTTGCGGTGAAAAAGCAGGCCGAATTGACCGGCGGCGTGATCGTCAATGCGCGCGCCACGATCGATCCGCAGTATAACACGTGGATCGTCAACATGGAGATGAACAGCGAGGGGGCGCACGACTGGGCGCGGATCACCGGCGCGAACGTGAACAAGCGGATCGCAATCATCATGGACAACGCGTGCTTCTCGGCGCCGAAGGTGATCTCGAAGATCACCGGTGGCAACTCGCAGATCACCGGCATGTCCAGCGGCGAAGAGGCGAAGCTCCTTGAAATTGTGCTCAAAGCAGGCGCGCTCCCCGCTCCGGTCGAGATTATCCAGCAGGCGACCGTCGGACCGTCGCTCGGGGAGGATTCAATCCGAGAGGGCCTGTGGTCTTCCCTCCTCTCCCTGGCCCTGATCGTGGTCTTCATGATCATGTACTACAGCACTGGGGGCACGATGGCCGACATCGCCCTCCTCTTCAACACGATCTTCATGCTGGGGGTCATCGCGGCGTTCCAGGGGACGCTCACGCTCCCGGGCATCGCGGGCATCATCCTCACCATGGCAATCGCGGTCGATGCGAATGTGCTGATCTTCGAGAGGATCAGGGAAGAGTCCGTCACCGGGAAATCCCTCATGGCGGCAATCGACGCCGGGTACGACCGGGCGTTCAAGGGCGCGATCATCGACGCGCACCTGACCGCCTTCATCACCGGGATTATCCTGTACGAGTTCGGAAGCGGGCCGATTCAGGGTTTCGCCCTGACGCTGATGATCGGTCTCGTCGCGAGCGTGTTCAGCGCCGTCGTCGTGAGCCGGGTCGTCATCGATCTGCTGATCGATCGCGGAACCCACGTCAGCTTCGGCTGAAAATTCCTCAAGGAGCATGTAGATGCGATTCTTCGGCAAGACACAGATTGACTTCATGGGCAAGCGGAAGCTCTGGTATACCATTTCGGGTATCATCGTCTTCCTCGGCTTCCTTTCCCCGATCGTCAAGGGCCTCCACTTCGGCATCGATTTCCTCGGCGGCACGGAGATGATCATAAAGTTCAGTCAGCCGGCCGACATCGGGAAGATCCGCTCGATGATGGACAACGCGGGCTTCCAGCGGTCGGAGATCAAGGCGTATGGAGGGCAGAATACGATCCTCCTGCGCACGGAGATGCAGGGTGAAGGAACCGTTGTCGGCGACAAGATCAAGGCGACGCTCCAGCAGACCTTTCCCGACGACAACCCGAAGGTTCTCCAGGAACAGAAGATCGGGCCGAAAGTCGGCGCGGAGCTGCGGAGAAACGCCCTGCTGGCGGTTGTGTTTTCCCTCGTGGCGATGGGCATCTATATCGCTTTCCGTTTCAAGTTCATTTACGGCGTCGGCGCCCTGGTCGCGCTCTTTCACGACGTCATGGTGACGCTCGCCGCCATCTCCCTGCTCGACGGACTCTCCGCTTATACGAACTTCGAAATCGATCAGAACATGATCGCGGCGTTCCTGACCATCGTCGGCCTCTCGATGAACGACACCGTCGTGATCTTCGACCGGATCAGGGAGAACCAGAAGATCTTCCGCTCCATGGGGCTGATGGAGCTCATCAACAAGAGCCTCAACGAGACCCTGAGCCGGACCATTATCACTTCCGGTACGGTGTTCGTCATCACGCTGATTCTCTTTTTCTTCGGCGGCGAGGTGCTCCGGGGGTTTGCCTTTGCCCTCACGGTCGGAATCGTCACCGGCACCTACTCTTCGATTTACATCGGTAGCGCAATCGTGCTCGACTACACGAACTACAAGCAGGCGAAGAAGCTCAGGCCGGCGGTCCCCGAAAAAGTATCGTATGAAACTATCAACCAGGGAAGCTGAGGGCGTCACGATCATCGCCCTCGAGGGGAGCGTCCTCGGGGGGCCCGATGCGACGGTCCTGAACGATACCCTGCACAAGCTCGCCGAAAAGAACAGGAAGAGGGTGCTCCTCGATCTCTCGGGCGTCCAGACGATGAACAGCTCGGGCCTGAGCATGCTCATCGCGGCGCTTACGACGATGCGCAATGCGGGCGGGGACCTGAAACTCGCCGCCGCTTCGAAGAAGATCGAGAGCCTGCTCGTCATCACCAAGCTCAGCACGGTCTTCGAAGTCCACCCCACCGTCAAGAAAGCGATCGCAAGCTTCGCGGCGTGACCGCCGGAAGGCACGCGCCTCTGGACCGTCATGTCGATGGCGAGTGAGGAACCATGCCTGTTACCGTAATCGTCGGCGCCCAATGGGGCGATGAAGGAAAAGGAAAGATCGTCGATCGCCTCAGCGAGGAGATCGACATCGTCGCCCGCTACCAGGGAGGAGCGAACGCCGGCCACACCGTCGTCATCGGCGGGCGCGAACACGTCCTCCACCTGATCCCATCCGGTATCTTCCACCCCCGCGTCACCTGCGTCATCGGCAACGGAGTCGTCGTCGACCCGGCCGCGCTCCTCGCCGAGATCGGGCGGTTGCGCGAACTCGGCGTCGACATTGCCGGACGCCTCCTCGTGAGCCACAACGCGCACCTCATCATGCCCTACCACAAGCTCCTCGAGTCGATGCGCGAGAAGACGCCCGAGAGGATCGGCACCACGGGACGCGGGATCGGTCCGGCCTACATCGACAAGTTCATGCGGACCGGTATCAGGATCGTCGACCTCCTCGACCGCGATCTCTTCGCCTCAAAAGTGAAGCGCAACCTGAGCGAAAAGAACAGGATCCTCAGCCAGGTCTACGGGGCGGATGAGCTTGACCCCGACAGGATCGTCTGCGAGTACGAGGAGTTCGACAAGAAGATCGATCCGTATGTGACCGACACCGCCCTCTACCTCGACGGGGCCCTCAGGGCCGGCCGAAAAATCCTCGCGGAGGGCGCCCAGGGAGCCCTTCTCGATATCGACCACGGGACGTATCCGTTCGTCACCTCCTCCAACGCGACGTCGGGAGGCGCCTGCACGGGCCTCGGGATTCCACCCACGGCCGTCGAGTCGGTCCTGGGGGTTGTCAAGAGCTACTCGACCCGGGTGGGGAACGGACCGTTTCCGACGGAGATGAATGACGACGAGGGGGGCCGGCTGAGGGAGTTGGGCGCTGAGTACGGCGCCACGACGGGACGGCCGCGGCGGTGCGGCTGGTTCGACGCCGTCAGCGTGCGCCATGCAGCGATGATCAACGGCTTCAGGACGATCGCCATCACCAAGCTCGACGTGCTCGACACGTTCGAGACGATCAGCGTGTGCACGGAATACCGTCTCAACGGGAAACCCCTGAAGGGCTTTCCGACCGACGTAAAAAGTCTCGAAGCGGTGGTTCCCCGGTATGAAACGTTTGAGGGGTGGGGCGTCCCGATAGGGGGCGTGCGGTCGTACCGGGCGTTGCCCCAAAAGGCCCGGGCGTACCTTGAAGCGCTCGGCTCGCTGACCGGCACTGATGTGTGCATGGTTTCGGTCGGCCCGGGTCGCGACCAGACGATCCTCGCCGGAAGCTGAACCCGTGCCGGGACCGCGCTCCGCGAATATCAAGCTCGTCCTGATCCTGCTCGCGGTCGCGATCGTCGTCGGCATCCTCCTCTACAGCCGGCACATCGTGGACCAGCTCCTGGTGCACGAGCGCGGAATCGCCGATCTGTACGCCCGATCGGTGGAGTTCATCGCGAACCGCCCGGCCGACAAGATGAACGAGCAGTCGGACTACGCCTTCATTTTCGACGAGGTGATCCGCTCGATCGACTTCCCTATGGTTCTTTCCGATCCGCACAACGCCCCCTTGAGGCCCTACAAGACGAATGCCCGGAATGTCGACATCGACTCGACTCTTACCCCGGAGCAGCAGCAGGAGTTCTTTGAGCGCGTCATCCGCGAGCTTGACCTGCAGAATCCGCCGATCAGGGTCACCGTTCAGGATTCCGTCCTTAACTACGTGCACTACGGGGAGTCGCGGCTGGTGACGCGCCTCCGGTGGCTTCCGTACATCGAGATCGTCGTCGCCGGGATGTTCATCATCATGGGATACATCGGCTTCAGCTACATCAAGCGGAGCGAGCAGAGCAACATCTGGGTGGGGATGGCGAAGGAAACGGCCCACCAACTGGGCACCCCGCTCTCGAGCCTGATGGGCTGGATAGAGATGATGAAGGGATACGCCGCCGACAACCCGAAGCAGCTCTCCACGGTGCTCCAGATGGAGAACGACCTCCAGCGCCTTCAGCAGGTGACGGAGCGGTTCTCGAAGATCGGATCCAAACCCAGCCTGAAAGAGGAGGACCTTCACGAGGTGATCGGGTCGATCATCTCCTACTTCCGGCAGCGCCTCCCCTCGAGGTTCGGCGACCGGGCCAACATCGACATCCGGCTGGAAACCGACGACCATGTCACGGCGCGGATCAACAGGGAGCTATTCGGCTGGGTGGTCGAGAACCTGATCCGCAACGCCCTCGACGCCATGGAGGACGGGAGAGGAACCATCACGTTTTCGATCCTCCCGAAGGGCGACTCGATCTTCATCGACGTGAAAGACACGGGAAAAGGGATCGATATGAAGCAGCGCCAGGATATCTTCCGGCCCGGCTACAGCACCAAGCAGCGGGGATGGGGACTGGGACTGAGCCTCTCCAAGCGAATCATCGAAACGTACCACCGCGGAAAGCTTTTCGTCAGGGAGAGCAGGATCGGAAAAGGAACCACCTTCAGAATCAAGTTAACCCGGTAGGTGCTCTGCGCCCCTACCGTTGTATCTCTACCGTCGTCTCCTCGTCTTTCACCTCCCACACGCCCGAGCCGATCGCTTCCTTTCCCCTCATGACTGCCCACGAAGCCTCGAGCGGCAGCACCGACGGATTGGCTCCGCGGCTCAACGGAACGACCCAAGTGAGAATCCCCCGGGGATTGTAGGGGCTCTCCACGCACTGAACGAGTGCGAGCGTGCTGTCGAAGATCGTTTCGCCCGCAAGGTGCGATGTATCCGAGACCCCCTTCGGGATGGCAATCGAATCACCTTTGAACCCGAGCGCGAACTTCCCCGCGAGTTCCTGGACCACGCTGTTCTCCGATGCCCTCCCGTAGAGAATCACGCGCTCTCCCTGCAGGTCGCCGAGGGTGACGTCCGCATCGGGCTTTATTCTCACCGACCACTCCCCTCCCTCCATGAGCGCGGAATCCGCGCGGGCGAGCTGCAGCAGGTGTTCTGATTCTCCGCGCGTCCCCACGATCAGGAGGCCGTCCGAGGGATCCCGGAGATCCGCGAGCGTGACGGGAAGCTTCTGATGCTTCAGGAAGTTCCCTCCCGGATCGAGGATCGCGCGGAATGGCTTCGAGGAGGTTGAGATCTCAAACGGCCTGTCGTTCGAGTAGGCCCCCGTGCTGTCCTGCCCTAGCCAGACGGGCGCGGTAGCGGTCCCTTCCGCGGACTCGACTCCCACGTCAACGAGGGCCGTGAAATGTTCATAACCAACCACGCGCACGCGGCCGCGCGTAACCCATTTCACGCCGGCGGGGGCGGTCTTGACGTTATAGATCCTGAGCCGCGGGACGCCGCGGCTCGTTACCCATTCGGTAAAAAACCAGCCTAGCGTTCTTCCGGAGATCTCCTCGGCCAGAGCGCGGAAATCGCCAAGCCCCGCCTCCCTGACCGCGAATCGCTGGGCATACTCCCGGTAGAGCCGGAAGAACGCCGAGTCCCCGATGATGCGGCGGAGCATGTGATGTACGTAGGAGGCCTTCAGGTAGTGAGTCGGGAGGGATCGCAGATCCGCTTTTTGCTCGAGAGGGAGATCGCGCCCCGACTCGGCCCGCAGAAGAAGGGACCGAAGGAGCGGATGGCGCCTGAGGGAGTCGCGCATAGAGAGCGTTCCGCGGGAGGAGTTGAATAGCAGCGATGAATAGTCGCACATCCCCTCCGAGAGAAACGCCGCGTCCGAGTCGCGGACAAAGACGGTCATCGGCCACCACTGGTGCGCGATCTCATGGGGAAGGATCGTGCCCGCCTTGTTAAAGCTGTCCTCCGTGCGCAGGGCGAGCCTCTTGACGAGCACCATGTTCGGGTTCGCCACGGCGAGAACGTTTCCTCCCCCGAGCCAGTCGTCCACCTCGATGATCTCGAGGTTTGAAAACCTGTACGGGGAAAACGTTCTGTCGTAGTAGCCGACCGCGTTGCGGGCAAGCGATACGATGGCCGGTGCGAGAGCGGAATCGGCCGCGAAGTAGTGGAAGGTCACGGGAATTCCTCCGCTGTCGCTCCCCAGCGTGCCGTAGACCCCGGCGCAGATCCAGCCGATCGACGGAACGGGCTGATCCGCCTCCCTGACGTAGACCACCGAATCTTTGAGCGTCTCCCGCCCCACGAGCCGGCCGACAGAGACCGCTTCCCAGTCGGAGGGAACCTCGATGCTGAGCCTTGCCTTCTGAATGACGGTATTGCCGTGGGGCATCACCTCCTCCTCCCGGAGAATGGCGCGGTCTCTCGTGAGAAGTGTGAACTCCGATCTGAACGCCAGCCGCCCGGAGTAACGCAGAACCAGCGTCAGGAGGGTGTCTCGGGGAAGGCCGGTCAGCCGAAGGGAGTCGCCCTCTCGTTTGTACCGCGCATCGCGGCCGTTGACCGACGCCCGCTCAACCTCGTAGAAACGGAGAAGGCGGAAAGAGATGCGATCGGGCCCCGGCGATCCCGGCCTGAGCGTCATCGTGTCGACGCACGCGATGGCGTTCTGGGCGGGGAAAAGATGAATCTTCGCTTGTACTTCGACGATCTGGTATGGGGTTTCCCGCCCCGCCCAGACGGGGCGGGGGGAAAGCGCGAGAATGAGGGCCGCGCCCAGTGGGAGCCCCCGCGAGACCCTCATGCGGGCGGAGGCATCGGAGGCGGCGCGACGGGTACCTGCTGCTTCGGCTTGAAGATGCTGTAGCCGATCAGCCCTCCGAGGAGGCCGAAGAGCGCCTCGGCGAACAGAGAAGGGAAGAACCGGAGGATGATTCTGAAGCCGGACGCGCCTTCGTTCATAGCCTCCTCTAACCTGTCCATCACTTCAGGGGGGAGCTGCAAGTTGGAATTCTTCAGCACGTTGAGGAGGAACTGCCTCGCGACGTCGCCGAAGATCGCATTAAAGATGAGAGAAAGGGCGGTTCCCACCACCGCGCCAACAACCCCCGAGAGCGCCCCGACGGCAATGCAGTCGCCGGACGTGAACGGGGGTGTATCGGGGGTAAAATTATTCTTATAGAACATCACGGCGAGGAAGCCCCCAAAGAGCACGCCCGCGCAGCAGAGACAGTTGACGAGGTTGAGGAAGGGGATGGACGAGATCAGCCCCATGATAATGCCGCCGTAGAGGGCGGGAATAAACTTGTCAGGTTTTGGGTTCATATTCCCCATGAGCGATTGTGAGTTGTTTGGGCGGAGATGCCGATGACAACGCCTCAACGAGCAGGGGCGTCAGGATGAGCGCGGCTGCGATCCCAAAAAAGCCGCCGGAGAAAAGCCGGAGGGCCGCGGTGCTTGCATGAATTCCGGAAATGTCGGCCGCCACATCGATCAGCATGGGGGCGACAGCCGCCCCCCACAAAATACGAGGGGACGCGGCGGTTAGTTTCCGTACCAGCCGGCTCAGGAGCACGCCGGCCAGGAACCCGAAATAGATTCCGGAGCACCTCTCGCATACTCCCATCGGATGGCCGGCGATGTGGAGAGACCGGGATCCTTCCTGATGGCAGATATTCGAGAAGAAATCGTATCCGATCCTCGAGGATGCGAATCCGGCAGATGCGGCGAGGGGAAGAACCACTAGCGCTGCGCACCAGAGAAAGACCGCGCTCAGGAGAGCGTAGTATGAGATTGAACAGCGCACGGGGGGCAGAAGTGGCGGTAAGGTAGGAGAAATATGAGAGAGAATCAAGATTGCATTTCGGCGCTCATTCACCTATATTCAGACCGCTTTCATTCAACGACTCGGATATGACAGCCTTCACTACGCTCGGAACCCGGAACAACTTTCTCGGCATCGGGAGGGAGCATTCATCCTTCGAGAACTCCCAGGTGGCGATCCTCCCTGTCCCCTATGAACGGACGGTGAGCTATGGCACCGGAACGAAGTCGGGCCCCCGCGCCATCCTCGACGCCTCCCATCAGGTCGAGTTTTACGACGAGGAGACCGGATACGAGGTGCACCGCCGGCTCGGGATCGCCACTCTTAAGCCGATTGAGACCGCCACCCTCGGTGATGAGTCCGCCCTCGAGCTCATTCACGCGAGGGTCAGGGACCTTTTAGCGAAGAAAAAACTTATCGTGACGCTCGGAGGGGAGCACACACTGTCGCAAGCGGTCATCGCCGCCTTCGCGGAGCGCTTCAGAGACCTCACGGTCGTCCAGATCGATGCGCACTCGGATTTGCGCGCCGAGTATATGGGGAACAAGTACTCCCACGCCTCCGTGATGGCTCGGGTATGCGAGTTCCTCGATCCCCGCCGCCTGGTGCAGATCGGGATCAGGGCCCAATGCGTCGAGGAAGCACAGTTCATCCGGCAGAGAGGGATCACGACGCTCTACGCGCACGAGATTCGCGAGGGGAAATACACAAGGCTTCTGAAATCGTGGGACGACTTTGCTCTCGAAAAGTGCACGGAGCATGTGTACGTCACCTTCGATGTGGATGGCCTTGATCCCTCCATCATGCCTTCGACGGGGACCCCCGAACCCAACGGCCTGGCATGGACTGAAACGATGCGTTTCCTGAGGAAATTAGGGAAGTCAAGGCGGGTTGTCGGGTGCGACGTGGTTGAGTTTTCCCCCATAAAAGGCCTCCATTTCCCCAATCTTGTGGCTGCGAGGCTTGTCTCCAAGATGATCAACTACTTCTGGGGTTGAAGCGGGACTTGACATTAATGTGCTAAGTTGTTACTTTCAAACCCGTTGCAACTTAGTTCACGAATCATTCACAACCGATCGGATGGAATTATGATGAACCACAAGGGTTTGCGTAATGCAGCGTACATCTGCCAGCGCCTGGCGGTCGTCGGGGGAATCCTCTGGGCGCTTAACGCAATCTTTTTCTTCGTTCAATATTTTTCTGACGGGATGAAGATACCCGATTTTCGCTCGCTGATCCAGTCATACGGCGGGACCCTGATCGCAGCGGTCGTGCCAGTCCTGCTCCTCTATGCGGCAGGTGGCGTCATCAACCTGCTCCTCGACATCGAGGCAAATACCCGCCGGAGCACGTAAGAGTGTGAGGGGGCTCTATCGGAATGTGGCGCCGCAAGGCGCCATTTTTTTTGCCCTCCCTGTACGAGGGCTCAACTCCGCGACTACTTCGCGGAGGCTTTCCCGAGGAGGTACATTTCTCCCGTGGGCTGAGGCACTCCCCCCTTCGGCTCGAGAGTAACGGCGAACGCGTCGACTTCGCTCCTGTCGGTTACTTCGATCGGCTGCACCTGGAAGAAGCTTTCCCGTTCTCGCTCATTTGTCACCGCGAAGATTCCCGCGCTGACCGGCTTCTGGTTTCTGATGATCCAGAGCTGATAGTCCTTCCCTGAGGGGACCGGCGGCAGGTTCGAAACTTGCAGCACCGCCACTTTCTTCTCCGGATCCCAGAGGATTTTTCCGTACCCGACGGGATTGACGCCGAGACCGTCCATTGTGACGATCTCGATGCGCCGGGAGCCGAGCACTTTCAGAATCGCATCCCTTCTGTCAACTTCGCTGAGGAGCCTGGTTATCTGTGCCTGCTGCGTGGTGATATAAGCGTCCTGACTGCTGATGGTCTTGAATAGGTTTAGGACATACATGGAGAATCCGGCAAGCATCACCAGCCCCGCGAAGGCCAGGCCGTAGGCAAGCCACCCTGCTCTCCTCCTCCCCGCCGATCTCTCCGTCACCCTTTCCACCGGTTCTCTCTCCCAGCCCGCGGATTCCGGGGGGCTCTCGGGAGCAGCCTCCACGTACGCCTTCGTCACCTGAGCCAGCCCTGCATTAAACATGACACGCTCTTTCAGATCCGGGGAGAGGGTCAAAGGTGGCAGAGCATCCGGGATCATCGCCGCAGTCGCCGAGAAAGCTGAGATTTCCGCCCTGCAGACAGTGCACCCTGTCTTCAGATGCGCGTCAAACTCCTTGAAATCCTCGCCATCGAGGACACCGAGAGCGTATGGGGCGGTGTATTCCAGATATCTGTTATCGTGCTCAGCCACCGGTCAGATCTTTCCCTTCAGATTCGACTGCATCGTCTGTAACCCCTTTCTCATGCGCGACTTAACGGTGCCGAGAGGGATATTGAGCTGGCTTGCGATCTCGGTCTGGCTGAAGCCCTCATAGTAGGCAAGGGCCAGCACCTGCTGCTGGTCGATACTCAGCTGCTTCAGCGAACCGAGGACGAGTTTCTGGTGCTCGTTCCGCACGACGTGGGAATGCGGGTTCGAAGACGCGGGATCCGCAAAGAGCGGGATCGTGGCAATGTCTACCTGCTGGCCCGCGGCCCTGAATCCCTTCGATCTCAGCTTGTCGATCGACCGGTTTCGCATCATCGTGATCAGCCACGTATGCACGGTCCCTTTTTCCGCCTGGTATGAGCCCGCCTTGTTCCAGACCTGCATGAACACCTCCTGAACGATATCCTCCGAATCCTGCACCGATCGCAGGATTCTCATGCCGAGGGAATAGAGAAGCTGGGCGTAACGGTCGTACAATTCCGCGAGCGCGGGTTCCTCTCCTCTGGAGATCCTCTTAAGAATCGCCGCTTCCTCACCCCCGGAGGGGACCTGAGGGGCCGCCGTGGCCAATATGGCGAAGAAACCCTGCACGATTGTTACCTTATATTACGATGCTGAATGCGAAAGGGATCATAAAGACAGCCCGAAAGTAGCGAGAGTTTTGCGCAATTGCAATAGGCAACGTGATTGAAAAAGGGGCGCTGTTTGCGTAAATTGAGCTGAACTTCCAAGGGGCAAGAATGAAATTCGGAATCCTGACAGGCGGCGGCGATGTCCCGGGCCTCAACCCATGCATCAAGGCGGCAGTGTACCATGCAGCCGAGGAGAATCACCAGGTCCTCGGCATTCGCAGGGGCTGGGGTGGGCTCCTCAACTACAACCCGGATGACAAACAGACGCTCGACACTCAGACGATCCAGCTGACCCGGTCGAATACGAGGACGATCGACAGGACTGGTGGAACCTACCTGCACACCTCACGGACAAACCCCGGACGGGTGAAACCGAAAGAGCTTCCCGCGTTCCTGAAGGCGGAGTTCGGGTCCGGGAGCGGAGATAACCCTGTCGACTGCACGAAACATGTCCTCCGGGTCCTAGAGCACCTGAAGCTTGACGCATTGATCGCCATCGGCGGCGACGACACGCTCAGCTACGCGGTGAGGCTTCATAAGGAAGGATATCCGGTCGTCTGCATCCCGAAGACGATGGATAACGACGTCTACGGGACCGACTATTGCATCGGCTTCTCAACGGCGGTCACTCGCAGCGTGGAGTTCATCCATGCGCTCAGGACTCCCGCCGGATCGCATGAGCGGATCGCCGTCGTCGAGCTCTTCGGGCGGTATTCGGGGGAAACGTCCCTTATTTCGGCGTACCTGGCGGGCGTCGACCGGGCAATCATTTCCGAGGTGGATTTCGCCATCGAGCGGCTTGTCCGGTACCTCGTTGACGACCGCAACACCAACCCCAGCCGCTATGCGGTGATGACGATTTCCGAGGGAGCAAAGCCAAAAGGCGGAGAGATGTTCATGAAGGGAGAGGCCGACGCGTACGGGCACAAGAAGCTGGGGGGCATCGGGGATTACGTTGCGCTCGAGATCGAGAAGCGTTCGGGGGTGCGAACGGTCTACCAGCAGCTGGCCTACCTGATGCGCAGCGGCGCGGCGGACGCGCTCGACATCATGGTCTCCACAAGCTACGGCCACCTCGCAACAGACCTGCTCATGAAAAAGCAGCCCGGCCGCATGGTGGCCCTCCGCGACGGGAAGTACACGACCGTTTCGGCGAACATCATCGCCGAGGGGAAGAAGAGAGTCGACGTCGACGAGCTCTACGACACCGAGCAGTACCGTCCCAAGGTTGCGCACATTCTTGGGAAACCGATGTTCCTCTACTGAGGTCCTCCCTCCCTCCTCTCAATCTGGTGTCACGGTCCATACCGTGACACCAGCCCGGAAGCCGAATGAAACACTTCTTCTTCAGCCCGCGCTTGTTACGCCGGGATACTCCGTCGTGAGCGGTCCATCATCACCGCCGCAAGGAGAATCCCGCCGCTCGCCGCATACTGGTAAAATGGCGGGATGTTCAAAAGGTTCATCGCATTCTGAACCGTTCCGATGATCAGCACACCGACGATGACTCCTCCCATCGTCCCGACGCCTCCTCCCAGGGAAACCCCGCCGAGAACGCACGCCGAGATGACCTGAAGCTCCAGGCCCTGGGCCGTCGCGGGCTGGCCGCTCGTCATCCTCGAGGCAAGAATGACTCCGGCAAGACCGGCGATCATCCCCTGGATGGTAAAGATGGCGACCTTGATTGAAGCGACGGGAATTCCCGCAAGCCGTGCGGCCTCCATGTTGCCGCCGACCGCAAGCGTGTGCCGCCCGAAGAGTGTTCTGTTGAGGAGTGTCCCGAACAACAGGAAGGAGAGAAGCATCACCCACACGGGCGCCGGAACTCCGAGGAGAGTTGAAATCCCGAGCGAAAAGAAGCCTTCCTCGCGGATACCGATCGCCCTCCCGTCGGAGATGATGTAGGAAAGCCCCCGGGCCATCTGCATTGTCGCCAGGGTGGTGATGAGCGCGTTAATCCGGGCGTAGGCGATCACGATCCCGTTGATGACTCCGATCAGGCCGCCTGCGATGACTCCGGCCGCGATTCCGAGGGCAACGCTCCCGGTCTGGTTCATGATCACGGCCGCGAGGATTCCCGCGCACGCCACCACCGAGCCGACCGAGAGGTCGAAGTCGCCCGCCGCGAGACAGAAGAGCATCGTGGATGCGATGATCCCCACCGTCGTGACCGAGAGGGTCAGCCCGTTCATGTTGACGAGCGTGAAGAAGTTCGGGACAAGGAGAGAGATGAGAACAAACAGCACCCCGAAGACCGCCATCATCCCCGTGTTCCGGAAAATGGCCCGAAGCATTCCCTTCACAGCAATCCCTGCTCCCCCAGCACTTCCCGGAACGTCTCGCGCGTGATCAGGACCCCCGTCGTGTAGGTCTCCGGAGGAGGTTCGGCTCCGTTGTTGATCCACCGGTAGAGCAGCGCGCACGTCTCAAATCCATGCCTTCGGGGGGCAAGAAGGATCGATGCGTAGAACCCCGTGGGCTTCTCTTTCTGGAACTCCACGATACAGTCGGTCCCGTTGATCCCGATGCCGATGACAGTCGAGGCGTCGTACCCATGACCCTCCAGCGCGCGCACCGCCCCCAGGACGGCATTGTCGTTGTTGCCGCACACGAGCCATCTCTTTACCGTCTGATGCTGCGTCAGGAGAGCATTGACGGCGTCGAACGCGCCCGGGATGTCCGCCACGCGCTGCGGCGCCTTGAACACCCGGTCTGCCGGGAAGCCCGCGGCCACCAGAGCCTCGATCGCGCCGTCAGTTCTCTCTCTGGCCGTCTGCAGTTCCTCCCAAGTCGCGGCACAGAGTGCGGTCTCGCCGGAGTTCCAGCTCCGGCGCCGCATCTCCGCATAGAGCGCTCGCCCAACGCTCGCGCCGATGTCGTGCGCCGAAATGCCCAGGTGATGAACGCTCTTCATGAATGATCCGTCGGCGCCGACGAAACGATCGTCCACGCTCATGACCTTCATGCCGTAGCGCTCCGCCCTGGCCATGATCGAGGGTCCCAGACGCACATCCGGCGCGCAGATCACGAACCCCTGAGCGCCCTGTGCGGCCAGATTGTCGATGGCCGCGAGGACCTTCTCGCCGTCAGTGGCCCCGATCTTCACGAGATCGAACCCGAAGGAATCGGCGCACTGCTGGGCAAACTTCCACTCGTTCTGGAACCACGGCTCATCGGGCTGCTTGACGAGAAAGCCGATCCTGACCTTTCCCGCCGTCCCGCCAGGGCGGGGGCCGGTCCTGCTGCAACCGGAAGATACGAGGAGGATGATCACCGCGGCTGCGATCAGCGGGGCATGCCGTTTCCCGTACCGTTTCATGAAGCGTTCCTTCCAATCACTATTGCGGCCCGGCTTTCAGGCGGGCTTCCCCGAGCTTCACGCTCCTTCGGACTTCGCCCTCCTTCCACGGATGCGGCGGCCTCGGATGGAGGGCGATCGCCTTGTGCAGAACGAATGACGCTTCCTTCGCTCTCTGCTCCTGCCTCGATATCAGCCAGACATGCGCTTCACCGGACCACCCTCGTTCATCTTTGCCGGGCTTGAGCGTCATCTCCATCGCATGACGGCCCGGAGCCGCGTTCACCTGGTACCACTGCGATCTTCCCTCCTGCTCTTCGGTTTTCACCGCCGATTCTCTTCCGTCCATCACTGCCGAAAGCGCGGGCTTCTTCTTCGGCGACAGCGAGTCGTCCGGGGTGAGAAGGACCGCGATCGCGGCTTCCCTTGAGGTCCCCGGGAGATCGAACGCCACCCGGATCACCGCTGGGTCGCGCGATTCCGTGCGCACGGAGACGTCCGATACAACGGGAGGACCCGGTTCGGTTCGGGGGGAGAACTTCCGCGGATCGGCCGATGGGCCCGAAGCGGTCATCGACTCGACGATCGAAGGATTCAGAAGCCGCGCGCCGGGAGACGCGCTGTGGTATCGAACGACATACGTATTCCCCGCCTGCGAGACGACATCGAACGAGACGCCCGCCAGGAGAGGGACGGCGGCATCGTTCACCGGATAGATCTCGTAGACGGCCGTTTCGTAGCCGTCGAGCAGTATCGTGAAGTTCTCGCCGGCCCTGTAGAGCCGGGGAGCGATCATGCATGTCGGATAGACCTGTTCCACGACCAGATCCGCCGCGGCCGGGTCGAGGCCCTGCGCGGACGACAGCGCCGCCTCCAGCCTCCCGGGAGTGATGAACGGGTTTCGGGCGGCGACTATTCCCCTCGTTCCCCTGAAATGAACGTACCCGTAGGGTTCCCGCTTCATCGGATTTCCGCCGATCATGGAGGTCGTGGAGAGAATCTGAAATCGGTCTCTCGCCCACGACAGCGAGGCGGCCAGCGAATTCCACTCGCCGTCGGAAAGGATGTCGGGAGAGATGTAGAGTTCGTACATCGTTACGCCCCGCGCGCAATAGAGGAGTGCGTCGTCGGTGAACTTGTCGAGCGGCTCATCGGGGCTCCCCGTGGATTCGAGTTTTCCCTTGATGATGCCGTGCGTCATGAGGTTCTGGATCGGAAACCAGAAGTCAAGATTCCTGAAGTCGTCGTAGAGAATAAAATCGCGGTAGGTAATTGCGCCGTCCCGGCGGCTGATCGACGGGACATCCGAGAAACCGTAGTCGGCCCCCTGCATCCAGATTGTGTTGGCGTACTGCACCCACCATGGACTGAGCCAGGTGCCGGAGGTGATGTTGAGGAACATGTTGGGATTCAGGGCCCGCACGACGCGGCACTTCTCGATCACCGACTCCATCACGGCGCGGCGCGAGTAGACGTCGACGGGATGGCCGTGGCCGGGCTCGCTGCAGGAGAACTGGATTCCGTCCCATTTGAAGTATCCCACTCCGTCCTCGGCGACAAAATCGGTGGTGCGCTTCTTGAAGAGGGCGCTATAGTTGGTTCCTGCAAGGCAGAGCATCAGGTTGTCCTTGGAGGTTCCCACAACCTCATACCCGTGCGCCTTCATCCATTCGATGCGTCTCATGCGGAACGAATACCCCCCTGTGGGCCCCATCCAGATCCCGAGTGAAGTGTTCGTCTTCTTCAATTCATCGGCAAGGGGTTTAAGTCCGCTGGGCCACTCGGGGTCGCGCAGTTTCCAGTCGCTCTCGTACACGTCCCAGCCGTCATCGAGCACGAAGGCGTCGAGTTTGATGTCGTGCTTTTCAATCAGCTGTTGGCGCAGGAGCTTTACCATTCCCATCGCGGATTGCTCGCTCATCCAGTGATCTTTGCTCACCCGCGGATACTCGGGCGATCGCAGATCGTACCAGCTGTTATAGAGCGTGTAGGGGCGGAGCGGAACTACGCGGATCAGGTCGATGTACTCCAAAAACCGCTTCTTGACGTCTGCGTCGGGAGAAAGCCCTTCAACCACCCAGTTGCTCTTCAGCCAATCCCGTCCGATCTTCTCCCCGTATTCCTGGCCGCAGCGCAGGGCCCCGTCGTGTCCCCCATGCTCCTCGAAGCGGTTCTCCGACGCGGGGTACTCAAGGCCGAAAAAGACCCCCCCATTCTCAACAAGGAGCGCAACAGGCTGTCCGAACCCGCCCGCCTTCACGACCGATCGCACGCCATGAACGGTTCCATCCCTCGCCCAGATCCATCGGAGGAAGTGATGGCCGAACGCCGTGTCCATTACGGCAACGCCTCTTCGAACGAACGTTTCATTCCGCCCGAGACGATATGTCATCTCCAGTTCGAGAGTGCTTTCCCGCGAGCGAAAGCGCAGAGCCATCTCCCGAGACCCGTCGGATTTCTCCGCGTGGGTCTCTCCCACCAGCGCAAAGTCCTTCTTGGTCAGGAGGATGGGGTTCTCGGCGTTGTTCGCCTTTCCCGGGGCCTGCCAGTCGGTGTACATGACATCAAGACTGAATCCCGCATCCGTCACCACTACGGGACCCCGCTTCGTCCCGCCCCGGTCTGCCGGCATCGTTCGGAATTCCAAACGGTCTCCGAGCAGCCGGTCATTGCTGGCCGTGACGGAGAGCCTGACGCGCTCATTTTCAAGTGTGTACGATCGCGTGCTGTCGGCCCCGATCGCCGCTACTGTCAGGCGCGGGCCGAGGAGCGATAGCGCGAGCGCGCAGCTGCAGAGAAATGCCGGTCCCCGGACCACAGCCATGCGTCCGATGAGGAACCTATCGAATGTCGTCATGCTGCTTCCTCTTCATTTTCCCTCCGGCTGAAAGGCCTCCTGCCGCGCATAGAATCTGTACCCTTTGATTTTTCCGGGGGCATTCCCCAGCCGGGACTGATAGACGAACCCTCCGATGATCCGGTCTCTCCCCATGTCGATGGCAAGATAGTGAGGATGGGGGGGCTTCGCGGCCCCCCATTGCGTGTGCCAGATCGACTCAGCTTCATCGTCGAGTGCGTTCTCGCCGCGTCCGTCTTCGGCAATAAGCTCTTCGCTGTCGAGGGATTGAACCTTCCACCCTCCGCGCTCCGCCTTCTTCCCCTGCGCATCAAGAACGTAGAATTCCGCGACGGAAGCGAAGGGGTCCGAGCGCAATGAAGAGAGCGATTGAATGCACACATACCGTGCCCGGACCGGTGCGAATCTCACCGTCTGCTCCGAATCTCCGGCCGCGAATGTGCCTTCAGCTTTAAGATCAGATTGCTCGAGGCGTACGGTCCCCCGCTCCCGTTTCGGCATCAGAGGCGCGAGGAGGTCCGGGTTCAGTTGGTCGAGTATCGGATACTTCAAGCCTGCGATCGATCTCATTCCTCTATTCTCGATGTCCAGCGCGATGATCTCGTTCTCGCCTTTTCGCAGCCAGACTCCCGGGCAGTAGAGAGTCTGCTGAGGTCCGATGTACCAGTAACGCCCCAGGTTGTGCCCGTTCACCCACACGACGCCTTTTCCCCATCCCCGGAGGTCGAGGAATGTATCACCTGTGTCTGTCAACGGGAATCTCCCCCTGCGGAATGCCGGAGAGCCGGGTCCGCCGCGTGCCGTGAACCGGAGCGCCGAGAGATCGTGCATCGGCAATGGAAAAATCTGCCAATCTGTAACCTCCCTGTCGTTGAGCAGTACTCGGTTTGTAATGCCTTTTCGATTATCAACAAGCTGCCTCCCGTAATTCACGCGCCCTCCGTTTTCCACCAGGATATCCATCGTGGACGGAACGCTCGTTACGTTGAGCTTCGCGCGTTTGTGTCGATGGCGTCGGTCGAACTCTGAGATACGCCTGCCGTTGAGAAAGATGATTCCGTAATCGCGCAGGTCGTCGATAAACAGGTCGGACTCGCCCGGCGTCGTGATTGTCGTGCGGTAGAGAATATACCCCTCCCCCTCTCCGCACTCCTCCATCGGGAGTATCGCGCGGGATGTTTTGGCGGGGGGAAGAGAATCAAACACGCTCGCGTCATCCGGCATCGCGATCGCAGGGATCTCGATGACACGGTTGGCTGGAGGAACCTCCGGGAGCGCCGATCCGGAGGGCAGGTGCTTCGCGATGACGCGGCGGAATTCGTGATACTTGGGCGTCGGCCGCCCCGCCTCATCGAGGGGAGCGTCATAGTCATAACTTGTCGGCTGCGGCTGGTAATGCCCTCCGTAATTCGCGCCGCTCATAAACCCGAAATTTGTCCCGCCATGAAACATATAGAGGCTCACGGATGCGCCCCCGGCCAGGAGCGTATCGTATTTCCCCGTCGCCTCCTTCGCGCTGAGAACCGAATGTTGTTCTCCCCAGTGGTCCAGCCAGCCCGGATAGTACTCGGGGACAAAATACGGCCCCTTTCCCCCGTGAAACGTATTCACGGTGTCGTGCAATGCCTCGAGATTCTCTTCGCCGTTGATCGCCGGGAGCACGTCGGGGAGGAACGCGTTGCGGCACTGCGACGGTCCGTCGGCGGTGAAAAGCGGTACTTCGAATCCCGCGGCACGGATCTGGTCGCGAGTCGCCGCCATGAATTCTTTGTCGCTGCCGTACGATCCGTACTCATTCTCCACCTGAACGAGGATGATCGGACCGCCGCGAGTCACTTGCAGCGGTGCCACTTCCTCACCCAAACGCTTCAGGTATGCGCCCGACGCCCGGAGGAACCGGGGATCCTTTCCGCGGACAATCAGATCTTTCTCCTTGAGGAGCCACCAGGGGTATCCGCCGAAATCCCACTCTGCGCAGGCATACGGTCCGGGGCGAAGTATGACCCACAGACCTTCCTCCCCGGCAATTCGGATGAACTCGGCGATGTTCCTGTTCTCCGTGACGAAATCGAACTTCCCCTCTTCCGGCTCCTGGTAATTCCAGAAGACGTACGTTGAGATCGTGTTCAGCCCCATCGCGCGGGCCATCCTGAGTCGCTGCCGCCAGTACTCACGCGGGATGCGTGCAAAGTGCATTTCTCCCGCGATAATTTGAAACGGCTTTCCGTCGAGGAGGAAATCCCTCTCGCCGAGAGCGAAGGTGTGCTTCGCCTGACCTGCGATGAGGGAGGGATTGAGCGCAGCGGCGAAGATCAGCAGCAGCGAGATCCGATGGAGATTCGGAGTCATGCCGGCCGTCCCGAAATTCCGTTTTGGTACTATCGTTCGCTTCGTTCCCACGATTGCATTGTAAACGATCCCGGTAGGCGCGGGCTTTAGCCCGCGCTTTCCGCTATTAAACGATCGCCTGTAGCCGCCGGCTTCAGCCGGCGTGATCCTCCTCAGCATGCGTTCCAATCTTGAGCGCCCCTCAGGTACTCGGCAACTGTTGAGATATCCCCCTGCACGGTCAAATCGACCACATGTTCGGACAGGGGGATTGCATACATCGATCTGGGCGCACGCCCGATCATTCCGTCGATGGCCAGAGGCAATTCCTTCTCCCGGCGAATGGGATGAAGCGGAATCGCTTCCAGGAAGGGAACAATCCGATCGTACAAGAGCCGGAAGATGTTCATGCTCACCCCGATTCTTCCCGACGCGTCTGCCGCATCCCTGATCTCCTCCTCTGAGGGTTTCTCTACGATCCGCCGCACAAAGCCTTCGGCGTCTTTTCTGATGACGGCAAATTGCATGATCCGTTCATGGTCGAATCTCAGAGCCGCGCGGTCATAATCGATCATCGCGTTTTCGTGCCTATCCTCCAGCAGCAGCCGCAGCGCATGGTCAGAATAGAGGTTGTCGCTGTTGCAGACGGTGAAACGCCGTCCCTTCCAGTCCTGCCTCGTCATGAGTGCGGCACGGAGAGCGTCCGCCGTCCCTGCCGGCTTTGTCTCACCGCGGGGGATCATCTGCACGGCATACGACAGGTCCAGCGAAGGGTATCCAGAGGCCCCTCCCCCCGATTCATAATACCGCCGGATCGAATCGTCCCGTTCACCGATGACGATGACAACCTGCCGGTATCCCGCGCGCTCGATGTTGTGGAGAAGGTAATCGAGGAAGGGCCGCCGGCCCTCACCCACTCCGAGCATCGCTTTCGGCTTTGACCGCGCATCATCGATAAGCTGCGGATCGATCGATTCTAAGGGCGCCGGGCTTCGTTTCATGCGCGATGATATCCCGCCCGCAAGGATGACCAAAAGGGGGTCGTTAGTTTCTCCGGCCCGGGTCATTCGAGCCTGACCCCAGCGTCAGGTCGGACGATAGCCGGGCTCCCTCCTGCTCTCGTTATCGCCTCAGCCACCCGTTCGGGCTCGCGCGGCGCATACGCGAACATGCATCCGCCGCCCCCGGAGCCGTTGATCTTAGCGCCGAGCGCCCCCGCGTCCAACGCCGCCTCGATCATCCGCTCGATCCTGGGGGTGGAGACGCACAGCACATCGCGCAGGATTGCATGTTCCTCGGTCAGGAGCTTCGCAAAGCGTTCTTCGTCGAGATACTTCTTCGACAGAACGGCCCGGGCTTCGATAGTGATGTCGCGGTTTCGCAGTGTCGCTCCAAGGAGCGTGCGTTCTTCCGGGCTCAAGGATGCGCCCCGATGGTCGATCTCCCCGGCCGATGACAGGTGCAAGGAGAAATCAGGGTATGAACGGGAGAGCGTACTGCACGCAGAACGTACGCGGTTTTTTACTCCCGACAGTACTTCCCGAGTCGCCTTCGGTTCCCGCGAGTCACCGAGAACGAATGTCTCCAGGGGCGGCTGAAGCCTCTCGATCGAGAGTGCGGGAAAAAAACGGACGAAGAGAACGCCGCCGCATGATATCGAGCACTGATCCATCATCCCGCCGGGCTCTCCGAATTCGGTCACCTCTGCCTCAAACGCGAGGCGAATCGACTCATCTTCGGAAAGCGGCCTCCCCTCATCGCTCATCCGCGCAAGGAGGTTCATCCATGCCGTGACCACCGCAGTCGAGCTCGATGTTCCTGCGCTGATGGGGATCGCCCCCTCCACCAGGCAGTCAAGCCCGGCTGAAAAGGAGTATCCATGCTTCCTGAGAACATTGACCCCCGCCCGGAAATAATCCCGGTCGAGCGGATACGGAAGTGTCTGATCGAGAGAGAAAGAACCGTGCGAGTTGATGTCGGGGAGCGCTATGTTCACCGCGCAATCCTCACGCCGTTTGCCTCCCACATTCACCCGGAGTGAAATGGCGCAGGGAATAACGGGAAGCTGGAGGTAATCCTGATGCTCCCCGAAAAGGCATACTCGTCCCGGTGCGGAAACCCGCAGGACATCACCGCCGCGTTTCATTCAGGCGTTAAAGGTATCAAAATTCCCGCCGAGTGGCAATGGAGACGCTCCCATCCGCCTTCATGTTGTTTATCTGCCGATTATTGCGTTAATTGCGCTTGCTTTCCCTTATTCGCACGGCTCATGTCCACCCCCTTGATGAAGCAGTACGCCCTCATGAAGAGGAAGTATCCCGGGACGATACTCCTGTTCCGCCTCGGCGACTTTTACGAGACCTTCGAAGAAGACGCGAGGGTGACGTCGGGGATTCTCGGCATTACGCTCACAAAAAGGGGTAACGGCTCGGCCGGCGACATCCCTCTCGCAGGATTTCCCCACCATGCGCTCGACGCCTATCTTCCAAAACTCCTGAAAGCGGGGCAGAGGGTCGCCGTCTGCGAACAGCTCGAGGACCCCAAATTCGCCAAAGGGATCGTCAAACGCGACGTCATCGAGGTCGTAACCCCGGGAGTGGCATTCTCTGACAAGGTTCTGGATCAGAAGAGGAACAACTATCTCATGGCCATAGCCCTCCCCCATGCGCTTGCCGCGGGGGGAGATAACGTCGGGATTGCAAGTATCGACGTCACGACAGCGGAGTTTACCGCGGGCGAGATCCCCTTCCGCCAGCTCCCCGATCGGGTCGCTTCGCTCGGGCCCGCCGAGCTCATAGTGCGTAAACGCGACGAGCAGACCATTCGCGACCTTCTCAAGAACCGTACTTCTGCGGTCACGACACATCTCGACGACTGGATATTCGATCCCGACGTCGCCCGCGAGCTCCTTCTGAATCATTTCCAGACAAAAACGCTCAAAGGGTACGGGCTCGAAGAGGTGCCGCTGGCAGTTGAAGCCGCCGGGGCCGTGATGCGATACCTCGGCGATACGCAGCAGACGAATCTCGGGCACATCAGACGTATCGCCCCCTTCGACCCCGGTGAATTCATGCTTCTCGACCGTTCGACGACCCGGAACCTGGAAATCACCCGCTCGATCGAAGGCCGCGATGAAGGAACCCTCTTTTGGGTGCTCGACCGCACGCGGACACCGATGGGTGCGCGCATGCTGAACCACTGGATCGGAAGCCCGTTGAGGAGCGCGGAGCGTATTCGCGCCCGTCTCGACGCCGTGGGCGAGCTTGCGGAAAAATCCGATGTCAGGTCCGGGCTCGATGCTTCGCTCTCCCGGATCGGGGACCTTGAGCGGGTTCTGTCGAAGGTCTGTACGGGGAGGGCGAATCCGCGCGAGGTGGAAGCCCTCAGCGGCATGCTCGCGCAGATCCCCGTTCTCCTCGAGCGTCTCGGAGAGGCCTCCAGCCCGGCGCTTGCCGAGATCGCCGCCGAGCTTGAGCCCCTTGACGAGGTCACCAGGAACATCGGGGATGCGCTTGCGGACAACCCTCCCGCTTCGCTGGCCGACGGGGGCGTGATCAGGAAGGGATACAGTAGTGAGCTCGACGGGCTCCGGGAGATCGCTTCGGGAGGGAAATCGTGGATCGCCGGGCTGCAGACAAGCGAGCGCGAGCGCACGGGGATTTCTTCCCTGAAGGTAGGATTCAACAACGTGTTCGGGTACTATATCGAGGTGACGAACACACACAAGGAAAAAATCCCGGAGTACTTCACGCGGAAGCAGACGCTCGCGAACGCCGAGCGGTACATCACCCCCGGATTGAAAGAATATGAGGAAAAGGTCCTCACCGCGGAGGAGAAGATTCTCGCTCTCGAGTCGCGGCTCTTCGGCGAGCTCCGGACCGCAATCGCCGTTCATGCCGAAGCGATACAGAACAACGCGCGACTCATCGCCGCGCTCGACTGCTTTTCTTCTCTGGCCGGCGCGGCGTCCGATTCTTCATATGTAAGGCCCGAAGTCGACGACGGGCCGGTGATCCGGATCGTCAAGGGGCGGCATCCCGTCATCGAGAAACTCCTCCCTCCGGGCGGAGCGTACACGGCGAACGACACGACGATCGACACAGGTGCGAACCAGATTCTGATCATCACCGGTCCCAACATGAGCGGCAAGTCGAGCTACCTTCGCCAGGTGGGGCTCATCGTCCTTATGGCTCAGATCGGGAGTTTTGTCCCCGCGGCCGAGGCGCACATAGGCATCGTGGACCGGATCTACACGCGCGTCGGAGCCAGCGACAATATCGCATCGGGCGAGAGCACCTTCCTCGTCGAGATGCACGAAGCAGCCAACATCCTCAACACCTCTACCCCGAAGAGCCTTATACTTCTCGACGAGGTCGGGCGGGGAACCAGCACCTTCGACGGAATCAGCATCGCGTGGGCCCTGACCGAGTATCTCCACGACCGTATCGGCGCAAAGACACTCTTCGCAACCCACTATCATGAGCTCAACGAGCTGGCCGCTCTCTTTCCCCGGATTCAGAATCTGAAGGTGGAGGTGCGTGAGTACGGCGACAAAGTGATTTTTCTTCACAAAGTTACGCCCGGCTACGCGGACCACTCATACGGAATACAGGTGGCGCGCATGGCCGGTTTGCCGCAGGAAGTGACCGAGCGGGCGAAAGAGATTCTCCTGAACCTGGAAGGCTCGGAGCTCAGCGTCGGCGCCGGGGCGCCGCGGGCGGCACGAACCCCTGCGAGGACCGCCCGCCCGGCACACGGCGAAGGACAGATGACCCTCTTCGGCGCCAGGGAGGACAAGACAAAAGAACTCCTCGATCAGGTCGATTTAGAGAACACCACCCCTCTGGAAGCGCTTCAGAAGCTTGCGGAGCTCAAGAAACATCTCATGGGTTGAAACGATGCAACGACGCCAGTTCATTAAGGCGACCGCGGCGAGCGCGCTCTTGCCTCTTGCGGCCTCCGCCGCTCCGCAGGCAGGAGCCGGGAAGAACCCGAAGGTACAGCAGATGCGCGACCGCATCCGCCCCGTCGCCCCGGCCGAGCGGCATGAGCGCGTGGAGAATGCCCGCAGGCTCATGGCGGAGCGCGGCATCGATGTTCTGCTCTGTGAGGGTGGAACGTCGCTCAACTACTTCACGGGCATCAACTGGGGCAGGAGCGAGCGTCTCTTCTGCATGGTCCTTCCGAAGAAAGGCGAGCCGCAGTACATCGCACCCAAGTTTGAGGAATCGCGGGCAAGGGAGCAGGTGGGTGAGGGGTCGCTGCTCACCTGGGAGGAGGATGAGAGCCCGTACTCCCTCGTCAGGGACATCGTGGCCGGCTCGGGCGCCTCAACGGGAACCATCGGCATTGAAGAGACGACAAGATCGTTCGTCGCCGAAGGCATCTCGTCCTCACTCCCGAACGCAAAGCTTGTGAGCGGAACTCCGGTCACAGCCGGATGCAGAAGCGTCAAATCGGCGCACGAGATCGAGCTGATGCAGATCGCAAACGACATTACCGCGGAAGTGTACAAGGGTTCCCTGGCGGACCTTAAGGAAGGGATGACCGAGCGGGAGTTTGGGACTGCGCTCTCGAAACGCTTCTCCGAGTTCGGCGTCAACGGGGGGGCTCTGGTGCTCTTCGGGGAGGCCTCGGCAAATCCTCACGGCCTCGTCAGGGAGCACGTCCTGCGCGAAGGCCAGATCGTGCTGATCGACGGCGGCTGCGGCGTGGAAGGGTACGGCTCGGACATCACGCGGACTACCGTCTTCGGGAAGCCGTCGGCGAAGATGAACGCGGTCTGGAGCATAGTGCGCGGGGCTCAGGATGCGGGACTCGCGGCGGCCAGGCCGGGAGTCGCCGCCGAAGAGATCGACGCGGCGGCACGAAAAGTAATCGCCAACGCGGGCTACGGTCCGGGCTACAGGTACTTCACGCACCGGCTCGGGCACGGGATCGGCCTGGACGGGCACGAGTGGTATTATCTGGTGCGCGGGAACAAGCGCCCCGAAGCGGCCGGCAACATGCACAGCAACGAGCCGGGAATTTACATTCCGGGCGAGTTCGGCATCCGCCTCGAGGACGAGATGCTGATCACTGAATCGGGCGCGAGGCTGCTGCTGCCGCAGGCCGAGAGCCTGGAAAGGATTTTCCCGTCATGAATCTTCAGGACATTCGAACGCTCTACGAGTTCAATTACTGGGCAAAGGGGCGAATCATGGAAGTGGTCGAGACGCTCAATCCGGAGCAATACGCGCGCGATATGAAATCATCCTACGGCGGGATTCAGGGAACGCTCGTGCACCTCGTCGGAGCGGAAGAAGTGTGGGTGCGGCGCTGGAAGGGAGAATCCCCCACCCGCCTCGCGATTCTCGAGGAGATGCCCACGCTCGAGAGCTTGGGCGAACACTGGGACATGATCGAGCACGAAATAATGGGCTTCTGCCACATGCTGAAAACCGACGAGGATATCGCGCGGCCTCTCTCGTTTAAGGATTTCAAAGGAAACCCGCGCACCCTCGTTCTCGGCCAGGCCATGCAGCACCTCGTGAACCACTCGAGCTATCACCGAGGGCAGGTCGTCTGCATGCTGAGGCAGCTCGATATGAAGCCGGTCGGTACAGACATGTCCACCTTTTACATACAGCGCGCCGAAGCTGCGCTGAAGACGCAATGAAACCTCGTCCGGTCCGCGGGGCCGGTAGGCGCCGGCTTTAGCCGGCGTAAGCCGACCCCCGTGCTTTGATGCTGGGACAAGTTCCATACACCATGGAAGAGAAGAGATCGAAGAGATGGGTCGTTTAGGTACCGCATTGTTTGTTCTTTGCATATCGATTTTTGCTGTTGCCGCCCGCGCCTCCGCTCAGTCCGGGGGCGGTGTCGCGCGCGACCCGGACGATACGCTCTACGCGAGGCC
>JACXTT010001162.1_pt1 | contig 44567 bp, 59 predicted proteins | sample 9270951 | NCBI WGS metagenome assembly JACXTT01 (sample SAMN15532306, study PRJNA645909) | rock metagenome | isolation source: weathered quartz diorite | place: Puerto Rico | collected 2017-06-21
CCTGAGCGACTTTGCCCATCTGGCGTTCGTACACACCAGGACGCTCGGCGGATCGGAGGAGTACGCGTACAAGTCAAAGCCGACGGCGATCGAGCGCCTCGAGGACGGCTTCCGCGTCGAGCGCTGGCACATGGACGCGGAGTCGCCGCCGTTCCACAAGAAGGTGGTGCGCAACGCGGGCCGCGTCGACCGGCGCAACATCGCACGCATGTATGTGCCGGGGATTTTCTTCATGGAAACCCTGTTTTCGCCGGCGGGCTCGGGTGCCGAGAAAGGCAATGTGCAGGGCGCAAGACAATACCGCAACTGCCAGTTCTTTACGCCCGAGACGCGGCGCTCGACGCACTTCTTCTGGGACTACCTGCACGACTACGAGCTGAACGACCCGAACATCGCGCTCTCGCTCAACCAGAGCCTGATCGAGGGCTTCATGGAGGACAAGTTCATCATCGAGGGGCAGCAGGAAGTGCTGGATGCCGATCCGAACTTCAAGATGAACGCGATCGTGGCGGATGCGCCGCTCGCGCATTTCCGCCGCACGCTCGGGCGGCTGATCGACGCCGAGCGCCAGGCCCTGCAGCCGGCGGCCGCATGAGGCCGGCGATCGTGGCTGTGCTGCTGGCGGCCGGCTGCTCGACGGTCTGGGATCCGCACGCGCCGAAGACGGTGACCGCGAGCGGAGACGGTGGTCACGTCACCGTGAAGCACGGCCAGAGGCTGTACTTGCCGCTGGCGACCGAGCCCGGCGGCAAATACGAGTGGCGGCTTGCCGAGCCGCCGGTGCGCGCGGTGCTGGCGGAGGGCCCGGCCGATGATCAAGGCTTTAATTTCACGCCCGTGCGCAGCGGCGAAGAGCAGCTGCGGCTGGAATATCGCCCGGTGAGCGGCGAAGGCGCGCCGCAGCGCATCGTCTCCTACGACGTCACCGTGCCGGAAACGGGCTTCCGCGCATGGCTGCGGTCGCTATTCGGAAGGCGCTCGCGCTAACGCAGCCCGGCAGATGCGCGTCGTCGCGATCGAGGAGCACTTCCTCACGCCGCTGTACCGCGAGAAGGTGGCGGCGAACGAGTACCGCAACTTCTATCTCGCGAGCCGTGGCCAGCAGATGGGCCACGACATTATCGAGCAGAACATGGACCTCGGCGCGAAGCGGCTCGCGCACATGGACGCGCACGGCGTCGACGTGCAGGTGCTCTCCTTCGGCTCGCCGGGACCGCAGGCGTTTGCCGCCGACGTGGCGATTCCGATGGCGCGAGATGCCAATGACCGGCTGCATGCGACGATAAAAGCGCAGCCCGCACGCTTCGCCGGGTTCGCCGCGCTGCCGACCGCCGATCCGCGCGCTGCGGTGGAGGAGCTCGAGCGCTGCGTAACGCAGCTCGGCTTCAAGGGCGCCATGATCCATGGGCACCAGCAGGGCGAATTCCTGGATGCGAAGAAGTACTGGCCGATCTGGGAGCGCGCGGAGAAGCTCGGCGTGCCGATCTATCTGCATCCGGCGCTGCCGCATCCGGACGCGGTGAAGGCGTATTTCGACGGTTACGAAGAGCTCGCGCGCGCGCCGTGGGGCTTCGCCCTCGACACGAGCTGCCACTTCCTGCGCCTGGTGTTCGCGGGCGTGTTCGACGCCTATCCGCGGCTCAAGATCATCCTCGGCCATCTCGGCGAAGGCCTGCCGTTCGCCATGCACCGGATGAACGAGCACTCCTGGGCGGCAGCGAAGCGGCGCGGCCTGAAAAAGCAGCCGATCGAGTACCTGCGCGACAACCTCGTGGTCACCACCAGCGGCAACTGGTTCGAGCCCGCGTTCGTCTGCACGCTGCTCGCGCTCGGCGCCGACAACATCCTCTTCGCCATCGACTGGCCCTACGAGGCGAACAAGACCGGGATGGAGTTCCTGCGAGCGCTCTCGATCAGCGACGCCGACAAGCAGAAGATCGCGCACCGCAACGCCGAGCGGCTGCTACGCCTCTAATTCCGATCCAGGGTTGCAATTAGTCGAATCAGTTTTTCTTGAACACCGAGCGGTCGACGTCGTCGAGCTTCCAGGTCTGCGTTTCCTCGCAGTAAGGGCATTCGAGGGTGCGCTCGGTCTCGGTAAGCGTTTGGAACGTGTCAAAGTCCACGTCATAGCCCGTCTCGACGGGCCGGCTGCATTTTGTGCAGCGCACTCTCAGCACCGGCATCGATTCCTCCCCTTTGGCCGGTGATGCTACAGAAAACAACGCCGCGCGGGCTTTGCTGCACCAGCGTGCAGAACGTCCTCGTGCGAAGTTTTACAAAACCTTCAAAATGCGCTCCGTACTGAACAACCAGGGGATAGAACATGAACTTCACGAGGCTCCTGCAAAGCATCGCGCTCGCCGCGCTGGCGACCCCGGCCTTGGCGCAGACCGTGGCGAACGACGGCTACGCGCGCGATGCATCGACAGTGGTGGTCAAGAATCCGTTCGGCTTGTGCTGGCGCAGCGGCCAGTGGAGCGAAGGCAAGGCGATGGCCGAGTGCGATCCTGAATTTGCGCCGAAGCCCGCGCCGCGGGCCGAGCCGCCCGCGCGCCCGGCCCCGCCCGCCGTCGAGGCGAGGGTGATCGAGGCGCCCCGGCCGGCACCCGTGCCGGTTGCTGCCGCGCCGATCCCGGAACCGGCGCCCCCGGTGCGCGCGAAGCTGCAGTCGATCACGCTCGGCGCCGACACGTCGTTCGATACCGGAAGAGCGGACCTGAAGTCCGAGGGCCAGGCGAAGCTCGACCAGCTCGTCGCCAAGCTGAAGGGCGTCAACTTCGATGCCATCACCGTCACCGGCCACACCGATAACGTCGGCACCGAAGCCGCGAACCAGAAGTTGTCGCTGCGCCGCGCCAACGCGGTGAAGCAATACCTCTCGAGCCACGGCATCGATGCGACGAAGATCAAGACCACCGGTCGCGGCAAGACGAGCCCGGTGGCCGACAACAAGACTGCTCAGGGACGCGCGCGCAACCGGCGCGTGGAGGTCGTGATCACCGGCACGCGCAGCTCATAAGGAAAGCCGGGACGCAGAAAAGGCCGCTTCAGGCGGCCTTTTTTATTTGTGCGTCTTCTCCGGCTTGCGCCGCTGCGCCATCCAGATGACGAGGTCCCAGGCGTTGTGGATGCCGGTGACGACCAGCAACATCGTCGCAACGGCAAGCGTCGGAGCGCCGTAGCCCTTTTCCAGCCACAAGCCCAGCGCGGCGAGACAGAGGAGGGCGTAGCTCACGTAGGGCAGGCTGACGAAGAACACCAGGTCCTCGGCGTCGCGCGTGGGCGCCTGGTCGGGAAAGCCGTGGCGCCAGTGGTAATGCACCCGCGTCCACAGCATGTAGAGGATGCCGCCGATTCCTGTCGCCATCAGCAGCACCGCCAGCGAGCGCTGCGGCAAACCCGGCGCGAGCAGCAGCGCCGACACCAGGAACGCGGTGGTGAAGAACACCATCGTCGGCGTAACGAAACCCCGCGTGCCCGACGCCGGGCGCCGGCCGATGTTCTCCGGGTTAATGGACACGACCACGAACATCAGGCCGGTGAGCGCCGCCGCCGAGGTGCCCACGAGGAAATAGAACTCGTGCCAGCCTTGCAGCGGCTCAGACATCGATGCCTCTTTCCTTGAACACTTCCAGCGCCAGGCGATGCGCGTCGTTCGCCGCGGGAATGCCGGCGTACAGCGCGACCAGCAGGCAGACTTCGCGGATCTCGTCGGGCGTGCAGCCGTTATTGAGCGCGCCGTTCATATGAACCTTGAACTCGGCGGCGCGATTGATCGCGGCGTTCATGCCGATGACCACCAGGCTGCGGATCTTGCGCTCGAGGCCGGGCCGCGACCAGACGTCGCCGTACGCGTAGGCGTTGATCATGTGCTGCAGCGGCGCGCCGTATTCGCCGAGCGCGCCCATGCGCTTGTCGACGGCGTCGGCTCCGAACATCTGCTTGCGAACAGCGAGGCCGCGCCGGTAGAGTTCCTGCGTATCCATGGCTTGCTTCTCCTGGTAGGGGAAATTCATGATACCTGCGTGGCACCGGCTGCTTGCCGCATTCCTCCTGGCCGCGTCGCTCGCATCGGCCCAGAATTACCCGTCGCATACGATCAAGGTGGTGGTGCCCTACGGTCCGGGCAGCTCGCCCGACAGCGTCGGCCGCATCGTCGCGCAGCAGATGCAGGAGGCGCTCGGCCAGCCGGTGATCGTCGCCAACGTCGCCGGCGCGCTCGCCAACGTCGGCACGGCCGAGGTGGCGCGCGCCGCGCCCGATGGTTACACCATCCTTCTCACGACCAACACGCCGCACGCCGCGAACGTCGCGCTCTTCAAGTCGCTGCCGTTCGACCCGGTGAAGGACTTCGCGCCCATTGTGCGCCTCATCACGACGTCGATGGTGCTCCTCGTGCGCAGCGACTTTCCTGCCTCCAGCCTCCAGGAGTTCATCGCCTACGCCAAGACGAAGCCGAACGGCCTCACCGCGGGCTACGGCTCCGCCGCGACCATCGTTTCCATCGCCAAGCTGCGCACCGCGGCGGGCTTCAAGACGCTGGACGTCGCCTACAAGGGCGTGCCGCTCGCCATCACCGATGTCCTCGGCGGCCAGGTCGATTTCACGCTCGGCGATTTCGCCGTCGCGATGCCGCAGATCCGCGGCGGCAAGATGAAAGGCCTCGCGGTCACCTCGCCGCAGCGCACGCCGCTCGCGCCCGAGCTTCCCGCGATCGCGGAGACCTTCCCCGGCTACCAGACGCGCATCTGGTACGGCCTGGTCGCGCCGGCGCATACGCCGGAGCCGGTGGTGGCGAAGCTGCACGCCGTGGTGTCGGCGAGCCTCGCCAAGCCCGACGTGAAGGCGAAGCTCGCCGGCCTCGGCCTCGAGCCCGCGCCGCTCGCGCCCGCGGAGTTCGGCGCGTTCATCCGCGAGGAGATCGCCAAATGGACCCGGGAGATCCGCGACGCGGGGATCGAGCCGCAGTGATCGACGCGGCGATGGTCGGGCTCGGCCGCTGGGGGCGCGGCCTGGTCGAATCGGTGCAGGGCAAGTCGAACAAGCTGCGCTTCGCGCTCGGCATCGAGCCGGAGATGGCCCCGGCGCGCGAGTTCGCGGCCAAGCACGGCTTGCGGCTCGCGCCAGCGTTCGAAGAGGCGCTCGCCGATCGCACGGTGGACGTGGTTGTGCTCGCCACACCGCACTCGCTGCATCTCCCGCAGGTGCTCGCCGCGGCGGCGGCGCGCAAGCCCGTGTTCTGCGAAAAGCCGCTCGCGCTGGCGCATGCGCATGCGCGGCAGATGGTCGATGCCTGCGAGCGCGCCGGCATCGTGCTCGGGGTCGGGCACAACCGGCGCTGGTGGCCGGCGATGCGGGAGCTCGCGCGACTCGTCGCGGCGGGCGAGCTCGGCACGCTGCTGCATATCGAGGGGCATAACAGCAACGAGAACTCGAACGCCGTGGCGGGCGGCTGGCGCACGCTGGCGAGCGAGTCGCCGGGCGGCGGCATGAGCGGTGCGGGCCTGCACGCGCTCGATGCGATGGTGGGCATCGCCGGCCCGGTGAGGCGCGTGAAAGCGCAGCTCATCGAACGCAAGCCGCCGCCCGCGCCGCAGGACACGGCATCGGCGCTGCTCGAATTCGAATCCGGCGTGAGCGGGCTGCTCGCCACCGTGCGCGCGACGCCGTTCTACTGGCGCGTGCACGCCTTCGGCACAAAGGGCAATGCCGAGGTGCTGGGGGAGACGGAGTTGGTGCTGCGCATGAGCGGCGCGCGCCCCGAGCGGCGCACGCTGGCGGCTGTCGACTCGCTGCGCGCCGAGCTGGAAGCCTTCGCCGATGCCGTGCAAGGCCGCGCGCCGTTCCCGATCTCGCCGGCGCAGATGCTGGATACAGTCGGGGCGTTCGAGCGGCTGGTAGGCGCTTTGCGCGCCTGATTTCAGATCTTCGGCATCCAGGGCTTGTCAGCCCAAGCGACGCCGACGCGCGCGACCTGCGCGTCGATGAGGTAGGGCTTGCCCTCCGCCGTGCTCTTCCGGGCGCGCTCGAGCGCCGCGTGCAGGTCCTCGGGCGCATTCACGACTTCGGCTTCTACGCCGAAGCCCTTCGCGATCAGCGCCATGTTCATGTCGGGGTTGCCGAGGTAGTCGTGAAAGAACTGGCCGGTCTGCACCATGCGGCCGCCAGGCACCTTCTCGATCACGCGGCTGTGCGGCCCGCCGTACGCATGGTTGTTGTAGACGACGGTGATCACCGGCAGCTCGAGCCGCGCCATGTTCCAAAGCGCCGTGGGGCCGAAGATGAACGAGCCGTCTCCCACCAGGCAGATGACCTGGCGGTCGAGCCGCGCGAGCTTCACGCCGGCGGCCGTGCCGACTCCCGAGCCGAGGTGCGCGCCATAGTAGAAGAACAGATCGCGGCCGCCCGCCGGATTGAAGTCGAAGCCGTGCAGCACGACCGAGCCTGCCTCGTGCACGATGATCGCGTCCTTGTCCGCGAACTGCGCCACTTCGCGCGTGACGCGATCGGCGAGCATCGGCGCGCGGTCCCAGTCGGGGTTCTGCGTGACGAGATCGCGCAGCGCCCTTGCCTTCAGGTGGAAGCGCCGCGTCTCATCGGCGCGCGCCGCGGCCTTCTGTTTCAGCGCCGAGGTCATGAGCTGGCCGACGGCCGCGGTGAGATCATCTAGCCCGTACGACACGTCGGCGACCAGCGGCACGTCCACCGCGATCACGTTGCCGATGCTCGCGGCATCGATGCGCATGTCGATGAACTTCGGCTCGCGCCCGACCATCGGCGCGACGCTGTTGTGCTGCAGCTTGTTGCCGACGTTGAGCACCACGTCCGGGTTCTTCGGATAGTCGAGCGAGGCGAGCCGCGCCGCCGGCGGCGATCCCACCCACAGCGGATGCGTTTCCGGGAAGTTGACGAAGCACTGCCGTGCCTGCGTCACCGGCATGCCGAGCAGGTCGGCGAGCTTCACCGCCCTCGGCAGCGCCTTGGTGTTGTACACCTCGTCGCCGACGATCATCACCGGCATGCGCGCTTCCACCAGCAGCTTCGCGGCGCGCTGCACTTCCGCCGGATTCGGCCGCACGCGCATCCGCGAATCGAGCTTCTCGTGCGCGATCACCTCGGCGCGCACGTGCTCGTCGTTGAAGTCCGAATGCCACGACGCGTACGTCGGCCCGTAAGGCGGCGTCCACGCCGCCTTGAACGCGCGGCGCACCGTCTCGGGGATCATGTCCGCCCGGCGCGCAAGCCACGCGTACTTGGTCATCGGCTGGACGATCTGCTCCTGGTTCGCCACCTCCTCGAAGCCGTCGCGGCCGGCGCGGCCGCTCTGGTCGGTGCGGTAGCTGTAGAAGACGAGCGGCGTCTGCTCCTTGTAGGCGTTGAACATCTGCCCCATGGCATTGACCAGCCCCACGACCGCCGCCTGCATCACGATGGTCGGCTCGCCGGACGCCTTGACGTAGCCGGCGGCCATCGCCGCGCCCGGCCCCTCGTGCGGCGTCAGGATGTACTTGAGCTGCGGACGGTCGACGAGCGCCTCGTAGAAATGCGCGTCCTCGCTCGCCGAGTTGCCGAACACGTATTTCACGCCGGAAGCGATGAGCTGCTCGGCGAAGCACTCGCCGCCGGTGCCTTCTATCGTCTTGAAAGCGCCCGTCGCCGCCTGCGCATGCGCCGTGGGCACGAGCGACTCGAGGATCTCGCGCGCGGCGGTGAGCGAGACGCCGGCGGTGGTGAGACCTTTGAGGAAGCTGCGGCGCGAGATCGACTGCGACAGGACGCGAGCGACGAGCTCTCTCATTGCTTCCGCCCGTACACATTGCCGAGGTAGTCCGCCATCTGGCTGATCTCGTCTTGCGTCCACAGCGCGCCGCGGCCGACCATGCGGTAGAGCGCGCTCTCCCAGGCGCGGCGATCCTGGCGCTGGTCCATCCACATGTTGGGACTGTGGCACTGGAAGCACTTCGATACCAGCACGTCCTTCCCCGGCGCATCCGGAAAGCCGATCGCGTCCGGCTTCTTCTGCTGTGCGAGGGCTGCTTCCTGCCATATGAGCACGGCAGCGGCGGCGCACCACCAGCGTCTCACTAGGGCGCGCCCTTCACGTAAACGGCGTCGGCGACCATCTGCAGCGCCTGGTTCTTTGCCGGCGTCGCCGGCTCGCGGTGCAGGAACGTGAAGATGAGGACGACCTCGCCGACGGTGACCGTGCCCTGCGCGATGTACTTGTAGTCGCCCGCCGTGTTCTGCGACTCGCGATCGGTGAGCGAAAAGTAGTAGCCGAGCGTCTCCTTGCCCCGCAGCTCGAGAAGCGGCGCTTCTTTCTCGACCGATTGCTTGAGGAGATCCTTGCTCGTCGCCTGCACCCGCTCCTTGATCACCTCCGGCGTCATGGCGGCCATCTTTGCCGGCTCCGGCCACAACGCCGTGACTTGCAGGTTGAAGCTGTCCCCCGTGGCGGGACGCACGCTGAGCGTGACCGCCGGCGGGTTGGCCGTCGATTTGTCGGCCACGCGCCACTCGGCCGGCACGTTGAGCAGCAAGCTGCCGTGGCCGGGTATGGCGAACCGCTTGGGCGCCGGCTGCGCGGGCGCCGCGCTCGAGAAAACCAGAGCGGCGGCCAGGAGCGCCGGGCGGAGGTTCATGAGCGGTTATATGTAGCACAATGCGCCGCACGCACCATGTATCAGTTCACTGCTCTCGCGCTGCTCATTATCTCTGCCACCGCCGCCGCGGCGGATCCGCGCGTCGACCAGGCGAAGCGCGAAGGCGAGGTGGTCTGGTACACGGCGATGAACGTGCCGGACGCCGAAGCGCTGAAGAAGCCGTTCCTCGCGCGCTATCCCTTCCTTGCGCTCACCGTGCTGCGCGCGCCGGGCGAGAAGGTGCGAACGCGCATCCTCACCGAAGCGCGCGGCCAGCGGTACGCGTGGGACGTCGTGTCCTTCAACCTGCTCGACATCGACGCGCTGGAGCGCGAAGGCTTGCTCGCCCCGAACAGCTCGGCGGCGATCTACGTGCGCCAGTACGTGATCGGCTACAACACACGGCAGGTAAAGCAGCCGCCGCGGAGCTGGGAAGACTTGCTCGCGCCGCAGTGGGCGGGGAAGCTGGCGATCGACGAGAGCGATGTCGAGTGGTACGCCGCGCTGCTCGACTATTGGGGCCGCGACCGAGGGCTCGCGTACATGCGCGCGCTCGCGCGCCAGCAGCCGCGGCAGCGCCGGGGCCACCAGTTGCTGACACGGCTCCTCGTCGCCGGCGATTTCCCGCTCGCGCTGGTGCATGCGAGCGAGATCGACAAGGCGCGCCAGGACGGCGCCCCGGCCGACTGGGTGAAGACGCTCGATCCCGTCATCGCCTCGCCGAGCCAGGTGGCGATCGCGGCCAAGGCGCCGCATCCGGCGGCGGCGCGCCTGTTCGTCGATTTCCTGCTCTCCGAGGAAGGCCAGCGCGCGATCGCGTCGCGCGGCCGGGTGCCCGCGCGCAGCGACCTCGCGGCCGCGGGGCTCAAGGTGCACTACGTGAGCGCAGGCCTGGCGGCGGATTTCGGCCGCTATGAGCGCGAGTTCCGCGATATCTTCGGCAGGGCGCCATGACCGCCAAGCTCAAGCACATCGCGCTCGTCAGCGACAACTACGCGCTGCAGGGCAAGTTCTACGAGGCGGCGTTCGGCATGCGCACTGCGGCCGACCCGCGTCCCGAGCGTGCCGTGACGGTGAGCGATGGCTACGTCGGGCTCAACATCAACCCGCGCAAGCCCGGCCGGCCCGCGGGGCTCGATCACTTCGGGCTCGAGGTCGACGAGCTCGAGCCGGTGCTTGAACGCCTGCGCAACTACCCGGAGGTGCAAGTCGTGGGGCGGCCGAGCACCCGGCCGTTCGCGGGCCTCAGCAGCCATGATCCGGCGGGCAATGTGTTCGATCTCTCGCAGCGCGAGATGGCGAACCGGGCGTCCGTCTACGTGGATGCGGAGAAGCCGGCAACGCGACATATCAGCCATATCGCGCTGCGCACGCTGCATGCGGAGCGGATGGCGGAGTTCTATGCCGATGTCTTTGGGCTGCGGCCCACCCAGCGGGATGCGAATTTCCAGCTCAGCGACGGTCGCGTTACTCTGGTGCTGCTGCCGTGGCGCATTACCGACTATGAGGGCACGGGCATCGTGCGCCCCGGGCCGGATCACTTCGGCTTCGAGGTCGAGAGCCTGGCGGCGGTGAAGCAGCGCCTGCAGGAGCTCGGCGACAACAATCCGCATCTGCGCGTGCGCGAGCTCGCCGGCCGTGAGGGCGAGGCGCGCGCGCGGCTTTTCGAGCGCTGCTGCCCGCTCGGCAGCTATCGCATCGCGGATGTCGACGGCGTGCTGCTCGACATTGCCGAGCGCCGATGAACGAGCGGGCACTGCGCGTCGACGGGCTCAGGGTGCGCTGCCTCGAGCAGGGCAAGGGCGCCGCGGTGCTGCTCCTGCACGGCGCCTCGCTCGGCTCCTCGGCCGATGTCTGGGCGCGCAATCTCGCGCCGCTCGCCGCGCACGGCCTTCGCGTCATCGCGCCTGACCTGCCGGGTTTCGGCCACACCGACAATCCGGCCGACCATACGCTCGGTTATCGCCTGCGCTTCGTGACGATGCTGATGGATGCGCTCGAGCTCGGGCGGGTGTCGCTCGTCGGTCATTCGCAGGCGGGGCGCATCGCGCTGCAACTCGCTTTCGGCGAGCCGCAGCGCGTTGTAAAGGCGGTGGTCGTTGCCACCGGCAGCTTGCTGCCGCCGCTCGAAGGCGCGGTGGCCGAGGGCGACGAAGGCACGGCGGCCGAGCCGACCCTCGCCGAGACGCGCGCGCTGCTGGAAGCCAACCTCCATAACAAGGCGCTCGCTACCGACCAGGCGGTCGCGCTGCGCCACCTGATGAGCGTCGGCAAGAATTTCCAGGCGTTTGTCGCGCGCCAGCAGTCGAAGGGCGGCGGCAAGGGCGGCGAGCCGCTGTGGCAGCGCCTGACGCAGTGCCCCGTGCCGCTGCTGATGCTCTACGGCGAGCACGATCGCGGCGATGCGGCGCGCCGTGCGGCCCGGGCGAGGGAGCTTCACCCGCAGCTCGACCTGCGGGTCTTGCCGCGCGCCGCGCATCTCGCGCAGTGGGATGCCGCTGACGCCTTTGCCGAGATCGCCGGGCGGTTTCTCGCCGCGCGCTAGGCGCGCGCCAGCGTCCAGATGCCGATCGCGACGAAGCCCGCGCCGGCGAGGTAGTGCAGGTAGCGCGGGTTAATGTACTGCGAAAGCAGGCTGCCGGCGAGCACGCCGATCGCGCTCGCCGCGACCAGCGCCGCCGACGCGCCTGCAAACACCGTCCAGCCGCTCACCTCGCGCTCGGACGCGAACAGCAGCGTCGCGAGTTGCGTCTTGTCGCCGAGCTCGGCGACGAACACGGCGGAGAAGACGGTGACGAGCATCTTGTAATCCATGAAGTCTCCTAGCGGTAGAGCGCGCGGGCGAACATGTAGCCGCCGAGCGCGATGAGGCCGATGAAGAACCAGCGCATGAAGGTCGCCGCGGGCAGGCGGCGCCGGATGCGCTGGCCGATGTACATGCCGGCGAGCGCCGGGAAAAGCGCGAGGAACGAGCTGCCGGCGAGCTCGGCGCTGTAGCGCCCGTGCGCTGCGAGCGCGAGCGTAATCGCGAGCGGGCAGACAAACGCCGTGATGCCGATCGACTGCACCAGCTCCTCGCGCTCCATGCGCAATGCGGTCAGGTAGGGCACGTTTGGTAAAACAAAGACTCCGGTTGCGCCCGAAATCATCCCGGTGACGAGGCCGCTGACCGGGGAGGCCCAGCGCTCATGCCGCGGATTCACTTCAAAGCGTCGCGCGACGAGCGCAAAGGCGCCGTAGGCGGCGAGCACCAGCCCGAGGGCGGCGCTCGCGGCCGCGGCGCTCCGGGTCATGAGGCCGATGGTGGCGAAGGTGCCGATGAACACCGCGACGATCATCCCGGCGAGGCGGCGCAGCAGCTTGCCGAGCGCCGGGCCTGCCGTCATCTGCCAGATGTTGGTGCCGATCGCCGGCAGCACCATCAGCGCCGCGGCCTGCGCGGGCGGCATGACGATGCTGAGCAGCCCCATGACGACCGTCGGCAGGCCGACGCCGACCGCGCCCTTGACGAAACCGGCAGCCAGGAACGCGATGCCGATGAAGGTCGCTAGGCCTTCCACGCCGCCCACGCGAGGCAGAGCCAGCCGGCGAGGAACGCGACGCCGCCCGGCCAGCGCGTGCCAGCCCAGCCGAGCGTCGCGAGCATCGCCGGGTCGAGCCGCGATTGCAGTTCGTGTGCGGCAAAGGCGCCGAGCGCGACGGCGATGAAGGCCGAGAGGGTGCCCACTGCGAAGAACACGCGGTCCATTACGTACTTAGTACGAAATTATTGCGCGACTACCAGGCGGCCGAGGCGCTCGGGATCGGCGAGCAGCTCGCGGCTCGCGCCATGGTGAATGACGCGCCCGCGGCTCATGACGAGCGCCTCGCGTGTTACGCGCAGCGCGAGCTTGGCGTGCTGCTCGACCAGGATCACGGCGAGCTGGTCCTCGGCGATCAGCCGCTCGAGCGATTTCAAGAGCGCCTCGACGATGATCGGCGCGAGGCCTTCCAGCGGCTCGTCCATCAGCAGGATGGTGGGATTTCCCATCAGCGCGCGGCCGATGGCGAGCATCTGCTGCTCGCCGCCCGAGATCTGGTTGCCGCGGTGGTGCCGGCGCTCGGCGAGGCGAGGAAAGAGGTCGTAGACGCGCTCGAGCGTCCAGCGCTTGCCCGGGCGCGCTGCGACGATCAGGTTTTCTTCGACGCTGAGCGACGGGAAGATGTCGCGCCCCTGCGGCACGTAGCCGATGCCCAGGCGATTGCGCTCGTACACCGGCAGCGACTGGATCTCGCGCCCGTTCGCCTGGATCGAGCCGGCGTGGAACGTGGTATGGCCCATGATCGTCGCGAGCAGGGTGGTCTTGCCCACGCCGTTGCGTCCAAGCACGGCGAGCGAGCCGCGCTCGGGCAGCGCGAGCGCCACGTCCTCGAGGATCACGGTCTCGCCGTAGCCCGCGCGCAGGCTCGCGAGGCGTAGCGCATCAGGCATGGGTGGCTTCGCCCAGATACACGTCGCGCACCCGCCGGTCGGCCGCGATTTCCTGCGGCGAGCCTTCTACCAGCACCTGGCCCTGCACGAGCACGGTGATGCGGCTCGCGAAGCGGAACACGAGGTCCATGTCGTGCTCGATGATGAGGATCGCGATGTCGGCAGGCAGCCCCGCGAGGACGTCGAGCACGTGATGCGAGTCCTGCGAGGGCACGCCGGCCGCGGGCTCGTCCAGCAGCAGCACCTTCGGCTTCAGGCCGAGCGCGATCGCGATTTCGACGAGGCGCTGGCGGCCATAGGGCAGGTCCTGGACCGGCGTGCGTGCATCGGCCGAGAGGCCGAGCGTGGCGAGGAGCGCATTCGCTTCGTCGCTGATCTCCGCGTGCCGGCTCGCCGGCTTCCACATGCGCCGCGCCACGCCCTCGCGTTCCGCGATGCCGAGCGCGACGTTGTCGAGCACCGGCAGCTGCCGGAAGAGCGTGGTGATTTGAAACGTGCGTCCCAGGCCGCGGCGCACGCGCGCCGCCTGGTTGACCCTGGTGATGTCCTCGCCGCCAAGCAGGATGCGGCCGGAGGAGGGCGGGATCGCGCCCGTCAGCAGGTTGACGAATGTCGTCTTGCCGGCGCCGTTCGGGCCGATGAGCGCGTGACGCGCCCCCGGCGAGAGCCGCAAGCCGATGTTGTCGGCGACGGTCAGCGCGCCGAAGCTCTTGCAGAGCTTCTGCGTCTCGAGAGCGCTCGCAGCCATTTGTCGCTCATTTTTTCTACGATGCCGAGGATGCCGCCGCGCGCGAACAGCACGACGACGATGAGGAGCACGCCGATGCCGAAGTACCAGTACTCCGGGTACTGCTTGGCGAGATAGTCCTGCGCGATGAGGTAGACCACCGGGCCGACGAACGCGCCATAGAGCCGGCCGACGCCGCCGAGGATCAGCATCACCAGGAGGTCGCCCGAGGGCTCGAGCCCGAGCACGTTGAGGCCGACGAACTGGTTTACCTGCGTGAGCAGCGCGCCGGCGACGCCCGCCATCGTCGCCGAGAACGTGTACACCAGCACCAGGCGCCAATAGACCGGCGCACCCACCGCGTGCATGCGCGCCGTGTTCTCTCGGATGCCGGTCAGCATCGCGCCGAAAGGCGAGTAGATGAGGCGGCGCACGAGCAGCCAGCCGAGGAAGAGCGCTACCAGGCAGTAAATGAAGGCTGTGCGGCCGAACAGATCGAATTTGAACAACCCGAGAATCGGCGCCACCTGCACGCCGGAGAGGCCATCGGCGCCGCCGGTGAGCCAGCTCGCCTTGTTCGCGATCTCGAGCACGATCGAGGTGATGGCGAGCGTCAGCATGAGAAGCGTCAGCGCTTTGGTGCGCAGGATCACCGCGCCGGTCGAGATGCCGAGCAGCGCCGCGGCTACCGCCGCTCCCACCAACTGGACGAATGGATCGGTCACGCCATATTTGGCGCCGAGAATGCCGGCGGTATAGGCGCCCAGGCCGAAGAACGCGCTGTGCCCGAGCGTGATGATCCCGGCGTAGCCGAGGATGAGATCGAGCGACAGCGCGAACAGGATGTAGACCAGGATGCGCGCGCCGAGCGAGAGATATTCCGGCAGCAGGAAGAACGCCGCGATGGCGATGATCCAGGGCAGGGACTCCTGCGGGCGGATGCGCGGGTTGCTGGTATAGCCGCTCATGCGCGCACGCCGAACAGGCCCATCGGCCGCCAGAGCAGGATACCCATCGTGGCGACGTAAATCAGGAAGGCGCCGAACTCCGGGATCCAGTACTTGCACGCCGTGTCCGCGACGCCGATGAGGAGCGCGGCGACGAACGGACCGCGCAGGCTGCCGAGGCCGCCAACGGCGACGACGATCAGGAAGTAGACGAGGTGCTCGAACGGATAGCTCCACTGCACGGGCAGGATGTCGGCGCCGAGCGCGCCGCCCAACCCGGCCAGGCCGCTGCCCAGCGCGAAGGTGCTCATGAACAGCGTACGCGTGTTGATGCCGATCGACTGCGCCATGCCGCGGTTGTCGACCGCCGCGCGCACCATCGCACCCCAGCGCGTGCGCTCGACGCCGAACCAGAGCGCCGCGATGAGCAGCGCCGAGAAGACGATGAGGAACACGCGGTAGGTCGGAAAGTCGCGGCCGAGGATGTGCACTTGGCCGCGCAGGTAGTCGGGCAGGAACACGGGCGCGGCGAGGTTGCCGTAGATGAGCCGCGCCACGGCCATGGAGATCAGGATGAGCCCGATGGAAAACAGCACCTGCGCGAGCTCGCCCGCGGCGTAGAGCCGCGAGTAGAGCAGCCGCTCGAGCACGATGCTGCCTGCCGACACGACGACGAAGGCGACCAGCACCGCGAGCGGGAACGGCAGGCCGAGCCGCGTCATCGCGGTGGAGAGAATGAAACCGCCCGCCATGGCGAACACGCCGTGCGCTAGGTTGATGAAGCCCATCAGGCCCATCGTCACCGACAGGCCCACGGAAATGACGTACAGGATCATGCCGTAAGCGACGCCGTGGAAGGCGACGCTTACGAGCGATGAGCCGAGCTCTGCCAGGGGCTTACTTCTTCTTCTGCAGCTCTTTCCAGGGGTCCTTCTCGGCCTTGCTCAGCGTCTCGAGCTCGACGTTCGCCGGATGGCCGTGGACCTTTTTCACTTCGCGCAGGTACTCGGGCTGGATGATGTCGCGCGTCTCTGGGTCGATCGAGATCGGTCCGCGCGGGCTGTCGGCGAATCTCCAGTGCTTCGCGATCTCCATGGAACGCTCGGGGTCCAGCTTGCCGTTCTGCCGCTTGATCATCTCGAAGATGAGCGCGGTGCCGTCCCAGGAGCCGACCGACAGGAAGTTCGGGATCTCGTTCTGCCCGTACTCCTGCTTCCACGCCGCGACGAATGCCTTGTTCGCGGGGCGATCCCCGACCAGCGACCAGTGGAACACCGTGGTCACGCCGAGCGCGACGTCGCCCATGTTGGGCAGCTCTTCCTCGGTCGTGATGTCGCCGGGCCCGATCAGCTTGATGCCGGCCTGCTTGAGGCCGAGCTCGGAGAAGTTCTTCATCACTGCCGTGGCGGTCTTGCCCGCCGGGATGAACACCATCAGGCAGTCGGGCTTGGCGTCCTTCACGCGCTGCATATAGGCCGCCCAATCCGGGTTCTGCAGCGGCACGCGAACCTTGTCGATCACTTTGCCGCCGCCCTCGGTGAAGGCCTGGGAGAACGCCTGCTCGGAATCATGCCCGGGCCCGAAATCGCTCACCAGCGTATAGGCGGTCTTGAATTTCTTCGCCGCCCACTGGCCGAGCGGATAGCTCGACTGCCAGAGCGTGAACGACGTGCGCACGATGTAGGGCGAGCGCGTGGTGATCACCGCGGTGCCCGCGTTCATGATGACGAACGGCACCTTCGCTTCCGTCGCGATCGGCGCGATCGCCAGCGCATTGGGGGTGAACACGACGCCGGCGAGCAGATTCACCTTGTCGCGCACCACGAGCTCCTGCGCGAGCTGGCGCGCCTTGTCCGGGTTGGGGCCGGTGTCGTCGCGCGTGATGAGCTCGATCTTCACGCCGGGCGGCAGCTCCATCTGGTGCTGCTTGATGTAGAGGCGCACCGCGCGCTCCATGTAGGGCCCGAGGTTGCCGTTCAGGCCGGAGTAGCTGGTGATGAAACCGATCTTGATGGTCTGCGCGTTGGCCGCGGCGGCGCCAAGGACGAGCGCGGCGGCAAGCGCCAATTTTGTGAACCGCATGGGTGCCTCCTCCTAAGGTGGCGGATTCTAACCGATCGATTGACGCTTAATCCCCGCCAAGGCAGGATCGCTGCCGAAGCGCCATGTACGCGATATCGAGCCGGCTTATACAAACGAGCTCATCGGCACGCTCGTTCACGTTGTGGTGCCTCGCGGTGGCGGCGTTCCTCAGCGCCCTGAACGTGCGCTCGCCGCGCATGGAGGTGAATTTCTACGATGGCCGGTTCTTCTACGTGGCGGCGCGGATGTTCGTCGCTCACGAGTCGCCCTACGATCTCGAGCGCTATCGCGCCCGGCTGCGGGACACCGCGCAGCGCTACCCGGATGCCGGCGCCGAGCTGCGCGCCGAGATCGAGTCCTATGTCTATCCGCCGGCGAGCCTCATCGTGTTTGCGCCGCTCGGACTGCTCGACTACCCGCTTGCGCGGCAGGTTTTCACCGTCCTCAACATCCTGCTGATGCCGATCGCCGCGTGGATGCTCATCCTGTTTTTCGATGCCGCGACCGCCGCGCGACAGCGCGCGCTCACCATGGCCGCGCTTGCCGCCGGCCTGCTGCACTTTTCGTTTTCGAACACGCTCGTCCTCGGGCAATGCGACATCGTCATCCTCGTGGCGCTTGCCGCGACGCTGCTCGCCCTGCAGAGGCGCTCGCTGCCGCTGATTGCCGTATGCGGCGCGGTCGCCCTGGTCAAGCCGCAACTGACGCTGGTTCCGATCCTCGTGCTCATCGTGCGCGAACGCGCCTGGCGCGAGGGCGTGATCCTGCTTGCCGCGGTGGCTCTCTCCAATGTGCTCGCCGCGTTGCTGATCTATCACCCCGGTCTGCTGCGCGAGATGCTCGATGCGGTGATTCGCAACCGCAGCCTCGAGTACAACCAGGCCACCGGCAGCTTCGGCGGCTTGTTCCTCGGGGCTCGCTCAGTGGCATTCGCCACGGCGAACCTGCTACTCATTCCGGCAGGCGCGGTGGCGGTGCTGGTCGCGGTGTGGAAGCCGGATCACTTCCCGCGGCACACAGCCCTGGTGGCCGCGATCGTGTTCACCCTGTACGCAGTGCCGCTGCACCACTATGACTTCGTCGTGCTGCTCGCCGCGCTCCTCGGGTGCTCGAGCATCAATGTCCGGCTCGCAGTGCCGTTGATCTTGCTCGCCATCGGCGTTGATCGCGGCAGCTTGACGCAGCTGCTGCTCGCCAAGGTTCCCGGCGCGCTGCCCCTGACGTATCAGATGGGGCTCGCCATCGGCATTGACCACGATAGCATCACACAGGCGATGCTTGCCAGGAATCCCAGTAAGCCTTGGTTGACGCATCAGATCCTGCACGCCGTCTACGTGCTCATTGCGTACGTCGCGATGCAGGGCTACGTGTTCTTCCGCTACGTGCGCAGCACCCAGACCCCGCCGAGTGCGGGCGATAGCGCGATTGCCAGTCCGGCGTCTGTAGCACGCACGGTTAGCCCTTCCGCCGCGCAGCGCCCAGCGAAGGCGCCCGGCTCGGCGCAGGCAAGCGAATAGCCGGCGACCGCAGGCGCCGGCGGCGCCTCGCCGAGCAGCTTCGCAACTGTTGCGCGCGTGCCGATGAAGATGCGGCCGCGCGCCGTCTCGAGCCGCACGCCGTCACGTTCGGCGCGCGGCAGGAGCGCGGCGAAGCGCGCCCAGCGGGCTGCTGTTTCCACCGGGTCGTCGGCCACCACGAAAACCTCCACGAGCCGCAGCTCGTTGACATCCGCGGGGCGCCAGAGCTGCTCCGGTGTCAAGTGCTCGACGTACTGGATGCGACCCTCGGGCATTTTCTCCGGCGGGAGCCGCGCCACCTTGAAGCGCGCGGTGCCGCCCGCGACCGCGCGCGCGAGATCGACCAGCGGCTGCGGCTCGAACCCGTGCGCGGCGAGCCGCCGCTGCTCGCCGGCGGCGTCGGGCGTGCCGAAGCAGACGAGGTGCACGCCGTCGTAGCGCCGCATGAGCGCGCGCATGCGCGCGGCCGCGGGCGTGTCGTGCGTCGGCGAGAGGAGCTCGAGGTAGCCCGCGTCGAGCATCACGCAGCGGTTGGACGCGCCGACCGGACCCTCCGGCGCGCGCTGTACGGAGGTCGGCGTCACGCGCAAACCGAGCGCTTCGCAGACGCGCGCCGCGGCGTGGAGATCGGCGACGAAGTGCGAGACGTGATCGAGGTAGAGCTCGCCCGGCGGCGGCCGCTGCCGGTCGGCGGCGTTCATGGCGCGCTAATATAACCGCCGCCGTGAACCAGCCCGTCGAAATCCGCACCGCGACCTCGATACGAGAAATGCGCGGCGCCCAGGCGGTGGTCGAGATGCTGCGCGCGCACGGCGTCGAGATCGTCTTCGGCCTGTGCGGCGACACGAGCCTGCCGCTCTACGATGCGCTGCGCAGCTCCCGGCTTCGCCACATTCTCACGCGCGACGAGCGCCACGCCGCGTACATGGCCGACGGCTACGCGCGCGTCACCGGAAGAGTGGGCGTGTGCGAAGGGCCGTCGGGTGGCGGCGCCACCTATCTGCTTCCCGGCCTCGCCGAGGCGAACGAGTCCTCCATCGCCGTGCTCGGCATCAACACCGACATCAGCGTCTCGTCGCGCGGCCGCTACACGCTCACGGAGCTCGACCAGCGCACGCTGATGCGGCCGGTGTCGAAGTGGAACACCGTGCTCGACCGTGCTGCCGATATCCCACGCGTGTTTCGCCAGGCGTTCGAGGCCACGACCACCGGCCGTCCCGGCGCTGCGCATATCGCGCTGCCCTACGACGTGCAGACCGCGCCCGTGGAAGCGAATGACGTGTGGGCCGATCCCTCGCTCGGCCTCTATCCCTCGCGCCGGGTGGCACCGGATCCGGACATGGTGGTGCTCGCCGCCAAGCTCCTGCGCACCGCGCGGAGCCCGCTCTTCATCTGCGGCGGCGGCGTGATCATCTCCCGAGCCGAAGCGGAGCTCGCCGAGCTCGCGGAAAAGCTCACCGCTCCGGTAGCAACCACCATCAGCGGCAAAGGCGCGATCGACGAGCGCTGCGCGCAGTCGGTAGGCGTGATTGGCTCGAACGGCGGCACGCCTGAGACGCGTGCCATCGTGGACGGCGCAGACGTCATCGTCTTCGTCGGCTGCCGCGCCGGCTCGGTGACGACCGAGCGCTGGCGCCACCCGGCGCCGGACCAGGCGCGCATCATCCATATCGATGTGGATCCCGCGGTGCCGGGACGCAACTACAAGGTCGACGTGCCGCTCATCGCGGACGCGAAGCTCACGCTCGCGGCGCTGCTCGATGCGGTCAACCCGCGCGACGGCGATCTCACCGCGGTGGACCTGCACAAGCGCGCCAAGTTCGAGCGCTACGAGTCGCTCGCGCGTTCTGACGAGACGCCGCTCCGTCCCGAGCGCGTAGTGGCGGAGCTCGCGCGCCAGCTCGACGCCGATGCGACACTCGTCGCCGATCCCGGCACGCCGTGCCCTTACCTGTCCGCTTACTACGTGCTGCGCGGCACCGGCCGGCGCTTCTTCTCCAATCGCGCGCATGGCGCTCTCGGTTACGCGCTTGCCGCCGCGGTAGGCGCGCATTTCGGGCGGCCGGAGGTCAAAACCGTCGCGGTGATGGGCGACGGCAGCTTCGGCATGTGCGCGGGCGAGCTCGAGACGCTCGTACGCCTCGGGCTGCCGATCACCGCGGTGGTGCTGTCCAACGCCACGTACGGCTGGATCAAGGCGGGCCAGCGCGCCGGCTACGGGCAGCGCTACTTCTCGGTGGATTTCAGCGCCACTGACCACGCCGCTGTGGCGCGCGCTTACGGCATGCGCAGCTGGCGGGTGACTGAACCCGGTCAGCTGGCGCCGGCGCTGGAAACGGCGCTCTCGGCCGAGGAACCCACGCTGGTCGATATCGTCTGCCAGCCGCTGCACGAAGCAGAGGCGCCCGTCTCGGAGTGGATCGCATGATCGAGCGCGGCCATCACGACATGGGCGGCCTGCCCGCCGGCAAGGTGGCGCGCACCGAGCACGACTATCCGCAATGGCAGCGGCGCGTGGATGCGATGGTGCAGCTCTTGCGCACGGGCAAGAAGATCACGGTGGACGAGCTGCGCAAGAACATCGAGGCGCTGCCGCCGGCCGCCTACGACCAGCTCTCCTACTACGAGAAGTGGATCAGCTCGCTCACGCAGACGCTGATCCAGCGCGGCCTCATCACCACCGAGGAGCTCGGCCGCAAGATGGAGGAAGTGGAGCGCCGCGTCCGATGAGCGCGCAACTCGCCAGCGTCGCGCCGCGGTTCAAGGCTGGTGACCGCGTACGCGTCCGAAAAACTGCGCCGCTCGGCCACATCCGCACGCCGTACTACATTCGCGGACACGTCGGCGAGGTCGAGCGCTTGTGCGGTGCGTTTCCGAACCCCGAAGAGCTCGCGCAGATGCGCGATGGGTTGCCGGCGCAGCCGCTCTATCGCGTGCGCTTCAAGCAGAAAGAAGTCTGGCCCGACTATCGCGGGCCGGACACCGATGTGGTCGAGATCGAGATCTATCAGCACTGGCTGGAGAAAGCATGAGCGATCAGGGCACGTATCGGCCGTTCGCGTACTACGAGCTGATGGAGACGAGCCTGCGCGAGCTGCTCGTCGAGAAGGGCATCATCACCGATGAGGCGGTGAACGCCGAGGTGGCCGCGATGCGCGCGAGGACGCCGGAGCGCGGTGCACGGGTGGTGGCGCGGGCGTGGGTCGATGCCCAGTACAGGAAGCGCCTGCTGGCGAATGGCACAGCGGCGTGCGAGGAGCTCGGGCTGGAGATTCCGGGCCTGCATCTCGTGGTGGTGGAGAACACGCCGCAGGTGCATAACGCGATCGTCTGCACGCTGTGCTCGTGCTATCCGCGCGTGCTCCTCGGAATCCCGCCTGATTGGTACAAGTCGCGTAGCTACCGCTCGCGCATGGTGCGCGAGCCGCGCGCGGTGCTCGGCGAGTTCGGGCTGCGTATTCCCGAGACGGTGCAGATCCGCGTGCACGACTCGACCGCCGACATGCGCTACCTGGTGCTGCCGATGCGGCCGCAGGGCACCGAGGGCTGGAGCGAAGAGCGGCTCGCCGGCATCGTTACGCGCGACTGCATGATCGGCGTCGCGGTGCCGACGCTCGCGCTTGGCTAAGCTCGCCCCGCTCGGCGCGGTGCCGCTCGGTGATTGCGCGGTCTACGTCGAGTTCACCAAAACGCTCGACCTGGAAGTGAACTCCGGCGTGCAGCGCCTCGCCGCGATGGTGTACGGTCGCGCGCTGCCCTGGGTGCGCGACGTGGTGCCGGCGCTCGGCGGGCTCGCGATCCATTTCGATCCCGATCATGCGCAGGTGCACGGCGACGCGATGAGCGCCGCGCTCAACGTGGTGAGCGAGTGCTTGAAGCAGGGGCTGCCGAAGACCGACGAGGTGGCGCGCACGGTCGAGGTGCCGGTGTGCTACGAGGCCGAGTTCGCGCCGGATCTCACCGAAGTCGCGGCGGCGGCGAAGGTGACGCCCGACGAAGCGGTGGCGCTGCACGCGGGGAGCGAGTTTCGCGTGCTGATGATCGGCTTCGCGCCGGGCCACGCATACATGGGCGGCCTGAATCCGAAGCTCGCGGTGCCCCGCCGCGCGGCGCCTCGTCCGATCGTGCCCGCGGGGTCGGTGGCCATCGCCAACGACCAGACGGTGGTCTATCCGTACGCCATCTCCGGGGGCTGGAACATCATCGGCCGCACGCCGCTCGCGGTGTTCGACGCCGAGCGCCGGGAGCCGAGCCTCTTCGCTGCCGGCGATCGCGTGCGCTTCAAGCCGATCTCGCGCGCCGAGTTCCTGAAGCAGGCGAAATGACGATCCGCGTCCTGCGGCCGGGCCTCCTGATGACGGTGCAGGATCTCGGCCGCCACGGCCACCAGCACGTCGGGCTCTGCCCGGGCGGCGCAATGGACCCGATCTCGCTGATGCTGGCGAATGCGCTGGTCGGCAATGAGGCCGGCGCGGCCGCGCTGGAGATCACGGTGCTCGGGCCTGACCTCGAGTTCAAGCGCGAGACGCTGGTCGCGCTGATGGGCGCCGAGTTCGAGGCGGACCTCCCGCTCAACCGGCCGGTGCTGGTGGCACGTAACTCGCCTATTTCCATCAGCCGCGCGGCGCGGGGCGCGCGCGGCTATCTTGCGGTCGCGGGCGGCATCGCGCTGCCCGAAGTGCTCGGCAGCCGCAGCACCTATCTGCCGGGCGCCTTCGGCGGGCTGGAAGGCCGGGTGCTCAAGCGAGGCGATGTGCTGCCGCTCGCCGAGAACGCGGAGCAGCTCTCGCGCGAGCGCTACGAGCAGCTGAAGAACAAGCGCGGCGCGAGCGTGCGCTGGTCGGTGCCGCCCTTCACCGTGCCCGATCGCGAGCCGATCGTGCTGCACGCGATCGACGGCGAGCATTTCGCCGACTTCGACGCCAACATGCAGCGCGTCTTCTACGACACCGTCTGGCGCGTGACGCCGGACTCGAACCGCATGGGCTACCGGCTCGCCGGGCCGCCGCTCGCGCGCGCGAAGACCGACGAGATTCTCTCCGGCCCGACCACGCTCGGCAGCGTGCAGGTGCCGGCGAACGGCGTGCCGATCGCGCTGATGGCCGATCACCAGACGACCGGCGGCTATCCGCGCATCGCCGAGATCGCCTCCGCCGACGTGCCGCGGCTTGCGCAGATCGCGCCGGGCGGCACCGTGCACTTCGCGCGCTGCGGGCTCGACATGGCGGCCGAGCTGAGGAACGACGTGCGCAACCGCCTGCAGACCGTGCTGCGCGGCATCGCGTGGGAGTACGGCAAGTAAATCGGGGACAGGTACGTAATTATTCTGAAAGCTTCAGCCTGACGACATAATTACGTACCTGTCCCCGATTTATGAAGCGCATCGACCTCAACTGCGACATGGGCGAGAGCTACGGCGCCTGGAGGATGGGCGCCGATGCCGAGGTGATGCCGCACATCAGCTCGGCGAACATCGCCTGCGGCTTCCACGGCGGCGATCCGGCGACGATCCGCAAGACCGTGCGCCTCGCGGTCGATCACGGCGTCGCGATCGGCGCGCATCCGTCGCTCCCCGATCTGCAGGGCTTCGGCCGCCGCGTGATGAAGATCTCGCCGCAGGAGATGTACGACCTCGTCGTCTACCAGGCGGGCGCGGTGGAAGCCTTCGCGCGCGCCGCGGGGAGCCGCCTGCACCACATCAAGTGCCACGGCGCGCTCTACAACATGGCGGCGAACGACGAGGGGCTGGCGGGCGCCATGGTGCGCGCGGCCAGGGATCTCGGCGCGATGCTCTACGTTCTTTCCCGTAGCAAGAACTACGACATCGCCAAGGCTGCCGGCGTCCCCGTCTGCGGCGAAGTGTTCGCCGATCGCGGCTACTCGGACGACGGCACGCTCGCCCCGCGCGACAAGCCCGGCGGCATGATCACCGACGCCGACAAGTCAGTGGCGCAGGCGCTGGCGATGATCGAGCAGGGATACGTCACCAGCCTTTCCGGCAAGCGCGTGCCGGTGGCCGCCGACACGCTGTGCCTGCACGGCGACCAGCCGGGCGCCGTGCGCTTCGCCCAGGCGCTGCGGCGCGCATTCGCTGAACGAAACATCACCGTCGCCGCGCCTTGAGCTCGCTCGAGTTGCGCGTGCCCCCGCCGCTCGTCATGCTGGTGGCAGCGCTGCTGATGTGGCTCGTCGCGCGCGCACTCCCGTCGCTCGACTTTCAATTACCAGTGCGCGGGACGCTCTCCATTCCGATCGCAGTCATCGGCCTGGCGATTGCAGTCTTTGCGGTCTTTCAATTCCGCCGTGCGGGCACCACGCCGAACCCCATGAAGCCGCACGAAAGCGCCACCGTGGTCGTGACAGGCTTGTACCGCTATTCGCGCAACCCGATGTATCTCGGCGATCTGCTCATCCTCGCCGGCTGGGCAATCTGGCTTGCTAATGTGGGTGCGTTTGCCGGGTTGCCGCTCTTCGTGCTCTACATCAATCGCTTCCAGATCGCGGCCGAAGAGCGCGCGCTCGAAGCGCACTTCGGCGCGACGTACGCCGAGTACCAACGCGCCGTGCGCCGCTGGATCTGACGTCCTCGCTAAAATCCGCTCATGCCCGCCAAACTTTTCACGCCGATCCAGCTCGGCGGAGTGACGCTGCCCAACCGCGTCGTCGTCTCGCCGATGTGCCAGTACCAGGCCGATGACGGCTGCATGAACGACTGGCATTTCATCCACCTGGGCCATCTCGCCTATAGCGGCGCAGGGCTGCTGATGGTCGAAGCGACGCACGTGACGCGCGAGGGCCGCATCACGCACCACTGCGCCGGCCTCTACAGCGAGCACAACGAAGCGGCGATGAAGCGCGTCATCGACGCGGTGCGGCGCCTGCGCAAGGATCCGATCGGCGTGCAGCTCGCGCACGCCGGCCGCAAAGGCTCCTCGCAAGTGCCGTGGGAAGGCCGCGAGTGGCTGCGCCCCGACCAATCCCCCTGGATCACCGTCGCGCCATCACCGCTGCCGTACGGTCCCGGCTGGCACGTGCCGCACGAGCTCACCGTGCCGGAGATCCGCCAGCAGGTGGAGGCATTCGTCTCCGCCGTGCTCCGCGCCAGGCGCATCGGCTTCGACGTCGCCGAGCTGCACGCGGCGCACGGCTACCTGATCCACCAGTTCCTCTCGCCGCTCTCGAACCAGCGCAAGGACGCGTACGGGACCAACCGGCTCAAGTTTCCACTGGAGGTCGCAGCCGCGCTCCGCGAAACGTGGCCGAAGGACCGCGCCCTCGGCGCGCGCATCAGCGCGCACGACTGGGCGGACGGCGGCCTTGGACCGGATGACGCCGTCAGCTTCGCGCGAGAGCTGAAGCGCCTCGGCTACGACTACGTCTGCGTCTCGAGCGCCGCGCTCGTTGCCGGACAGAAGATGCCGCCGGTCGTGCAAGGCTACCAGATGCCCTTCGCCGAAAAAGTGAGGCGCGCGGTCGACATCAAGGTGCGAGCGGTCGGCATGATCGCCGATGTCGACTACGCTGAAGAAGTGATCGCCACCGGCAAGACCGACATGGTGGCGCTCGCGCGCGCCTTCCTCGACAACCCGCGCTGGGTCTGGCATGCCGCCGAGCGCTACGGCATCAAGATCGACTACCCGTCCTCGTACGCGCGCTCGCGCTTCGATCAGTGGCCGGGCGCGAAGCTCGCGCGTCCGGAGTCGTGGCAGGACGAATCGCTGCTCGGTTAATCCTTATAGGAGCTACCAACTATGTTCAGCCGAAAACTCCGCTGTTCCTTCTGCGGCAGAGATGAATCTCAGGTGGCCAAGCTGGTCGCTGGTCCAAAGGTCTTCATCTGCGACCTGTGTACGGCGGCGGCCGCCCGCATCATCAGCAGCAATGACAACGACACGCCGCCGCCGGCGACGCCTCAAGCACCAGAACGGTGGTCCTTTTTCCGTCGTGCATGGCGCGTCATGCGCGGGGAGTACCGGCGGAACATGCCGTGCCAGTGTCCATTGGCGCGCGCGTTTGGTTGCGAGTGTTAGGAGAGAACCGGATGTCCAGGTTGCGCGTGCAAAGCTTCGCCGTCTCCATCGACGGCTATGGCGCCGGGCCGAACCAGAACCTGCAGAACCCGCTCGGCGTGCGCGGTCCCGAGCTGATGGAGTGGTTCTTCCCCACGCGCCTCTGGCGCAAGATGCAGGACCTGGGCGAGGGCGAGACGGGGACCGACAACGCCATGGCGGAGCAGGGTTTCGCCAACATCGGCGCGTGGATCCTCGGGCGCAACATGTTCGGCCCGGTGCGCGGGCCCTGGCCCGACGAGAGCTGGCGCGGCTGGTGGGGCGAGGAGCCGCCGTATCACACGCCGGTGTTCGTGCTGACGCATTACCCGCGCGCGCCGCTCGAGATGAAAGGCGGCACGGAGTTCCGCTTCGTCACCGACGGCATTCGCGCCGCGCTCGAGCAGGCGAAGGCGGCGGCGGGCGGACGCGACGTGCGCCTCGGCGGCGGCGTCGCGACGATCCGGCAGTACTTGCAGGCGCGCCTGATCGACGAGCTGCATCTCGCGATCCGGCCGGTGCTGATGGGGAGCGGCGAGCCGCTCTGGCAGGGCATCGACCTGCACGCGCTCGGCTACGAGTGCGCGAAACACGTCGCTGGCGAGCGCGCGCTGCACGTCTTCCTGCGCAAGCGCGCCTAGCGCGCCGCGCCTTTGAGGATCAGCTGCTCGAAGAGCCGGGTGGACTTTTCCTGCTCATCCAGCAGAGTCGCGGCGTCGAGGAGCTTGAGCCGCACGCCCTTCACCGGCGATTCCACCTGTCTGTGCGTCGGCACATAGCCGATCTTCGCCAGGATGCGCTGCCCCTCGGCGCTGATGATGTGGTCGTAGAAGAGGAGCGCGGCGTGCGGGTGCGCCGCCTTCCTCGGCACCGCGATGCCGTTGGTGATGCTCACCGCCGGCTCGATCACGAACCAGTCGATCGGCGAGCCTTTCTTCTTCGCCTGCTCGACGCTGTACTGGTAGACCGTCAGCGCGAGCCGGATCTCGCCGGAGGCGACGAGGTTCGTGAGGAGCGGATGGCCGCTGCGCACCGAGATGCCGTTCGTCGCCACGAGCTCGCGCCAGAAGCGGATGCCTTCGGCTTCGCCCATGTCGGCGACCACGGACGAGAGCCATTCGTGGTCGTCGCCCTCGATCGCGAGCTTGCCCTTCCACTTCGGGTCGAGGAGGTCCTGGAAGCGGTTCGGCAGCTCGCTCTTCCTCAGCTTGTTGGTGTTGTAGGCGTGCACGAACACATGCTGCAGCGTCGCCACCCATTCGCGGTGCGCGGGGATGGCGAAGTCCGCGTGCTGCTTTTGGTATGGCGAGTGAACTTCCTGCAGCAGGCCTTCGCGCCTCAGCGCCTCGAGCTGGGGCGAGATGGTGGTGATGACATCAGCAGTGGCGCTGCCCGCGCGGCCCTCGGCCAGCGCGCGGCTCAGGATGATCTCCGAGCGCGCGCGCCAGTAGTTCACCTTGACGCCGTAGCGGCGCTCGAACGGCTCGATGAGCTGGTTCGCGTATTCGGGCGGAAACGTGGTGTAGAAGAGGAGCGTTCCCTCTTTCTTTGCGCCCTCGACGAGGCGTTGCTCGCGATCCGGGCCCGCATAGCGCGCCAGCTCCGGCAGCGACTGCGCGTGGGCCGCCAACGCGATGAGAAAAATAGGGACTGTCCCTATTTTCATTGCGCGCTGCGCTTGACGATCACGTCCTCGAAGGACTTGAGCCACTTGTCGTGCTCGTCCATGGCAGCCGCAGGATCGATGAGCTTGAAACGGCGCTGCGCGAGCGGCGAGGGCAGGCTGGCGAGGGTCGGCACGTAGTCGAGCGATAGCAGGAGCTGCTGCGCCTCTCGCGAGAGCATGAAGTCGTAGAAGAGCAGCGCCGCAGTCGGGTGCGCCGCTTGTCGCGCGACGCCGACTCCGCTCATCCGCCCGATCGCCGGCTCGAGCACGACCCAGTCGACCGGCGCGCCCTTGCGCTTCGCGCCCTCGACGATGTACTGGTACATGGTGAGCGCGAGCGGCACGTCGCCTGCGACGACGAGATTGTTGAGCAGCGTATGCCCGCCGCGCACGGAAATGCCGTTCTTCGCGACGAGCTCGCGGAAAAACCGGATGCCTTTTTCCTCACCCATGTCCGTGACGAGCGCCGCGTACCAATCGGACACGCGCGCCTCGATGCCGAGCTTGCCTTTCCAGCGCGGGTCGAGCAGGTCCTCGAACCGGCGCGGCAGCTCCTCCTTGCGCACCAGGTTGGTGTTGTAGGCCTGCACCCAGAACGAGAGATACGTGGCGATCCAGCCGCGATGCGGCCGTAACGCGCCTTCCAGCAGCTTCGCGCCGTGCGGCGGCGCGACCGGTTGCAGGATGCGCTCGCGGTGCAGTGCCTCCATTTCAAGCGCGGAGGTGTGGATCGCGTCGACGTCACGGCGGCCGGCGCGTGCCTCGGTTACGGTGCGCTGCAGGACGTTCTCGGAGGCCGAGCGCCACACCCTGACCTTGATGCCGTAGCGCTTCTCGAAAGCCTCGAGCAGCGGCGGCAAGTCCTTTTCGGCAAAGCTCGTATAGAGGGTGAGCGAGCCTTCCTTGCGCGCCAGCGGCAGCGCCTTCTGCACCCGGTCGGCGCCTTCGTAGCGCAGGAGGTCCTGGGCGATTGCCGCCGGCGCGGCGGCGAGCCAGACGAGCAGCGCGAACCATTTCATGGCGTCGGCATTACACTAACCGAAGGAGGAAGCCCATGGCCACGCCCGCGACCAAGCCCACGGTAAAGCAGCCGTCGTTTTTCAAGATGCGCGCGCAGCTCCTCGAGCAGGGACGGACCAACACGCTGCTCGCGCGCACCGACAACATGTGGGCGACGCTCAAGGTGTATGCCGCGGGCGGCGAGAACGGCCTGCACATGCATCCGCACGAGGACCATACCTTCGTCGTGCTGCAGGGGAAGGCGCGCTACTACGACACGGATGGCGGCTACACCGACGTGGGCAAGCACGAGGGGATCATGCTGCCGGCGGGCGCGTACTACTGGTTCGAGGCGATCAGCGAAGAGCCGCTCGTGCTCCTGCGCGTCGGCTGCCGCGTCGGCAGCCATGACCCGCGCGCGCGGCTGAATATCCGCGGTGAAGCGATGCCCGGAGATTCGAAAGCGAACAAGCGCGAGCCGGTCGTGTATCGCGACGGCGAGTATTTCGAGTGATCGACGTCATCGTCTCGGCCGACTCCCATGTGATGGAGCCGGTCGACCTGTGGAAGACGCGCGTGCCGCGCGAGTTCCGCGACGCGGCGCCGGTCTTTCCGCCGCACAAGCTGGGCGAGGGCTTCCAGCAGCGACCCGGCGGTCACGAGCCGCATGCGCGCATCAAGGAGATGGAGGTCGACGGCCTTGCCGCCGAAGTGCTCTATCCGACGCTGCTGCTCGGCCTCTTCGCGCTGCAGGACGCGCGGCTCCAGGAGGCGTGCTTTCGCGTCTACAACGACTGGCTCCTCGAGTACTGCAGCGTCGCGCCGCACCGCCTCATCGGCATCGCCGCAATCTCGGTGCACGACATCGACCACGCGGTGGCGGAGCTCGGGCGCTGCCGCAAGCAGGGGCTGAAAGGCGCGCTCATCTGGCAGGCGCCGCACCCTGATCTGCCCTTTTACGCGGCCCACTACGACCGGCTGTGGGCGGCGGCGCAGGAGCTCGCGATGCCGGTCAGCATGCACATCCTCACCGGCCATAGCTATCACAGCCGCGAGCGCAAGGGCATCGAGCACTATCGCGGCAGTGTGAACCTGAAGCTGATGGATGTGATCAATGCGCTCTTCGACTTCATCTTCTACGGCGTGCTGGAGCGCTTCCCGCGGCTGAAGCTCGTCACCGTGGAGAACGAAGCGGGCTGGCTGCCGTTCACCATCCAGCAGTGGGATTACTACTACCGGCGCTTTCGCGAAGCGAAGCCGCTGCCAATGACGAAGGAGCCGGGCGCCTATATGCGCGAGCAGGTGTTTTCGTGCTTCTTCAACGACGCGGTCGCCGGCCATAACCTCGCCTGGTGGGGCGCGGACAACCTGATGTGGTCGAACGACTACCCGCACTGGAACTCGACCTGGCCGAATTCGCTCAAGTTCATCCAGCGCGATCTCGGCAGCCTGCCGCCCGAGACGCAGGCGAAGGTGCTCGCCGGCAACGCCTGCCGGCTCTACGGCCTGGACAGGGCGGCGTTGCCGGCGGGCATCGCCGCCGCGGCACAAGCGGCGGCTTGAGCTGGCGGCTCGGCCTCGCGCTTCTGCTGGCGGTTGCGGCGCCGCTCGCGGTCGCGCAAACGCTGACGCTGTACACGTCCAATGCCGCGCCCACGACCCAGGCGCTGAGCGCAGACTTCGAGAAGCGCCATGGCGTGCGCGTGAACGTGTGGCGTGCTTCGTCCGTCAAGGTGCTGCAGCGCCTGCTGGCGGAGAAGAAGGCCGGCCGCTGGGAGTTCGATGCGGTGAGCATCTCGGCGCCCGAGCTGGAAGCGCTCTACCGCGAGGGCCTGCTGCAGGAAGTGAGCTCCAGCGCGCATCGCGATCTCATGGAAGGCACCGTGCCCGCGCACCGTGGCTGGGCGCCGCAGTTCATCAATGTTTTCGTGCAGGGCTATAACACCACGGCGATCCGCGCCGACGAGCTGCCGCGGCGCTGGGACGATCTCGTCGATGCGCGCTGGAAAGGCCGCCTGGGCGTCGAGGCCAATGCGAGCGAGTGGTACTGCACGGTGCTTGGCGTGCTCGGCGAGCGGCAGGGCGCTGAGCTCTTCCGGCGCATCGCGGCGGCGAACGGCCTCTCGGTGCGCCATGGCAACTCGGTGCTCGCCAACATGGTGGTGTCGGGCGAGGTGCCGCTTGCCCTCGCGGCCTACAGCCACATGATCGACGAGGCAAAAGCCCGCGGCGCGCCGGCAGACTGGTTCGCGCTCGAGCCGCTGGTGGCGCGCGTCAACGGCGTCGGCGTCTCGCGCCAGCCGCCGCACCCGCGGGCCGCGCGGCTCTTCTACGAATACCTGCTCACGGACGCGCAGCCGCTCATGGCGAAGCTGCATTACGTCTCGCCGCGCCAGGACCTGCCGTCGCCGCTGCGTGGAGCGAGGCTGGTGTTCGCCGAGGCGCAGGTCGACGCGCGGTGCGACAATGCCTATTCCGCGTTGCTCAAGGCCAAGGGGGAATGACAAGAATGCTCATTCGCGCTGTCTTATTGACCATAGCGCTGCTCGCGCCGGCGGTATCCCGCGCGGCGGAAGACTCGATCGCCATCGTCGGCGCGACGCTGATTCATCCCGAGCGCGAGCTGCCGGCCGCGATCGAGCGCGACCGCACGGTCCTCATCACCGGCAATCGCATCGTGGCCATCGGCCCGCGCGCCAAGACTCGCGTGCCGGCCGGCGCGCTGCGCATCGACGGCAAGCGCAAATGGGTGGTGCCGGGCCTCGTCGACGCGCACGTGCATTTCTTCCAGTCGGGCAACCTGTATACGCGGCCGGACGTCGCCGACTTCAACGCGGTGCTGCCCTACCGGGACGAGGTGGCCCGCAACAAGGCGCGCCTGCCGGCGACATTCAAGGTGTGGCTCGCGAGCGGCGTGACGAGCGTTGTCGACATCGGCGGCCCGTTCTGGAATTTCGAGATGCGCGACGAGGCGCGCAAGCGCGGCGCCGCGCCGCGCGTCGCGGTGGCGGGGCCGCTCATCTCGATGATCGACCGGCCGAAGCTCGATCTCGGCGATCCGCCGATCATCAAGGTGACGACGCCGGAGGAGGCGCGCGCGCTGGTGCAGCGCGAGCTCGCCTTCAAGCCCGATTTCATCAAGGTGTGGTTCATCCACCGGCCGGGCGACGATCTCGCGGCGCAGGAGGCGATCGTCAAGGCCACGGGCGAGGCCGCGCATGCGGCCGGCGTGCGCCTCGCGGTGCATGCCACCGAGCTCGATGTGGCGAAGGCGGCGCTGCGCGCGGGCGCCGATTACCTCGTGCATTCGATCGAGGACGAGCCGGTGGACCCGGAGTTCCTGGCGCTCGCCAAGCGCAACCGTGCGCTCTACTGCCCGACGCTCTTCGTGGTGATGGGCTACAGGTATGCGCTGTCGAACAGCTGGCGGCCGACGGCAGCCGAGCGGCGGCTCGCCGATCCGCAGATCCTCGCGGCGATGGGCGATCTCGCGCGCATCCCGCCGGACAAGCTGCCCGAGCGCGTCGCCAAGGCGATGGCGGACACGGGGGAGATCGATCCCTCGCCCGTCGAGCTCCGGAACCTGCGCACGGTGTGGAAGGCGGGCATCCCGGTCGCGATGGGCACCGACGCCGGCAACATCGGCACCCTGCATGGCCCGTCGGTGTTTCGCGAGCTCGGGACGATGGTGCAGGCGGGCCTCACGCCGCTCCAGGTGCTGCGCGCGGCCACCGTGAATGGCGCAAGAGCGATGGGGATGGAGCGTGACATCGGCACGCTCACCGCGGGCAAGCTGGCGGACGTCCTCGTTCTGGACGCGAATCCGCTCGCCGACGTGCAGAACCTGAGCCGCATCCACCGCGTGATCAAGGACGGCCAGCTCTTCGAGCCGCAGGAGCTAATGCGCTCGCTCGGCGCGCCCTAGCAGGCTGCGCACCGCGAGGTACAGCACCACGCCGTTCAGCAGGTGCCAGAAGAAATGCGTGCCGAGCGGAAAGCGCTCGCACGCGGCGGCATCGATCGTGCGCAGAACGAGCGACACCGTGAGCACGCCGGCCGCGACGAGCAGCAGCGGCGGCTCGCGCGGGTGCGTAGCGCGATGGTGCAGGCCGAGCGCGCAGATCGCGACCAGCGCCGGCGCATAGGTGATCGAGCCGTTGAGCTGCGGAAACTGGCGCGCGTAGAGCGCGATCGCCAGGAACGCCGCCACCAGCACCGCGTCTGGCAGCGCGCCCCAGTGCAGCTCGCGCCGCGCGTAGATCCAGAGGAAGGCGAGCTGGAACACGAGGATCGGCACGAGGTCGAGCCAGTTGGCCCAGGTCGTCGCCAACATATGAAACACGGTGCTGCCGATTCCGACAATGACCGTCAGCGCCACGAGCACCACGATGTCGGCGCGCATGACGCCCAGGCGCCGCGCGTCGCGCGCGACGAGCCAAGCCGCGATGAAGAACGCGGCGTTGGTGAGCGTATTGAGCGGCTCGCCAAGCAGGCCGGGCGCGAGCCGCTCGCAGTAGAGGTCGACGTACGTGCGCCGATTGTGCACCATGCGCACGATGCAGCCTGCTGACACGACGCTGTCAGCAGGGGCGCTTCATCCTCTCACCGTGCAAGCCCGCACATCACACACAGGAGAGTGCAATGAAGAATGCCGTGGTCTGGAGTGAAATCGCCGTTGCCGATCTCAAGCGCGCGACTGCGTTCTACGAGAAGCTGCTCGACGGCAGGCTCAAGCTCGAGAATTTCGGCCCGTTTCGCCTCGCGCTCTTTCCGCACGCTGCCGAGGGTGTGGGCGGCTGCCTGATGCAGGGCGAGGGCTACGAGCCGAGCGCCAAGGGCACGGTCACGTACCTCGCAGCGACGCCGGGCATCGACGCCGCGCTCGACCGCGCGCGCGCCGCGGGCGCCAGGGTGCTCATGCCGAAGACCGCGCTGCCGGGCGAGCAGGGCTATATCGCGCACATCGCCGACAGCGAGGGCAACCGCATCGGCCTGCACGCCATGAGCTGAGAGGTCCATGCGGCGCGCCGACCGGCTGTTCCGCATCGTCCAGTACCTGCGCGGCCGCCGTCTCACGACGGCGGCCTTTCTCGCCGGGCGCCTCGGCGTTTCACTGCGCACGGTGTACCGCGACGTGCGCGATCTCTCGCTCTCGGGCGTGCCGATCGAGGGCGAGGCGGGCGTCGGCTACCGGCTCAAAGCGGGTTTCGACGTGCCGCCCCTCATGTTCACGCTGAATGAGATCGAGGCGCTCGCCATCGGCGCGCGCATGGTCGAGGCCTGGGGCGGGCCGGTCCTCGCCGAGTCGGCGCGCACGGCGATAGAGAAGATCGTCGCCGCGCTGCCGGCCGACCGGCGCCTCGCGGTCGAGCGCACGCGGCTCTACGCGCCGGGCTTCCACGTCGACGGCAAGGCCATGCAGCAGCTCGAGGCCGTGCGGGCGGCGATCGGCGCGCGGCAGGTGTTGCGCCTGGACTATCGGGATGCGGGCGGCAAGTCGAGCGCGCGCGAGATCTGGCCGCTGGCGCTTTACTTCTGGGGCGGCGCCTGGACCATCGGCGCGTGGTGCGAGAGCCGTGACGACTTCCGCAATTTCCGCGTCGACCGCATCGCGGCGCTGGCAGCGCTCGAGCGCCGGTACCCGGACCAGCCGGGGCGCAGCCTCGCCGATTACGTGCGCGCTATGCAAGCGAAGTAGGCGCATGTCTTGCACGGGCCGAGCATGGAACCGAACCGGGACGGATTGCTGAAGACGCCGAGCCGCGTGGCGAAGGCGCTCACGTTTCTCACCTACGGCTACCGCGCCGACCCGCAGGGGTGCTGAACCAGGCGCTCTTCACGCAGACCACCGGCGGCATGGTGATCGTCAAGGACATCGAGCTCCACAGCCTGTGCGAGCACCACCTGGTGCCGTTCTACGGGCGCTGCCACATCGGCTACATCCCGGACGGCAAGGTGTTCGAATTCGGGGACGGAGCCCGGATGCGCCCGGGGATGGAGTCCGCACCAGTTCGGGCTGCGTCCCCGAATTGGTAATCCGGGCCGGCGACGATGCGCTGGTAGTACGACGCGTGCGCGTCCGAGCCGGGCGGCCACTGTTCGAGGAAGCGCCGCTCCCACGCCGCGTGGTCGTAGCGCAGCGGCACAGCTTCGATGTGCAGCGCGCCGCGGCGCACACCGTAGATCGATTCGCGCGCGGGCGCGAGCGCGATGCGCGTCGCGAGGCCGTAGCGGCTCGCGCGGAAGTTGGGCATGCCCGCGGCGCCGTTGTTGACGACGAAGCGCCCGCCACTAAAGCGCTGCAGTACCGGCAGGCAGGTGTGGCTGCACGCGAAAATCTCGACGCCGGCTCGCTCGAACGCCTCGCGCGCACGCTGCAGCCCGTCCTCGGTCGCGAGCGCCTCCTGCGAAAAACCCCACCCCGCAAGCGACTCGGTGTCGCCGTGCACGACCCCAATGCGCGCGTCACCCACCTGCGCGACGAGATACATCGGCAGCGCGGCGAGCGCCGTAAGCGCGCGCGGTACGCGCTGCGCGGTGGCGCGCAGGCGCTCGAGGATGCGATTGGAACGTGCCACAGTTTCGTCGCCGACCCAGTCGGGATAACCGCAGCCGCAGCCCGCACCCTCCTGCGGCGTGGCGAGCTCGGTCTCGACGTTGCCGCGCGTGGCGCAGAAGGCGAGCACCGTGTCGTTGATGCGCGCGAAATCGGCCGCATCGCCGTCGAACCAGTGGAAGTCGCCGTTGAAGACAAGCGCTTTGGCGCCGCGCTCGCTCTCGTAGGCGCCGAGCAGCGCCTCGAGCGCGAGCGGGTTGCCATACAGGCCGCCTGCAAGCCACAGCGTATCTACTACGAGCGAGGGCTCGCCGTGCAGGGCGCGCGCGCCGTAGTAGTACGCAGCCGGGCAGCTCCTACCCGGCGCGGGCATGCTTGCCCGGCGTCCAGCCGTGCGGTGCGAGGAATTGCTCGCCTACCGCGAGCGGCTCATCCTCGAGCGGTGTCCCCAGAGTGTCGTTCCAGCGGTTGAGAAAGCCGAACGTCGCGATCACGGCGACGATCTCGACGATCTGAGTCTCGCTCCAGTGCTTGCGCATCTCGGCGAACATCTCGTCGGTGACGCCGTTCGGCACCGATGCCGCGCCGATGGCGAAATCGAGCGCGATGCGCTCCGCCGCGGTGAAAAGCGGGCTGGTGCGGAACTCCCACACGGCGGCGAGCTTTTGCTCCCCGACGCCGAAGTGCAGCGCCCCGCCCGCGGTGTGCGCCATGCAGTAGCGGCAGCCCGCCGTGCGGCTCGCCACATGCGCGACGAGGCGCTTGAAGCCGCGATCGACCTCGCCGCCGGGCTCCCAGATGGATGCCGTGAGCTGGGCGAGCGCGCGAGCGATCTTGGGCTTGCGCTGCAGGATGAGTATGCTGTTCGGCACGAAGCCGAGGTTCTTCGTCATCGCCTCGAATGCGTCCTTGAGCTCGGGCGTATGCTTCGCCGGCAGCGGCGCGATGCGTGGCGATGGCTTCACTCGTTGTTCCATTGCAATCTCCTTCCGAAGCGAGTCCAGAAATCGGTCGCGCTCGCGATGATGAGGCCCGCAAAGCCGGCGTAGACGAGAATTTCGGCGCGCGCCCAGTATAAGCCGCCGAACACGGCGGCAGCGCTCGCGATGGCCGCCGCCGGCAGCCAGCGGTTGCGATGGCGCAGATAGGCGAGCGCGTGGCCGAACACGGCGACCGCGACCAAGATCTGCGCGGCGATGAAGAACTGCGATTCGTAGGCGCCGAAAGCACCCAGGCCGAAGAGCGCGCCGATGAGCGCGAGCTTCGGGAAGCACACGGGACAGGCCGCGGCGGCCACCACGGCACCCATGCTGCCGAGCTTTTCGAGTGGTGGCTTCAGCTCAGGCGTCCCAGGCGATGCGCTCTCGCACCAGGCGGTCGACGCGCGCCGTGCTGCTCGCCGAAGACGTCACCACCGCGTAGTAGCCGCGTGGCGTCGGCTGGGCGAGGGCGCTCCATTTGGCGCTCGACGCGCGCTGCGTCCCGGCCGGCGCCTGGCCCGGCACGATGAGCAGCGTCGCCAGGCCCTCCGACGTCTCGAACACGATGTGCCAGCCGGTTCCGCCTTGCTCCATGGGGCAGAGCTTGACGTAGCGCACGCTGCCGAGCGGCGCCTTCAACCGCCCGCCCGAAGCGCGGACCAGTTCGGCGACCGGCGGCGCTTCTGCCGCGTTCAGCATGCTGAAGGACTCGGGCTCCGTGACGACATGCTCGATCGCAAGACGCGCATACTGATCCGCCGCGTGGCGCGATTGCCCCGCATAGAACAAGGCGGCCACCACGGCGAGCACGACGCCCGCCGCCATCGCCCAGGCACGCCATGCCGGCCCTTTGGAGCGCGAACGCAGGATGATGCGGTCGGCGAGCCCATCGGGCACCGGGCTCGCGAGCGCTTCCTCCAGGCGCCGCTCGCCCTCGTCGACGCCGCGCGCGAAGGCGGCGCAGTCGGGACAGGTCTGCACATGCGAGCGCGCCTCTTCGCAGAGACGGCGCGGATCGGCCAGTTTCGCGCGGTGGAAGTCGAGGCAGTTCATCCGGCGGCCTTTCGCTTCTCGCCCGTCTCGTATTGCTTGCGCAATGCCTGGCGCGCGCGGCAGAGCCGCGTCATGACCGCGCCTTCGCTCGTGCCGAGCAGGGCGGCGATCTCGGCACAGCTGTAGCCGCCGAGCACCTGAAGGAGCAGCGGCTCGCGGTAGGTTTCGGGCAGCAGGGCGACGATCTGCGCGGTCTCCAGGCCCTGCTCGAACGACGGCATGGCGGGCAGGTCGGCCTCGCTGATCTCCCGGGTGTCCGGGCGTGCGCGCGAGAAGCTGCGCGCGTACTCGTGGCGCACGATGGTGAAGAGCCAGGCTTTCGCTTGCGCGAGATCGCGCAGCTCGCCCCACGCCCGCCACGCGCGCGCGAACGCTTCCTGCACGATGTCCTCGGCGAGATGGCGGTCGCGGCACAGCCAGTGGGCGTAGCGGTAGAGGTCCGCGCTGTAGGCGCGCACGGTCTGCTCGAAATTGTCGCGGCTGTGGCTGATGCGCATTAGACCCGTCTTGTGCGCCAATCCTTACACGCCGCCTCGCTGTAAGGAAGCTCGCCCGGCGCCGGTCTTATGCGCGCAGTTCCCATCCACCCCTTTGGAGGAAATCGATGAACTCTCTCGCAACCGCTACGCTCGCCGCCGCCGTGGGCCTCGCGCTCTCCGCTGCCGCGCAGGCCCAGATGGGCGACAAGCCCATGACCAAGGAGCAGAAGATGACCATGGAGCGCATGGTCAAGCACAACCTGGAGAAGTGCTACGGCGTCGCCGCCCGCGGCAAGAACGACTGCGCCGAGGGCGCGCATTCCTGCGTCGGCCAGTCGACGCGCGACCGCGAGCTCGATTCGTTCGTGCTGGTGCCGAAGGGCGACTGCCAGAAGCTCGCCGGCGGCAAGACGCAGTCGTCGTGATCCCGGTGTCGGCCGGCGTGGGGCTGCGCTTCGCGCATCACCGCGCCGTGCTGGACGAGCGTCCCGCCGCCGCGTGGTTCGAGGTGCATGCCGAGAACTACATGGGCGGCGGCAGGCCGCTCGCCTGTCTGGAAGCGATCCGGCGCGACTATCCCGTCGCGCTGCACGGCGTCGCGCTCTCGCTCGGAGCCGCCGAAGGGCTGGAGGAGCGCCACCTGAAGCGCCTCGCCGCGCTCGCGCGCCGCGTCGACGCCGGGCTGGTTTCCGAGCACCTGGCGTGGACAGCGAGCGGCGGCGTGCATTTCCCGGATCTGCTGCCGCTGCCACTCACCGAAGAGTCGCTCGCGGTCGTCTGCCGCAACGTCGAGCACGCGCAGCAGGTCCTCGGCCGCGAGCTGCTGCTGGAGAATCCATCGTCATACCTGCGCTACCGCCACTCGACCATCCCGGAGTGGGAGTTCATGGCGGCGGTCGCGGCGCGCACCGGCTGCGGCATCCTGTGCGACGTCAACAACATCTACGTGAGCGCGTGCAACCACGGCTTCGATGCGTCCGCCTATCTGCGCGCGCTGCCGGCGCCGGCGGTCGCCGAGTTCCACCTCGCCGGCCACCGGCTGCGGACCTTCGACGACGGCCGCTCGATCCGCATCGACGATCACGGCTCGCGCGTCGCGCCCGCGGTGTGGGCGCTATTTGCCGAGGCTGTGGCGCTCTTCGGCAAGCGGCCGGCGCTCATCGAATGGGACACCGACCTGCCGCCGCTCGGCGAGCTGTTGGATGAAGCGGCGCGTGCCGAGCGCATTCTGAGAAAGGAGCGCGCCATTGCCCGCGCTGCTTGAGCTGCAGCGCGCCTTCGCCGGCGCCATGCTGCACGAGTACGAGCGCGGCATCTGGGCGCATATCGCGGCCGACGGCTTCAGCGCCGCGGAGCGGCTGCGCATCTATCGCAACACCTGCCGCTCGACACTGGTCGAGACGCTGCGCATCAGCTATCCGGCAGTGGAGCGGCTCGTCGGCCGGGAGTTTTTCGAGCGCGCCGCCGGCAAATTCGTGGCGCAGTTCCCCGCACGCAGCGGCTACCTGAACGAGTACGGCGGCGAGTTCGCTGAATTTCTCGCCGAGCTGGAGCCGGCGCGCGAGCTGCGCTATCTGCCCGATGTGGCGCGCTTCGAATGGGCGCTGAGCGTCGCGGCCAACGCGCCCGACACTCCGCCGCTCGATGCAACCGCGCTCACGGGCGCCGACGCCGAGCGGCTGTGCTTCGCGCCGCATCCGTCGGTGAGCCTGCTCGAGCTCGCTTACCCCGCCGACGAGATCGCCGACGCGGTGCTCGCCGGCGACGAGGCGGCGATACGCGAGGTCGATCTCGCGAGCGGCCCGGTGCGGCTCGTCGTGCACCGCGGCGCGAACGGCCTCGAGACCGAGCGCCTCGACGCGGGGGCGTTCGCATTCGTCTCTCGCTTGTTCGGCGGCGAGCCATTGGGCCGCGCGCTCGAGGCAGCGCCAGCGGATGCGGCGGCGCTGCTTGTCCAGCAGTTCGGGAAAGGCCGGTTGAGCGCCTTCAGGATCGCCGCATGAAAGAGCTCCTCCGCCTGCGCGGCTGGCTCGAGTCGGTGCCGTATTCGGTGCTCGCGCTGCCGCTGCGCTTTGGGGTGGCTTGGATCTTCTGGAACTCGGCGCAGGTGAAGCTCATCAACTGGCAGCGCACCATCGAGCTCTTCGCCGACGAGTACCGCGTGCCGCTGCTCCCGCCTGAATGGGCGGCAAGCATGGCACTCTCCATCGAGCTCGCCTGCCCGGTGCTGCTGGTGCTCGGTCTATTCACTCGCGCCGCGGTGCTCGTACTGCTCGGGATGACGGCGGTGATCCAGACCTTCGTCTATCCCGACGCCTGGCCGACGCACCTGCAGTGGACGGCGATGATGCTGGTGCTGCTGTGCCGCGGCGCGGGCGCCGTCTCCGCCGATCACTTCCTATGGCAGCGGTATCAGGCTTCGCCGCGTGCCGGATAGTTCTTGCTGACCGCGAAGTCGATGGCTGCGGCAATCTCCGGGAAATGAGGCCGCGCGAAAGGCATGGTCGAGATCGACGCCCAGTAGAGCGTCCGGTCGGGCTTCACCAGGAAGAGCCCCGGCTCCGCGAAAAGCGCCGGCTCCTCGACGCCCGCGGAGGTCATGCCGCGGCTGCTCGAGATGTACAAGCCCCATTCGCGCGCCTTGTCGATGGACACGCCGTAGCCCACGGCAAGGTTCGAAAGGCCCCACTTCTCCTTCGCTTCCGCGGCGCGCTCCTCCGAGTCGGTGCTGGTGACGACCGTGGCGACGCCGCGCTTCTCGAACTCGCCGATCATGCCGTTCAGCTCGCTCGTGTACTTGCGGCACACCGGGCAGTGCAGCCCGCGGTAGAACACCACCATGGTGAAGTGCTGCGGCTTCTGCGCCGCGAGCGACCAGCGGGGTCCTCCAAGGGTGTCGAACTCAAGTTGCGGCACGGCTTGTCGTGGCTTGGGCGGCATGGCGGTCTCCTTTTCGTGGCATTGGGGCGAATATCGTTTGACCATCGAGCCGGTCAATTCCTTACAAGAGTGACGCATGTCGAATGACATGAAGCTGCTCATCGCGGCAACCCTGCTCGCCGCAACGGCGGCTGCGGCCCAGATGGAGCCTGACCGCGTCGAGTGGGCGCGCACCGATTTCTCGCGCCACACCGTGGACCTCGCGGAGATCGAGTCCGGCGGCCCGCCGAAGGACGGCATCCCGGCGATCGACCGGCCGCGCTTCGTCGCCGTGCGCGCGGCGCGCGAATGGTTGAAGCCCAAGGAGCCGGTGATCGTGCTGCGCCTCGGCGCGCAGGCGCGCGCCTATCCGATCCAGATCCTGATGTACCACGAGATCGTCAACGACACGCTCGGCGGCGTTCCGGTGGCGGTGACGTTCTGCCCGCTGTGCAATGCTTCGATGGTGTTCGACCGGCGCGTCGGCGGTGCGACACTCGACTTCGGAACCACGGGGAGGCTGCGCTACTCGGACCTTGTCATGTATGACCGCCAGACCGAATCGTGGTGGCAGCAGTTCATCGGCCAGGGCATCGTCGGCCGCTATGCCGGAACCGACCTCAAGCGGCTGCCTTCGGAAATCGTAGCGTTCGAAGATTTCGCGGCCGCCTATCCGGCGGGCGAGGTGCTGTCGCGCGCGACGGGACACGTGCGGCCCTACGGCAGAAATCCCTATGCGGGCTATGACCGCATCGACCAGAGCCCGTTTCTTTACACCGGCAAGCGCGACGCGCGGCTGCCGCCGATGGAGCGCGTGCTGTCCGTCTCCGTGGGCGGCAAGCACCGCTTGTATCCATTGAGCGCTCTCCGGCCGGTCGCCAACCAGGAAATGGGCGGCGTGCCCTACGTCGTGTTCGCCAAGCCGGGCATGGCCTCGCCGCTCGATAGCGCACGCATGGACGAAGGACGCGAGATCGTCGCGGCGACCGCGTTCGACCGGCGGCTGGAGGGCGAAGCGCTCGAGTTCGCCGAGCGCGGCGGGCACATCGTCGATACGCGCACCGGCTCGCAATGGAACCTGCTCGGCGAGGCGGTCGCCGGGCCGCTCGAGGGCAAGCGGCTCGCGGCCCTCGAGAGTAGCGTGCACTTCGCGTTCGCCTGGCTCGCCTTCAACCCCGACAGCGAGATCGTGCGCGCGCTGCCATAGGTCATGCCGCGGATCGCGCCAGATAGCGGCGCGAGGTGGCGCTGAGAACGTCCACTGCCGAGACGATGGTGATCATGGCGAGCAGCACTGTTGCTGCCTGCCGCGTCTGGAACCACGAGAGCGACGTGTAGAGCAGTTGACCGAGTCCGCCCGCGCCGACGAAGCCGAGCACCGCCGCCATGCGGATGTTGTACTCCCAGCGATACAGCGCATAAGACACGAACTGCGGCAGCACGACGGGCAGCGTGCCGTAGAGGAAAGCGATGGCTGCGCCGCTGCCCGCCTCGCGCAGCGCGCGCGCGGGCTCGCGCGGCGCGTTCTCGAGCGTCTCGGCAAATAGGCGCCCCAGGACGCCCGAGGTATGGACGGCGAGCGCGAGGCAGCCAGCGAACGGCCCGAGCCCCGCGGCGAGCACCATGAAGGTCGCCCAGACCAGCTCGGGAATGGAGCGCAAGATGTTGAGTACGAGCCGCGCCGGAGCGCGCACGAGAGCGCCCCAGCTCGCCGAGGCCGGCAGCGCGAGTAGTGCGCCCGCGAGCGCGGCGAGTAGGGTGCCGAGCGCGGAAATGGCAAGCGTCTCCGCGGTGGCGCGAAGCACGCGCCGCATGAGCTCGGGCGACGTGTCTGGCGGGAAGAAACCGCCGGCGAACGCGGCCATCTGGCGCAGGCTCTCGCGGCCGAGCAGGGCGGCGAAGTCTGCGCCGAGGAACGCGAAGCTCGCGGCCGCCGCGGCTGCGAACGCGGTGAGCACGGCCCAGGGCGCTCCGACGAAGCGGCCGTTCAGACGAGCACCTTGCGCAAAATCGCGCTGATCGCGTCGGCGAGGAAGACGAGCAGCAGGAAGGCGACCAGCATCGTGGAGACCTCGCCGCCGGCCAGCATGCGCATCGATAGCTCCATCTGCTGGCCGAGCCCGCCGGCGCCGACGAAGCCCATGACGACGGAAGCGCGGATCGCGCACTCCCAGCGATACACGGAGTAGGAGACGAGCTCGGGCAGCGCGACCGGAAGTACGCCGTAGAGAAATGCGTGAGTGCGCGCGCCGCCCGCTTCCAGGATAGCGCGTGCCGGCCGCGTGTCGCCCGCCTCGAAGATCTCGAAATAGACCTTGCCGAGCATGCCCGCGTAGCTGATCGCGATGGCGAGCACGCCGGCTGCTGGTCCAAGTCCAACCGCGCGCACGAAGAGCAACGCCCAGACGATCTCGGGAATCGAGCGCATGAAAACCAGCAGCGCGCGCACCGGCGCTCGCGCGAGCGGCCCGAGCCAGCCGAAGCGCGGCGGGCCGACGCGCGATACCGACAGCGCCTCAGAAACAGCGGCGGCGAGTGGGACGGCGATCACGATCGCAACCGCGGTACCGGCGGTGGCGAGCGCGAGCGTCTCGAGAGCCGAGCGCGCCACCAGGCCGACGAAATCCGCCGACAGCGCCATCGGGAAAAACGTGCCGAGGAACTGCGCCATTGTGGCGAAGTTCTTCGGGTCGGCGAGGACGCGCGGATCGAATTCCGAAATCTCGACCGCGGGCCACAGGAGCAGCAGAGCGGCGATGGCGAGGGCGAGGCGGGGAAGAAGCGCCGGATCGCGCGGCGCGCCGAGCGAAGCGGCGTGTTCCATCTTCAACGGCAGAGCGGCTGGCGGGCCGCGGCTTGGGGGCCTGCCTGTGGCCGTTGCAGCGGCCGGTAGTCCTGGGTCGGGATTTGCTCGGACTCGGTGCCATAGAGTTCGTGCAGCATCGCATCGGAGATGCGTACCGGCGGGCAGTCGAACCGCACGGCGCCGCCGCGCAGCCCGAGGACGCGTGGGAACCATTTCAGTGCGAGATCGACCGCATGCAGGCTCGCCACCAGCGTGGCGCCGCGCGCCTGCGCCTCGCGGTTGAGCTCGCCCACGGTGAGGTCGGCGAGCTGCGGATCGAGCGAGGACACCGGCTCGTCGGCGAGGATGAGCCCCGGGCGCTGGTAAAGCACGCGTGCGACCGCTACGCGCTGCAGCTGCCCGCCGGAGAGGCAATCGCAGCGGTCGAACAGGCGCTCCGAGATCTCAAGCCGCGCGAGTGCTTCGCGCGCGCCGGCGATGTCGGCCGGGTAGACGAGCGAAGCGAGGCCCGTCCAGAAGCTCCATGCGCCGAGCCGTCCGGCGAGCACCGCGGTGACGAGCCGCTGCCGCGGCGGCAGCGGCGGCGCCTGATGAATCATGCCGATGCGTGCGCGCAGCCGGCGCAACGCGCCGCGGCGCAGCCGCCAAGGGTCGGCGCCGTCGATGGCAAGC
>JACXTT010001163.1_pt1 | contig 44539 bp, 44 predicted proteins | sample 9270951 | NCBI WGS metagenome assembly JACXTT01 (sample SAMN15532306, study PRJNA645909) | rock metagenome | isolation source: weathered quartz diorite | place: Puerto Rico | collected 2017-06-21
CCGTGACCATCATCAATTAAGTAATCGTTAACGACTATCTGGCCGGTTACGAGGCGCACCGACACCAGCAGCAAACCAAGCCCAGCGCAATAATATCTGGAGAGCTGGAGCGGGGATAGTGTGGACTTCCCACAGGTTTTTCGGGGCATGATGTTAGGTCGCTTTATTTTATTCATGTTGGATCAGATTTTCCGAATCGAGGACGCACTGCGGTGAACCGGATGGGCCGGGAACTTGTATGTTTGGTGGAGTTAAAGCCTTTCATTTCGTGCGATAGCCCTGGACGATAAAAGGTTGGTTTTTCAGCGTCTATTCCCCAAAAACTGCGAATTGGATCTATGGGTAATCCTGTAGGACACAAGCCTATATCGGCGCGCGATTTTGCTATTGTTTTGCGACTTATCACCGTGGTAAGAACGGCAGAGGATGGCTATTGCGCCCAAACTTGGGGAGCCTGCTGAACGGACATCGGTGCGTCTGGTTATTGTGGATGATCACGCCTTTATGCGCGATCTGATGGCACGCACGCTTGCTCGACAGAGGAGCCGTTATGCGGTTCTAGCGACGGTAGGCACTGCCGCGGAAGCCATTGCAGCTTGCGGAGATCTCAAGCCCGATGTCTTGATTCTGGACATTAATCTGCCCGACAAAAGCGGAATTGATGCGTTGCCTGAATTGAGACGCGTCGCACCGGCAACCCGCGTTCTTTTGTGCACCGGATTTCCCACAGACGATCGGATCGCTCATTTAGCCAGCACGGGCGGGCGCGGTTTTGTGGAGAAGACCAACACCTGGGATGAGTTTTTGCATGCTGTTGAGCGGGTGAGCCACGGCGAATATTATTTTCACTCCCAGAGTGCGGAAATCGCTTTGGATCCGGAGCGATGTCAGAAGAGCGAGCGAGGGTCGCTCGCTCCGTATTTAACGGCGCGCGAAAAGGAAATAATTAGATTCATCGCCGAAGGGTTCATCAGCAAGGAGATCGCGGACAAATTGCATATAAGTGTCGGAACGGTCGAAACCCATCGCACAAATGTCATGACCAAGCTCGGTGTTAGAAACGCCGTTGGACTAGTGTCATACGCCTTTAGAAAAGGACTCGTAAAAACCTGGTTTTGGCCAGTCCTTCCGTACACAACGGGGAAATCTTGAGGGGCCATTCTCGTGAGCGTCTGACGGCGTTCAAAAAATCAGTCGGGAGGAAAAATGTGACGATGACATCGCGTTTGCGCTCATTACCGCTCCTGGCAATCGCCGTCCTGGTCAGCTGCGCTGAAGCGAAGAAACCCGTGGCAGCCGAGAGAGCATCGCCGGCCGGCTCGCGCTTTGACGCAGTTGGCAGGGTAACCTTGCACACCGGCCAACCCTGCACATCACAAATCATGTTCGATCTCAGAAGAACAGGCTCGAGGACAGTCTGGCTCGCGGCCCCAATGGGCGAGAGTAAAATTCTTACTGAAGCAGCCGAGCGCAGACGTCGCGTGCACATCTCAGGCAAATGGCGGCGTGGAAAGGAGCGCGGCTGCGGTTACGTGGAAGTAACAAATGTGGAAGTGCTCAAATCGATATTTTAAAAGCGGCATGAAATCAGACGAACTTGAAGAAGCGCCAAAAAAGTTTGGTCCGGTTGCGGTCCGCGCGATCGCCGTAGGCGCGCAATCTATCGGAGCACTCGCCGCCGGCGCGATCGCGCTTGGCGCCCTGACCGTCGGGCTGGTTGCGATTGGGCGGTTAGTGATCGGCCACGCGAAAATCAAACGACTCGAAATTGGCGAGCTGCGGGTGAGCCGTCTGCACGTGACCGAATCCGTCGATGCGCCAGCCACAAAACGAAACAGATCTCGTCGGTCTGCCTGACCTCCGATAGGAGGCGGGCCGTTCACGTCTAATTTACCCGACAGGAATTGCGCAGCGCGACGCTCCTGTCGTCAATACCGGTAATGCTCTGACTTGAACGGGCCGGCGACGGGCACGCCGAGATAGTCAGCCTGGTTCTGGGTCAGCTTGGTAAGCTTGACACCAATCTTTTCGAGGTGAAGGCGCGCTACTTCTTCATCGAGCTTCTTCGATAGAACGTAAACGCCCACTTTGTAATTTTCTCGATTTTTCCAGAGATCTAGCTGGGCCAGGACTTGATTGGAAAATGAGTTGGACATGACGAAGCTCGGATGACCGGTAGCGCAACCGAGGTTGACCAGCCGGCCCTCAGCGAGCAGGAAAATCTCGTGGCCATCAGGGAACGTAAACTTATCTACTTGCGGCTTGATGTTCGTTTTCTTCACACCTTTGGCCGCATGCAACGCCTCGACCTGAATCTCATTATCGAAGTGGCCGATGTTGGCGACGATTGCCTGATCTTTCATCCGTTGCATGTGATCGAGCGTGATCACATCGGTATTGCCAGTGGCGCTAATATAAATATCCCCGCGACCCAAGGTGTCTTCGATGGTCGTAACCTCATAACCTTCCATCGCAGCTTGCAACGCGTTGATCGGATCGATCTCAGTGATAAGAACGCGCGCGCCCTGACCGCGCAGCGATTGGGCACAACCTTTGCCGACGTCGCCGTAGCCACACACCACCGCAACTTTGCCGGCGACCATGACATCAAGCGCGCGGTTCAGTCCGTCAATGAGTGAATGCCGGCAGCCGTAGAGATTGTCGAACTTCGATTTCGTGACCGAATCGTTCACGTTGATCGCGGGAACGAGCAGCCGATTTTCCTGCTGCATCTTGTAAAGGCGATGCACACCGGTGGTCGTTTCTTCGGAAACGCCGCGCCAATCTTTGGCGATCTCGTGCCAACGATATGGATTGTCGCGGTGGATTTCGAGCAGCAAATCTTTGATGACCTGCTCTTCCTTCGATGCCGCTACCGTCTGTGCCCAATTGCTGCCTTCCTCGATCTCGTAGCCTTTGTGAATGAGCAGGGTCGCATCGCCCCCATCGTCAATCACCAGCTGTGGACCTTTTCCTTCCGGATGGGAGATCGCTTGATAAGTACACCACCAATAATCTTCCAGCGACTCACCTTTCCACGCGAAAACTGAGATACCCGCCTTCGCGATTGCTGCAGCGGCGTGATCTTGCGTCGAAAAAATATTGCACGAAGCCCAGCGCACGCTCGCTCCCAGATCGACCAGCGTTTCAATCAGCACGGCGGTTTGAATCGTCATGTGTAGCGAACCAGTGATCCGCACGCCGGCGAGCGGTTTCTGTGGCGCATATTTTTCGCGGATCGCCATCAAACCGGGCATTTCCTTTTCCGCGATCGAAATTTCTTTTCGCCCCCAATCCGCTAACGAAATGTCCGCGACTTTGTAATCATGCTCTGTTCGTTTGAGTGTCGACGTTGTCATAAAATTATTTCTTCAAGGTTATCCGCAGATTTCGCAGATTTACGCAGATTCTCAGAGGAGGTCAGGACGAGACGCTTAAACTGCAGACTGGGCGCGCCGAAGTTCAATAGCAAACCGCGCTGCAGACCTGTTGCTTTCAACTGGTTGATCAGCTGAGCGTCATCTGCACCCGTCAGCTCAGCAATTGCTTTTGTTTCAACAAGAAAGTTTTCGAAGCAGACGAAATCCGCTCGATAGCCGCATGTCAGGAGCTTGCCTTTGTAGCGGATCGGCAGCGGCACTTCCGTGCGAAAAGGTATCTGTCGGTCTTGAAACTCGAGGGCAAGCGCACATTGATAAACCGCTTCAAGAAATCCGAATCCGAGCTCGCGATGGACTTCCATCGCGGCGCCGATAATCGCGTGACTCTGCGGGTCCTTCTGCATTGGAAATCTGCGTGAATCTGTGAAATCTGCGGATTAGTTTGCTGCCTTCCTCAAATCTAAGGCTTGGTCTGTGGATTCCCACGTAATATCGGGGTCATCGATCTTACCGAAGTGGCCGTAGTTCGTAGTCTTGGAATAAATTGGTCGCAGGAGGTCGAGCTGAGCGATAATGTCCGCCGGCTTGAAGCTGAAGGTATTGAGCACGGCACGCTCAATTGCTTCTTCATCGACTGCGTTTGTGCAGAACGTGTCGATGTGGACACTAAGCGGTTTGGGGTGACCAATGGCATAGGCAAACTGCACTTCGCACTTCGAGGCCAAACCGGCCGCGACCACATTCTTGGCCACCCAACGGCCCATATAGGCAGCGCTGCGGTCCACTTTGCTCGGATCCTTTCCAGAAAACGCACCGCCGCCGTGACGGCCCATGCCGCCGTAGCTATCCACGATAATTTTGCGACCGGTCAGGCCGGTGTCGCCTTGCGGCCCGCCAACGACGAAATTCCCAGTCGGGTTAACGAGAAACTGGGTTTTGTCGTCCAGCATTTCTGCCGGCAGCACTTTCTTGATCACTTCCTCGATCACGAAGCTGCGGATCTCCGAATGCTTCACATCACACGAATGTTGGGTGGAAACCACCACGCACGAAATCCCAACCGGCGTTCCATCTTCGTAAATCACCGACACCTGGGACTTCGCGTCCGGTCGCAGCCAGCCAACTTTTCCGCTTTTCCGGATGCGGGTAAGCTCGCGCCCGAGACGATGGGCAAACATGATTGGTGCCGGCATCAACTCGGGCGTTTCCTTGCACGCATAGCCAAACATTAGTCCCTGATCACCCGCCCCCTGTTCGGCCGTCTCCTTACCTTCAGCGGCGCGCGCATCCACCCCCTGGGCAATGTCGGGCGACTGACCGGTAATAATGTTGCTGACGAAAATCTTATCGGCGTGAAAGACATCGTCGTCGTTGACATAGCCGATCTCGCGCACGGCGTTGCGCACGATTTCGACGTAATCCAGCTTCGCCCTGGTCGTAATTTCGCCACCGACGATAACGACATTACTCTTGGCGTAAGTCTCGCAGGCCACGCGACTATCGCGGTCCTGGGCCAGACAGGCATCGAGCACCGCATCGGAAATGGTGTCGCAGACTTTGTCGGGGTGACCTTCACCGACAGACTCGGAAGAGAAGATGTAGCGGCGAGACATGGGCTTCGCGAAGTGATTGGTTACGAGGGTTACAACGCTAAATTAGAGGGGTGAGAAACGCGTTCACGCTGACCGTTGTAACAGTTTAACTCTTTTAACTTTTTCACCAGTGCGCACACGACATATTGACCGATCATGATATGTAGATGTATCGTTGGCGATCTTGGCTAATCCGTCAACAATTAATTTACTCCGTCTTTTGGCCGACCCGACCAGGCTGCGCTTGCTCCTGCTCCTAGAGGAGCAAGAGCTTTCTGTCGCTGAGCTGCAACAAATCCTTGAAATGGGCCAGTCCCGGATCTCCACCCATCTCGCGCAACTGAAACGGGCTGGCGTGATCGTGGACCGGCGCGCCGGGAAAAAGGTTTACTACGCGGCCAGGAAGAATGGGGCACGCGACGGAGCGCACGCGCGTGTGCAGGAGATCGTTCGCACCCTGGCGCGGGAGATTCCGGAAACCTCGCACGATCGCATCGCGCTCAAACTCTCTCTGCGCAAACGCCAGGATAAAGCACGGGAGCATTTCGACGAGCTGGCGGGCAAATTTGGGCGCAACTACGCGCCGGGTCGCTCCTGGAAAGCGCTATCACATGCGTTGATCGCATTAGTTCCCCGACTGACGATTGTCGACCTTGGCGCGGGTGAAGGAACGCTATCGCAGTTGCTTGCCCAGCGGGCCCGCAAAGTTATCGCAGTCGATAATTCACCCAGGATGGTCGAGTTCGGATCGAAGCTGGCGAAAAAGCATGACGTGAAAAATCTCGAGTACCGGCTGGGAGACCTTGAAGATCCACCGGTTGCCAGAAACAGTGTCGACCTTGCCATCCTAAGCCAGGCGCTGCATCACGCCGTCAAGCCGGAGCGCGCGATCAAGGCGGCGCATAGTATCCTGAAAAAGAATGGCCGCATTATCGTGCTGGACTTGCTCAGTCACGGTTTCGAAGACGCGAGAAAGCTGTATGCGGACCACTGGCTCGGCTTTAGCGAAGTGCGTCTGCACGAGCTTCTGGAAAAAAGCGGCTTTCACGACGTTGAGGTCAGTATGGTGGCTCGTGAAAAACAGAGCCCACATTTTCAAACTCTGCTCGCGACCGGCGTGAAGTGAGCAGGCGACACGGGATCGGAACATAGACTTCCAAGTCTGTGCGCCCAGCGGACCTGCTGTCCGCTGTGCTTTATCGAACAGCGGGTTGCAAACCCGCTGGGCGCACAGGCAGGAATGCCTATGTTCCGTGATGTGTTCGCGACACAATTGCACATTTGGAGGGCGGAGCCGCTTCGACAAGCTCAAGGCCCTGAGCCGGTCGAAGGGTTCTGCGACGCCATGTGCTTAAAAGGGCCGGCGGAGCTCGGCCCTCCAGATCAGCAATCAACGGGCAAGATGCCCGTTGGCCCCACAGGTCCAAGCCGGACTGGCGTTAGATGTCTGTGCTACTAAAATCGCGGATCGCGTGTTTAACTCGGCATCATGAAAAGAATCACTGCACTGAAGCCGCGACCGGCGACCGCGGCTACAACGATCATGTTGCTGAGCATCGCGCTGCCGTCTTCGCTTCTCGGCAGCCAAGCGGCGCTCACGATTTACAACCAAAACTTCGCGGTCGTGCGTGACACGGTTCCGGTCGATCTGAAGCAGGGCGTGAACAATGTCCGGTTCACCGAAACCACGGCGCATCTCGAGCCCGATTCGGTGATTTTGCGCGATCCGAGCGGTAAAACGAACCTGCAAATTCTCGAGCAGAATTATCAGAACGATCCGGTGTCGCAGGAATTGTTGCTCTCGCTTTCAGAAGGCAAGATCATCGATTTTCTCGTGGTCGAACCGAACAAGCCGAACACGATCGTGCGGGGGAAAGTCGTACGCAGCGGTTATGTGAGGCACGGCCAGGAAGCAATGCAGCGTTACGGGCAACGCTACGCCATGGCCCAATCGGCCATGGCTTATCAGAGCGGCGGAACGTCGCAGCCGATTATCGAAGTTGACGGGAAACTGCGGTTTTCGCTTCCGGGCCAGCCGCTCTTTCCGCCGCTGGGTGACGACACCATTCTAAAACCGACGATTGAATGGCAATTGCAGGCCGACAAGGCGGGCAAACTGGATGCCGAGCTGGCCTATGTCACCGGCGGGATGAGCTGGGAAGCCGATTACAACATCGTCGCGCCGGAGAAAAGCGATCTGCTCGATTTCGTCGGCTGGGTCACGATGGACAACCAGAGCGGCAAGACTTTTGAAAATGCAAAAATCAAATTAATGGCGGGCGACGTCAGCAAAATCCAGCGGGGCGACGTCTCTGGGTTTGGTGGAAATGAAGAAATGGCCATGCGCTCAGCGGCAATGCCAGCGCCAGTCACTGAGAAAGCATTCGAAGATTATCATCTCTACACGCTGGCGCGTCCGGCGACGTTGCGTGATCGCGAAACGAAACAAGTCGAGTTCATTCGCGCCAGCGGGGTGAAGTCGGAGCGGATTTATGTTTATGATGGATTGAAGATCGACTGGAACCAGTGGCGCGGGTACCGCATGGAAAATATTCGCAACAACCAGGACCTCGGCACCGAGATGGACACGAAGGTCGCGGTCATGCGCGAGTTTAAAAATTCCGAGGCGAATCTTCTTGGGATGCCGTTACCGAAAGGGCGCGTCCGTTTTTACAAGCAGGATGACGACAAGCAGCTGGAATTCACCGGAGAAAATCTAATCGATCACACGCCGCGCGATGAAACGCTTCGCGTGTTCACCGGCAATGGTTTCGATCTGGTGGGCGAGCGCCGGCGCACGAATGTAAAAATGGATTCATCCAATCACTCGCTGGACGAGAGTTTCGAAATCAAATTACGAAATCACAAGAAGGCGCCCGTGGAAATTCGCGTGGTCGAGCATTTGTTTCGCTGGACCAATTGGGACGTCACAGAGAAATCGGACACGTTTCTTAAGACCAATGCGCAGACGATGGAGTTTCGGGTTCAGCTAAAGCCGGACGAAGAAAAAACGATTCATTACACCGTTCATTATTCTTGGTGAAGACGGGCACTTTCATCTGCTTCGCCCTTGCCTGTGCCGGGGTCGCTTTTGCCACAACGGTTGAAGAAACGCGCTGGATTGACGCGGCGGCGGATGGGACCGGCCGGATCTGGGGAATCAGCGAGGCAACAGCACCATTGTTCTTCCACGACGGGAAGGTCTGGCAGCCAGCAGAAGAATCCCTGCGGCGAAAAGTCGCGAATTGGTTGCCTCAAGCGATCGCATCACAGCCGCGACGTCCGGTTTACATTCTGTGGCAAGACCGGACGAAGAAAGTGTATCGGCTGACCGAACATCTCGGGAGCGATTACCGCGAGGTCGGCGAGTTTGCGGCTCAGCTGGAGAAACCTCTGCTGTTGCCTGCATCCAGTGGCGAAATCTGGATCACGCATCGCGGCCCCGAGGTCTATCGGGCGACAACCGGAGGCGGCATTTCACAGGCGTACTCGTTCGGGCCTGCGGATCTCGTCGGAAGTTTTGCGTTCGACCCGGTTCGGGCGGTCGAAGATGGTAGAGGCAACATCTGGTTTTGGTCCGACAGCCGTTCTCGCGGCGGCAGGTGCCTGAACGGCTTCGTTGTCTTCGATGGGCACAATTTCGTCCACCATCCCGCAAGAACGCTGCTCGGCGCTTCACCGGCGCCAGTCCCCAACGCAACGACCCAATGGGACATGCCGATGTGTCATGTTCTGGCGAGAGAAGATGCGAATCACCTGCTGGCAGCGTTTCCCTCGCTGGGATTGTATCGCCTCGATATATCCACATTGCACTCGGAACGGATTTCGCCACCGCCGCAAAAAGATACTCTTCGCGGCGTCGCGGATATTGTGGGCGAAGGTGCTGCCACTTATATCTACGCGCTTCCGCAAAGCGGAATTGGTCACGTGGTCTGGCGTCTGGTCTCCCATGAATCATCGCCGAAAATCACAAACATCCTTGACACCGCCGGGTCAACCTCCATCGCCTGGCTGCGGATAGCAGAAGGCACTGTTATTGCGACCGTTAATGGGGGTCTTCTTTTCCTTTCGGACGATGGACGCGTCGAGCAGGGAAATTGGCGGCAAGGTTTCCCACTTGCCATCATCCACCGGCTATTGCGGTCGCCGACCGGCGACATTCTTGCGGTCGGACCTTCCGGTAGCATGCTGGTTCCCGGTCCGCCGTGGCCTCAGGCGGAGGAGAATCCCCGGGTTGAGATATTTCCGACTAAAGACATGCCGGCAGTTGACTCGCGCGCGCATATCTGGGCGCTGGAAACGGCAACGCGGCAGATGGAGGAATGGGACGGGAAATGTTGGAGGGCGCATCCATTTCCAACCGAGCACCGGGGAATAGTCGGTTTGGCAACGGACAATCGCGAGGGTGTTTGGATAAACTGTTTGGACCGCTCCTTTGTCTGGAACTCTGCGCGTCAGCAATGGAAAGAGTATCGCGACGTTCGTAGTGCGCTTGAACAGGAGTTGCGCGCAGATCCAGCCCTGGTGGTGTCGAGCCCAAAAAAATCAAGGTGGCGGCTCCAGGCAGGGGATGGAAAGGCGTTTACGCGAATTGACACTTACGATGAGGCTGAATATTTCGATGGAGGAAAATGGCAGCACTGGGACCGGGCAAATATTCCGCAGGGAGATATTACCTTGGACGGGAGCGGCCGGCCCGTCGTTCGCCAGGGTAGCACCGGCTGGCGATTCGATGGCCAGAGCTGGCCTATAATAAAGGATAGTGAGGGGCGCACAGCTATTCTGGACGAGCCGGATGTCGTTCCGCAAGAGCTCGCGAAGTTCATTCTGGACACGGAAAGAATCGTCAAGGATCAGCACGGTACCTACTGGGGCACTTCTGGGCATCGCCTCTGTCGCTTGTGCCAGGGATTGCACGCGGCGGTTTTCAGCGAGAACGAGCGCGACCCTTTCATCGATGGTCGGACGATTCGGACGGCAATGATCGATTGCGACGGCAACGCGTTCCTGACCACCAATTCAGTCGAGCATTGTGTGTTGATCAAGTCGGCGGGCCGGCCGCCGAAGACCTCGGTGACCGCTGCCGTGACCGGAGATTTGCTGCGCGCGGAAATGCACGCCGATGGCGCGGGAAAGCATTGGTTCATTTGGCGGCTTGATCGCGAGCCGTGGAGTCAGCCAAGCGAGCAGCCGGTGATAACGCGAGAACTCCTGCTGAACGGCGAACACGTCTTGGAAGCGCGAGCGATGGACGAGCATCTCGAAATGGACCCAAAGTCGGCGGAGGCGCGTTTTGTCGTCGCGGTAGATCGATCAGCGCAAGTCTCGCACGCGATCGCGCAGTTGCTCTCCTCGGATCCTCTCGGACGTGAGAAGGCGGTCCGAATTCTCGTGTCACATCCAACTCAGGCTTTGCCGGCGTTAAAGCAAGCGCGCGTTCGGGCGAGCGCGGCTCAACTGTGGTGGATTGATGCGGCCATCCAGGAAATCGAACGCAATGCCGCAAAAGCAAACACGGGAAATAGATAGTTTTGCGAACGCGTTGGTCGTTCACTGAAGCCAACGGCGCTGAATGTGCGCGCCCGCGCCGTTTCACGCGAAAAACAAAGCCCACATTTTCAAACTCTGCTGGCCACGGGTGTGAAGTGAACGGCGCGCTCAGGTTGCGTGTCTAAGCTTTGCCGTTGAACTATAGTCACGTAGATCCCAAATCTGTTGCTATGAGCGGCTTCTTCGAGGAACTCAAGCGTCGCAAAGTCTATCGCGTCGCGATTGCCTACGTGGTTGCGAGCTGGGCGCTCGCCCAGGGGCTTGCCCAAGTCCTGCCGGTTTTTGACATTCCGAACTCGGTCATCCGCGGGGTAATCGCGCTGATGTTGATCGGTTTCCCGGTCGCGCTCGTCCTCGCCTGGGTATTCGATATCACGCCGAGTGGGATCGAGCGGACGTCGGAAGTTGCAGCTCAGGCGGACCCAAAGTCGCGCCGGCGTCGCAATGTGATCTTTCTTGCCGCCGCTGGCGCAGTTATCTCTATCGCCGCGGGTTTTTTCGTTCTGCCACGCGCGGTCGCGCACAAGATCGACCGGTCGATTGCCGTCCTGCCCTTCGAAAATCTGAGCGACGAAAAAGAGAATGCCTATTTCGCTGACGGAATTCAGGATGATATCCTGACCAACCTATCGAAAATCGGCGACCTCAAGGTGATTTCGCGGACGTCGGTGATGTCGTATCGCGGGCGTGCGCCGAATATCCGCGAGATTGCCAAGGTCCTTGGTGTGGCCACGGTTCTCGAGGGCAGTGTGCGGCGGGAAGGTAATCGTGTCCGGGTCAACGTGCAGCTGATTAACGCCAACAACGACGAGCACATTTGGGCCAACAACTACGATCGCGATTTGACCGATGTTTTCGCTATTCAAACCGATCTCGCCCAAAGGATCGCGACCGAATTACAAGCGAAACTTTCGCCAAGCGAAAAAGCGACTTTGACGCAAAAGCCAACCCAAAATGGCGAGGCTTATCTTGCTTTCATTCGAGGCCATGATTTGCAGGGAGCTTATGAAGACTTCGAGAAGCTGAAACAAGCCGAGCAAATGTACGAGCACGCGGTTGAGCTCGACCCCGGCTTTGCCCTTGCCTACGCACGGTATTCGCAGCTCGAAAGCTGGATTGTGCACATATTCGAACGCACGCCGGCCCGGCGCACAAAGGCGCGCAGCTTGGTGCAACGCGCCGTCCAGTTGCAGCCGGAACTACCGGAGACACATCTGGCTCTCGGCTTTGCCTCTTACTATGTAGATAACGATTACGACACGGCGGCGAAGGAATTCGCGATCGCACAACGCGGCTTGCCTAACGAGGCCGAATCTTATCTGGACCTGGGCGCGATCCAGCGCCGTCAGGGAAAGTGGTCCGAATCAACTGCCAATTTGGAAAGAGCGACCACTTTGAGTCCGAAAGATGTATGGATGTTCGTAAACCTCGCTGAGAACTACGAGATGCTGCGAGATTTCCCAGCCGCCAACAGAACGATCGAGCGCGCGCTCGATGTCGATCCGAAGAGTCCGGCCGCGTGGGAAACCAAGGCCAAACTCGGTATCGAAGAAAAAGGCGACTTCGCCCCCGCCGAAAAAGCGCTGACGGCCGTAAATGCGCTGCCAAAGACCCCTGAGTTACAGGCCAGGCTGACCTCTGCGCGTATCAACATCTACTTGTATCAGCGTAAGTTTGCTGAGGCCGTGCACGAAGCGGAGAGCGTTCCGGACAAGTTTGTCGCGACTTTTCCAGGTGCTTTATGCGGAAAATACACTGCGATTGGCGCCGCTAAAAAGGCTCTGCATGACGAAGCTGGCGCGCGCGAAGTGTTTTTAAAGGCGAAAACATTTGCTGAGGAGGAGACGAAGCAAAGTCCCGACGACGCAGGCTCGCATGCGCGTCTGGCCGAGGCACTGGCCTGGCTTGGCGACAAGGACGGCGCGGTGGCTGAAATCAAACGCGCTTCAGAACTACTTCCCGAAAGCAAAGACGCATTTGGCGGTCCTGAGATTACGGCTACAGCCGCTGAAGTTCACTCTATCCTTGGCGATGCCGGGGCGGCGGTGCCTATTTTGGATGGATTGCTGAATCGGCCCAGCCCCATTACCGTCTCAATGCTGAAGATAAATCCGATCTGGGATTTCATCCGAGGAGATCCGCGGTTCCAGGCTTTGATCGACAAGTACGGTGCGAAGATCTAGCTCGGATATTCTCTCGGATATTCTGTATCCGTGCGGCGGGAAACCGAAAACGGCCTGCGCTAGGCATTCTTCGCGGCGGCACCGAAGAATACAGATTAGTCTCGCACTGTTCGGTCTTCTTATCGCAACATCGACCCGGGCGGACTGGAGAATCGTCTCCGTGCAATCCGAGCAGTCGTCGGTCAAGGGACTCGAACATCGACACGTCGTCTCGGAAAATTCGTTATCGGGCGACCGTGCGTCGATTGAACTTGCGCTTTTTACAACCAAATCATGCGCTCTTCGCGTCATCGATCAGCCGACCGAGCAACGCGCCGCTCTGAATGAAGTGATGGAGAGAGAAAAATCCCTCGCCGGCGTCAATGGGGGTTATTTTAATCCAGATTACAAACCGATTGGTCTCCGGATTGCCGATGGAAGAACCATCGCGCCGTGGCAGCATGCGCGATTGCTCAGCGGAGTCTTGATCGGAGCGCCGCGCAACGTTCAAATTCTGCGCGCCCGCGAGTTTTCTGGAACACAAAAAATCAATGCGGCGGTTGAATGTGGACCCATGATTGTCGACCAAGGTAGCCCTGTTCGCGGTCTGGACGCGACTCGGACTGCCCGCCGAACGTTTGCCGCGACGGCAAAAGACGGCCGTGCCGCACTTGGATTTTCCTCCGATGTAACGTTAACCGATTTATCACAGATTCTGACCACACAATTCGCGAGCGATTTCAAAATTCAACGCGCGCTTAATCTTGATGGAGGCTCATCGAGTGCATTCTGGTTCAAGCGTCAGACCGGCAGCGCATTTTCCATTCGCGAGGAAAAAACCGTGCGCGACTTTGTAGCGGTCGCCGCAAAATGAATACGCTATCATTCCGAGCGCAGCGAGGAATCCCGCACAAATAGATGGATCACACAAGGCAGCTTGTGTATTGCAATCTTGCAGTGTGAGATCCTTCGCTTCGCTCAGGATGACAACGCGATGAGGACCTTCGGTGGATTTCGATCCGGCGAGAAATCTTTCTACGGTGAGATTGTTGGCGATGACGTTCAGGTTCTGGCAAAACCGTATTGGATTGAGGTCGAGCCGACCGGGGAAGCAATCAAGCTCGGCGGTGTCGATGTCGAGCTTCCGGTCAGGCCATCAAAATTAATCGCAGTCGGCTTGAATTATGCCGAACACATCGCGGAAATGAAGCGCACGCAAATGGGGACGCCGCTGATTTGGTTCAAGGCGCCGAGTTCGCTGCTCGGGCATGACCGGATCATCGAAATTGCCTTCCCGGAACATCGAACCGATTTTGAAGTCGAGCTGGCGGTTGTGATCGGCAAGACGGCGAAAAATGTATCAGCCAAAAACGCGCTTGATTTCGTTTTTGGCTACACCATCGGCCTAGACGTCAGCGATCGCGATTTGCAGAAAAAGGAGGTGCAATTCGGCAGGTGCAAGTCTTTCGACAGTTACACGCCGGTTGGCCCGTTTGTTTATGCGGACGTGGATGTGAGCGATCTCTCAATTGAGTTGCGGCAAAACAACGAATTGCGGCAGAGCGGGCGGACCAGCCAGATGATCTATTCTGTGGCGGAACTCGTGTCGTTTGCGAGTCAATCGCTTAGTCTCGTGCCAGGCGACCTCATCTTAACCGGGACACCATCTGGCGTTGGCCCAATCCAGACCGGTGACGAACTGGAAGCGAAGATTGGCGATTGGCCGCCACTGCGAAATCGGGTGGCGAATTCGTGCAGATAAGCTGGTAAACTGGGTGAAATTGTACAGTCCGGGACCAATCTGGACTGTTGCGTTACATCCTTTTCGGCCAGATTATACGAATAATAATAGCGCGACCCATCACCCCGAGGTCTCGACCGGAAGAAAAAGTGAAAAGTTTTGCTGGACTCGTTGTCTATCTCTTTGGGATAAAGAGTTCCTTCCGAGCAGGTACAATAAAACTAGCGACATTATGAAAACATCTCTTACTCTCTGCCTCACGCTTATTGCGATCGCCGCATTTGCCCAACAGCATACGGCCCCACCCCCGAATGCGCCTGCCACCGCCGCTCCAATTAATCCCGCGGCTCAAAACCCGGCGATTCAACCGAATGCCGTCGCTCCTGCGCAACCAGGTGCACCGATTCCTCCTCCCGGGGCGCCTGGCATGTCGCCAGCGTCTGCCCCAGGAATTCCTCCGGCTCCTGGCCTCCCGCCGGTCCCGGCCCAGGGAATTTCGCCTGCTATTGGCGCGTCGCCAATGCCAGAAACAACTGTCACGACGACTTTGAGTCCGGCCGCAAGCGCACCGCCTGCTGCCACCGCAGCCCCGGCAGTGGAAACCGGCGGCGTGCTCAGCAGCAACTGGCTGATAGACAAGTTCCGCAAGGGTGGTCCGATCATGTGGCCTATTCTGATCGTTTCGATCATTGGGCTCACGGTCGTGATCGAGCGAATCATCTGGTGGACTGGCCGCTGGTTCCGACGGGATCCAAAGCGGATCGAGAAGGTTTTCACGGCAATTGAAGTAGGCGACGTGACCGAAGCATCGCGTTTATCGCGTGACTCGCGCGATCCGGTGCTGCGCATGATGTGGAACGGCCTGAATCATCAACACGCCTCGCTTCAAGGCGCGCTGCAAGTTGCCGCTGGTATCGAAATCAAACGCGCCGCCCGGTTCCTCGTCGTTATGGACACACTCGTTACTCTCGCGCCGCTGCTCGGCTTGTTGGGAACTATTACTGGCCTTATCCGTTCGTTCAGCTTTCTGGGCAATGAAGAGTTGGCCGTGCAAGCAGTCACTGGTGGTATTGCTGAAGCGCTCATTGCCACGGCCTGCGGTCTCGGCATCGCTATTTTCGCGCTGATTCCGTTTAACTTCTTCACGTCGCGCGTGTCTAACCTGGAGTTCGAACTGCAAACCGCCGCCACCAATCTCGAAGTGATGCTTGAATCACAACACAGGGCGCGCGAAGGCGTGGAGATCGAGCGGGGCACCGCGGCTTCGGCCACCCGGTCGTCAATCTAGGAATTCCCCATGCGCGTCGCCAGCCCCGTATCGCACAAAAAAGCGCGCATCGAGATCATTCCATTGATCGACATCATGTTCTTTCTTCTGGCCAGCTTCATGATGGTGAGTTTGAGCCAGGTGCACATGAAAGGCATGAAGGTGAATCTGCCGGTCGGACAATCGGGCGAAACGCAGTCCAAAAAAGATTACATCAGCGTGTCGGTCGATCGGAATGGGAACGCATACTTTGACAAGAAAGAGATGAACTACGACGAACTCACCGCTACCCTGAAAAAAGTGCACGACGAGAATCCTGAAGCAAAAGTATTCGTTCGTGGCGATGCAGAGACCGTCCATGGCAACATCATCCGCGTGCTCGATATCTTAAGATCAGTCGGTTTTTACAAAGTCGCGTTCGAGATCAAGAGCGAGGCGGCAAAGAATATTCCAGCTCCGGGGGCATACTAAAGAAAATGGCTAAACCACTTCTGTATAAACCACCGCCGCGATGGCAGGTTTGGGCTGCATTGGGCGCTGCGCTCCTGATACACATTGGCGCCGTCATCGCATCGATGAAGCGGGAAGCTCCGCCGATCGATCTCAGCAATATTCCGACAGCTGAAATCACCGCTACGCTCGAACCGCAAGAAGCGCCAACCCCGCCGCCGGAAGATATTCCACTTCCTCCGCCTCCTCCAGAGCCGGTGGCACAACCCGAATTTCATGAAGAGGTCACACCGCCACCGCGCCAACCGCAAAGACAAATTGTGCCGATTAAGGCTCCGCCGGTCTCGATGTCAAGTGCAAGGGCAAATGCGATCTTTTCTCCGAAACCGGATTACCCCTACGAGGCGCGCGCGCGCAAATTGACCGGCAGCGGTATGTGTGTTCTGACTGTCGGCCCCGACGGGGGGGTCACTGATGCAACCATGGCCCAAAGTATCGGTAGTCCCGTTCTGGATAACGCCACCGTCAGCACGTTTAGACGATGGCGATTCGTGCCTGGTAAGTTTTCAAAAGTTAAGGTTCCGATCACTTATACGCTGACCGGTGCTTCCTATTAGCTATGCACCTCGCTTCACCCGTTCCACGCAAACGCGCTCGTATCGAGATCATTCCGTTGATCGACATCATGTTTTTTCTTTTGGCCAGTTTCATGATGGTGAGTTTGAGCCAAACACACATGAAAGGCATCAAAGTGGCCCTGCCTTCGGCGACTGCCCCTCCACCTAGCCAGGTCAAGGATTACGTTTCCATCCAGGTCCGTGAGGGAAATACTGTTTACTTCGACAGTCAATACGTGCCGGACGACGAGATTTTGCCACGACTTTACCGATTGCACCAAGCAAACCCGGGCATCAAGGTTTCGATCGCCGCGACCATGATGGCGCTTCATGGCGATGTAATCACCGTGCTCGACAAGGTGCGCCGCGCCAAAATCGAAAAGGTCGGCTATCAAATTCGCGCAGCCCGCATCGCTCCTGCGCCCGTACCCGCGGCGGCCCCACCCCCCCCACACTAGTTTTCCGAGTCGCGATTCGTTTCTCGCTCGCTCAAAAATTCGCGCAGCGCCGAAAGCGCTTTTCCGCGGTGGCTGATCTTGTTTTTCGCCTCGGCCGACAGCTCGCCGAAAGTCTGATTTAATCCATCCGGCAGAAAAATCGGATCGTAACCGAATCCGCTATCCCCACGCGGATGGTCGACAATCATCCCTTGAACCGCTCCTTCAAATGTCCCGAGTATTTTCCCCTCTTGTGCCAAAGCGATGACACAGCGAAATCGCGCTGAGCGCTCATCAAACGGCACCTTTCTACTGACGAGCTCGCCCAGGAGCTTGTCGATGTTTTCACGATCGTTTGCGTTATCCCCGGCATAACGCGCCGAAAAGATACCAGGCGCCCCGCCAAGCGCGTCCACTTCCAAACCAGAGTCGTCCGCCACAACGAGTCGGGTTCGATCTACCCTTTGCGATACCGTCAGCGCTTTCAAGGATGCGTTCTCTCCAAAGGTGCGTCCGCTTTCCTCGACCCCGAGACAATTTTCCAGATCCGAAAGATCGGTCACTCGAAAGTCGTTTCCGAGAATCTGCCCAAACTCGCGCGTCTTATTCACGTTGCGGGTGGCGAGTAGCAAATCCATTTTCTTTTCCTGTTTTCCTGCTTTCCTGATTCATAATCGAATGAGCAGCGAGCGTCGCAAACCTTATCCGTTCGACCAGATCGAGCCGAAATGGCAACGAATCTGGGAGGAACGCCAGGTTTTTCACGCGCCCAATCCCGGAGACAAGGATTTCGATCCAATGAAACCGAAGTTCTACATCCTCGACATGTTTCCGTATCCGAGCGGCGCCGGATTGCACGTCGGACACCCGGAAGGTTACACCGCTACTGACATCATCGCGCGTTACAAGCGGATGCGCGGGTTCAACGTCTTACATCCGATGGGCTGGGACGCTTTTGGTTTGCCAGCCGAGCAATACGCGATCAAGAGCGGTCAACATCCCGCCGTCACCACGCGCGAGAACGTCGCTAAATTTAAATCGCAGCTGAAACGGATCGGGTTTTCCTACGATTGGCAACGGGAGGTCAACACCACTGATCCGCGTTACTTTAAATGGACGCAGTGGATCTTTCTCCAGATCTACAATTCGTGGTTCAATCCGAAGACAAACAAAGCGGAGCCAATCGCTACTTATCGCGGCGATGATCCGGACAGCGTGCGGCTCGCGTACGTCGCGGAGGTCCCGGTCAATTGGTGTCCCGAGCTCGGCACCGTGTTGGCAAACGAGGAAGTGGTCGATGGAAAAAGCGAAGTGGGCGGATTTCCGGTCGTCAGGCGACCGATGCGGCAATGGATGTTGCGCATCACCGCCTACGCAGAGCGACTGATTCGAGAACTCGAAGGCCTCGACTGGCCTGAAGGAATCAAATTGCTCCAGCGTAACTGGATCGGTCGCAGCGAAGGCGCGGAAATCGACTTCAAGATCGACCATCACGAAGCAAAGATCCGCGTGTTCACCACGCGGCCTGACACGCTTTACGGCGGGACGTTCTTGGTGCTCGCCCCGGAACATTCGCTTGTCGATCTTATCGTGACCGAAGAGCAATGGGGGGCGGTGCGAGAGTATCGGGAGCGAACCGCGCGCAAGAGCGAACTGGAACGCACCGATCTGGCTAAGGAAAAGACCGGCGTGTTCACGGGCGCTTTCGCAATCAATCCGGCAAACAGCGAAAAGATTCCAATCTGGATCGCCGATTACGTTTTGCTCGGTTACGGGACAGGCGCAATCGGAGGCGTTCCCGCGCACGATCAGCGTGATCTCGAATTCGCAAAAAAATTCGATCTGCCAATTGTCGATGTCGTTCAGCCAACAGGAGATGAACCGGCAACTGGATTCACCGGCGAAGGTATCGCAATCAACTCGCCGATCATCAACGGCCTAACGAGCGCGGATGCGAAAAGGAAAATCACCGCCTGGCTGGAGGAACGTGGACAGGGCAAAGGGGCCATTAACTACAAGTTGCGCGACTGGTTATTCTCGCGGCAGCGATATTGGGGCGAGCCATTCCCGATCGTTTGGGAGAATGGAAAACATCGCGCGCTTGATCAGAGCGAACTGCCGGTGGTGCCGCCGCCGTTGGAAGATTACAAACCGACCGGCACAGGCGAACCGCCGCTCGCGAAAGCGAAGGATTGGACTCATTACTCAAAGAAAGCCGCCCGCGAAACCAACGTGATGCCGCAATGGGCCGGGTCGTGTTGGTATTACTTGAGATTCTGCGATCCGCAGAACGACAAGCGTTTTGTCGGCGAAGCGGCCGAAAGATATTGGATGGGCGGGCCGAAACGCGGCGGTGTCGATCTTTACGTTGGCGGGACCGAGCACGCCGTTTTGCATCTTCTTTACGCGCGGTTCTGGCACAAGGTCCTCTTCGACCTTGGCTGCGTTTCCAAACCGGAACCGTTCCAGCGCCTGGTAAATCAGGGAATGATCCTTGGCGAAGACAGCCGCAAAATGTCGAAGCGTTGGGGCAACGTCATCGATCCGCTCGACGTCATCGCCGAATACGGCGCGGATGCGTTTCGTTGTTACGAAATGTTTATGGGACCCCTCGAACAGATGAAGCCATGGAGCATGCGTGGTGTCGAAGGTGCCTCGCGCTTTCTTGCTCGCGTCTGGCGCTTAATGATGAGTGAAAACCAGGCCGGCGAGTGGAAATTGTCGCCTGCACTGCAGGATGTCGACCCGACAAAAGCGCAGCAGAAGATTTTACACGCTACCATAAAGAAAGTGACGCAGGACATCGAGTCGCTGTCGTTCAACACCGCCATCTCCCAGATGATGATCTTTGTGAAAGCGTTCACCAATGCGGAAACAATCCCAGTCTCAGCAATGCGAAAATTTTTGATCTTGCTCAATCCATTTGCGCCCCATCTCGCCTCGGAGCTCAGGGAGAGACTGGGTAGCGCGGGCGACATCACCAGGCAATCTTGGCCAGATTACGATGAGAAATTTCTTACCGAAGACGAAGTCGAGATCGTCGTGCAGGTAAACGGAAAAGTGCGCGACCGAATGACTGTCCCGATCCACGCCTCGGAAGAAGAACTTAAAGCAGCGGTGCTGGCGAACCCCAAGATCAAACAGCTCATCGCCGGCAAAACCGTGAGCAAAGTCGTGGTCGTTCCCAAAAAGCTTGTCAACATTGTGGCATTCTGATTACACCTGATTTGGTGTGGAAAGAATTTAAGGAGTTTGCAGTCAAGGGTAACGCGATCGATCTCGCGGTGGGCGTGATTATCGGTGCAGCCTTTGGAAAAATTGTTGCGTCGATCGTCGAAGATCTTTTGATGCCGCCGGTCGGTCGCCTCGTGGGCAACCTCGACTTCAGTAACCTTTACCTTCCCTTGTCGGATAAGGTTGCTCCCGGCTTGGCCCTGGCCGACGCCAGAAAGGCGGGGCCAGTGTTTGCCTACGGCAACTTCATAACCGTCACGATTAACTTCCTGATCGTGGCCTTCTGCATCTTCCTTGTGGTCAAAGGGATCAACTACATGAAGCGGCCTAAACCGGGGCCACCCACGGTAAAGGATTGCCCGGCCTGCACGATGCCGATTCCCATGAAGGCGACCCGCTGCCCGCATTGCACGACAGAGCTGGTTGCGACGGCGCATTAGATCGACAGACCGTACTCCGGTCGAGGGAGGACAACCCGTTGCCTCGAAGACAGCCAAGTGCGGATTACTGTCATCTCGTGGCCAGTCGCCTTCAGTCCGCCGCCCGAGGTACGAAAGGGCAGGCGTAAAATTCAGTAGCTCGGCCGTTATAAATGCGTCGGCTATGAAAAGATGGTTAAGGCGACTAGTCGAGGAGCACGGTTTCTGCTATAATTATTATAATAACTGGAGTTGCACGGGCCGGAGAATACGACGTAAAGATCGATGCATAAGGAAATTATCGCTTGCCCGCGCACCCCTGCACCTGCAATGCTTATGGAGGCCGCGGCGTTACTCATGTTTAGAAGCCTTAACCTAACGCTCGGGATTGCGGCTCTCTTTATTCTGGCCGCGTGTGCGGAACATCCAAGTCACGTGAGCCAAACCAACGCGGTCGGCACCGGTCGCATGCACCAAGTGCGCACCACCGCCTACACGCACAGTGAAAAAGGCGGTCACCGTAATGCACTTGGTAGTTTGCTCTCCGGACGTCAGACTATGAGCGCGGCGTCGGACTGGTCGCGCTTTCCCCTTGGAACACGTTTTCGCATTGTCGATACGCGTGAGGAGTACATCATCGATGATTATGGCACCGCCCTGGTCGGAACAAACACGATCGACCTCTATAAAAAGACCCGTCTCGAAATGAGACGCTGGGGTGTGCGTCAGGTCGATATCGACATTCTTGAGTGGGGATCTGAAGAGCAAAGTCTGAAAATCCTCGGCCCGCGCGCCAAGCACAAATGCGTCCAGCGAATGATCCTTGCCCTTCAGAAAAAAACGGCACCGCGAATCGCCAGCCGCTCTTTGAATTGATCCCGCGCACAGTGTGCGCAACTTTCCGCGGATGAAAATTCTCGTCGTCGGCGGAGCGGGCTACATTGGCAGCGTATGCGCGGAGCTTCTGGTCGATGAAGGCCATGATGTTGCCGTCTTTGACGATTTAAGTGAGGGGCATCGCGCCGCAGTCGATCCACGGGCAAGATTTTTCGAAGGCAACCTGAGTGATGCTGAGAAGATAAGATCGGCCGTAGCTGACTCGAAACCGGACGCAGTAATGCACTTTGCCGCCAGCGCCCTGGTGGTCGAGTCGATGCGAAATCCCTCCAGGTATTTCCGGAACAACATCGCTAATGGTTTGAATCTGCTCGATGCCATGGTCGCTGGCGGAGTTGGGCTTATCGTTTTTTCTTCCACCTGTGCGATTTTTGGACCTCCTGAACATCTGCCGATCGAGGAAAACGCGCCTAAGGCGCCGATCAACCCCTACGGAGAATCAAAGCTGGCGTTTGAAAAAATTTTGCGTTGGTACGATCAAATTCACGGTTTGAGATTCGTTTCGCTTCGCTATTTCAACGCCGCCGGCGCCTCGGAAAAGTTTGGTGAAGATCATCGCGTTGAAACTCATCTCATTCCCAACGTGCTAAAAGTGGCGCTCGGCCAAAAACCGCACGTCGAAATCTTCGGAACCGATTACGAAACCCCGGATGGAACCTGCATTCGCGATTACATTCACATTCTCGATCTTGCGCGCGCCCACATTCTCGCCCTTGGCTCATCCAAGAGCGAATCTTACAATCTCGGGACTGGCGGCGGCTCGAGCGTGCGCGAAGTGATCGACGTGGCCAGAAAAGTGACCGGCCAAAAGATCGACACGGTCGAAAAAACGCGCCGGCCCGGCGATCCGCCGCGCCTTATTGCTTCTTCCGGGAAGATAGAGCGCGAACTTGGCTGGAAGCCGCAATTTCAATCTCTGGAAGCGATCATCGAAAGTGCGTGGAAATGGCACCAGAAATTTCCGCGCGGCTATCAAGATTAGCTGTCGGCACTGCCTGCCGTCGAACCGTCTAAGGGTTAGCTAACCTTACGGCCGTTCCGTGGTTGTAGTCGTGGTAGTGGTTTCCTTCTTCTCGTACACCGTGCCCGGTCTGCTCAGAACGATTTTTCGTACCAAAAATCGATCGCCATCTCGAACGTAATAGACCGTTGCCGGTGATTCGGGTCGAACCGCTGACCAGGTCGCTGCCCTCCCTTCTGGGTCAAGGATGGTTGTCTCCTTGGTATAGTAGTAGCGGATCGGTGCCGCATCTGTTGTCGTCCGGAAGGTGATGTAATCAGCAGCCGGCGCGTACCCCAGAATGGTTCCCTGACTGGTGACGGTGGACGACTCCGTAGTGGTTGTGCCCGTAACCGGGTTTGTGGTTGTCGTGGTCGTGGTGGTTTGCTGCGCGACCGCTGTGGTTAGCGTCACCGTGAAAGCGGCCAGCAATATTTTTACTAATGTCATTTGTTTCATGTTTGTCCTCTGCTTTGGTTAACCAATGCTCTTTTTTGCAGATAGATTTGACCGCCCAAAGCCACAATTTATTCGACCCCAGCGCATTCTTGCCGGGCACGCGGCCGTTAATGATCGAAATTAATGCAACCGCTCCCCGGTTTTCGCGATTTTCTGCCGAACGATTGTGCGGGGCGAAATTACATTTTCTCCAAGTGGCGTGAAATCGCTCGCCGCTACGGATTTGTGGAATGGGACGGGCCACTCCTTGAACCAACCAGTCTTTACCAGAAAAAAAGCGGCGACGAAATCGTCAGGCAACTTTTTAATTTCACCGACAAAGGTGAACGTGAAGTCTCGTTGCGACCTGAGCTCACGCCTACTTTGGCGCGCGTAGCTGCGGGGCACGAGCGTGAATTCAAGAAACCGCTGAAGTGGTTTTCCATCGGCCAGTTCCTTCGCTACGAAAAGCAGCAGCGGGGCCGGCTGCGCGAACACTTTCAACTTAACTGCGATATTGTCGGCGAAGCAGCACCTGACGCTGACGTCGATCTTCTGGCCCTTTGCATCGACATCCTGCGCGCGTTCGGATTTACGGAAGAAGATTTCGTCATCCGAATCAGCGATCGGGAATTCTGGACGGATCTGCTACACGCGCAAAAGGTCGACCCTCGCGCGTGGGATGAGATCTTGCAGGCGATCGACAAGTCGGAACGAGAACCGCGCGAGAAAACGGCGGCAAAACTTGGCGAATTGGCGGGGCCAGTGTTTAAGATTCTCGACCAGGGCGGAACGAGTGAAAAGTTAGATCGATTGGTAGAGGGACTGCGCGGACGCGGACTTTCCCAATTCGTTAATGTGGATGTCCGGATCGTGCGGGGCCTTGCCTATTACACCGGAATCGTTTTCGAAGTCTTCGATCGTACGGGCAAGCTTCGCGCCATCGCCGGAGGCGGACGCTACGATAATTTGATCGCCCAACTGAGCGACAGTGCGGTCTCGCTGCCGGCGGTCGGTTTCGCCATGGGCGACGTCGTGCTCGGCGAATTGATCAACGAAACACCTGCTGCGCGCGAAAAAATGCGGAACGCAATCAATGCAGCGAGCAAGGTCGACATTTACGTGGTGATCGCCAAAGACGAACGACGCGGGGATGCGCTTGCGCAAATTCAACAGCTCCGCGAACGGGGTTATCGCGTCGATTTTCCGTTCACAGTGACGAAAGTTCCCAAGCAATTCCAAGCCGCGGAAGAGCTCGGCGCCCGCATGGCGGTTCTGTTCGGCGATGAATGGCCACAGGTTGCGGTCAAGAACCTTGCGACCGGCGAACAAAGACTCGTTACCCGCGAAGACTTACTTGCGCACTTGCAAGCGCATCCCAGCTTGTCATCCTGAGCGAAGCACAGCGAAGTCGAAGGATCCCGCGGCGTTACCATAAAGTATCGCAACGGATTCCTCGACTCCGCTCGGAATGACAGAAGAAATGTATCGCACCCACGATTGCAATTCGCTTCGCAAGACTGACATCGGCAAAGAGGTCATGCTTGCCGGCTGGGTCGACGTAACACGCGATCATGGCGGCGTGATTTTTATCGATCTGCGCGATCGCGAAGGTCTGACGCAAGTTGTTTTTCGTCCGGAAGAGAACGGGCAGGTCGCGAAGGAAGCGCATCACCTGCGGAGCGAGGATGTCATCAAAGTGACCGGCCAAGTGGCGGCTCGCGTTCCGGGAACGGAGAATCCAAAGCTCGCCACCGGCGACATCGAGGTCGTACCGAAGGAGCTGAAAATTTTGAACCGAGCCGACGATCTTCCATTTCAGCTCGACACTGAAACGCACAACGAGGATTTACGGCTGACCTATCGCTATTTCGATCTGCGACGTCCGCGATTTGCCCGTAATTTGCGCTGGCGGCATCGCGTAGCCAAAGTGACGCGCGATTATCTCGATAGCCAGGGTTATGTCGAGGTTGAGACCCCGATTCTTTCCAAGAGTACGCCGGAAGGCGCGCGCGATTTTCTAGTGCCAAGCCGGTTGATGCCCGGGAAGTTTTACGCACTGCCGCAGGCGCCGCAGCAATACAAGCAACTTCTCATGGTTGCCGGCGTGGGAAAATATTTCCAGATCGCGAAATGCTTTCGCGATGAGGATTTGCGGGCCGATCGACAGCCGGAATTCACCCAAATTGATATCGAAGCATCATTCGTCGAGCCGAACGACATCTTTACCCTCACGGAGGGGATGCTGGCTGCGATTTTCAAAGCGGCGCGCGGAATCGACATCCAAAGGCCGTTCGACCGCCTCACTTACCGTGAAGCGGTCAGCCGTTATGGCAGCGACAAACCGGACCGCCGCTTCGGAATGCACCTGGTCGATCTTGAGGAAATTCTTCGGTCGAGCAGTTTCAAAGTTTTTCGCGGTGCGCTCGATGCCGGGGGTGTGGTCAAAGCGATCAATGCCAAGGGATTTGCCGGAATCACGATCGGGCAGGCCGATGAGTTGACTGAGATTGCGAAAACTTTCGGCGCGAAAGGTCTCGCATTCATCAAAGTCGAGAACGGCGAATGGAAGTCACCGATCGTGAAATTTTTCAGCGACGCGGAAAAGCTAGGGCTCCAATCGAAACTGCAAATCGAAGAAGGCGATTGTGTTTTCTTTGCCGCCGACAAATGGGAGATCGCCTGCGAAGTGCTGGGGCGAATCCGATTGCGCGTTGCCGAGATCCAAGGTTTGCTCCGCGCCTCTGCTAACCTCCAGTCCGGTCGAAGACTCGCCGTGGAGAACTCGGACTCGGATTTTCTTTGGGTAACGGATTTTCCATTGCTACAATGGAGCGCCGAGGAAAACAAATGGAACGCGATGCATCATCCGTTCACGCGGCCGAAGGTCGAAGATTTATTGCTGCTCGAGACAAAAAAGTTTCCCGAAGTTCGCGCCGACGCTTACGACGTGGTTTTGAACGGCGTCGAGATCGGGGGCGGCAGCATCCGAATCCATGAGCCGGAGTTACAAGAGAAAATGTTCGAAGTGCTCGGAATCAGTCCACCAGACCGGCAATCGCAGTTTGGCCATTTGCTGCGCGCGCTGCGACTGGGCGCGCCACCCCATGGAGGCATTGCCCTCGGCCTTGACCGCCTTGTCATGTTGATTTGCGGTGAGCAATCGATCCGCGACGTGATCGCGTTTCCAAAAAACAACCGCGGGATGGACTTGATGTCACAATCGCCGGCCGATGCCGATCCGCACCAGCTGCGCGAATTGAAAATCAAACTCGAAACGAGAGGGAAGAGCGGTTAGATTCGATCATGTTCGTCGAAAGCGGTCTCCATCCCGAGCAAATCAAGGCGTTACGAAAGATGTCGCTGGAGCGGCGCGCGGAGCTGGCGCTCGGTTTCATTCGTTCGACGCGCCGGCTGAAAGCGGCGGCACTGCGCGCGCAGCATCCGGAGTGGAGCGACGAACAGGTCGTCACAGAATTACGGCGGCTAACTTTGCATGGCCGATCTTGATCCGGCCACCGTTTTTGCGCCGCGGTTCAACGCACTTGGTGTGCCATGGGCGGCGACAGGGTCGATCGCGTCAACACTGTACGGCGAGATGCGTTTAACTCATGACATTGACATTATTGTGCTGCTTGATCCGGCCGCCGTCGCCGCATTGCCGCGATTATTTCCAGAAGGAGAATTCTATTGTCCGCCGCGCGATGTGATCGAGATCGAGCGTAATCGCGAACGGCGCGGCCATTTCAACCTCATTCATCACGAAACGGGGTGGAAGGCCGACATCTATCTTAGCTCGGATGACCCGCTTCATGCGTGGGGATTGCGCAACCGGCGCGCGGTCGAAAACGAAGGGGTGCAAATTTGGCTCGCGCCGCCCGAATATGTCATCATCAAAAAACTGGAATTCTTTCGAGAAGGCGGAAGCGAGAAGCATCTTCGCGATATTCGCGGAATGCTAAGCGGGATAGAAGTCGATCAATCTTTTTTGGAAAAAGAAATCGCGCAGCGCAGCTTAGAGGATGTCTGGGAGAAAGCGCGCAGCTGATCAATCCGCAGATTTCGCAGATTAACGCAGATTAGAATCAGAAAAGCAGGAAACGAGGAAGCTGTAACGCGCTCTATGGCCGTCGCTGATTTTGCTCGGTTGTGGCTTGTTCCACGATTTTGATTTCGTCCAGCGTAAGCTCGTAGAGCTCGTAAACGAGCTGGTCGATCTGCGCGTCGGTGGCATCGATCTGGCGCAAGCTGGAGGCTTTAAGTGGTTGGAGAGAAGCGAGCGTACGGTCCAGCCTCACTTAGTAACCGAGCGCTTTCTTCCGTTCCATCGCGCCGGGCAGAGCATCCTTCTTCGCCGTGATTGCCGGCGCCCCTGAATCCTTGATCTGCCTCGCCTGGGCCGCATTGAACTCGGTATCCTTCGTGAATTCCGACGGAACATCCATCTCCGCATAGATGGCGTGCACCGGGCACACCTCGACGCACGCCATGCAATCAATACAGTCTTCCGGATGGATGACCACCTGGCCGTCCATTTCATAGAAGCACGCGACCGGGCACACCTCGACGCAATCGGTGAACTTGCATCCGTTACATTTCTCGGTCACGACGTGTGGCATGGAATTTCGGTGGTTGAGAGCTGCGTAAAAAAGTCCCGTTATCCATCAACTAATTGGCGACAGGCGGCCAGTCAATTCTGACATCGATATTACGATTAAGCGACACCCGGCCGATGATGTTCGCGGCCGGTCCGGAATAGAATCGCCACCAAAAAAGTGACGATGGTGCCGAAGCAAATCCACCACGGGAATTCCATGAGCGGGAGCCACTTCGGCGGGTTGTAGGCAATTGTGCCGAAAATGCGTGCGATGTTGTTTGGCAGGTCGCTGATGATCACGACAACGATAAAGCCAATGATCATCGCGGTAATGTTGCCGAAGTTATTGCCGCGCGATCTGGTCAACATGCCGGCTAGAAAGATGCCCAGCACCGAGCCGTAGGTGTAACCGTAAATCCCCAGCACAATTGGAATGATGCGGATGTTCGGGAGCACGATCACGAAGTAGGACGTGGTCGATGCCACGACGATCATCAGAACGGCGAAGGCGACCGTGGCCCAGCGGACGGCGCGTAAACTTTCCTGTCCATCTGCTCCTGGCCTGAAATAAGTCACGTACCAATCACGGGTGAAACTCGTGGCCAGAGCATTGAGCGCAGTGCTTAAGGAACCCATGGCCGTAGCGAAAATTCCCGCGATCAAAAGCCCGCGAAGGCCGACCGGCATTTGATATAAAATGAAGTGGCAAAACGTCTCGTTAGGCGTCCTCGATAGGGTCGGATCAGGATGCGCCTGATAAAAAACCCAAAGCAACAAGCCGATGCTCAAAAATGTGAGCGCGATCGGGATATCGGCGATGCCCGACAGAATGAGTGAGCGGCGACTCCGTCGCACATCGGGCGCGGTCAACATTCGTTGCACCATGTCTTGATCAGTCCCGTGCGTCGCCATGGTAATGAAAGTTGACCCAATCAATCCGGCGAAAATGGTGTACTCGATCTCAAAGATGCCTTTAATCTTGCCCCAGCCGTGCTTTGTGGGATCAAAGCCAGTCGTGATCACATCTGATAAATGAAACCCGCCGTGACGCTGCACGATCTCGTGCCAGCCGCCAGGGATGGCAAAGTAAAGCAGGGCTAGCGCGGTCAGCGCGCTGCCAATCATGATGGAAGCCTGAATCAAATCTGTCCAAATGACGGCTTTAATACCTCCCAGAGTCGTGTAGATCGCAGTGAGGATCACAATGGCAACAGTCGCGCCAATATAAATCCACAGCGTTTCGGTTTGTCCGGGTCGGACGCCACGGATCATTTCATAGGCAAGAGCGAGCGCGATGGCCGCCACATACAAGCGCGCACCCGAAGCAAGGAGCCGTGTAAACATGAAAACGGCGGAAGCCGCATTTTTTGTTGGAACGCCAAAGCGGGCGGTTAGGTACTCGTAGATCGAGTAAACTTTGTAGTCGTAATAAGGCTTGATAAAAATGTAGCTAACAAGAATGCGCGCGAGAATCGTTCCGAAGGCGAGTTGAATGTAGGTGTAATTGCGCAGGGCGTAGCCTTCGCCGGGCGTGCCGAAAAATGTGCCAGCGCTAGTCTCGGCCGCGATAATGGATGCAAGCACCGCCCACCACGGGATCCGCCGCCCGCCGAGCGCAAAGTCAGCAAGGTTCTCTTCCTTTCGGCCCATGTAGAGGCCGATAAAGATGATGATAAGAAAATAGACAAGGAGCACCCCGTAATCGATTGCCAGCCGAGCATCCATTTCGATGTTAGTGACAGAATTTTCTTAACGCGCAACGCGCTTTTTGTTTTGTCCGTGACAGGCTCTGGCGCATTCCTCATTGAGTGTTGGACGTTGGGCGTTGGACGTTGGACGTTTGCTTGTGCGGTTGACCGAGATCCCCGCCCCGGATTTTGATTTAGAGAAGACGCTCGACTCCGGCCAGGTGTTCCACTGGCTGAAAGTCGGTCGCGGGTTTATCGGCACAATCGGCGAGCTGCCGATTTACGTAGAACAGCGTGGAGACGGTTTGAGAGTTTGGGCTGGCGACAGGCAACTTGACCGTTTAAAGCGGTCAAGTTCCGACCGGACCGGAGATAATGGAGGTAAGTTGGGCAGAATGGTCACCCATTATTTCGCATTTGATCATCCCCTGGCTGACATTTGCCGATCTTTTCCGCGGGATCCGGTGATGGATGCAGCCAAAAAGTTCTGCCGCGGCCTGCGAATCATCCGTCAACCGAAATGGGAGTGCCTCGCTACCTTCATTTGTTCATCGATGAAACAGGTGGCGCATATCCGGCAAATCTCGAGGAAGTTGCGTGAGCGCTTTGGCAACGCGCGTCACCTCGCTGCGCCAGAGGGCGGATTCGCGGGCGCAAACAATCATGCGGTCTTCACCTTTCCTTCAGCCGGGCGACTGGCGGAAAGTTCAGAAAAAGAATTGCGCGAGTGTGCGCTGGGGTATCGGGCCAGGAATTTGCTGGCGACAGCGCGACTGATTGCAAACGGAGACGTTGATCTTGCAAAAATGTCAGAGCTTTCCGATATCGATCTGCGAGAGGCGCTCTGTCAGCTGCCGGGTGTAGGCGCAAAGGTTGCTAATTGTGTGATGCTATTCGGCTATCAGCGTCTGCACGCGTTCCCAATCGATGTTTGGATCGAACGGGTGCTGCGGCAAAACTATTTTCCGCGGACGCGAAAATTGAACGCGGCGCGGTTGAGAGTGTTCACAGAGAATTACTTTGGCGAACACGGCGGTTATGCCCAGCAATATTTGTTTCATTTCGCCCGCATTTGTAGCCGCGGTCGCTGACCGCGGCCTTCCAGGTAGGAACACAGTAAAGGCATGACTAAGAATGGAATGAGAGAACGGGCCAATTTGTCACCGCGCCTCGGGTGAGATAGCTTTTGCTTCCGCAATTAATGACGACATCGGAGTTCATACTTGGTCACTCGGTCGATGATGTGGAGGAGAGACGGCAGGAGGCGCGCAAGGTTCTGTGGGCGGTGCTGGCTGCGCTGGCGATTCATCTCGTGATTGGGTACTCGATTGCGATTTCGAGCGGCCTTTTTTCGTCACCGATGCAGGTCGAGGAAGATAAGCCAGTCGAACTCACGTTTGTCGATCTCGCGCCAGCTATTCCGAAGAACTCGATGTTCGTCGCGACGGATGAATCGAAACAATCGCCCGAGCAGCCGAAGGAAAAGACATTTGAATCGAACGCCAATTCAATTGGCGCGAGCGAGCTTTCTGCGACGAGTGGGTTGCCATTACCCACCCAGGAAGGTAAAGACCGACCGACAATGGACCTGGAAACGCACGAATACTCGCTGGCAAATCGCGGCGCTCAGCCGCAACCGAGCGCGGCGCCCCAGGAAACCCCAACCCCGTCCGTGGCACCTCAACCCAGCCCGATTTCGAAGGCCGAGCAATTCGCGATGCTGACGTCAACACCGACTCCGGCGACTCAGCCAACCATTGCGACAACTCCGCAACAGCAGCGATCTACCTATCAACCACTAAAGGAGCAGACCCGCCTCTCGGGATCGATCACAAATCGCGGCGCGCCACGCGTAAACGCAATTGGCACACCACTCGGCCGCTATCAAAAACTTCTCTACGACGCGGTCGGATCGCGCTGGTATTCTTACGTAAATGGAGACAACGGTCTGATCAGCATTGGAACGGCGCGGCTGGTTTTTGCAGTGGATCGGGGTGGCCACGTGAAGAATCTCAAAGTCGTTCAAAATAGCTCCAATGAAGCTTTCGCAAACGTGTGCCTGCGATCCGTTTTAGAAATCCAACTACCGCCTATTCCCGAAGATGTGGCGAGCACATTGCCACCGGATGGTTTGGAAGAAGAGATGAGTTTCACCATGTTTGCCAATTGACCCATTTCGAATGTCTGAACCTTTCCATTCAATCATTGGATTTTTCGCCAAGGGCGGCGTGTTCATGTGGCCGTTGCTCGCGTGCTCGATCGTTTCGCTGACGACGATCATTTTGCGCGCGCTGGCATTGCAGGAAAAGAACGTGCTCCCATTGACGATTGAAAACGAAATGGAACGGCTCACGCCGGGCGGTAGCCCGGAGCGGCTCGCCCGGATGGTCTATCACGATCCCTCGTCGCTGTCGCGCATCGTGCGCGTCGCCCTGGCGCATGTACGCTGGCCGCGTGCCGACAACGTCGAGGCGGTGCAAACCCGCGCGCGTTACGAAATGGTGCGCCTCGAGCGCGGGATCATTGTGCTTGAAGTGATTTTTGGCATCGCGCCGCTGCTCGGATTGATCGGCACGGTTTCAGGATTAATCCATGTCTTTGCCAGCCTGGGATTGAGCGCGGGGGCCGCCGACGCGAAACGCATTGCACTTGGAATTTCGGAAGCACTCAGCACAACCATTTTCGGATTGGGAATCGCGGTGCCCAGCTTGATTGCCTACTCCTATTTTTCAAAAAAAGTGGAAGTGCTTTCAGTGGAAATGGAATCACTGGTCAGCGATTTGATCGCGAAGCTCTATTATGGCCGGGTCGCGTCGAAGACGGTACCGCCAAGGCCTGCGCCCCCGCAGGTGCCTACACCCGTCGCGTGAGGCCTGATCCGCATCTCGCGCCATGAAATTTGCAGTTAAGAAGCGGCGAGCGCCGTCCATCATCATTGTTTCGCTGGTCGATATCCTGACGATTCTCCTGATTTTTTTTGTGGTCTCGACGACGTTCAAACGTGACCAGCCAGAAGTGCAGATCAATTTGCCTGACTCGAAAACGGCGACCAAAGCCCCAGCCGAACTCGAGCATGCGATTGTCACGGTCGATCAGAACGACGAGATCAAACTCGACGGCTGGGCCATCGCGGTCGAGGAACTGGAAAGTGCCGTGCGCGATTTGCCGGAAACCCGGAGGTCATCGCTCGCCCTCCAGGCCGACAAAAAAGCCTCCTTCGGCACGATCATCAAAGTCCTGGACGCATTGAAGTTGGCCGGCGTAAAAAATTTGCCGGCATTCACCCGCGGAGAAAAATGAAGTTGCCGATCCGGCAGTACGGCGATCCGGTTCTGCGCGCGAAGGGGAAACGCGTGGAGGAAATCGACCATCGTATTCGCGACCTGGTTGCGAACATGATCGAGACGATGCACGGAGCGAACGGTGTTGGACTCGCGGCCCAGCAAATTGGCGAAGCGCTTCAACTCACGGTGCTGGACATTTCACAAGTCGAAGATCGGCCGAGTCGGGTGAAATTGAACGGTCAGAATGTCGATCCAAAGAGCGCGATGCCGTTGGTCCTGATTAATCCGGAGATTGAATTGCATGGCGAAACAGAAGCAGGCGTAGAAGGCTGCCTGAGTTTTCCGGAGATCAGCGGCGAAATCGAGCGGGTGAAATCAATCGTGGCCCGTGCCCAAAGGTTGGACGGTGGAAAAGTCGAGATCGAAGCATCGGGATTCCTGGCGCGAGCCATTCAGCACGAAGTCGATCATTTGAACGGAATCCTTTTCATCGACCGAATGAGTTCGGCGGTGAAAGCGGCGTTATCGAGCCGGCTGAAGCGGCTGCAAAAGGACACGAAACGCGCCGCGAAACATCGGGAATCACTTGTCACTGAAACGACGCTTTGATTCTTGATCCTGATCTCCAGTTCTTCCTTATATTCGCTGGAGATTAGAGAAGGCATTAAATCAGAGCGCTTTATAATCGACCGAGATCGTGCGGTAAACGAACGAATCGTGCTGGGCGGAAAAATAAAAAAGCTCGAGCGTGGTCGCCCCGATCATCCATTGATAACCGACCAGGGTTTGGATGACGTCTGAATCGGTGTCGCGAGTGCGCGAAACTAATTTGCCCGTGCCGTATTTGGCATCGAAATAGCGACGGATTTCCCCCATTCGTTCATTGTAGCGCTCGATCGACCAGTTATCGTACTCGTATTGCAGTTCCACGCCGAAAAGCGCGCCGCTTTTGAAAGTGAAGAGAGTGCGTTTGAGCCCGGCATGAATCAGGCCCTGGACGATCCAGATTTCGCGGTTCTCTTTTTTCTCGCGCGAAACAATCTGCGCTTTGGCGCCCTTGAGCACCGCGTCCACTCGCGACATTGGATCGTTCCAGCGGAAACCGAATGGCGGTTGAAGATCTTCCGCGGCCGGCGCGGTCGAAAGTGCGATAACGCAAAGAACAAGAAACGACACAGTCCGCATGGTTCGCATGGTTCGCATGGCTACTGCGAGCGATTGGGAGAAAAAAGCGCGCGACACAAAAGCGGTCAACTCGGGAAAGTTTTCAAGTCACCGGCAGCACGGCGATTTTCAAGTTCCTTGGGTGAATGTCGATTTGCTTTTTTCAGTCAAGAGTTTTTTTAACAACGACAAAAATAAAATTCAGATTTTTTCTTGTCGATCTTCGAAGCGGTTTCTAATCTCACGCCGCTGGCAGGGAAGGAACGGGGTTGATGTGAATAAGATGTGAACATTTCTGAGAAACTTTGAGCGCTAAGAATGAGTGCCGCGTCGAGCTCGAAAGATAGCCCTGGAAAAGAACATTTCGATTCCAAACTGCACGGACCAGATCTCCGCTGCATCGGTGGACGTTTTCCCTCGTATTTCCGCAGTTCGTGCAATTTTTTTGAACGGCTGCCTAAAGCAAATCAAGAGCGGCCCGCCGGGTCGCCGGGCCGAAAAATGCCCCATTTTTCTTCGACCATTGCCCATGTGGCAATTGTGTAACGGTGTTAACAAGTATGGACAAAAAGTGTGTCGAGCTCTGGCAGAAGTTGGCCGCCGTGCTCAAACCACAGGTCAGCGGTGACACTTTCAAGCGCTGGTTTACCGCGCTCGAACTGATCAGTGTTGACGAGAACACACTGACCTTCCGTGTTCCGAATAACATCTACAAGTATTGGATCGAGAGTAATCACATGGCTGCATTGCAAAACGCCATCGCGGTAGCTCTCGGTGCACCCCGTGCGGTCAAGTTTCTGTCACCTTCGGAAGCGCTGACCGAACCCATTCCAGAGGAAATCAGTCTGGCGGAAAGCAACCAGGCCGCGCGGGCAAGTAAATCGAGCGCAAGCACGCTTGGGCTCAATCCACGCAATACGTTCGAATCGTTCGTAGTCGGGCCAAACAACGAGATCGCGCACGCGGCCAGTCTGGCCGTGGCCCAGTCGCCCGCTAAAACCTACAATCCACTGTTCATTTACGGCGGCGTCGGCCTGGGCAAAACCCACCTGATGCAGGCGATCGGCCAGTATGTGCTCTCGAAAAAGAAAAACACCAAGGTGATTTATCTTTCGAGCGAACTTTTCATCAACGAATTTATCGACGCGATCCAGCACAGTAATCTGGTCAAGTTTCGCAAGCGATACCGCCAATCGGATCTGCTGCTGATTGATGACATTCAGTTCCTCAGCGGTAAAGAACGCTCGCAGGAAGAATTTTTTCACACCTTCAACACGCTTTTCGACGGGCATAAACAGATCGTGCTTTCGAGCGACCGGCCGGCCTCGGAAATCGCAAACCTGGAGCACCGGTTAGTCTCGCGCTTCGAGTGGGGTCTGACCGCCGAGCTGCAACCACCGGATGTCGAAACGCGCCTTGCCATCCTGCGCAAAAAGGCGCGTGGAATGTCGATCAAATTACCGGATGAAGTTTTCGACTTTTTAGCCAATCGCATTCGCAGCAACGTACGGAGGCTGGAAGGCGCGCTCATGCGGGTGGCCTCGTTTGCCTCGCTCAGTGGAAAGGAGCTGACCCGTGAAGTGATCGAGCATCTTCTCAAAGATATTTTGCAAGAGGAAGCGCGCCACTCCATCACGATCGAGCAAATTCAACGGCGGGTAGCGGAACATTTCGACGTGCGTTTGGCCGATATGACAAGCAAGCGGCGTCCCGCCAGCATCGCTTTTCCGCGTCAGGTGGCGATGTTTCTGGCGCGTGAGCTTACCAAAGCCTCGCTCAACGAAATCGGTGAGGCATTTGGGGGCCGCGACCATGGTACCGTGCTGCACGCCTGTAAACTGGTGAAGAAGCGGATGAAAGAACAGGATAGCATTCGTCAGACGATTTCTTTTATCGACAGTTCACTGCAAAGATAGGAACGATTGATCCAATTGGCTGCGATTGTCGATCCAGAGACGCGAGATTACGGTTGCCGAATAAAATCGCACGCTTTACATCTTAACCGCGGCTTGCCGTCATGAAATTTAGCGTCACGAAAGAAAAGTTGCTCGAAGGTTTGCAACAGGTCCAAAACGTCGTCAGCACTCGCACGACCCTGCCAATTCTGTCGAACGTGCTTTTGCAGGCGAACGAGAACGAAGTTCATCTCACCACCACCGACCTCGACGTCGGCGTCCGCGGAAGTTTTGAGGCGGATGTGGAGAAAAAAGGCGCGACCACACTGCCAGCGCGCCGGCTTTTCAATATTGTTCGCGAATTGCCGTCGAGCGAAATTCAGATCGATGTCGATGGCAAGAATGCGGCCTCCATCCGCAGTGGACAAAGCTTTTTCAAAATCCTTGGCTTGCCCGAGGAGGAATTTCCGCCCCTGCCGAAATTCGAAGGCGCAAAAGTAGTGAGCATTCGGCAAAAGGATTTCCGTGACGGTCTGCGCAAAACTTCCTACGCCATTTCGACTGACGAGACGCGCTACGTCCTCAACGGTGTCTTGTTTAGTTTCAAGGATAACAAACTCACCCTGGTCGCAACCGACGGCCGACGCCTCGCCATGATCGATATCGAGTTGGAATTTCCGCGTAGCCATGAAGCCGATATCATCATTCCGACAAAAGCCGTCGCCGAATTGCAACGCCTGCTCACCGATGAGGGCGAGGTGAAAGTGAGCATGGGCAGCGGACAAATCGCATTCGATCTCAACAAGACGCTGCTGGTTTCGAAATTAATCGAGGGTAACTATCCGAACTATCGGCAGGTGATTCCATCTGAAGCCAAGGAGCGCATCACTCTTGAGCGCGAAACCTTTTTGAATTCCCTCCGTCGCGTTTCGCTTCTGGCCAGCGATAAATCGAACTCAATCAAGCTCAACTTCAGTAAGAACAACATCGACATAACGGCGAACACGCCGGAGGTGGGCGAGGCCAAGGAATCCTTGCCTGTGCAATACAAAGGCCGCGACTTTTCCATCGCGTTTAATCCGGAATTTCTAATGGCGCCGCTGCGCAACCTGACCGAGGACGAAGTCTTCCTAGACCTCATCGACGAGATGAGTCCCGGCGTCTTGAAGATTCAATCGCCGTTTCTCTACGTCCTGATGCCCATGCGTATCAGCGCGTAATGGCTACTGGAGAGCTGAAATAACAGGCAGGCCAAGCCGCGCGCCGAGCTCCGCGCCCACGGCAGCGACGCCCAGCTTCCGAAGGTCCCCACCCGGCGCACGCAACAGTTGCACATCCTTGTTTAACGGCACCCAGACGGACGGATCAGTAGGACCGAAAAGCAAAATGCAATTTGCGCCCGCAGCTGCTGCCAAATGTGAAATGCCGCTATCGTGCCCGACGAAAATCGCGTGTTCAAGGATCGCCGCCAGCTGCGGCAATGGCAGATTCTTCGCAAACAAAACTCGCGGATCTTTCCAAACCGAACCGAGCTTCACCGTTTGATTTTCATCTGCCTCGCCTGCGACGACGATGACGGTTCCGGGGAAATCTTTCCGGCTCAGCAGTTGACCTCCAATCTCGATCCAGGATTCAAGCGGCCAGTTTTTTTTCTCGCTCCCGCTGCCTGGATGCAGTGCCACGATTGGCCTCGCGCAATCAGCAAGAAATTTACGGGCGTGCTCCCGATCTTCATTCGAAGGATAAAGCTGCGCGGCGAAACTCTTGACCTGAATTCCAAGTTGCTGCACCGGCTGGGCCAGCTGTCGAGTCGCATGTTGCGAATTGTCAATCCTGGCTGGACCACACACAATCTTTCGCGCGTGGCAGCGTTCCAAATTATTTAGAAAGACATCGTCTGGATCGTAAAGATAGCTGACGATCAGATCGAAACTGGCGAAATAGCTGCCAAGTTCGGGTGGCAGCTCCGAATTTTTCGCGAAGAAGCTCGAGAGCGCTCCGTACTAAATCGAGCGGATTGCTTGCGCGTAAAGCCGGTTTTCGGCCAGCGCCGCTATGTGCCTGTAGGCAAGGAGTTCAATGTGCGCGCTCGGATACTCGTCCCGCAACGCTTTGAGCGCCGGCAGGGTCAGAATAAAATCGCCAATCGCGCCACCACGGATTACCAGAATCCGGTTCATACCGATTAGTGTAGCAGGCGCAGCCGCCGAATAATGCGCGGACGCAAAGGCGCCACGTCCCACGATCGGCTAATATTGGGTGATCGCCAGCGCCAGAATGATCGCGCCGCAGGCAATGGCGACCCCGTGCAGGAATCGCCAGCGTTGGTCGCTATGCGCACTCCAGTTGATCTGGTCGCGCAGCAGGTAAGGCATCGTCACCCAAAAAAGGCCGGCGATGACAAGCAGGTATGCGAGCACGGTGACAAACAGGCGCGAGGGTTCATAGCGCAAAAACGCGGCGTCCAGCAGCGGTTCGGCGGCAAGCAGGCAGAGGATGCCGAGTGCGCGAACGGCTAGAAACTCCTGCAAAAATCGCATCACCAATACGTAACCGACGGGCAAGACAAACAGGAGTGGGCGGCGAAAACTGGCGAACTCGCCCATCTCAATTGTGGCGAGGAGCCAAAAACTCCAGATAAGATCGAGCGTCAACAGAACGAATCCAGCCACAAAAGACCGCGGGAAACGCTGGCCCAGGGGTCGGACGACCGCCGGTCGCAACATGCCAGGCAACCCGAGGAGAACCAGGCACGCGCCCGCGATCAAGCCGGCTGTTTGCAGCGACAAATGATAAATCATGCGGTGGCCGTTGCGAGGGACGCTTTTCTGTTGCCAAGTGGTGCCCCGTAAAGGCTGAATCCAGTCGCGCGCTGAATTCGGACATCGACAAGTTCCCCAACCAGCTCATCAGCGCCTTCAAAGATCACGATTTTGTTCGTGCGCGTCCGGCCCATAAGCCGTGCGGGATTCGTTTTGCTTGGGCCCTCGCAAAGAATTTCAACGTCGCCGCCGACGAGCCGTTGATTCGTACGGTGGGCGGACTCGTCCACCACTTCAAGCAAATCGTGATTGCGTTCTCTCTTGATGCGATCGTCAATTTGATCGCACATTTCTGTCGCGGCCGTATTTTGTCGAGGCGAGTAACGAAAAACGAACGCGTTGTCGAATTCGATTTTCTCGACCAGGTCCCGCGTTTGCTGGTAGTCGTCCTCGCTCTCGCCCGGGAATCCGACGATGATGTCGGTCGTAAGCGAAATTCCCGGGCGGGCCTGCCGCATGGACCGGACAAGATCAACGTATTTTTCGACGGTGTAAGCGCGATGCATCGCTCTCAGGATTTTGTTCGAGCCAGATTGCAGCGGTAGATGAACGTGCTCGACCAGTTTCGGCAATCGCTCGAACGCCCCGATCAAGTCCTCGCGAAAACCGATCGGATGCGGTGATGTGAAGCGCAGTCGGTCGAGACCCTCGATCTCATGGACAGCCTCGAGCAACTGCACGAATGGGCTCTTGTTGTCGATCTTGGGGAACTCGTGACGGCCATAAAGGTTTACGATCTGCCCAAGCAGCGTGATCTCCTTTACGCCACGCCTCACCAGATCGCGAACTTCAGCGACAACTTCCCGAATGGAGCGACTCCGCTCGGCCCCACGGGTTTGTGGGACGATGCAAAAGGTGCAATGCATGTTGCAGCCCTGCATGATCGAGACGAAGGCCGTCGCCTGTTTCGGCGTGAGCTGCTGCTGACGAATTGTTTCTTGCGATCCCGCTTCCTCATCAATGTCGACAATCGAAAAATGCAAATCGTCCATCCGCCTTTCCATTCGGCGTTGGACGTTGGGCGTTGGGCGTTGGGCGTTTCCGCCTTCGCCAAGGCTACGGCGCGACAAGGAGCGTTGGACGTTTTCCGAAATGCGGCTCCTTTTTTTCGCCACCAATTCGTCAACATAATCAGCCACCCGATGAAACTTTTGTGTGCCGATGACGAGGTCGACATGCGGTAAATCTTTGAGCAGTGATTCGCCGCGGGTCTGCGCCATGCACCCGAGGAAACCGAACACCATTTCGGGACGCTCTTTGGCGAGTTGCCTGAGCATTCCCATTTTGCCGAGTGCCTTCTGGTCAGCCAGGTCGCGCACGCTACAGGTATTGAATAGTACCACGTCGGCGTCCGCTTCACTTTTCACCCGCTTGTAACCCCGTCGGATGAGCGAATACGCGACCTGCTCCGAATCGCGCTCGTTCATCTGGCAACCGTATGTTTTGATAAAGAATCGCGGCATGGAAAGGGCAAAATAATACACGAGCGCATGGCATTCGCCACGACGTTCGCGCAGCTGAGTCACTAATCGCTGTAGCCACGGCCCTGCCTGCCGAGCCGTAGCCTTGTGCGTAGGCTGGTGTCGCCGTGTTCCGAGGCATGACCCACTGACAAAGCGCCTCGGCACCCGCCTTCGCCGGGCCTTCGGCGTGGCAAGCAGCGAGGCGGCTACAACTCGCACATCAGAGTCTCACGCAGCCAATAGCACTCGTCGGGTTGCGGTCGAAGACCTCGTTAAACACATACGTGGCCCTTTCCCCAAAAGCTCGTCACGGCAAGCAGGTCCGCACGACGGATAGATTCGTCCGGCGGCGAACCAGTGGCTACAACATTTCTTAAAGTGCCTGGTTTTAGGGCGGTGTGGCGAAACCGCCGGGAAACGGGTTCGCCTTCAATCGCTTTCTCGCTTCTTCGCCAGTCCATGGATTTGTGCCGCTCTCATGGAAAACCGCCGCGCCAATCACACCGACATTTTTCGTGTTGCGATATTTTTCGGCCGCGTACGATTCGCGCACCGGACTGAAACGAAATGCTGCGACCTCGCCGAAGTTTTGGCGAAAGCCTTCAACGGTAAGTTGGGAATGCGGCGGCATGATATATCCGCGCTTCCGTAGCGAAGCCTTGCCGCCGTCGAGAACATCAAGGCCGTCAACCGAGAGGACAATTTCCAGTCGCAAATTGGTTTTGTTACGGACAACGATCGAGTAACGACGACCTTCTTCACCGACGACAAACCACCGATCGCCAACGATGAGTCCGGGAAGAAAGCGCCCGCTCTGATCTTTCAAGCCGATCGAGATCAAACTTTCGGCTGGCACCGCCAACATCGGCCACCGGCGCTGCCATGCAATCGTGCCTGCCATCGCGCGAACGCCCGCCGCGTTGTTGTAATAAATTATCGCAGTCGCCAACGGATGGTCCGGATCAGCGCGCTGGAAATCGGTGACGCGGGCGCGGGACTGACGTGTCTCGCCCCATTTTGTCCCCAGACCGGGCCGATCCGGTGGTGCCTGTGCAAAACGAGCCCCCGGTGTCCCGCCAGTCGCAAATTGCGTTTCGCAGGAACACAGAAGCGAGACGGCGAGCAAGGTGGGCAGCGCGAGGATGTAGCCGAAATTTCTCATGACCATGATACGTCTTCCAAGCCGTCGATCTTTCCGATTAAATCATCCAGCGAATGAAAGACAAGGCTCCTGCCATCGGTGTCATCGGCGGAAGCGGTTTGTATCAAATGGATGAGTTGCTCGAACCGACCGAGCATAAGATCGACACTCCATTTGGCACCACATCAGACACGTTGATCGGAGGCAAGATCGCCGGGCGACAGGTGTATTTTTTGCCGCGCCATGGCCGTGGCCACCGGATTTTGCCGCACGAACTCAATCATCGCGCCAATATCTACGCCCTGCGCTCGCTCGATGTTCGCTGGATTATTTCGGTTGGCGCGGTTGGCAGTCTCCAGGAAAAATACGCGCCACGAGATATTGTACTGCCTTCACAGTTTTATGATCGGTCCTGCCTGCGCGCAGGCCATACCTTTTTTGGAGATGGAATCGTGGCTCATATTTCGCTCGCCGAGCCGATCAGCATCAATTTGCGCAATCTCCTGGCCGAATCGGCGCGCGCGCTGGGGTTCGCCGTGCACAATGGCGGCACCTACGTGAACATGGATGGCCCGGCATTTTCCACCCGCGCTGAGTCGGAGTTCAATCGCCGGCAGGGCTTCGACGTGATCGGGATGACCAATTTGCCGGAAGCAAAACTGGCCCGGGAAGCAGAGATTGCCCTCGCCACCATGGCTATGATTACCGACTACGATTGCTGGAAAGTCGAAGAAGAACCGGTCTCGGCGCAGACTGTCCTCGGGTACCTCATGGCAAATGCGGACGCAGCCAGACGAGTAATTGTCGAGGTTATTCCACGGCTGCCGGACGAGCCAAACTGGCCGGAACATTCCGCGCTGGACACCGCTCTGGTAACAGCGCCGAAGCTCTGGCCGCCGGCAACAGTCGATCGGCTTCGGCCGATCCTTGCTCGCTTTTTATAGGCTAAAAAGTGCTTGCCTTTCAGCGTCGAATTATAGTAATTATAAAGCCAAACCGATGAAAATTCAGACCATTACCTGTTTGCTTGGCCTCGCGCTGCTGCCCGCCTGTTCCACTACCAATGTGACGACAACTGGGCACCAGACGCTCGAACAACGCCTGACGACCAAGTACGCCAGCGTTGGGGCCGCCATGGAGGAGCCCGCCCCACCCGCCGAAGGCCCGGAGGACGTTCCGGCCGACGCGCCCAGCAATGTGGATCATAACCCCACCCTGGTGCCATCGCCGTTGCTCCGTTATTGGGCTTCGTCTCGAACGCCCTGATTTTCGGGTTCCGGTTTCAAGGTTCTGGATTGCGTCGCACATCGAGGCGATTTGTTTTTTTCCGAGCAGGAGTCACAGTAATGCGGAGGCGGGCTGCGCCTTTGCTAAATCGGGCAGATGTCGATCTAAAGCATCTGCCAAAAGAAATTTCCGGCTCGGTGCTGTAGCGTGCGCTGTCCTCAGCGCAAAAACAGAGCGAGGAGTACGCGCAATGTCCGCTTGGGACAGCGGACTCTACAGCACGCCTGAATCCAGGAACATTTTCACCGATCCTAATCGAAAGCTATTTTTGGCAGATGCTCTAGTCTCCTGAATCAGTGATTTCTTGGAAAAGTTCAAGTGTGTGCTTGCCCAGCTCTGCTACAAGCCATCTCATAAATAATGGTGATGTAGCCGCCTCGCTGTGCCGAGGCGCTCCCGGCCGTGTGACTGTCACGCCCAACACGGCGACACAGCGCCGTGGCTACAGCGCGAGAAGCCATTTATGAGAGGGTTTTACCAAAGCGGGCGAAGGAGGGAGAGAATTTCATCGGCCGATTTGGTCCATACTTCCCCTTAAATTGTTTTACTGTCTATTTCTGATTCAGGATACTAGGGGCACTGTAACTTTGAAAGTGATACCTGCGTCGCGGCGTCGGCTTCCAGCCTATCGATTGGCAGGATGCCAATGCCACGTTGGCGCAAGCTCCGATTCAAATGTTACACTGCACTAGTGTTGTGTAACGGGTATGCCTTGCCAATCGCTGCAAGGGGTTGCTCCGCGAATAAACGCTCATCCAGCCGATGGATTCCAAAGACCCCAGGCCAGCAGGGCAGACGCGTCGCGCCAGACCCCGGATTTACTATCGCCCAATACGACTACGATAATGTCGCGGCCGGGTCTCGACCCGCTGCAAATCAGGCAGTGCCCGGCCGCCTCGGTGTAACCGGTTTTCATGCCGTTGCAATAAGGAAGCCGTTTCAAAACTTTATTTGTGTTTTCAAGCTCGCGGGTCCGGCCGTTTGCGTAGCGAAACACAATTTGCGGCAGACCAACGATCGACCGAACGGTCAGGTTGGCGTAGGCTGCGCGGGCGATCAGGGAAAGGTCGCGCGCACTGGAATATTGCCCGGGCACGGGCAGGCCGTTTGGATTGACGAAACGCGAGTGGATCGCGCCCAGGGCGCGTGCACGCTGGTTCATGCGTTCAGCAAAGGCTTCGATGCTTCCGGAGTTATCGCGGGCCAGACAGCGGGCCACGTCATTTGGGCTTTTTACAAGCAACGCGCGCAAGAGATCGATGCGTTGATAACTGTCGCCCGGCTTGATGTTCAGCTTTACCGGTTCGGCCAGCGTGTCGATCGGTTCAACAGTTACCGGTCGGTCCAAAAAGCCGCTCTCGGCCACGATCAGCGCCGTCAATAATTTTTGGGTACTAGCCGCCGGACGAATTTCATCCGCGTTCTTTTCGTACAAAATTTGTCCGGAGCGGGCTTCGACCATGATGACAGACTTTGCCGCCGTCGCAGGAATCCCGCCGGAGAGACGCGGCAGCGTAAAATCGTCGCTCTCTTCGGTCGGGTGTTTGGTAGCTTTTGCGTGCGACCGGTGGGGCCTTGTGCGCGTTAGCTTCGACGGAGACTCCTTCGGCAGAGGCTCGGGAACGCCGGTTGGGCGGACGCTTTCCAGTTCCTGCGCGAAAATGGCGAGCGGCAATCCCAGCGCCCATACCCAGACCAACCCAGCGCACACCCGGTTCATTGGCGGGAAACTTAGAGGCAAGCTCTCTCGGTGCGCAAGCGAAGCGCCGCGGAAACTTGGAAGCCATAGCTCTGTTGAAAAGCTGGCGGTTTATCCCCGGAGCGCCAATGGGCGCGACATGTTTATAGCAAATCCGTCTGCTACCCGCCAAGCTCCACTAGGAGCGGCATAGACATGGGGTGGCGTAAGGAAGAGTGTGTAAAAGGAAAAAGGAGGGTGTATCTCGATTTGTTTAACCACAAACAGAAAGGAGACACACCCTATGCGAGTCCGAAAAGAACTCGTGATCGAACC